>Ga0208904_1000162_pt1 | contig 57325 bp, 55 predicted proteins | sample AntAceMetag02UKB_FD_184774 | JGI IMG/M metagenome (GOLD analysis project Ga0208904, IMG submission 184774) | Saline lake microbial communities from Ace Lake, Antarctica - Antarctic Ace Lake Metagenome 02UKB (SPAdes) (version 2) | ecosystem: Environmental > Aquatic > Non-marine Saline and...
CGATTTCAAGTCGAAAAAAGTCTTTTTTAATATAACTGCAAGTTTTGTCATAAGTTACAAGAAGTATTTTTTAAACAACGAGACAGTAGTGATAAAAAAACAAGACTACCCTCGGAGTAGTTTTGTGTAAGGAAAATATGAATAAAAAATTTCTAAACATAAAAGACCTATCAGAATACTTGGGAGTCACTATAAATACCCTGTATGCGTGGGTAAATCAGCGTAAAATCCCCTACTTGAAGATGGGGCGCCTTGTTCGTTTTGATCGGGAAAAGATAGAAGAATGGGTCGAAAGCAAGGGTGTTAAGACATATGAAAGTGAACAAAAAAAATGAAAAAAGCCCTTCACAAAAGCCTAAAGCTCTGGTACCCTTGGGGGGCTAAAAACCATTAAAAAGGATCATAAATATGGGTTCAGTGCGGAAACGCGGTAAAAAATGGTACGTTGATTATCGTTGCAACGGCAAACGATATATTGAGAGTATCGGCCTAAGTAAAAAACTTGCCCAGGAAGTGTTATGTAAGCGCCTTACCGCGGTTGCAGAAGACAAGCATTTGGATAAAAAAAGCATCTCCCCTACCCTTTTCAAAGATTTTTCGCAAGATTATATCAACAAATATTCCAAGGTAAATAAACGATCATGGCGAGATGATGTCAGCCGATTAAAAAAGTTAAGTTGTTTTTTTTGGAACAAGTGCCTCCATGAGATTACCCCGGAAATGATTGAGGAATATAAGAGTCTTGGTGTTGATGGTTTTTCACCTGCTACGGTAAACCGGGAACTGGCCTGTATGAAGCACTTGTATACAATAGCCATTAAATGGGGTAAGACTACAAGAAACCCGGTGAAGTCTGTAAAACTATTCAAAGAGAATAACAGCCGGACGAGGTATTTGGAATTTGAGGAAACAGAGATATTCATTGGCAGCTGTGAAGGATATCTCAGAGACATAGTGATCCTTGCGGTAAATACCGGTATGCGATTGGGAGAGATTTTTAATCTTCAATGGGAACATATCGACTTAAGACGTAAGATAATCTACCTCATAGAAACCAAGAACGGAGATACGCGAGAGATCCCCATGAACGATCGGGTGGCTAGTACCCTTTTCAACATTGTACAGAATGCGGATATTCCATATATTTTCCATAACAAGCAAGGAAAACCCTTTACCAGTGTCAAAAAGTCGTTTGCTACGGCACTCAGACGGTCTGGGATAAACAATTTCCGGTTTCATGACCTTAGACATACATTTGCCTCGCATCTTGCCATAAAGGGTGTTGATTTAAACACTATCAGGGAGCTTTTAGGACATAAAAGTATGAGGATGACTCTTCGTTATGCCCACCTGAATCAGGAGCATAAACAGCAGGCAGTAAACGTTTTAGGCGAAAAACGGCTACAAAATGGTAACAATGACCCATTAGAAACATCTGCAGGAAAAGAAACCCTTTCCAAGTTGTTTAAACAAATACAGTTACAAGAAACTCCCAGTAGCTAATCTGCAAAGAACATCGGATTGGTAGTCCGAAGGGCGAAGAATAAGGAGTTCTAAGCCTTGGAAAAATTGCTTATAGTTAAAGATTTGTGCGAATTATTGCAAGTAAGTCTCTTGTTTACAAGTAGGTTCACTATGGATTTGTTCCATACGTAAAAATCGGAGAAATAGTAAGATTTAAAGAGTCTCAAGTGGATAGGTGGATAAAAAGGAGAGAGAAAAAAAAGGGGAGGGCTAAATATCGATCAGATATTGAAAAATAGGTTGTTTTCTGACAAATATATGGTACACTTCGCTCCAAAAAAGACTAACTTTTTTGTTGTATTTTTTTTACAACAAGGGTATACTAGTTGGTATAGGGAAGGTTTTATTAATGTTAGTTTTGAGGGGGGGGTGCGAAATGGGAGAAAAGCGGACTTTCGGTCAAGTTTTTAAAGAAAAACGAATGGCTTTAGGAATGACGCTTCGAGAGTTTTGTGAAAAGCATGAATTGGATCCAGGGAATATTAGTAAACTAGAAAGGGATAGAGTAAAACCACCAAAGGAAGAAAAATTAAAGGAATATGCAAAATATTTGGAATTGGAAAAGGGATCTGATGCCTGGTATGAATTTTTTGATTTAGCAGTAGCAGCAACGGGGCAACTACCAAAAGAGCTATTAGAAAAAGATCTTGTAGAAAAGTTGCCAATATTACTGAGAACGCTTCGTGGAAATAAATTGACTGAAGAGCAAATGGAGGATTTCATTAAATATCTTAAGGAAAATATTTAATGGTTGAAGAAAAGTTGCCAATAGAACATAAGAGAATAAGCAAAAAAGACATTCGAGAGAAAGTTAAATCCTTCCTTCAAGAATATCATCCAGAAGATACAATCCCAGTACCTATAGAAAAAATTATTGAATTTAAATTAGGTTTAAATATAGTTCCGCTCCCTGATTTTAGAGAACGGTATGAGGTAGATGGACATCTTGGCAAAGATATGCAGGATATTTTTGTAGATATGGAAGTATATAAAAGAAGGCCTCGAAGGTTAAGATACACTTTAGCTCACGAAATAGGACACTATTATATACATACGGATCTATATAAAAAGAAGGAATTGTTTGCTACAGAAGAAGAGTGGAAAGATTTTTTAAGATCATTTCCGGCAGAAGAACAACAATGGTTTGAATGGCAAGCATATGAATTTGGAGGACAATTACTTGTACCTTTCCATCATTTAAAAAAAAGCTTTAAAGAGAAAGTGAAGTTAGTTAAAGAACGAGGGGCAAAAGAGCAGTATTTGATTGAAGAGTTTGTTACTGAGCTTTTATCTAGAGAGTATAATGTTTCTACGGATGTGATTAGAAAAAGAATAATCAATGAAGGAATGAACCGTTGATACGAGATCCTTTCATATGTGCCCGAAACGTGCCCATCGAAGGTGAATACTTGTCCTGACGTGTAGAACCAATAACTTTTTTATCCAAAAGAATCGCCCCCTAATATTGTCATAGCCTTACACCAATGCGAGTGATATACTAATTTCAAAGAGGGGGATAAATATGAGTATAGGGATTTCGATTTTAATATTTTTTGTTTCAATAATAGCCCTTGTTGCTGAGATTATTCTCTATTTCATTTTTGGGATTGGCGCATCTTTTTCTGGTGATTTTCACACTTTAACGGGTCTTGCGTATTTTTTTGTTGGACTTATGGTTCTGACTGGAGCCACGGGCTTATCAGCACCAATATGTGCCATAATCGGTGTTATTTTTAAAAGCAAAACCTTAAGCAGTAAACTGTTCCCGATCTTTCTAATCATTGTTTCCCTTTTATACTTTGTAGGTGTACCCCTCTTGATAAATGCCGATATATCTGGGGAAAAAGTTACAAAAAATGAAGGAGCTAACACTGTTATCGCTACAAGCAAACCTGCTCCGATAGTACCTGTTCAACAAAAAACGCAAGCTACAACACAACCGGAACAAACCGAACAGGGATATATCCGTAATTTCTTAAAACTACAAAACGTTAAAGTCAGTAGTGGATATGGTGAGTTTGACACGCCGGGGTATAGTAAACCTAAAAAAGGATTGTTCGGAAAAGTTAAAAACACTGGCGATAAAACTGTTTCTTATCTAAAACTAACAGTTTATTTTTTAGATAGAAACAATGCAAGGATATATGAGAAGGATTATTCGATAGTTAATACAGCCTCTATTTTTGACAGTAGCTCCCCACTAAAACCAAATTATGTGCAAGATTTTGGTTTCACAATAGAAGAAGATGCACCTTCTGACTGGAGTGGTGAAGTTGAGGTCGAAATCACTAAGGTTAAATTTACCTAATGGTAACAGATATTATCTTAAAAATAAACAAGCAGTTCTAGAAAACCGGCTCCAAAGTTGTGTGAAAGAGCAATGACGACCAGATTTGAGGTAGAATGGTTACAAAATGGTAACAAAGTGTCTCTCGTGTCAAAGATAAAAAAAGAGTATACTTCTAAACCATTATTTGATAAAATGTTGCGCAAAGTGGGGAACGGTTCAGTTGGCTAGAACGTCGGACTGTCGATCCGAAGGTCGCGGGTTCAAGCCCCGTCCGCCCCGCCAGCTTGCGCCTACCTATTTTTATATTATCTGGCTCCAGCTGGCAGGCCATTTAGAAAAGGCGAAAGCTGTCCGCCGTTGCCAGATGCAATTTAATAAATAGGCGAAGGCGGGCTAATCCTTTTAATTTTGATTTGATCTCATCCCATTTCTCGGGCGAGTAGCTCAGCTAGGTTTAGAGCGCTACCCTTACAAGGTAGATGTCACAGGTTCGATCCCTGTCTCGCCCACCAGCTTGCGCCTCCCTATTTTTATATTATCTGGCTCCAGCTGGCAGGCCATTACAAGAAAAGGCGGAAGCTGTCCGCCGTTGCCAGATACAATGTAATAAATAGGCGAAGGCTGGCAAATCTCATGCATTTTGTTTATCTTCTCCGCTCAACAAAATATCCTAAACAAATTTATATCGGATACACTGAAAACATTCGAGAACGTCTAAAAACCCACAATGCCGGACAAGTTCCGCATACCTCTAAACCTAAACCTTGGACAATGGTTACCTATACCACCTTTGCAGACAAAGAGAGATCCCTTCAGTACGAGAAGTATTTAAAAAGTGGTTCGGGCAGACAGTTTCTTTATAAACATTTTTTGTAGAGGTTTCTTATTCTACCGTGACTGATTTAGCTAGGTTTCTTGGCTGGTCAATATCGTATCCGAATTCTGCGGCAACGTAATATGCCAGAAGCTGTAGGGGTATGACAACAATTGCCGGAGAGAAGAGTTCTTTTATCCTGGGTGTTTCAATAACATATTCAACCTTACTCTTTTTTAGTTTTGCGTCGCCTTCTGTGGCTATCGCTATTATTATGCCGCCTCTCGCTTTTATTTCCTGTATATTCGACAGCATCTTTTCATAAGTTGCTCCCTTGACCGCAATGCAGACAACCCATGGGTTCTCGTCAATAAGAGCTATCGGGCCGTGCTTCATTTCTCCCGCAGGGTACCCTTCAGCGCTTATGTAGGATATTTCTTTAAGCTTAAGAGCTCCTTCGATGGCGTTAGGATAATTTACATTTCGTCCCAAGTACAGAAAACAGCTTTTATTATTACGCGCAAGATAATATTCATGAAATTCTGAAGCATATTTAGCGATTTTGTTCCGCTTGGAAGAATATTGATCAAGAAGCTTCTTAGCGGCTGCCGGTAAGCTCTTTATCTCCTTTATGAACCCACTGTTCTTTTTTGATCCTCGTGCGGAAGCTAGGTAATAAGCAAATAAATATAAAACAACTAGCTGTGCGGTATAGGCCTTGGTTGACGCTACTGCTATTTCAGGACCGGCATGAGTATAGATTACTCCGTCGGCTTCTCTTGCAATCGAGCTGCCCAGAACATTGCAAATTGCCAGCACTTTTGCGCCTTTTTCTCGAGCTTCTCTTAAGGCTGCTAAAGTGTCCGCCGTCTCTCCCGATTGAGACACCACTATTACCAGAGTTTCTTTATCTACTAGCGGATCTCTATACCTAAACTCGCTTGATGTATCTACCCATACCGGGACTTTCGCAACTTCTTCTATAGCATATTGCGCAGTAAGCCCTGCGTGATATGCCGTTCCGCAAGCTACTATAGCTATTTTTTTTGTTTTTTTAAGTTGGTTCTTGGTTATTTTTAGCTCATCAAATTTAACGTTTTCTTTTTCTATCCTTTCTTCCAGAATGTTCTTTATGACTTCCGGCTGTTCGAATATCTCTTTCAGCATAAAATGCCTAAACCCATTCTTTTCAGCTTGGGAAATGTCCCATTTTATTTCTACTTCTTTTTTCTTTTTCTTTCTGCCGTTTGGTCCGTACACCAAAACAGTCTTTTCGTTAAGGTCCACAATTTCTTTATTATCAAGGTAGACAACTTTCTTCGTGTAGTCTAAAACGGCGGGGATATCGCTAGCTATAAAGTTCTCTCCTTCTCCTATTCCTATTATAAGAGGGCTGTCGTTTCTCATCCCGACTATTCTTCCCGGCTCTCCTTTATGTACGGCCGCTATGGAATAAGAGCCTTCCATTTGTTTAGCTGAGTCTTGAACAGCTTTACGCAAATCTCCCTTATAATTTGAAGAGATAAGATGAGCTATGGCTTCGCTGTCGGTTTCCGAGACAAACTTGTACCCTTTTCTTTCCAGCATTTTTTTTAGGTCTAAATAGTTCTCGATTATGCCATTATGAACTATAGCAATTTTTTCTTTGTGGTCGTAATGAGGGTGAGCGTTAACATCATTAGGAACTCCGTGAGTAGCCCAGCGGGTATGTCCTATTCCCGTCTTCCCCTGAATCGGATCTTTTTTTAGGTCGTCCCGGAGAACGGATAGTTTCCCTTTTTTCTTGCGGATAACCAGCTCTTGGTCCCGTATAACGGCAACCCCGGCAGAATCGTATCCTCTATATTCAAGCCTGGACAGTCCCTTAACCAAAACTTGTGTCGCGTTTTTCTTTCCAGTATATCCAATTATTCCGCACATAGTGCAGTCCTTTTTCGCATCTGTCTAATCTATATCTTCATTAAACCTATCAATAAAGTTTATCATGTCGTTCCGCACGCATCTTCCTACAAGGCGCGCCATATAAAGAAAAAGAGAAAATTGCCAGCAGTCTTCCGGTCCGAGTATCAGGGCCGTTGTAACGTTTTCTTTTTTTTCCATCTTTTTTTTATATTTAGTCACTGTCGCAGCTAATGATTCTTCGACAAGATCGAGTTTGTACGTTGTGTTGTTGTACTTTAAAGAAGGAAGCCTTATTCCCCGCATAAGAAAGAACATCTGAAGAGTTCCTTGCTCTATATCCATGTCCTCTTCCAGGTCAAACCCGTCAAATTGAGGCAGGTCTTCCGGAAGCAGGATCATTGGCCTCTCTACCAAAACTTCTCCTTTTCTGATAATAGTATGTCCTTCGTTCAGCGCCGACTCCGCAAAAAAGATATACGGAACCTTTGTGTTCTTGAAGGTGGGCAGGCTTTTAACTCTTCCCCTTACTATCTCAGTCTTTTTCTGAGCTTTTTCCCAGAGCTGTTCTATGTCCATGTTTTCCTTTCTTAAAGAAATTAGCGGGCAGTCTACATCTTTGTTGTTATATACTGCCCGCTAATTTGATTTCTTCTTTTTTATTTTCCATTTTCCTTTTGGCTGTTTGCCGCCGAAAATAGAATGGCATCCCCAAGGGGATTCGAACCCCTGTCGCCAGAATGAAAATCTGGTGTCCTGACCGGGCTAGACGATGGGGACGCGCTATAGAATTTCATATTCTACATAATCCCAATATGAAATGCAACTATTTTTTCGGCGGTCTCTTTTTTTTTATTCTTCTGCATCGAGAGTCTCTTCTTCGTCTTCCTTTGCTACAACATTCGCTACTGCCGTTAGCTTGTCTCCCGATTTAAGGTTGATCACTCTTACCCCTTGAGTAGATCTTCCTATTTTGCTTATTCCACTTACCGAAACTCTTACCACCATTCCTTTTACAGAAATCAGCATTATTTCGTTATTTTCTTTAACGCTTTTAGTCCCTACTACTTTTCCGTTCTTTTCAACGACTTTCAGGTTAATAACTCCGCTGCCGCCTCTACTTTGTGTTCTGTATTCTTCAAAGTCGGTTCGCTTCCCGTATCCTTTTTCCGTAACCGTAAGAAGAGATTCTTCCGGATTGGCGACAACCATCCCTACGGCTTTATCCCCCTTCTTGAGGCTTATGCCCCTAACTCCTTGCGCTCCTCTGCCCATTGCTCTTATGTCTTTTTCGTTGAATTTTATGGCTTTCCCCAAAGAGGTCGCTATACAGATCTGGTCCTTCCCTTCCGAAAGCACGGAACTGATAAGAGTGTCCCCCTTCCCTAACGTAACAGCAATTATTCCTCCCTTGCGAGGATTTTTAAAGGCCGTCAGAGAGGTCTTCTTGATTTTTCCCTGCTCGGTAGCCATGACAACGTATTTTCCTTCCGTGAATTCCCCTACCGGAACAACTGAAGTTATTTGTTCGTCCGACGATATCCCGAGAAGGTTTATTATCGGCCTCCCCTTGGTTCTTCTCCCAGCTTGTGGAAGTTCGTGAACTTTCAGCCAATAAAGCTTCCCGGCGTTCGTAAAAATAAGCATATAATCATGCGTGGAGGCGACAAAAAGATGTTCAACAAAGTCTTCTTCTTTCGTTTCCGCTCCGGTCACGCCTTTCCCGCCTCTTCGCTGTTTTTTATATGCGCTTACAGGAAACCTTTTTATATATCCCGCGTGGCTTAAAGTAATAACCATATCCTCTTCTGCTATCAAGTCTTCTATGTCTATGTCTTCCGCGGCCCCGGTTATCTCTGTTCTTCTTGCGTCTCCGAACTTATCTTTAACCTCTAAGGCTTCTTCTTTTATTATGTTATATATCTTTTTCTCGCTCCCAAGAATACTTTTAAGCTTTTCGATAAGTTTTAATAGCTCCAAATACTCGTCTTCTATTTTTTTTGTTTCCAGATTAGTCAGCTGCTGCAGTCTCATGGCAAGGATAGCAAGCGCCTGGATCTCCGAGAGTTTGAATGTTTTTATTAATGCTGTTTTTGCCTCTTCCGGATCTTTTGATTTTTTTATTACCTTTATCACTTCGTCGAGATTTTTTAAAGCTATCTTTAACCCTTCCAGAATATGAGCTCTTGCTTCGGCTTTGGCCAGATCAAACTTAGTTCTTCTTATAACAACTTCTTTTCTATGTTTTATGAACTCCTCTAAAACCTCTTTTAAGTCGAGGATCTTCGGCTGCTGGTTCACTATGGCTAGCATTATTACGCCAAAGGTGCCTGCCATCTGCGTATGCTTATACAGCTGGTTCAGGACAACCTGCGCATTTTGTCCCCGTCTGACCTCAACAACAACACGCATTCCGTCTCTATCCGATTCGTCTCTAATGTCCGTTATCCCGTCAATCTTTTTACCCTTCACAAGGTCCGCCATTGAAGTTATTAGGCGGCTTTTGTTAACCTGGTACGGGATCTCTGTTATGACTATTCTTTCTCTTCCTTGTTTCATCTGCTCAATATGAGCTTTCGCGTGCAGTTTCAAGCTGCCTCTTCCCGTTCTGTACGCTTTTCTTATTCCGTCGCGTCCGCACAGAAGGGCACCCGTAGGGAAGTCGGGGCCCGAAACTATGGGAAGAAGCTCGTCCACGGAACAAGCCGGGTTATCAACAACGTGCGCTATAGCATCCGCTATTTCATTTAGGTTATGCGGCGGAATGTTTGTAGCCATGCCGACCGCTATCCCGCTTGATCCGTTAAGCAACAGATTTGGCAGAGCCGAAGGAAGCACTACCGGCTCTTTTAAAGATCCGTCAAAATTTGGGCGCCAATCTACGGTCTCTTTTTCAATGTCTTTAAGCATCATTTCCGAAATATTCTGGAGCCTTGCTTCCGTATATCTCATGGCAGCTGCGGAGTCCCCGTCTATAGACCCAAAGTTGCCTTGTCCGTCTACCAAGGGATATCTCAATGAAAAGTCCTGGACCATTCTGACTAAAGCATCGTACACCGCGCTGTCTCCATGCGGATGATATTTTCCCAGAACCTCACCGACTATTCTCGCGCATTTTTTGGGCCCCTTGCTATGGACGAGCCCCATATCTTTCATCGCATACAGTATCCTCCGGTGCACCGGCTTTAAGCCATCTCTAACGTCCGGCAAAGCTCTGCCCACAATTACGCTCATAGCATAATTGATGTAAGAGTTTTTCATCTCTTCTTCGATATGTATGGGAATAATCTTTTCGTTTCTGGTATACATCTTCTTCCTTTCTCTTTAATCTGGTTTTAGGTGCCAGGTTCCAGGTTCTAGTTTTTCTTTCTCCTCTCACCTATAACCTAACACCTATAACCTATAACCTGCTCTTAAATGTCCAAGTTCTTCACGTCTTTTGCGTGCCTTAAAATAAACTCTCTTCTGGGTTCAACAATGTCTCCCATAAGTATGGTGAACATTTCATCTGCCCGAACACTGTCTTCAACGGTTACCTTCTGCAGCGTCCTCCTCTCAGGATCCATTGTCGTTTCCCATAATTGCTCGGGGTTCATCTCTCCCAACCCTTTATAGCGCTGGATAGAAAGCCCTTTTTCTCCTTCTTCCATTACATGCTTAAGAAGGCCTTTGAGCGAAAAGATCTTCTCTGCGCCGTTTATCACAAAAACCGGTTTTTGCTCTTCTCTTTTCTCTTTGCTATCTTTATTTTTTTTCTCTCTTTCATAATCTCCAATATCCAAACCAAACTTGGTAATCTCTTTTGTTATCTTTTCCAGCGCTCTTGCTTCGTAAAATTCATGGACAGCCATAGGTTTTTCTCCGGCTCCATCTTTTTCTTCCTCGTTTTTCTCGTTGTCCATTTCTATTTCTTTTTCTTTCCCGCCTTTTTCTTTTATTTCTGCTAGTTCATCATCAGAATATAAATACCCGTCTTGTCCTTCTTCTGTTATTTTATAAAGCGGTAATTTCTTTGTTTTTTCCTGCCGGAGCTCAAGATATTTCCCGAACTTAATCCCTCTTCTTTCTATTGCCGAAGATAAGTGCTCCAGCTTTATTAAAAGTTCCAAAAGCTCTTTCACCTTTTTTTCTGTCATCTCTTTTTTGTCTTTGTTCCCGCACACTTTCATTCCCTCTATTCCCTGCTCAATAAGGAACTCGTTCATTTCCTCTTCGGTATTTATATACTGTTCTTTTTTCTTTCTCTTGACCCTATAAAGCGGAGGCTGAGCTATATACACTTTTTCCTGTTCAATAATCTCTCTCATTTGCCTAAAGAAAAAAGTAAGTATTAGGGTTCTTATGTGTGATCCGTCCACATCCGCGTCACACATTATTATAACTTTCCCGTATCTTGTTTTATCAATTTTGAATTCTTCACCAATCCCGGCTCCCAGAGCAGTGATTATGGTTTTGATTTCTTCGTTGTTAAGAACCTGGTTGATCCTGGCTTTTTCGACATTCAATATCTTCCCCTTAAGAGGGAGGATTGCCTGATACCTTCTGTCTCTTCCCTGTTTTGCCGACCCCCCCGCAGAATCTCCTTCAACAAGATACAGTTCAGTAAGTTCGGGCGACCTTTCCGAACAATCAGCAAGCTTTCCGGGAAGAGAACCGCTTTCTAGGGCCCCTTTTCTCCTGGTAAGTTCTCTGGCTTTTTTCGCAGCTTCTCTCGCTCTGGCAGCTGTTAGAGCTTTCTTCGTGACCTGCGACGCTACTGCCGGGTTTTCTTCAAGAAAGGCTCCCAACATTTCGTTAACGGCCGCTTCCACTATTCCTTCCACTTCAGAGTTCCCAAGCTTTGTCTTGGTCTGCCCTTCAAACTGGGGGTTGGGCACTTTTACGCTTACTACCGCAGTTAACCCTTCTCTGGTGTCGTCTCCTGAAAGAGCTTCGTCTTTTATTGCTCCTCTTTTCTTCCCATAGCTTTTTACCGTCCTGGTTAAGGCAGACTTAAATCCCGTTAGATGTGTTCCCCCTTCTGATGTATTTATATTATTAGCAAAACTGTAAATATTTTCCGAATATCCCTCGTTGTACTGCATTGCAACTTCTACATTTATTCCGTCTTTTTCTTTTTCAAAATATATTATTTTGTTATGTAGCGGCTTTTTGTTCTTGCTCATATGTTCTACAAAAGACGCTATCCCGCCTTTATAGAAAAATTCCGCGGAAGTATCAGTTCTTTCATCCGTCAGAGTTATGGTGACCCCTTTATTAAGAAAAGCAAGTTCTCTAAGGCGCGTAGACAATATCTCGTAGCCATAGATCACGGTTTCTGTAAATATCGTCTCGTCAGGTTTAAACGTTACTGCGGTTCCCGTGCTCTTTGTCTTTCCAAGAGTTTTTAGCTTCGAAACGGCTTTTCCTCCCCTATATTCTTGATGGTACACTTTCCCGTCTCTACTCACTTCTACTTCAAGCCATTCGGCTAACCCGTTCACAACGCTTACTCCCACGCCGTGAAGTCCGCCCGAGACTTTGTATACTCTGTGATCAAATTTCCCTCCGGCATGAAGCGTGGTCATTACTACTTCTACGGCGGGCTTTTTTAATTTCTCATGTATGTCAACCGGGATGCCTCTTCCGTTATCGCGTATCGTTACGCTTTCGTCAGCGTGTATCACAACATCAATCTTGTCACAGTATCCTCCCATCACTTCGTCTATAGAGTTATCCACAACTTCGTAAGCCAGGTGATGAAGCCCTCTTTTCCCGGTGTCTCCTATATACATAGCTGGTCTTTTTCTAACAGCTTCAAGTCCCTCTAAAACCTGTATAGTTGTAGCGTCATACTTTTTCTCGGGTTCTTTTTTCTTTTTTTTAGGTTCTTTTTTTGTGGCCATTTTTTCCTTTCCTTCTTCTATTCTTCAAGACTTCCCACTCTAAACATTATGTCCGTTATTTTTTTCTTACTTTCATATCCCTCGTTAAACTCTTTTATTATGTCTCGCTTTTTTATTGTAAGGTCATATAGCATTGCTGAGGTGTCTACTTTTACCATAAGAACGCCTCTTTTAACGTTTATTACTCTCGCATGTTTTTTTAATTCCTCGTTATTTATTCTTTCCCATGCCTCTTTAGTCGGGGTTCCTTTTTTTTGGGCGGCTTTTTCTATTCTTCCAAGGAGGTCATCTATTAAGCTCTTTACGTGTTTTCCGTCCGTTCTTTGCTTTTTTTCCATTTTTTCTTTATATCCCTAGCTATTGAGCTGCATAGGAAGAACCACATAAGTGTACTCTCCTCCCATTCTAACTACCCCGGGCTTGTTTGCTCCGTTGACTTCGAATGCTATTTCTTCGCCAGACAAATTCTTTAAGACATCTATTAAATATCTCGGGTTAAACCCTATTTCAACTTCTTCCTCTCCCGTGTAGTCTATTTCTATTTCCTCTTTAGCTTCCCCCAAATAAGGAGTGTTTTTAGATATTGTCATTTTTTTCTTTTTTATATTCAGTTTTATCGCCATAGAGTCTTGATCTGTAAAAATGCTAGCCCTTTTTGCGGCTGCTAAAAAGTCTTCCCTTACAACCTTTATCTCCTCTCCGTCTTTTTCAGGGATAACATTTTTATAATTAGGATACTCTCCCTCTATAAGACGCGAGACTATATAGCTGTCTTTAAATTCAAAAGCTACCTGGTTGTCGCTAAACTTTATCTCTACCTCTCCATCTTCTTCTAACATCCTTTTTATTTCTTGTACAGCTTTAGTTGGTATGACTATTGTTTTGTCTACTATTGTTTTTTTTGGTAAAGTTTTTTGGCTTACCGCTAGCCTTCTTCCGTCTGTTGCCACTAGCTTTATTTTATCTCCTTTTATTGAGAAATATATTCCTGTTAAAATAAACCGGCTGTCATCCCTACTGATCGCAAAGTCTGTAAGGTTCATCATCTCTTTTAAAACGCTTTGCTCAACTGTTATTGCATCTTTATTTTTAAAAATAGGAAGCTGCGGGAACTCTTCTTTTGGAAGGCCAATTATTTTAAATTGAGACTTTCCCGTTTTAATTGAAACAAAATTGTTTTTCCTAGCGGTAAGAGAGATCTCACTTCCGTCCGGAAGAGCTTTGATTATATCAAAAAATTTCCTTGCAGGAATAGTTATGGCTCCCGCGGTTTCCACTTGTACTTTAATTTTTGAACTTATTCCTATATCAAGATCTGTTGCTGTTAAAGTAAGGGTTTCTCCTTCCACCTCAAGAAGAACGTTACTTAATATAGGTAGGCTGCTTTTTTGAGAAACAGCATTTTGTACGTTTTGTATTCCATTCAATAAAGATTCTTTTGTTGTTTTGACTTCCATAAAGACCTCCTGGTAAGGCTCTTAAGTTCTTTCTTTTTTCAAAAAATAGTAGTTGTAATAGCATTAGAGCATGTGTTTACTGTGGATAACTTTGTAAACCATTTAAAATAAATAACATACATAAAGAACAAGCTGTGGATAAAAAAGAAACTAACCATAAAACTTATCCACAGCTTATCCACAGTCACCCGGTTATCAATGAGCGAAGTTTATCTATCGTTTTGTTCGTAGTCTCATTTCCGGCCAATTCTTTCTTAATTTTATCAAAAGCATGCAAAACTGTTGTGTGGTCTCTTCCCCCAAAAGATCTCCCTATGTCCGGGAGAGAAAAATCAGTAAGCTCTCGCGAAAGAAACATTGCTAATTGTCTCGGATAAGCGAGAGAGCGTGACCTTTTTTTTGTTTTCATATCTTCTTTTGGGATCGAGAAAAAATCAGAAACAACACCTTGGATAAGATCTATTGTTATCTTTTTTTCTTCAGCCGAGATCATTCCTTTTAAAACTTCTTTTGCTAAAGGAACAGACATTACAGAGTTTGTAAGTTTAGCATAAGCCACAACCCTGATTAAAGCGCCTTCCATTTCCCGAATATTTGTCTTAACGTGTTCAGCTAAAAAATAAAGGACTTCTTTAGGAACTTTAATAGATTCCGTTTCACTTTTTTTCTCCATAATAGCTATGCGCGTTTCAAAGTCAGGGAGCTGTATATCAGCTATTAAACCCCAGGCAAAACGAGAGATTAATCTTTCTTCAAGATCTTTAATGTCTTGGGGAGAACGATCGCTGCAGAGAACAATTTGTTTATGGGCGTTATGAAGAGCGTTAAAAGTATGGAAGAACTCTTCCTGAGTAGATTCTTTACCGGCGATAAACTGGATGTCGTCAATAAGTAAGACGTCAACCGTATTCCTATATGTAGCGCGGAACTTAGGAGTAGACTTTGTTCTTATTGCTGTTATAAGTTGGTTAGTGAACTCTTCGCTTGAAATATAAAGAACCCTTGCTTTCGGAGAGTGACGAAGAACCTCTTGACCTAAAGCCTGCATAAGATGTGTTTTTCCGAGGCCTACCCCACCGTACAAGAAAAGAGGGTTATAAACCTTGGAAAGCTTTTCGCATACAGCCAAAGATGCAGCGTGAGCGAAGCGGTTACTGCTTCCCACGACGAAATTATCAAAAGTATAATTCGGATTAAAACCCGGAGGAGGGGTTTTGTTTTCTGAAGCGGAACGAGTCCCGGAGAAAACGGTTTTTAACCAATTTTCTTTTTGATCGTTCTTTTCTTTGCGGGCACTTTGGGCCCTTTCTTCTTCGGACGAAGAAAGAGGTTGAGCCGCCCGCTTCGGAGCAACAAGAGGTTCCTGTTCCAACGGAGAAGGTTCAACAATTTTAAAAGAAACAGAGAGAGATTTTCCGTGCGCTTGCTGCACAGACGTTTTAATAAGGCTAATATACTTTTCTTTTATCCAGTTCTCAAAAAACTTATTAGGAACGGACAAAGTTATAGAAGAGTCATCGCAGGAGGCCTGATGAATAGGCAAAAACCAAGCGGTAAAGACTTGTTCATTAACTTCTGATTGTAAAAAAGAAAGGGCTTTATCCCAGATATTTTCCATAATAAGACTAAAGTGACACAGAAAAGTTATTAACAAACGATAACAGGAAAAACACAACTAACCAAAGGGATATCAACAAGTTATCCACAGATAAAAACACCCGCCAGATAACGAAGACCATTATATGCATAAGAGGAGGTTAATGCAAGCATTTTTTATACGCGCCCGAAGAACCTCAAATCCCCCTCACGGACAAGGGCGCCGAGCAAGGCTCAAGAAAGAGAATTTAAAGGCAAATAGGTGAGATTCTCCTGAGCCCTGATACCCCCTTCTCGCACAGGCAGAACCCCGGCAACAAGACTAGGGACAGAATATATTTTTATTAAAGATCACAAACGGTCATTTTACTTGACTTAGCATAAACGTATGATATAATCATAAATCCTCTAGAGGATAGAAATAGTAACTACTAAATAAGGAGCGGTCTGTGAAGAAGAATATAAAGACAAAATCTAAATTGAAAAGAAAAAGAAAACACGGGTTTAGAGAGAGAAGCAGCTCTAAAAGCGGCCAGGACATTTTACGTAGAAGACGGAAAAAAGGCAAAAAAGTTTTATCCGCATAGTGAAAATAAGGCATATTCTTAAAAAAGAAGAATTTAGCGACATTTTGGCCTCAGGGAAAAGGCTCCGGGGGTCTAAAATGACGGTATATTCGGATAGCTCCTCGGGAGACGAAAGCGCGGTAGGTCTTATTATCCCGAAAAAGATGATTCCCCTGGCAGTTACGAGAAACTACATAAGACGGCGCATATATGCTTTTTTCACGTCTCTTCCCGAAAAGAGAACCAAGAAAAAAAGACGGATCATTCACATAACAAAGCCCATAAAGAAAACAAAAAGAAAGAATTTATCTGAAATATTGGAAGAAGAGATAAAAACGCTTTTGGGAAAAGAATGATAAAAAAAGCAATAATCAAGGTACTAGAACAATATAAAAAACATATAAGTCCTTTTTTTATAAAGAGTTGTAGGTTTTATCCTTCTTGCTCGGAATATTCCGCTGAAGCCATAAAAGAGCATGGGGTCATAAAGGGAACGTTTTTTTCTTTGTGGAGAATAGCTAGATGTAACCCTTTTTCAAGAGGCGGACATGACCCGGTAAGAAAAACAAGAAAAGAAAAGTGAGATTATGGACAAAAAATTAATAACAGCATTAGCTCTATCATTGGGAATACTTTTACTTTTTCAGGCTTTTACCCCGAAAAAACAAAGCGTAAAAACTCCTCTTAAGAGAACAAGCGAAACGACGCAAAGCTTTGTGACCAGAGAGGTTGAGACGAAAAAAACTTCAAAGGATGTTACTGCCGCGAAAGAAACAATAACGACAATAGAAACAGATAAATACACCTTATCGTTCTCGGACATAGGAGCTGGGATAAAAAAGATAGCCTTGAAAGGGTTCATCGAAGACGGGAAAGAACATGTTCTTTATAGCGCTAAAGAGGGAGAAAAGGATCTTTTAGTAACATCAGGAGGGATTTTAGCCGGGACAGAAAAAGAAAAGTTTACTCTAAAGAAAAAGAACAGTGCAATTGAATATACTTTTGAAGAACCCGGCCTGGTTGCCATTAAAAAAACATATACTTTTCATAACACGTTTAACCAAATGACGTTAGACGTTGAAATCAAAAACCTTTCAGCGAAAAATAGAAGCCTTTTTTATAGCATAGAAGGTCCGACAAAGTTAGATGTGACTACAAGTATTGCGGGAAGAAACTTTGACGAAACAGATGTTCTGATAGACGGAAACGTTTGGAAGATCAAAAAACTAAAAGAGCAACAAGAAAAAAAAGGGGAAATAACTTGGGTAGGAACAAAAAATAGATATTTCGCTCTGATAGCAAAACCAATGGAAGCGCCAAGCGCCGTTGTTGCAACACCAGAGGGAAACAAAAAGATAAGCACAAGCATTATAAGCCAGGAATATCAAATGTTTCCCGGAGAAAGCATAGAAAACCGGTATCTAATATACGCAGGACCTTTAGATCAGAAAAACCTGGAACAGACCGGGTATCAAATGAGCAAGATGATAGATTATGGCATTTTTGGAGTAGTCAGCAAGAAACTCTTGTTAATCCTGAGGTTTTTCCATAAGATTTCTAGGAACTGGGGAGTAGCTATAATACTTCTGACGCTGCTGATCAACCTTATTTTGTTCCCGCTCACGTTTAAAAGCTTCTCATCTATGCAGAAAATGAAACAAGTTCAACCGCATATACAAAAATTGAGAGATCTCCACAAGGACAATCCCCAGAAGCTGAACAAAGAAACAATGGAGCTATACAAGCAGCACAATGTAAACCCTTTAGGGGGATGCCTTCCAATGCTCTTGCAAATGCCTATTTTTATTGCCTTATACCAAGGCCTAATGAGGTCAGTAGAGCTAAAAGGAGCACATTTCTTGTGGATAAAGGACTTAGCAAAACCAGACGGCGTACAAATACCTTTTTCCTTGCCCTTGTTGGGGGATCACATTAACATATTACCGCTTCTAATGGTGGGAATGATGGTCGTGCAACAAAGGATAACGCAAGCCATTACTCCCGCCACCGGCTCGGGTGAACAGGCTAAACAGCAAAAAACAATGATGTTGATGATGCCGATATTTTTTGGGTTCTTATTCTATAAGATGCCGTCGGGATTAGTGTTATACTGGCTCACGAACACTATTTTGATGACAGGAGAACAGGCTTTCATTAGTAAAAAAACCGCATAGGAATAGGAACAAAAAAGATGAACAAAAAAAAGACAATAGAAGTTGAAGCTGTTACCATCGCGGAAGCCATAAAAAAGGCCCTACAGGTACTCAAGGTAAAAGAATCAGAGGTAACCATTGAGGTTCTCAAAGAAGAACACAAAGGCCTTTTTGGTATGAAAGGCGCAGAACTAGCCAAGGTCAGAGCAACCCTAGCCGCAAAACCCTAATCTTAGAACGCACAACTTCTCATATTCCACGTGGAAACCGTGTTATGCCCCAGACTACCCTTACAGGTTCCAGGACTAATAGCGAGCTACTTATGGGTCATGAAACCGTATTAAACCCAAAACTACACTTACAGGTTCCCTGTAGCTAGCTGCTTTGCGTGCGAGAAGAAGAATGAGGAAAGCCATGTTTTCCTCATTCTTTGACGAGGAAGCAAGGAAACGTCCGGATACCAGCCGTTTCCCATGATCTTTCAAAGAAAGATCATGAAGCAAGCGAAAGGAAACAGCAATAAACCTCTTCGCTACACATCCGGGACCCCATATTTTATTTTCAAGTTTCTAGAAGCATACACATAATATAGTGTATTTCTCTTGACTCTACACACCACATATGATATTATTTTTTCAAGATGAAAAAGATAGTATTTTGTAATCAAAAAGGTGGAGTAGCCAAAACTACTTCGGCGCTCAACATAGCAGCCTATCTGGCTATCAACGGAAAAAGAACGCTTCTTATAGATCTTGATCCTCAAGCAAACGCTACCAGCGGACTTGGCATTGATAAAAGCCAAACGGAAAAAGGTATCTACAGCGTTTTACACGAACACATCAAGCTAGAACAAGCAATCGTACCAACTGATGTAGAAAACCTTTTTATAGCGCCTTCAAACATAAATCTTACCGGAGCGGAAGTTGAGCTTGTGAACCTTATGGGACGGGAATACCGCCTCAAGAAGGCTTTGCAGGAGACAACAGCAAAGTTCGATTATGTCATTTTTGATTGTCCGCCCTCTCTCGGCCTCCTTACAATAAACGGATTAGCTGCAGCAAACTCAATCATAATACCAATACAATGCGAGTACTATGCCCTAGAAGGATTAGGACAGCTAATGAAAACAGTAGAGCTCATAAAAGAAAATCTTAATCCCGGACTTGAGATCGAAGGCGTCCTGATGACCTTGGCGGACTTCAGAACTAACTTAACGAAAGAAGTTATAGAAGAGGTAAAAAAATATTTTGGAGACAAAGTTTACAAAACAATTATTCCAAGGACAATAAAGCTTACAGAGGCCCCTGGATTCGGTAAGCCCATCGCGCTATATGACAACGATTCTGTTGGAGCAAGAAGATATGAAGAAGTAACCCAGGAAATCATAGATAGGCAGAATCCTATTAGCGTGGAAACTATTATAAATAAAGAAGTTATAGAAAACATGGAGGGAACACATGGAGAAGAGACTAGGTAAAGGACTAGAGGCGCTTATCCCTGAAAGCATAAAAAAGAAAAATGAAACAATAGAAAAAATTAGGTTAACAGACATTGTTCCTAACCCCTTCCAGCCCAGAAAAAAGTTTGGCGAAAAAAAGATGAAAGAATTGGTAATGTCCATGAAAGAAAAAGGAGTTATCCAGCCCATTTTAGTAAGGCCTCAAGGAGAAGGATACGAGATCATAGCGGGAGAAAGAAGATGGAGAGCTGCCCAGGAGCTTGATATAGAAGAAATCCCGGCTATCATAAGAAAAGATATAGACGATTCGAATAGTCTGGAGATATCCTTAATAGAAAACATACAGAGAGAAGAACTTAACCCCATAGAAGAAGCCAAGGCGTACAGAGAGCTTACGGATAGGTTTACCCATTCCTTGGATACCGTGGGGATCATGATGGGAAAAGACAAGACAACAATTTCCAACACCCTTCGCCTTCTCGCTCTTTCACAAGAGATACAGGACTATGTTGAAGAAGGAACTCTTTCTATGGGACACGCTAAAGCCCTTCTTTCCGTAGGCAATGAGCAGAAGAGAAAAAAGATAGCCAAACTTTTGATCGACAAAGGACTGTCGGTCCGTGAAGCGGAAAACCTCGTACGGAAACTCGGGGAAACCAGAAAAAAGATAAGCAGAATAAAAGATCCGGAAATTCTGCAGACCGAAGAACAGCTCAGACATAAATTAGGAACAAAAGTAAATATCCATCAAGGAAAAAAACGTGGACATATCGAGATCCAGTTTTTTTCAACGGAAGACCTGAACCGGCTCCTAGGCCTTATCTTGTAGCGCCGCCCTATCTATTCATCCTATATTTTTTTATCAGACTAAAAGATAGTCTCCCCTTTTGGCCCTATTTTAGAAGTGCCCTCCACGGCGCTATTAAAAAACCATGTCTTAACGGTGCCACTCCTCCACAATTTTTAATATATCCATATTTTTAGGGACTCCAAGATCCAGAAGTCTTTTTATTTAAAGGAGGTTATGGTTTGGAATTTTTTTAGTTTTTTAGAGATGAAGAAGGCGAGAAAAACTCTAGCTTTTTCTTGACTCAACTAATGCTATATAGTATAATAATCAAACAATAAAAGTTAAAGCAATAAACATGTAGAAGATTTTTCAAAACAATGAGAATATTAAATATAAAAATCATTTCTATAACGCTCATCGCAACGCTCTTATTCCAAAGTGCGTCTTGGGCTTCTGCGCCTGACCAAGAAAAACAAAAAATCCAAGTCCCATCGGCCTTTAACCAGATAACCAATAATACAAACTGGCAGTACGATGAACAGGTTCGCATAGAGGTTGCTCTAATTCTTGCCATTAAGCCTAACACGCCTTTCCATGTTATCAATGACAATATAGACAGAATGTACGAGGGAACAAGGAAAAAGCGCATAGTAGACGTTATTCCTCCCGCAGGCGTAGAAGCAAAAAATAAGGACAGGCAGGTAAAATTTTTATATGGGCATAGAAAGGGGGAGATTTTAGACCTTTCCATAACCGGGCAAGATAAAAAGGGAGAACAAAAACAGGAAAAATTTTCCGAAAGAACAGAAGAATACGACGATCAAGGAAACTTGACAAAAATATACGATAAAGAAACGGGAAGAATTTGGGAAAAATATGAACGAGATGAAGGGGGCCAGATAAACGAGGTCCTTTTATATAATCCGCGCTCTGGAAAAAGACTAGAGCTTATGAGAGACCCAATGTTCGGGAAAAACGAAGAAGATGAGCACGATCGTTCTGTAAGGTGGATCATTTTTTATGAAAACGAAAATAGAGAAGAGGACTGGATAGGAGGCGTAACGACGAACGAAAATGAAGAGAGAATAGAACTGAAAGACATCACAATACGTTTTGACGAAGAAAGGGGGGAAGGAAACGGGAAAACAATAATGAGATGGCTAGCCCTTACAGCACACAGGAAGCAGAAAGAACTTAAAATAGCAGAGATTCATAATCCCGCTACTACAGGAATAGCAAAAGAACTATATCTACAAGAAACCTTAAGGGTGACTCAAGAAAAAAATATTATTCCTTTTTCTGGGAATAAAGAATTGGATGCGATCCTTCTAGAGCAGGAATACTATTTCATGACACTTATGGAAGATGGCTTAGCTCCGGAGAGAAGACATGTAACGATCGGAAAAGGGACGGGCAATATTCTTCTAGGAGACGAATGGCCCGCGGAATATAAAGCTTTTGTAGATAAAGACAGGCTGATAGTAAAGGATAAAAAGGGAAAGAATGTCAGGTTGACATATTCAAAACTTCTCTATCTTATCGGAAAACCGGATAAAAATAATATCATTCGGCTGCAGCAGGAGGAAGAGATAGAGAGGGAGAACAAAAAAGAAACAGATATCCCGGGGAGAAAAACCGAGTACGGCGATCAGGGAAGGGTGAGAAAAATATACGACGACAAAACAGGAATAACCTGGGAGGAATACACATACGACGAAGGAGGAATCACAAAAACAATTACTTTATATAACCCGGCACTTGGAGGAACAATAAAAATAGAAAAGGATCCGTTATATTCAGATAAAAAAGATACAAACGAAGGTCCGAGCCGATGGTATATAAAAAATACGGAAAAAGGGAAAGAAGACGAAAAAATAGGGTCGATAGCCATAATGAGAAGTAATGAAAAAATCATGATTCTTAACATACGGATTTATGAAGAAGAAGACAAAGGAAAAGGACTAGGCAAGACGATCTTAAGGTGGATAGCGGTTAGCGCGCACAGAGAAAACAAGATATTAAAAGTAAGCACTACGACAAGTCCGATCGCGGCAGCCATAAGTCTGACTTTATTTGATTTTTCAACCCTTGTGCTAAAACAGGAGAAAGAAAGAATAGAGGCTAAAAATGAAAAGGAACTTTTGAACATTTTAGTGGAACAAGAATATCTTCTTATGGAAGAAGAAAGAAGACTGATAGCGGAACTGGAGATTAAAAAGGGGACACGGGAGATTGTAAAAGGAAACAAGTGGCCCGAGAAATATACTGCCGCCATAAAAGAGAACAAAGTTATTGTGAAGAACAAAGACGGGGTCTCTTTTCCTATAGTATACAAGGAACCGTTCGATTGGGAGGGGCGTTCTGACGCGGTAAGTATTGTACGCATGCAGGATGAAGAAGAACAGCAAAGAAAAGAGCAGGCTCTTGATGACAAAATGACTGAAATCATGGCAAAAGAAGGGCCGGAAACAAAAAGATGGGGCCCGTATATGGTAGACGGGGTGAAGTGTTATGCGGAGAGCATTATAAAGCCTTCAGAGATAAGAGAGACTTTGGATAAATGGTTTAGAGGTGCGGAGGAACGATATTTTGGCAGGCATCAATGGGATAATGCTATATCTGTAGCAAAAGAGAAAGGGAGCCCGGCATTTTTAACTAAAGTTGAGAACGAAAAAGGAGAGGTGCTGGGAATTTCGTATTGCCATAAAGGAATATTTCCTTTTGAAGACGGGGACGTAATGACCTATCTGGGAGACTTCAGCGAAGTGGCTTCCGGATATAGAGGCAAAAGCATAGGAGAAATTCTTTTAGCTAAAAAACTAGAAAGAATAGTCTGCGCGCACCCTGAAGAGTCCAGACAAGAAGAAGCGTACATAGTCCACCCCGCCGAGGACGAAGAATATGCCGACGAAGGGAAGCGGGCGGCAGACTTTTGGGAAAAAAGAGGGTTCGAGAACGTTTATTTTTCGTGGTATGAGGGGCTGCCTAAAGAAGAAAAAAGCCGGAACAGATACATGGCCCTTCCCATACACGACGCCCAGAGGCTGGTTGATAAAGTAAAAAGAAACGAGTTAACGGAGAGACCTAAAATTCCCAGGCAAATGAGTCTGTTCCCCGAAAAAGCGGTTCAAATGAGCCTGTTTCCAAAAGAGAATGCCGTCTCAGAAAGGGAGATAAAAAGACTTAGAACGCGAACAAAATGGCAAAAGAGACAAAGAAAAAAGAAGAAAAAACAGATCAATCCACAGAGTCATCTCTTCGGGGAAGAAGGTCTGATCCGAGAAGGATCTTCTTGGATCGCGTACGAGAAAGCGAAAAGTATTGCCAAGCTGCACGAGAAAGTTGCGCAAGAGACTGAAAAAGATCTTAAGATGAATGAAAAAAGAAAAAAAAGGCTAAAAAAATTCTTTCTTCGTTACATAAAAGCAGCAGACAAGGCCGCGTCTTTTAGAGAAGAAGACTTCAGCTTGTTTGCGGAAACCCTCAAGCCCGAAAATATAGCCGATATGTTTTATCTCAGTGAAATATACAAGTTTAATGTGCTGGACCTTATTGAAAAAGGAAAAGCGGTGTGGAATAAAAAGAAAAGTAAAAAAGAAGATAAATATGAGTTTGAGTTAGACGGTGAATATTGCACGCGTATAAAAGGATATGATTCCAAGGGGCAGAAGACGGAGCTCGGAGACGCTGTTTGCTGGACGGAAGACCTTGTAGTGATTTCTTTGCACGAGAGAGGAGAGAGCGGAGGACAAAACAGGGGCAACTTTCTTATGAAAACTTACATGATCAACAGGTGGGCGCGTGGAGACAAAGCGCTCAATTCCTTTATAGGGTACAATGAAAACGCACAAGACGCCTATGCCCTGAAGAAGACCCACGAAACCATGGGGGCGGAGATAGATCCAAAGGGAGAAAAGGCATTATATAACCTGCAAGGAGGGATAGATGCCGGGATAATGACTAAAGCTGAAGCAGAAAGGATAAAAGGACTTAACAAGTATGTCTGGCGCGTGTGGAGCCAAAGAAAGATAGACAGGTATTTTAGCGCCATAAAGAACGTGGACCAAGCTACATTATTCGAGGCCAACAAAGCTTTTACAGAAGAGACAAAAGAAATTGGGAAAGAGGATCTAAGAAAAATACAACCCGAAAAAGTCACAAAATTTATTGAAGAATATCTAAAAAAAGAAAAAGTAGAGCAAAAAGAAGCAAAGATGACAATTAAGAAAACGGGAGAGATCTTTAAGGAGATCGTTCGGAAAAGGGAAGCCCATCAAGAGGAGAAGGTGGCCGTTCCCGTTGATGTTGCAGTAGATTTGTCTCTTTTCCCGGTAGACGAAGAGGAGCTAAAAGGAGAAATAGAAACCTGGGCCTATCTCATTCTTCTGTGCAGGGATCTCAATAACGTTAATTTTATTTTTGAAAAAGGCTCAAGACTTACAAGGGGACGCAAAATGACAGAAAGCCTTGAGAAGGAAAAGCTTTTGGCTCCGGGAGAAGCCAAAGTCGTTAGAGATATAAAAGACGCGATTGGAGAAAAAGCCATATTTTTTGATATAGATCCTTTAAAGATCGATGCTATTCTTAACGAAAGGATCAACCCTGAAATAATGGGTAGTAAGACGGGTAGAATAGAGGTTCCGATAGTATCCGTGGATCTTTTGAAGTGGATCAGAGAAGAAAAGAACAGGGGAGAAAATATTGGGGTAGCTGAAAATCAATATCCGGTTGCAATGGAAGGATCTCTGCCCGGAGTTAACAAAACGCCGACCTTAAAGAACTTTGAAGCGGCTCTGGCTTTAGGTCTTATGAAAGCAGCACTTGTCATGATCCCGAGCGACGAAAACGCCGAGGAAAGAAGAGATATCTCGACTAAAATAAAGAAGTTATATGAAATACTTAGGCCAGGATTCGAAGTGGGAGAAGAAGCCGTCAGGAATATGATCTCATCTGACCTTGTCCGCAGGCTAAATAGGGCAATAGAATTCGCCCTGCCGCCCATAACGAGAACAAATATAGAGGAGCTCCGGAACTTAAGAGAAGGTCTAAACCTAGCCCTACAAGCCGCCTAATCTTTAATTGGGGACAGATCCCCATTAATAAGAGAACAGAAAGATAGAAATCAGTCGATAGAGGGTAGTCGGTAGTGTAGATTGACTGATGTGCATATTTGTACCGTTTGCTAATTCGTGAGGGCAAGTGTCCCCTTTTTTGTGTTTAAAGGTGGCCCTTTGGGGAGGGAGGGGAACAGAGGGTAGAAGATAGAAGTCCTTGCAATGGTACCAGGACGATTAGGTAAAGCAGTATCACGAATGAAAGTGTGACATATTTAGTGAGCTAGCACAGACGTCTCCATGTAACGATAAAAAGCTTGACTTTTAGGTGAAAAAGAGGACAATGGTACTAGTAATTGGAAGAGATACCTTTTAAAGCGGTCCAGAGAGATCGAAAAAGGAGAAAAAAAATGAAGAAAAACAAAAAATGCAGCCTACTTGTCGTTTGACGGGGAGGCTTTTTTTGTGCCCATAATTAGACAGGAGAAGACAAAATGACAGAACAATCACAAATATTAGATAAAGCAGGCATAAAAAGGACCTTGATGAGGATATCTCATGAAATTATAGAGAAAAATCAGGGAACGGAATCTTTAGCGGTTATAGGGATAAAGACCAGAGGCGCATACCTGGCTGAACGTATCGCAAAGAATATAAAGGAGATAGAAGGGAACGAAGTCTCCGTAGGGGCAATAGATATTAATCTCTATAGAGATGATTTGACGGAAGTTGGAGAGCAGCCCGTGGTTCGGTCAACAGAGATCGATTTCGACATAAACAAAAAACGAATAATACTGGTAGATGATGTTCTTTTTTCCGGAAGAACCGTAAGATGCGCATTGGATGAGCTGATAGATTTTGGGAGACCCGAGACGATACAGTTAGCCGTCCTTGTTGATAGAGGGCATAGAGAACTTCCCATAAGGCCGGATTTTGTAGGTAAAAACATACCTACTTCCAAAAAGGAAAGCGTAGAAGTAAGGCTAAAGGAAACGGATGACGAGGAAGAAGAAGTGGTAGTGGTTGGAGGATGAGAACAAAAAAGGATTGAAACCATGAATACGACAGAAACCGTTAAATGGACAAAAAAGAATCTCTTGGGCATTCAGGACTTAAGTGCGGAGGAAATATCGCTTATTCTTGACCAGACGAAGAATTTTAAGGAAGTTCTGGCAAGGTCGATACCAAAAGTGCCCGCACTCCGGGGGAAGACTATAGTGAATCTTTTCTGCGAAGCCTCCACGCGAACAAGAGCTTCTTTTGAGCTAGCGGCTAAAAGGTTAAGTGCGGATACATTGAGCGTTAACGCATCCACGTCAAGTTTTCTTAAAGGGGAGACCTTGAGAGATACAGCTCAAAACCTCGAAGCCATGAATATCGATATGATAGTTATGCGGCACGGATGCGCCGGAGCTACGAAGTTTCTCTCTAAATGCGTTAATGCCTCGGTGATCAACGCGGGAGACGGGATGCATGAACACCCCACGCAGGCGCTTTTGGATGTCTATACCATAAAAGAGAAGCTAGGAAAAATAAAAGGGCTTAACGTAAGCATAATAGGAGATATAGCGCATTCACGTGTAGCCAGAAGCAATATCTGGGCGCTAACAAAACTTGGCGCGAAAGTAAAGGTGTGCGGACCAAAAACTCTGATGCCGGATGAAATAGAAAAGATGGGATGCGAAGTAACATATGATTTAGGCAGCGCCCTAAAAGGGGCCGACGCGGTAAACGTTCTAAGAATACAGCTTGAGAGACAAAAAAAATCACTATTCCCGACAACAAGAGAATATGTCCAGAATTTTGGGATCAACAGAGAAGTATTAGATAAATATGCGAAAAAGGATATGCTTCTTTTGCACCCGGGACCGATAAACCGAGGAGTAGAGCTTAGTCAAGATGTTGCGGATTCAGAATATTCGGTCATACTTAACCAGGTGACCAATGGAGTAGCGGTAAGAATGGCCGTACTTTTTCTTCTGAGTCATGCTAAAGAACAAATAAAACCGAAAAACAAATAAAACGGAGTAAAATATGAATATTTTGATAAAAAACGGTAGGATTATCGACCCGGCAAACGGAATAGATAAGAAGGGCGACATCTTAATAGAGAAAGGTAAGATAGTTAAAGTCGGAGAAAATATTAAGGCAAAGGATGCTGCTCTAATAGACGCTAAAGGGAAGATTTGCGCCCCCGGATTCATAGATATGCATACTCATTTAAGGGAGCCGGGAAGAGAAGACGCGGAAACAATAGAAACAGGCGTAAAAGCCGCGATTGCCGGAGGGTTTACAACGGTATGCGCTATGCCGAACACTACGCCGCCATGTGATGATCAGTCTATTGCCGAACTTATAATAAGAAAAGCGGAAGAGATAGGGCTAGCCAGAGTCGTTCCTATCGGGACAATAACAAAAGAAAGAAAAGGAGAGGAATTGTCTCAGATGGCCGAGATGAAAAAAGCGGGATGCAAGGCTATGTCAGACGACGGGGATACCGTGCAAGACGCCTCTCTTATGAGACGAGCTCTAGAATATGCTTCGATGATGGATCTTTTGGTTATTACGCATTGCGAAGATAAAGCGCTGGCCTCGGACGGAGTTGCTAGAGAAGGATACTATTCAACTATACTGGGCTTGTCCCCCATACCGGCGGAAGCCGAAAGCACAATAGTCGAGCGAGACATACGCCTTGCGGAAAAGGCCGAAGCAAACATACATATAGCTCACGTATCTACGAGTAGCAGCATAGAAATAATTAGAGCTGCAAAAAAAAGAGGAGTTAAGGTAACTGCGGAAGTAACTCCTCATCACCTTAGTTTGCGAGACGCGGATCTTACGGAATACGATACTAATCTAAAAGTTAATCCACCGCTTGCTCCGGAAGAAGATGTAAAAGCATTGAAAATGGCGCTTAAAGACGGTACGATAGATGTCATTGCAACCGATCACGCTCCGCATCCCGAGAATGAGAAAGAAAAAGAATTTGACTATGCTCCGTTCGGGATGATAGGATTGGAAACTGCGCTGCCCGTAACAAGGAAAGCTCTTTTGGATGAGAAGCATCTAGAGTGGAACGAGCTCATAGAAAAGTTCACCTGTAATCCTGCCAGGATTTTGGGATTGGACAGAGGAACTCTTGGAGAAGGGAAGGCAGCGGACATAATAATCATCGATCCCGAAGAAGAATGGGTATACAAAAAAGAGGAGATAATATCAAAATCTAAAAATTCACCTTTCGTAGGGAAAAAGATGAAGGGCAGGGTAACTGACGTTATCGTAGCCGGGAAACATGTTTTAAAGGGAAGCTGAGAAAAATAAATGAAAAAAGTGATAAAGGGCATTATAAAAGAAAACAAAAACGTGGGAGCGGATCACTTCAGGATTACCGTAGAAGAGCCGCACATAAGCAGCACTTCTTGTCCCGGGCAGTTTGTTAACATAAAAATAGGAGACAGCGGCTCCTCTGAGCATCTCCTAAGAATACCGCTAGGAGTACACACGACAAGAAAGAACGAAACGAGTTTTCTGTATAAAGTTGTAGGAGAGGGAACAAGGGAGCTTAGCCGGAGAAAGAAGGGCGAAACATTAGACGTCCTCGGGCCCCTGGGGAAAGGATTCGATATATCAGGCTTAGAAGAGGGAAGCTGCGCTTTAATTGCGGGAGGAGGACATGGAGCCGCGCCTCTATACGGACTTGTAGAAAGCTTGACCAAAAAGAACATAAAAACAGTTTTCTTTATGGGCGCATGTTCCGGAGACCATATTGTTCTGGAAGATGAGATCAAAAATCTCGGAGCGGAACTGATAATTTCGACAGACGACGGATCTTGCGGCACCAAAGGGTATGTTACGGAATCACTGGAAAAACATCTTACCCGAGACCCGAGACCCGAGACCCGAGAGACGATCTATGCCTGCGGACCTAACCCAATGCTGAAAGAAGTCGCGCGAATAGCGGAAACATATAAAATTCCCGCACAAACATCTATAGATGAATATATGGCATGCGGTATAGGGGCATGTCTCGGATGCGCCGTGAAGACAAAAAATGGATACAAACTTGCATGTAAAGACGGGCCCGTCTTTGATGCACAAGAAATTGTGTGGTGAGAAAATAATGGCAGACAAAAAAATGGAAATAAAAATAGGTGAAGCAGTCTTTAAAAACCCCATATGGGTAGCGTCCGGGACTTTCGGGAACGGTGAAGAGTTCCGGGACTTTGTTGATCTCGAAAAAGTAGGCGCTATTATCACAAAGACGGTAACCTTAAATGCCAGAGAAGGAAACCCTCCGCCTCGAATAGTTGAAACGTCTTCAGGACTTCTTAACTCAATTGGACTGGAAAACGGAGGGGTTGAGTTTTTCATTAAAGAGCACTTGCCTCTCTTAAAAAAAATAGATACAAGAGTGATTGTTAGTATAGCCGGCCAAGATGATGAAGACTTTGTAAAATGCACCTTGAAAATAATGGAAGGCGCTTTAGCGCCTGACGGAATAGAGGTAAACTTATCATGCCCCAACGTATCTCACGGCAAGACAAAGTATAGACTGTTAGCGCAGGACCCGAAAGGGACCGAAAGAATAATAAGAAAGATAAAAAAAGAGACTGATAAAATAATTATCGCAAAACTGTCACCAAACGTTACGGATATAGCCGAGATTGCCTATGCCGCCGAGCAAGGCGGCGCAGACGCTGTGTCACTAGTAAATACGTATCTCGGGTTAGCGGTGGACGCGAATGAAAGGAAACCTATTTTGGGAAACGTTGCCGGAGGATTAAGCGGCCCGGCAATAAAACCCTTGGCGTTAAGAGCGGTATGGGACGCGTATAAAAAGATCAAAATACCGATTATAGGGATAGGCGGAATAATGAACGGAACGGATGTGGCTGAATTTATGTTATGCGGCGCCCGGGCCGTTCAGATCGGGACGGCAAACTTAGCGTCACCCGATGCGTATGAAAGAATACTCGGAGAATTCGAAGATTATTTGGACAAACAAAAAATTGAAAAAGCAGAGAACCTGACAGGAGCGTTAAAAGTAAAAGGATAGGAGAAAGAATGGAAGCGAGAGAACGCCTTATAGTTGCACTTGATGTAAAAAATTATGAGCATGCAGTAGACCTGATCGAAGAACTTGCTCCCGAAGTTGATATTTTTAAAGTAGGGATAGCGCCTTTCACATTATTTGGGGAAGCTATTCTGGACAAACTGGAATATGAAGGGAAAAAATGTTTTCTGGATCTTAAGTTTCATGACATTCCTAATACAGTTGCCAATGCTGCAAGATCTGCCATGAAAAGACGCATTTTTATGACGAACTTTCATTGTTTAGGCGGAAGACATATGCTTGAAGCGGCTACTGAAGGGATAAAAGAAAAAGACGAAGGCGACACTCCTCCTATACTCTTAGGAGTTACTATTCTTACAAGTATGAATGCATCAGAAATGAATGAATTGGGATTCGAAGGTAATCTTGAAGAAAAGGTACTTGATCTCGCGCATATGGCACAAGAATCAGGCCTTAATGGTGTAGTTGCCTCGGCCCGGGAATCCAAGATGATAAAAGAACATTTGGGAGACGACTTTATTGTAGTTACTCCGGGCATCAGACCCGAATGGGCAAAGCAAGGTGACCAGAAGAGAATCTTGACCCCCAAGCAGGCCATTAAGGAAAAAGCTGATTATATTGTTGTGGGAAGGCCCATAATAGAAGCAGACGACCCAGCTGAGGCGGCAAGACGGATAATAGAAGAGATCGAAGAAGGTTGTTAAGGAATAAAGCGTGCTACAAACAGAAAGGGTCAAAAGATGCAAGAAAAAGAAGTCATTGAGATATTTGCTAAAATAGAAGCGTACAAGCAGGGGCATTTTAAACTTTCAAGTGGATTGCATTCGCCTTCATACCTGCAATGTGCATTGGTTTTATCAAACCCGATAATAGCTGCAAAGCTGTGCTCAGCTTTAGCTAAAAAGTTCAGCATGGAAGAACCCGACGTCGTTATTGGGCCGGCCTTGGGAGGGATAGTATTTGCCTATGAAATGGCAAGAGCCTTTAAGGCGAGAGCTATCTTTTCTGAAAGAGACGAAAACGGAAAAATGACCTTAAGAAGAGGGTTTAGCGTCTCTCCGGGAAGCAAAGTACTGATTGCAGAGGATGTTCTTACCACGGGCGGTTCCGTCAAAGAGGTTATCGCGCTTTTAAGACAGGACGGGATCGAACCCGTTGCGGTTGCTGCATTAGTTGACAGAAGCAGTACCCCTTTGGATTTTGGTGGTATAAAATATAAAAGTCTGATAAAATTGGATGTTCCGTCTTTCGCGGAAGATAAATGCCCTTTGTGCCAGGAAGGGATTCATATAGTTAAGCCCGGATCACGGAAAGAATAAGAAAATACCGTATAAATATCCGGCACCTCGAGTTTAAAGACCCATATAATTTTATAAACATAAGACAAAGACGTTTTATCTGGATTGAGCTAAGTATAAAGGAGAAGGTCATGGAAATGGATCTAAAAGGAATAATAGAAAAAATAAAAGAAGAAGGCGTTTCTGAAGCCGACAAAAAAGCCGAAGAAATTATCTCTGGGGCCGAAACAAAGGCTAAAAGTATTATTAAAGAGACTGAAGAGAAAAAAGATAAGATCCTTAAAAAAGCCGCAGAAGAAGCCGATAAACTGCGCAAAAATGCTGACGAATCCGTAAAGCAAGCTTCACGAGACGCAATGCTCGCTTTAAAAGCCAGCTTAATCGGACTATTCGACACAGTTATCAAAGAAGAAGTGTCCAAAGAATTAAACCCTGATATTCTCAAGGAAACCATAGTTAACTTTGTAGATAAGTTCGGAGACTCAGAACACACATCACTTGAAATATTACTTAATGAGAAAGACAAAAAGTCTCTTGAAAAAACATTATTTGCCAGGTTCAAGGACCGAATGAAAACCGAAGTAACCTTAAAAGTCTCTCCTTCTGTAGAAAAAGGATTCAGAATAGGCGAAAAAGGAAGCAATTCCTATTATGATGTCACCGATGACGCTGTTGCAGAAGCTTTTAAAGCATTTTTGAATCCCAAAATATCCAAAATCATAGATAAAAATGGCTAAATATTACTATCTAAAAGCGTCGTTGCCGTATATTGAGTTTGGGAAAGAGCCCCCGATAACAGCGGAGGAGTTTATCTCTGAATGCAGCAAGTGGCTGGACGGTAAGGCTCTCCAAATATTAATAAACACGCGCCTTAACAATTATGAATTCGGAAAAGACGAAACTTTAGTCTCCAAAGAATGGAAAGAGTTCGACACTGACTTGCGCAAAGAAATAGCGCCGGCGAGAGTTAAAGGGCAAGGATCAGGGGAGAGACTTACAGCAAGAGTTAAAAGGATCCTAGCGCAAGAGAATCCACTGGAGGCGGAAAAAGAATCAGAACGGATAAGATGGGAATATCTCGAAGATAAAGAAATTTTATGTGAATTTGACCTGAACGATTTAATAATTTATTTTCTTAAACTTCAGATCGCTGCGCGTCTTCATTCTTTTAATAAAGACGAAGGAGAAGGTCTGTTTTATAAACTATGTGAGGTAGGGAATGAGCAAACAAAAGGGTGAAATAATAGCGATCAACAGTAACATGATAAGGGTGCGGTTTAAAGACGACATTATGCAAAATGAAGTAGCTTATGTTATCAGCGGACCAAAAAGATTAAAAGCTGAAGTTATTAAGATCCGGGGCGATACGGCATTTTTGCAGGTCTTTGAGTACACAAAAGGGATAAAGGTAGGCGATAATGTCGAGTTTTCAGGCAAAATGCTTTCAGTCCAGCTCGGGCCGGGTCTTCTAGCTCAAATATATGATGGGCTGCAAAACTCCTTACCCGACTTAGCTGAAGAGTTTGGTTTTTTTCTGCCGGCAGGGGTAGAACTCGATGCGATAGACCAGAAACAAAACTGGTTATTCACGCCGCTCGCAAAAAAAGGTGATAAAGTCACAGCAGGCAGCGTTTTAGGTTTCGTGCCTGAAGGAATCTTTCAGCACAAGATCATGGTGCCTTTCTACTTGAACGAAGAATACGTAGTCGAAGACGTAAAAGGAAAGGGCGAGTATAACGTCAACGAGAAAATAGCTGTTCTAAAAAGCGCGAAAGGCAAAGAAATTGACGTAACAATGATGTTTGAGTGGCCCGTAAAGATACCGATCGACGCTTATAAAGAAAAAATGCAGCCAACAGAATCTTTAATCACGAAAATCAGAATAATAGATACATTGTTCCCAATAGCCAAAGGAGGAACCTATTGTATTCCGGGGCCGTTTGGAGCAGGAAAGACCGTTTTGCAGCAGATCACGAGCCGGCATGCTGATGTTGACATAGTTATTGTAGCAGCTTGCGGGGAAAGAGCCGGAGAAGTGGTTGAGACGCTTAAAGAGTTCCCTAAACTTACAGATCCGCGTACGGGGAAAAGTTTGATGGAAAGAACGATAATAATATGCAACACTTCCTCAATGCCCGTAGCGGCACGAGAAGCCTCAGTTTATACCGCCTCAACAATAGCAGAATATTACCGGCAAATGGGGTTGAATGTTCTTCTGCTCGCCGACTCAACGTCAAGATGGGCACAGGCTATGAGAGAGATTTCGGGTAGACTTGAAGAAATCCCGGGAGAGGAAGCATATCCGGCATATCTTGAATCGCGTATAGCGAGCTTTTATGAGAGAGCCGGTGTTGTGAAGCTTCATGACGGCGCCATGGGGAGCCTTACCATAGGAGGCACCGTCTCACCTGCCGGAGGGAATTTTGAAGAACCGGTAACTCAAGGAACACTAAAAGTTGTTGGAGCGTTTCATGGGCTCTCGAGAGAAAGAGCAGATGCCAGGAAATTTCCTTCGGTCAACCCTCTTGAAAGCTGGAGTAAATATAAAAATTTTATTGATGACGAATTGGTGAATAGAGCTAAAGCAATACTTAAGCAAGGGGAAGAAGTTGATCAGATGATGAAAGTTGTCGGAGAAGAAGGGACAAATCTGGAAGACTTTCTCATCTTTTTAAAAAGCGCATTTCTGGATGGTATATACCTCCAGCAGAACGGATTTGACGAAGTTGATGCGGCAACTACCGGGGAGAGGCAGAAATATGTTTTTGAAAAAATAGATACCATTCTACAAAAAGAATTTAGTTTTAAAGATAAAACACAAGCCAGACAATTTTTTTATGCTTTAAGACATAAATTCATAGATTGGAACTATATAAAATGGGATTCCGATAAGTTTAAGAGTCAGGAAAAAGAGATCGATAACTTTTTAGGGACGGGAAAAGTGCTCATGCAGGCAGAGCAAAATATATAAAATTAAGGAAGGAAATCAAATGAGAAAAGTATGCACCAAGATACTTAATATAACCGGGAATGTGGTCACAGTTAAAGCTGACGGCATAGCTTATGAAGAACTTGCTCAAATATCCACGCAAAGAGGATCATCCCTTGCGCAGGTCATTAGGCTTGACGGAGGGCTTGTTCATCTTCAGGTTTTCGCGGGGGCAAGAGGGGTTTCTACGGGTGACGAAGTACTTTTTCTGGGACACCCCATGAGAGTAGGATTTTCATACGATATGCTTGGCAGAATTTTTTCGGGAAGCGGAGAGCCTCGAGATAACGGCCCTGCCATTAAAGACAATGAAATAGAAATTGCGGGTCCGGCGGCAAATCCGTCAAAAAGAGTTATACCTTCAAACATGGTCCGGACCAATATTCCCATGATAGACGTTTTTAACTCGCTTGTAGAATCGCAAAAACTGCCAATCTTCTCGGTTTCAGGTGAACCGTATGATGAGCTTTTAGCAAGAATAGCCCTCCAGGCCGAAGTAGACATAATCTTGCTGGGAGGAATAGGCCTGAAATATGATCAGTACATGTATTTTAAAAATACTCTGGAAGAAGGGGGAGCTCTCAGCAGAACGATATTCTTTGTGCATACAGCCGCTGACCCTATCGTAGAAGGACTTATGGTTCCGGACCTTACATTAGCAGTTGCAGAAAAATTTGCGCTTGATGGTAAAAAAGTACTTGTTCTTCTTACTGACATGACAAATTTCGCTGATGCGCTTAAGGAAATAGCGATAACCATGGAGCAAGTTCCTTCTAACAGAGGTTATCCCGGAGATCTTTACAGCCAGCTCGCGGCGCGTTACGAAAAAGCTGTTGATTTTGAAGGCGCAGGCTCTATAACCATTTTAGCTGTGACAACAATGCCGGGCGATGATGTTACTCATCCGGTTCCGGATAATACGGGGTATATAACAGAAGGACAATTTTATCTTCGTAACGGAAGAATAGAACCGTTTGGTTCGCTTAGCAGGCTTAAACAATTAGTAAACAAGAATACCCGTAAAGACCATAGAGCCGTCATGGACGGGATGATACAGCTTTATGCGCAGTATAAGGAAACAGAAGAGAAGCGCTCTATGGGTTTCAGGATGAGCGATTGGGATAAAAAACTTTTAAAATACGGGGATCTCTTCGAAAAAGAGATGATGGATCTTAAGGTGAACATTCCCCTAGAAAAGGCACTGGACAATGGGTGGAGAATATTAGCGGATTGTTTTAATCCTGAAGAAACTAATTTTAGGACAGAACTTGTAAAAGAATTCTGGCCAAATAAGTAAGTAAGGCGAGGGCGAGAGCTCCTATTAAGAGGAGGAATAATGCAATGTAGTTTTGAACAATTAAAAATTTACCAACAGTCCCTTGAGCTAGCGGACAAAATATATACCATAACTAAAAAGTATCCGCAAGAAGAGACCTCCGGGCCGGTTTCTCACGTGAGAAGAAAAGCTGTTTCAATGTCCTTAAATAGAGCGGTGGAAAAGATGCAAGTACCTGTTGAGCAAACCAATGAGATTAATAGAATAAAGACGTACTACCAACAGTAGCCCTCGAACTATTATGCCAAAAATAAGATTAACAAAAAACGAACTAAAAAAGCAGAAAGATGCGCTTAAAAGGTACAACCAGTATCTGCCAACCCTTGTTCTTAAAAAGCAGCAGCTTCAAACCGAACTGGCGAGAACGCATAACGGGCTGGAAGAGATCAAAAAAGAAAAAGCGCATGAGAAAGCAAAAATATATATATGGGTAGACGTTTTTGCGGAAGAGGTCGGAATAGAAAACATGATATCTTTAAAAGAAGTTGTTACCGCGCCCGGCAATATAGCAGGAATAGATATCCCGATTTTTGAAAAGGTTATCTTTGAAGAAAAATCTTACAACCTTGAAACCACGCCTTTATGGGTAGATGAGGGCATAGAGGCGCTTAAAAAAATTATAATCATTAACGCTCAAATGAGAACATTACAAGAACAAGAGACGCTTGTCGCGGAAGAACTAAGAATAACAACTCAACGAGTTAACTTGTTTGAAAAGGTCATGATCCCTAAAGCAAAAGAAAACATAAGAAAAATACAGATTTATCTGGGGGACCTTCAGACTGCGGCAGTAGTAACGGGCAAAATAGCCAAAGAAAAAATATTAAGAAATACGCATGGTGCATAGGAAATAGTGAATAGTAGAAGATAGAAATTAGAGGGTAGAGGTTAGAAAATAGACCATTGACTATTGACCATAGACTATAGAATGACTGCTCTCTACGTCATTGCGGGCGAATGATAACGAGTGTGGCAATCTCTACAATAAGAGGGCAAGTTTGTGTACTGTTGAATGTGTAAAGATAAATAGACAATAGTCAATTGTCAAGGGTCTATTAACACTGCTCACTGTTTACTGTTCACGAATCACGGGTCACGAATTATGATTGAAAAGATGAAAAAAATAACATTACTAGTTTCCGAGAAAGAAAGGGAACGCTTTGTATCCGCATTAAGGAAGGAAGGGGTAGTTCATATAAAAAGAACAAAAACGGTTACTTCGAGAGAAAGAGAATTTGTCTCTGACAGAATAACAAGAGCAGAGAATACAATTAATCTTCTCCGGCCCTTTAGAATTAAGCCTTCCGGGAAGGCGCGTGATCTGAGCGAGAAAGAAATTAGAGAGAAAGAAGATAAAATTGAGTCTCTTCTAGAGGAACATGAAGGGATAGGAGAAGACCTCAGCTTGATAAAAAAAGATCTGGAATGGTTTGACGTTTGGGGAGAATTTGATCCAAGAGAGCTCGAGTTTGTCAACAAGAGCGGCGCAGATATAGGTCTATACAAACTCACTATCCCGGAATATAAACTTGTTAAAAACACCTGCGCTCATACCGCACTCGCAAAACAAAGCGGATATGTTTTTGCTATATTGAGCGGAAAAGATATAAAAGAATCAGCACCGCTTGACAAACAGACTGTCCCGGAAAGGTCCCCGGAAAGTTTAAGGGCAAAAGAAAAAGACTTAACAGCCAAGCTTGAAAGGATAGAAAAAGATCTAAACAAGGAAGCCTCTTTTGCTGAAACGTTCGAACAATATAAAAAGACCCTGGAAAAGGATAAAGAATTCATTTCGGTCAAAAACGGCATGGGAGTCGCGGAAAAGCTTTGTTACATAGAAGGCTTTTGTCCCGACAAGAAAAAAGAGAATATTATTGAGCTTACTAAAAAAAACGGAGCAGGATATCTGATAGAAGATCCGGACGACCCTGACATTACACCTACACTTATAACTAATCCGAAATGGATAAAGATAATAGATCCCGTTTTTAATTTTATGAACACTCTTCCCGGATACGATGAATTCGATATTAGCCCTTATTTTTTAATTTTTTTCAGTCTCTTTTTCGCAATGCTGATAGGCGACGCCGGATACGGTATTATATTTCTTGTAGTAACTTTTTTAGCAAGACGAAAGATGAAACACTTACCACAAGAACCATTTTTTCTTTTATATCTTTTAAGCGCGGGAACAATAGTCTGGGGCGCGGTAACGGGGACATGGTTCGGAGCCGAAAAAATTGCCACTCTTCCCGGATTTGACAAGTTAGTTATAAGTAAGATAAGCAGCTTCAACGGAACAAATCAAAATTTCATGATATACATATGCTTTGTTATCGGTGTCATACAATTAACGATAGCACATATTTTGAGGTGCATAAGAGTCATTAATTCGCCGAAAGCTTTAGCTGAAATAGGATGGATCTCTGTTTTGTGGGGAATGTTTTTTGCGGCAGGAACTTTTGTCATAGGTAAAGAGTTTCCGCAACAGGCAGGATGGGCTCTTATGGGGGGCATAGTTTTAGTACTCTTCTTTGCCAACATAGAAAAAGGGGTAGTAAAGGGAGCGCTCACTACTTTGACAGATCTGCCCTTAAGCGTGATAAGTTCTTTTTCAGACATAGTATCGTATTTAAGACTATTCGCGGTAGGATATGCGTCCGTCATCGTGGCTCAAAGCTTCAATGATATGGCGCTTTCCGGAGGCATAAACAGTATTGTTGGAGCGGCCGGGGCCGCCTTAATTCTGTTTTTCGGCCATCTTTTGAATATTGCGTTAGGATGTATGGCTGTTGTAGTGCACGGCATTAGGCTTAACATGCTCGAGTTTTCGGGGCATATGGGCATGCAGTGGTCAGGGAAAAAATATAAACCGTTCAGAGAAGAACAGAAGTAGCTGGGGTTTAAACCCCAGCTACTTCTGTGGATAACTTATAAAGAGTGAAACAGATCTTACAACTGTTTACGAGTCACGAGTCACGAAAAAGGGAGGACAAAATATGGTTCAGGGACTAGGAGACATGGGATTATCGTTAACATTTGCTGCAGTAGGTTCGGCGCTGGGAACAGGAGTTGCCGGTATGGCCGCTATAGGTGCCTGGAAAAGAGCGTTTATGCAGAACAAAATGGCACCCTTCATCTTAATAGCCTTTGTTGGGGCGCCGCTGTCTCAGACCATTTATGGGATGATATTAAGAAACGCTATACAGGCATCAAATTTTACTTCCACAGCATCTTCATATCAGATGATCTTTGGTCTTGCTGCCGGGCTTGCAATGGGAGCTTCAGCCTGGATGCAAGGAAAAGCGGGCGCTTCCGCAGCAGATGCTTTAGCTGAAACAGGCAAAGGGTTCGGGAATTACATCATGGTTCTAGGTGTCATAGAAACAGTAGCGCTTTTTGTAATGGTGTTCTCCATGACAGCTTTACCAAAATAGAATTAATGGTTACTCTTATGAAAAGCGGGACATTATTTGTAGTTGCAACTCCTATAGGGAATCTTGAGGATATATCGTCCAGGGCTATAAAAACGCTTAAGGAAGTAGATCTTGTAGCGGCGGAAGACACAAGAAGGGCTTCTATCTTGTTTAAAGCGAACGATATAAGTCCCAAAGTAACGAGCTATCATTCCCATAACTTGAAAAGGAAGACGCCTTCGCTCATAAAAGAGCTTAAAGGGGGAGTGAGTATAGCCGTTATTTCTGATTCGGGTACGCCTGGGATATCAGACCCCGGAAGCGTGCTGGTTGCGGAATGCGTGAAGAATGACATTGATATCACTACCATTCCGGGCCCCGCAGCGCTGATCTCGGCACTGGTCTTATCCGGCAAACCTACCAATAAATTTGTATTTGAAGGGTTTCTCTCAAACAAGAAAGCTAGAAGGAGGCGCCAGCTAAAAGACCTAGCGGCAGAAAAGCGTACTGTTATAGTTTATGAATCCCCGCATAGGATATTGAAGTTTTTAGCAGATTTTAATGAGATATTTGGCGATAAAGAGATAATTGTGGCCCGAGAGATCACAAAAAAATTCGAACAAGTCTTGAGAGGAAACGCCGCATCGCATATTCAGCATTTTACCGAGCACAAACCCCGAGGAGAGTTCGTACTTGTCTTTTGACCTTCCCTAAGCCTCAAAAATAGCTGCCGGCGACTATATATATTGACTTTCTACTATTAATTGTTAAAATAATCACTAAAATGGATATCTTTACAGTAGCAAATGGTTTAGAATCGTGTGCTGCGGGGTGTTTTTGTCTTTATTGAAAGGTGGGAGGACATATTTATGGAACAGACACTTATTCTCATTAAGCCTGATGGGCTGAAAAAGTCTTTAACCGGGAATATTTTGACCAGGCTTTCCGAGACCAAACTCGAGATCATAGGAGCAAAAATGGTAAGAGTCTCACGCGAGATGGCTGAAGAGCATTATCGGGAACTTAAAGAAGAGCCATTCTTTGATGAACTTGTGAAATATATTATGGGGGAATATCATAAGAAAAAGGTTATGGCTCTTGTTTATTCAGGGGAAGACTCCACCAGAAAAGTCAGGGACATATGCGGAAAGACTAATCCCGAGGAAGCAGATTCCGTTTCGATTAGAGGCGCTTATGGAAGAATAACGACTAAAGGGGTATATGAAAACGTTATACACGCTTCCGCCAATTCCGAAGAAGCCGAGCGGGAAATAAAATTATGGTTCAAGCCCGACGAGATAATAGACGAAGATAGATATCCTGTAGAAACAGTCAAAGAAATCGTAGAACATAAAAGATGGGCGGAATAATATGATAAGATCTATGACCGGGTTTGGTAAGGGAAGAGAAACGTTTAAAAATGGGAGAGTCGAAGTCGAGATAAAAAGCCTTAATCATAAGGCTTTAAGTGTGGGCTGTAATCCCGGCAGCGATTTTTTTCTTGCAGAACAAAAACTTCAAAAAATAATAGAAGGCAAAGTTTTAAGAGGAAAAGTTTTTGTCAAAATATCAAAAGATATGAACGCTGACGAAAACGAGTCTCTGGTGCCGGAGATAAACGAAAAACTTGCTAAAACGTATCTTCGCAAAATAAAAAGTCTTGGGAAAGCCCTGAAGATCAAGGGAGACATAGAAATAAGAGATATTGTTGGGTACCCGGGAGTGGTGGGGACCAAAAGAAAAAAGAAAAATGAAAACATATGGCCGCATGTTCAAAAAGCTGCTACTAGAGCTGTAGACAAACTTGTTGAATACAGAAAAACCGAAGGAAGTAAGCTAGCCAAAGATTTCATCAAACGGTTAAGGTACATTGAACAATATCTTAAAGAAATAAAAAAATACAGCAAACAAAGTATTAACGAACACCGAAAAAAGCTTATCCAGTCAACGAAAAATATTTCCAAAGAAGGAAGAGGGGATAAGACCAAGTTAAGCGAAGAAGTAGCCCTTTTTGCGCGTAATTGCGACGTGACAGAAGAGATCATACGTTTAGGAGGGCACGTTTCGGCTTACAAAAAAACTATAAGCGGAATTCAGAAAGAAGCCGGGAAAAAGCTTGATTTTGTTGCGCAGGAGATGCAAAGAGAGGCTAACACTATAGGGTCTAAGGCCAGCGACTTTAGAGTTTCAAATTGTGTTATAGAGATAAAGAGCGAGATCGAAAAAATAAGAGAGCAGATCAGAAATATAGAGTAATCTAGCAGCATAAGGGAAAGAGGAGATGGAAGAAAAATCAAAAAGAGAACCGCTAATCATAGTTGTTTCCGCCCCTTCTGGGAGCGGGAAGACTACGCTTACGGAGCTGATCTTGGGTAAGATGAAAGGTATAAAAAGATCCGTCTCGTGTACGACTAGAGAGCCTCGGTATGGGGAAAAAGATAGGCAGGATTATATCTTTATTTCCAAAGAAGAGTTTGAAGAGAAAATTGAAAACGAAGAGTTTCTGGAGTGGGAAAAGAATTTCGGAAATTATTACGGCACGCCGCTAGACCAATTCCAAAAAGCGGTGGATGATGGGGTTGATATAATCCTTAGCATAGATGTCAAAGGCGGAGCCAAAATTAAGAAGGCTTTTCCTGAAAGTATAAGCGTTTTTATCACGCCGCCATCAAAAGAGGAGCTTGAAGAGAGGCTCAGGAACCGTAACACGGACGGGGAAGAGCAGGTAACTATTCGCTTGGAAGAATCAAAAAAAGAAATGTTGGCAGCAGAAGAATATGAGTATCTTATCGTTAACAAGGATATTGAAAAAGCTGCAGATGAACTGAAAACGATAATTGAAGACCAGAGAAAAAACAGAAAAAAGAAAAAGGAAGGTGCCGGGAAATAATGGAAGAACACACAAGAGCGAGTCTTATTGAAAAGACGGGAAGTATTTACAAATTGTGTAATCTCGCAGCAAGTAGAGCCATAGAACTAAATGGAGGCTTGAAAAAATTAATAGACGCGGATCCGCGCGAAAAGGTAACCACAACGGCCATTAGAGAAATAGGACAAGATAAAGTTCGAATAAAATTAGATAAATAATTTAAACCGGATAGGAGAGATGGGAAAAACAATATTATTAGGAGTTACCGGAAGCATTGCCGCTTTTAAAGCGTGCGACCTTATCGGCATGTTCAGGAAAAAGGGATATACGGTAAAGTGCGTAATGTCCCAAGACGCGAAATGGTTTATTACGCCTCTTACCCTGGAGACCTTGACCGGAGAAAAAGTAGCAAAGGATATGTTCGAGTTACCCGAGAAGCGCACTCCCGAACATATAGCTCTTGCGGACGAGGCGGACATCATTCTTATAGCTCCGGCAACGGCAGACGTTATGGGGAAAATAGCTGGAGGCATGTGCCCGGATATCCTTACTTGTACCGTGCTTGCTTCGGATAAACCGGTAGTATTTGCTCCTGCGATGAACGACAAGATGTTTAAGAATGCTATGGTTAGGGAAAATATAGAAAAACTTAAGAAAAATGGATACCATTTTATAGATCCCGTGAAGGGACGTCTTGCTTGCGGGAAAGAAGGTATCGGTCACCTGGCTCCCTTGGAGACCGTAGTGAGCGAGACCGAGATAATTTTAAAAAAAAGAGGATGAAAAGGACCTTCATATATGACGCAGGGAAAGAAAGAACGAGGAACGCTTCTTAAAAAGATATTAATAACATCAGGACCCACAATAGAGCCTTTGGACCCCGTCAGATATATAACTAATCATTCTTCCGGGAACATGGGACGCGAGATTGCGGAGCAAGCTGTTAATGCGGGATATGATGTGTCTGTGATAACGGGACCAGTTAATGTATCTTATCCCGAAGGAGCCGAGATAATAAATGTTTTAACGGCTCGCGAAATGAAAGAAGAAGTGGACAAAAGAGCGGAAGAGTATGATTGCATTGTAATGACAGCTGCTGTATGTGATTTTCGTCCGGAAGAAGTAGCTCTACAAAAGATCAAAAAAGAAGAAAAGCACAGTTTGGAACTGATAAAAAACCCCGACATCTTAAGCGGGATAAAGGGTAATAAAGACATAAAAAAAATAGGATTTGCCCTGGAAACGCATAACGCTTTTGAGAACGGGAAGAAAAAACTCGAAGAAAAGGGTTTGGACATAATAGTTATTAACGAGAAAACCGAAAAGAACGATCCTTTCGGGGGAGGACCAGCTCCCAGAGATTATACGGTTATAGGCAAAAAGGGCGAGAACGAACACTTTGAGAAAATTGAAAAGAACAAAATGGCTCAAATAGTAGTGGAGAGGATAGGACAATTGTTATGAAGATCTCAAAAAGGAATAATAATAAAGGGTTCACTATAAGCGAACTCATAGTGGTGCTTGTGATCGTATTGATAGCAGGAATTTTGCTTTTTCCTCTCATAAGGTATAGCGGCGAGAGAATGGAAAGAACCGTATGCACAAATAATATGAGAGAAGTAGGTCTAGCGCTTTACATCTATGCGGCAGAACATGAAGGGAATTTCCCCCCGTCCCTAAAAGCTCTCTATGATGAAAAATATCTGGCGAAGGAGGATCTCGTGGATTGTCCCGCTAGTAAAGACAAAGGAACGCCGGAAAATCCGGACTACATATATACCGCAGGATTATCAGTCAGGAGCCCCTCAAACAGTGTTTTAGTTGGAGAGGAAGATATGAAAGAAATAGGTCTGGCGCTTTACATATATGCGGCAGAACATGGAGGGAACTTCCCCGCGTCCTTAAAAGAGCTATATGACGGGAAATACCTAAATGATGAATATCATCCCCCCGTTAAGAAAAAGGGAGAGGTGGAAGAAGGCGGCCCTCTGCCCGTTGAGGAACCGGAGACCAAAAGTTCCCCAAATAGCATTTTGCTGAGAGATAAGGAAAAAAACCATTCTTCGGGATGGAAAAACGTTATGGAAGTTAATGGGAAGATAACAGGTGCGTAGAAGGAAGCAGTTAGATAATAGATAAAAAACGGCTACCAAATACATAACCCTAAACGCTGAACCGGATTATAACGATCATTGACAATTTTAAGGTATTGTGATAACTTAACTGGTTATTCCAGAATAGCTTATAAACTAAAGTAAGAAAAAAGGCTATTTTGGCCCGTTAAACAGTCTGGCGCGGTGGCCGAGAAGCTAGGCAGCGGTCTGCAAAACCGTGTACACCGGTGCGAATCCGGTCCGCGCCTCCAGCTTGCGCCTACTTATAAAAAGAGCATATCTGGCTCCAGCTGGCAGGCTATTAAAGGAAAAGGCGAAAGCTGTCCGCCGTTGCCAGATACAATGTAATAAATAGGCGAAGGCGGACCTATATGTTTCGCCTTTAGAAAAAGGGTAGTTCTTTGTTATAAGACGTATTATTGCGATTAAAGTGGGGCGGTTAGCTCAGCCCGGTTAGAGCGCCACGTTGACATCGTGGAGGTCACTGGTTCGATCCCAGTATCGCCCACCAGCTTGCGCCTACTTATAAAAAGAGCATATCTGGCTCCAGCTGGCAGGTTATTGAAGAAAGGGCGTAGGAATAGGATAACAGATAGCTTAATCGTGGGCGAGTGGCGGAATTGGCAGACGCAAAGGACTTAAAATCCTTCGGTTGCAAGGCCGTGAGGGTTCGAGTCCCTCCTTGCCCACCAGCTTGCGCCTACATATTTTAATATTATCTGGCTCCAGCTGGCAGGCCATTGCAAGAAAAGGCGAAGGCTGATTGCCGGATAGAATATAATAAATAGGCGGGCTGAACATAGAAAGAGGGACGAAAAGAAAGAAATGAAGAAGATTGACGAAAAATTACAGGTTTTGCGGCATAGCACGGCGCATGTTATGGCTGATGCTGTTAAAAAACTGTATCCAGGAGTTAAATTGGGTATAGGGCCGGCAATAGAAGGCGGATTTTATTATGATTTTGATTTTTCCGGATGTAAGCAAACTATGCTTATTCCCGAAAATCTCAGGAAAATAGAAAAAGAGATGAGACGTATAATCTCGAAGAAAGTGCCCTTCGGGAAGAAAGATATAGGAAAAAAAGAGGCGCTTAAAAAATTCAAGGACGAGCCGTATAAAATCGAGCTTATAAAAGAGCTCGAGGATGAGACAGTTTCTGTATATGATCATGGGGAATTTGAAGATCTTTGCAAGGGGCCGCATGTTGAGAATACTGGAGACATAAAAGCGTTCAAACTGTTATCTCTTGCCGGGGCGTATTGGAGAGGCGACGAAAAGAATGCTATGTTGCAACGCATATACGGTACAGTTTTTGAAACGGTCGAAGAATTAGAGAAACATCTTGAGCTTATAGAAGAAGCCAAAAAGAGGGATCACAGAAAGCTTGGCAAAGAGCTCGATCTTTTTAGCTTTAATGATCTTACAGGAGCGGGTCTTGTATTATATCATCCAAAAGGGGCCATGCTCAGGCAGGTAATATCGGACTACATAACAAAAGAGCATATTAAAAAAGGATATCAGCTGATCTCCAGCCCGCATATCTTGAAAAGCGATATTTGGGTGCAATCAGGGCATTATGAATATTACAAAGACAACATGTATATTTTTGAGAGCGAGAAACAAGAATATGCAGTAAAACCCATGAATTGTCCCGGACATATCTTGGTATATGGATCCAAGATGAGAAGCTACCGGGAACTTCCCATAAGATATTTTGAACTCGGGAACGTATATCGCCATGAAAAGTCAGGAGTTTTGCATGGACTACTTAGAGTAAGAGGATTTACGCAGGATGACGCACATATTTTTTGTTTGAGAGAGCAAGTAGAAGAAGAAGTCGTCAAGGTAATCGATTTTGTTGAAGAGACATTAAAGGTTTTCGGATTTAATGATTTTGAAGTTGAACTGAGCACTAGACCGGAAAAATATATTGGCGAAGAAAAAGATTGGGAAACGGCCACAGGCGCACTTAAAAAAGCTTTAGAGATGAAGGGCGTAGAATACGACATAAACGAAGGTGACGGCGCGTTTTACGGCCCAAAGATAGATATTAAACTTAAGGATGCGCTGGGAAGATCCTGGCAATGCGCTACTGTTCAGTGTGATTTCGCTTTGCCCGAAAGATTCGATCTGAAATATACCGATTCTGACGGGAAAGAAAAGAGACCGATAATGCTTCACCGGGTCATTCTGGGGAGTTTGGAAAGGTTTATAGGCGCTCTTATAGAGCATTACGGGGGAGACCTCCCCGTGTGGCTCGCTCCCGTACAAGTTAAAGTGATACCTATAGCCGAAGCCCATAAGGGGTATGCAGAAAAGTTAACGGAAAAGTTATGCGAGGCGGGAATAAGAGCGGAGATCGACGGGAAGAACGAAAAAATGCAGAAAAAGATACGTAATGCAGAAAAAGAAAAAATTCCTTATATGACAGTTTTGGGCACCAGAGAGATGGAAGAAAACAAAGTTTCTGTGCGCAGCAGGAAAAATGGCGATGAAGGAACTAAAGGCCTGCAGGAATTTATTGACATGATAAAAAAAGAGAACGAAAATAAAGAGGACAGGAGCTAACTTACTGCTCCCGAAAAAAAGTAAGGCACTATTAAAAGGAGGCGGACTATCGGGTACAATAAAAGTTATAATAGCAAGGGTTCTAAATACAAGGATTACACCAGGGTTAATGATAAGATAAGGGCGGCAAAAGTAAGGTTGGTCGATGACGAAGGAGCCCAGCTTGGAGTAAAAGAGATCAGAGAGGCAGTCGCTATAGCCAAAGAAAAAGGTTTGGATCTAGTAGAAGTCGCGTCAAAAGTAGATCCGCCAGTATGCCGGATCATGGATTACAGTAAGTACAAGTACGAACAGGAGAAAAAACACAAATTAGCTAAGAAAAAGCAGCATATCACACATGTAAAAGAAATAAGATTTAAACCGAAAATCGAAGCACATGATTATCAGGTTAAGTTGAAACACATAAAAGAATTTTTAGAGATAAAAGACAGAGTTAGAGTATCGTTACGTTTTAGAGGGAGAGAAAACGCACACAAAGAGATAGGAATGGAGCTTTTAAACCGGATAGCTAAAGATGTTTCCGGTCTAGGGGAAATGGAATCCCCGCCGCAAGCTATGGGGAGGACCATGACGATGACGCTACTACCTAAAACAGAAAAATAAGACAGTAGTAGTTTTTTGAAGTTTGTAGATGATAATTTTTAAGTAGCCGGGGTTTAAACCCCAGCTACTTAAAATCGGAGAATTAGTTAAAGAGGATAAACGGAGAAAAACACAATTTGTGTAAAATGAAAACAATACTGGAAAGAATAGGGGAAAGATCAGCGTAGGCGCGATCAAGTAAAAGGGCAGTGACCCTTGAGCTTATAAAACCCGTAAATCCGACAAACTCAGAAGAGGGAGACAGATAATGCCAAAACTAAAAACTAAAAAAGGTGTACAAAAAAGAGTTAAAGTAACTGCGACAGGTAAGGTGAAAAGAAAAAAAGAAGGTGCAAGACACCTTTTAACAAAAAAATCTCGCAAACGGAAAAGATCACTTAAGGCATCGACCTTGGTAGACAAGACTATAGAGAAAAAGATAAAAAGTCTGTTGCCGTATGCGTAAACGGTTTAAAGGTTTAAAAAGTTAAAAGGTTGAAAGGTCTGATGATTCGAAAGGCAACAAAGAATATAAAGAATTTTCCCAATCAACTTTGTAACTTTTAAAACTTTTTGGCTTTTAAAACTGATAAAAACAAGGAGATAAAATGGCAAGAGTAAAACACGCAGTCAGTTCGCTTAAAAGAAAGAAAAAGGTCCTCAAGGCCGTAAAGGGTCAAAGAGGCGCGCGATCCAAACTGCTTAGAACCGCTAAAGAATCTATGAGAAAAGCCTTAGTCAATAGCTACGGAGCCCGGAAAAAGAAAAAGAGCGATTTCAGGGCCTTGTGGATAACGCGCATAACAGCGGCTTGTCAGGCAGAAGGAACGTCTTACAGCAAGCTTATGGCTGCGCTTAAAAAGGCTAACATAGCTCTAAATAGAAAGATGCTCGCTGATCTTGCTGCGACCGACGATAAGGCGTTCAAGACTATTTTAAAGACGACAAAACTGTAAAAAAAATTATGAAAAAGCTGACCCCTCCGCAGCTTCTAATTCTTAGTTTTCTATGTGTCATTATTTTGGGCACAGCGGTCCTGTCCCTACCTATGGCGACATCGGGAACAGAGAAGCTGTCTATTACAGATAGCCTTTTTACGGCAGCCAGCGCTACCTGTGTAACGGGGCTTGTTGTCAAAGATACCGGGACTACTTTCACTCCTTTCGGAAAATGGGTTATCTTTGCGCTTTTCCAGGCGGGAGGCTTAGGGATAATGACGTTCTCAACTTTATTTGCCGTTCTCCTAGGACGGAAGATAGGGTTCAGGGAAACGGACATCATTAAAGGTACGCTGGACAATCATAATATTCTCGGCCTCAAAAAACTAATAACATACATACTTGGCATTACTTTCGCAGCTGAAGGCCTGGGGGCTTTATTTCTGTTCGTAAGATGGAAAGTATCTACCGACTGGGGCGTTTGGGAAATACTGGAAAAATCCATTTTTCATTCAGTATCGGCATTTTGTAACGCAGGGTTCTCTCTCTTTAGCAATAATCTCGCATCATTCCAGGCTGATCCTTACATTAATCTGATAATGATAGTTTTGATATTCCTCGGCGGGATAGGGTTTATTGTTATCATGGATGCGATGGGTCTTTTGTTCAAAAAAGGTCCTGCAAAAAGAGTGAGCCTGCAGACAAAGATAGTATTGACGGTCTCGGTAGCTTTGATCATATTAGGGGCAGTGCTGCTTTTAGTGTTTGAGAGAAATAATGCTCTTAAAGGGATGACCGCAGCAGAAAGAGGGCTTGGCGCTATTTTTCACTCTGTAGCCGCCAGGACTGCGGGATTCAATACTTTAGATATAGGTAGTTTTACTGCGCCTTCTCTAATGTCACTAATATTTCTTATGTTCATAGGGGCCTCGCCCGGGTCGACCGGAGGAGGGATAAAGACTTGTACTTTCGCGGTTGTCATGGCATTGACATTTGGCATGATGAAGAACAGAAAAAAAGTTATGTTTTTCGGAAGAAGTGTCCCGAAACAGGTAATAAGAGAGGCGCTAGTAATCTTCTTTTTGGCGTTGGCCTGGATCTTTATAGGAACAATGGTACTTACTGTTATAGGCGGCTCTTTTACGCGTGGGGACAATGTTTTTATTAAGGCATTATTTGAGATAGTTTCGGCTTTCGGTACAGTGGGGCTTTCAACCGGTATTACCGGTACGCTTAGCGGGGCCGGAAAGATTCTTGTTATTGTGACTATGTTTGCGGGCCGCGTGGGCCCATTAACATTGGCTCTAGCGGTAGCTTCCAGGGAACGGAAAGATAATTATTTTTATCCCGAAGAAAATTTAATGGTGGGATAGTTTAAGCATTGATGAAGGATAAAGGTTAAAGGATAAAGGTGATGATACTATGAAACAATATGCAGTTATAGGATTAGGCAGGTTTGGATCAAGTGTTGCAAGAACCTTGGCGGAAAAAGGACAGCAGGTTATAGCTATTGATAAGAATGAGGAACTTGTTCACGATATAATGGATAGCGTAGCGAAAGCGGTATGTCTGGATGCAAGCGATGAAAAAGCAGTTAAATCGGTTGGCTTGCAGAACGTAGACGCTGCTATATGCGGAGTAGGAACAGATGTAGAATCAAGTATTCTGGTGACGCTTCTGCTAAAAGACCTTAATATTCCGCAAATAGTATGTAAAGCTACAAGTCCCGCTCATAAAAAAGTTTTGGAAAAGATAGGAGCTACCAAAGTTGTTCTCCCGGAAAAGGATATAGGGGAAAGACTTGCCGCCTCTCTGATATCACTATCAGATACGGTACGTGAACATATTGGTCTTTCAGGGAACTCTAGCATCATAGAGATCATAGTTCCTGCGGAATTCATAGGAAAGACATTAAGGGAGCTGGATATAAGATCAGAATTCGGAGTGAATGTTATTGCGATCAAGAAAAAAGACCAGGGAAGCGATGAAGAAAAGATCAATGTAACGCCTCAAGCTGATGACATTGTTGTTAAAGGAGATATTCTGGTAGTTTTTGGCGAGAACAGTAAGATCGATGCGCTGAAACTTAAGAGTGAAGAGAAAGAGTAGGGGCCGAGGTATGGATGTTATCAAAAAGCTAGAAGAGATAAAAGAAACATTTGAACAAGAACTCGGATCTTGCCGCAACTTAAGAGATGCGGAAAAGGTGAGGATAAAATATGCCGGACGCAAGGGAGAGCTTACGTCAGTTTTAAGATCGTTATCTGGCCTTTCTGCCGAACAAAAAAAAGAAGCTGGCCAAAAAGCTAACGTTCTAAAAAACAATATTAACGAACAACTTGAAAAAGCTATCAGGGATCTGAAACCGACAGACGCAAAAAAGAAAGAGCTTGATATTACTTTACCCGGAACAGGAAAGAGGCCAGGAACACTGCATCCCTTGACAAGAGTGCTGGACAGAATAAACGAAATATTTATTTCTATGGGGTTCAGTATAGCCGAAGGCCCGGAAATAGAAACCGAATTTTATAATTTTGAAGCGTTAAACATGCCGCTTGACCATCCCTCTAGAGATGCTTTTGACACTTTTTATATAGATAAGGAGCATCTCTTAAGGAGTCATACCTCAAATGTGCAGATACATATAATGCAGCATCAGAAGCCGCCAATACAGGCGATCATGCCGGGAAGAGTTTACAGGCCCGATGCAGTTGATGCGTCACATTCTTTTATGTTTCACCAGGTTGAAGGATTAATGGTGGACAAGAATATAACCTTTTCGGACCTTAAAGGAGCTCTTTCCTTTTTTATAAGGAGCATGTTCGGAGAAGACGTCAAAATGAGATTAAGACCTCATTTTTTTCCGTTCACGGAACCTAGCGCCGAAGTAGATATATCATGTATCATATGCGGCGGAGCAGGATGCAGGGTATGTTCGGGGAACGGGTGGCTTGAGATATTGGGCGCAGGCATGGTAGACCCCAAAGTTTTTGAAGCCGTAGGATATGACCCGGAAGAATACAAAGGATTTGCGTTTGGCATGGGAGCTGAAAGAATAGCAATGCTTCTTTATGGGATAGAAGACATACGTCTTTTCTATGAAAACGATGTCAGGTTTTTGGAACAATTTAAATGAAATGAGCACATAACTTATGCGACCAAAGGGAGCATAAGTTATAAGTGCGTATTTCATCCCGAGCGAGCAATGGGATCTCACGAACAAAGTGAGTAATACGGGAAGTTTTTGAAATAACTAAAGATTGCTTCGTCGGCCTTTGGTCTCCTCGCAGTAGGACGCGAGCGAAACGAGCGACGGGATCTCACGATTCACAAAGGACATACAATGAAATTAAGCTACGAATGGATAAAAGAATATGTAAACATCGATGTTAGCCCGAAGACGCTTGCTGAAGGACTTACTTTATCCGGATCCGAAGTGGAGTGTGCTGAAGAAAAAGACGGAGATACCGTCATGAGTCTTGAAATAACGTCTAATAGACCGGATTGCCTAAATATGTTGGGACTGGCACGAGAAGTCTCCGCGGTTTTTGATGCCGAAGTAAAGCTTCCGGAGCTGACGGTTCAGAATGCGCCTAGTGAAGATCAAAAGAGCTCCGTTAAATGTGTTATCGAGAGCTCAGACTTATGCCCATTATACACAGCGAAAATAATCAAGAATGTAAAGATAACTGAGACAAGTAAAAAAATAAAACGAAGACTTCTGTCTATAGGATCCCGCGCGGTTAACAACATTGTTGATATTACCAACTATTGTTTAATGGAAACAGGTCATCCCTTACATGCTTTTGATCTTGATAAGATAGCTGGAGACACTATCTTTATTAGGGAAGCTGTGAAGGGGGAGAAGATCGTTACTATAGATGACGTTGAAAGAACTCTTAAAAAAGGCATGCTCGTTATAGCCGATAAAGATAAGCCCATAGCAATAGCCGGCATTATGGGCGGGAAGCACGCGGAAGTCACGGAAAAAACAAAGAACATACTTCTTGAAAGCGCTTATTTTGATCCGCTTTCCGTAAGACATACTTCCCGGGATCTCGCGCTTACAACTGATTCCAGCTATAGGTTTGAAAGAGGAGTGAACAAAGAGGGAGTTGAAACTGCTTCTTTGAGGGCGTCAGGATTGATTTTAGAAGAAGCCGGAGGAGAAATAGAGTGCGCAATAAAAGAAGGGGAGATACGCGCCGAAAAGAATGTCGTTTCATTTGATTCCGTAAAAGCCGGGAATATTCTAGGTGTAAAAATTGATCCAGAAGAGATAAAACGAATATTTTCTAGGTTAGGAATGAAGGTTACATCGGAAAAAGAGACTCTAACAGTTGAAGTCCCGGCCTTCAGGGAAGACCTTACCAGAGAAATAGATCTCGTCGAAGAAGCGGCAAGAATATATGGATACGAAAATATACCGGCCAAGCTAAATAGGTTCGTACCTCAAGTTAAAAGGAAAGAAAGGTCTCGCAAAACAGAGGAAAAGGTCAAAGATCTTTTAGTTTCTTCCGGGTGCAACGAAATAATGACATATAGCCTGATAAGCGAGGCGGCCGCGGAAAAGTTCAAGATGGTCTCTCAAGAAAAAGTAACTCTCATGAATTCTCTTTCAGAAGAGCAAAAAGTTCTTACTCCAAATCTTATCGACGGTATGCTAAAAACGATTTCATGGAACCTGAATAGAAAAAATAGTGATCTCAGGCTATTTGAGTCAGGGAAAATCTATGTAAAAGAGAAAAAAGAGTTCGGTGAATACTCAGCTTTATGCATTGGAGCAACCGGGAACGCTCAAAGTAACTGGAAAGACGGATCAAGGAAAACCGGACTATACGATCTTAAAGGTCTTGTCGAAACGGTCCTTGACGGGTTATCTCTTGAGGCAGACTTTAGGCCCATCAAGATCAAGGGACTCGTAAATTGCGCCGGGATCAGTCTGGCCTCTGGAGGCAAAAAGTTAGGATTTCTGTGTGAGGTAGGAAGAGATATACTTGATTCATATGATATCAATCAAGAGGTATATGTTTGCCAGGTGAGGTTAGATAGTCTTGCAAAAGATGCCGCACTGAAAAATAAATACAAGGCAATTGATAAATTCCCGTCATCCGAAAGAGATATTTCCGTTCTCTGCGACGAGACGGTCTCCTCAGGCAGAATAATGGATGTTATCAAAAAAACCGGGGGCGACATGATTAGATCTATAACCTTCAAAGACATATATGAGGGAGAACAGATCCCTGCGGGCAAAAAGAGCCTTACATATAGCATAAATTATGGGCTGGATACACGTACCATAACAGATGAAGATACAGAAAAAACCAATAGTAAGATCAAAGACGCTTTGACCCGTCACCTGAAAGTTTCTTTCCGATAATTTGTGAACAGTGTTAAGAGACAATTGACTATTGTCCTTTTTAATTCGGGTTTCAGTCTTTTTCTGTCTATAGTCCAGTTTCCCTGACTTCTACCTTCTAGCCTCTTTTTTAACTACGAACTACCTGCCATGAAATCATAGCCCTTCAAAAATAACTGTTGCAAAACATTCCCTGGTGTTATAATAAACAGGTACTGTTTAGTTCGTGAAGTGGGAAATAGAATTTGACCAACACTTTATTTTGGGGAACCTAACTTTGGGTGTTCTTTAAGGGCGCCCAAGAGGGTACCCACCTGGGATACCAGGTCGCAATTCTCTTCCTGTGCACGGCTAAATGGTTTGGGGCCGGATTCGTCCGGCCCTACTATTTACAACGATATTGTTTCTAACAAGGTGTTTTGTCCCCACTCAGACAGTCCTCGTCCTTTGGACTGCGGAACTCGTGGAGGACAAAACACCTTGTTAGAAACAGAGATAATATAAAAATTTTATATAGGTCACGGACGGGATCCTCTCTGGCTGGCGGGAAAAATAGGAAGTACCCGGGGAGACTCAAGGCTTGCCAATTTTGTACCGTTTGCAAATTCGTGAGGGCAAGTGTCCCCTTTTTTGTGTTTAAAGGTGTCCCTAAGGACTTTGCCGATAGCACATGGACGAGATTCTTTATTAGGACGGGAAGAATAGGAAGTAGGGAGACAGGAAAAGGCAATGGAAGAGACTGGGAAGATTGTTAGCATTGATGGCGGGAAGATGGTTATTGAGATTTGTGCGAATGAAGCTTGTTCTAAGTGCTGTTCATGCGGGGCTTCTGGGGTGCGGACTATAGACGCTGACAGCGTGAAAGAAAAGGGTTTTGAAGTTGGGGATAATGTTAAAATAAGTTTGCAAACCGCGATATTTATGCGGATGAATATACTGTTATATCTTGCGCCGCTCATTGTTTTTGCGGGCGTAACTCTTGCGGCGTATGGGGCGTCGGGCAGCCCGGGAAAAAGTTTTTTAGCGGGTTCGGCCTGTACGGGGTTAGTTTATTTTGCGGCGGGCAAGATAATAAAGAAGGATAAAAGATTCGCGCCGGAGATAATAAAGATTGATAAACAAAAGCAGGAGGAATAATGGAAGACCAGGTAAAACAAGCTATAGAAAAAGTGCGTCCTTTACTTCAGAGAGATGGGGGAGACGTAGAATTTGTTGCGCTGGAAGGCGCTGTTGTTAAAGTGAGATTAAAAGGCGCTTGCTGCGGATGTCCAATGAGTCAGATGACCTTAAAAAGCGTTGTCGAAAAGACTATTAAAGAAGAAGCTCCAGGAGTAGAATCTGTTGAAACCGTGACGTGATTATGAAAACCATATATTGCGACGCGAATGCGACCACGAGGTTAGACCCTGAAGTGCTTCAGGAAATGATGCCTTTTTTGACTGAAAAATACGGGAACCCTTCAAGCATACATGCTTTGGGGAGAGACGCGAAAAAGTATCTGTCAAAAGCCAGAAGACAAGTAGTAGCGCTTATTCAGGCAGAATCCCCCGAAGAAATAGTATTCACTTCAGGCGGTACCGAATCCGACAATCTTGCTATAAAGGGCACAGCCGAACGCCTTAAAGAAAAAGGCGGGCATATAATAACTTCAAGCGTCGAGCATTCAGCTGTTCTAAATACTTGCAGAGCTCTTAATGAAAAAGGATATAAGGTTACCTATCTTAAGGTGGACGAGTTTGGTCTGATTGATCCGGATGAACTTCGCGAGAAAATCGGAGAGAAAACTATACTTGTCACTATCATGACAGCTAACAACGAAACCGGAACTATTTTACCAGTTGAGGAGATCTCTTCTATAGCGAGTGCGCAAGGAGTGCTGTTTCATACAGATGCAGTGCAGGCCGCGGGAAAGATTCCGGTGACAGTAAAAGGTAAGGGGGTTGACATGATCTCCTTATCTTCACATAAGATAAACGGACCAAAAGGCGTAGGTGCGCTGTACGTGAAGGAAGGCACCAAGATAAGCGCCCTGCATAGCGGAGGGTATCAAGAAAGCGGCCGAAGGGCCGGGACAGAGAACCTTGCAGGAATAGTTGGGTTCGGGAAAGCATGTGAGGTAGCATTAAAAAATTTGGACAAAAGATCTTTAAAAACAAAAAAGCTGAGAGATATGCTTTTCGAGGGCATAAAAGAGCATATTGGCGGAGCAGAACTTAATGGGCATATTAGCGAAAGGCTCCCGAACACTCTAAATATTAGTTTCAGGGGCATAGAGGGAGAATCTTTAGTCAGGGCGATGGACCTTGAAGGGATATATGCCGGAGCAGGTTCGGCATGTAAGGCAGGAAGCCCTGAGGCGTCGCATGTTCTTGAAGCTATGGGGCTTTCTCCCGAAAGAGTGAGAAGTGCGGTAAGATTTTCTGTCGACAAGTTCAACTCCGAAGAAGATATAAGTGAGATTATTAGGAAGTTACCAGGCATCGTAAGCAGGATAAGAGACTTATAACTTTCTAAAATACTAACATATTAAAAAAGTAGGAATATTTATATTATTGGTGTATAATATTATACGGTGAAGAGCGAGAAAATGGTAAGAAAATCAGAATTAAGAAAGGAGATAACAAGGCGTCTACAGGACCAAGATCCTGTATCTAGGGGCATAAATAGCCGTAAAATACAGGAAAAAGTACTTTCGAGCGAGATATTTCAAACCTGTAAGACTGTCATGACGTACGTTTCCTTGACAACAGAAGTTAGTACAGAGTTAATCAATGAAGAAACGTTTAAATTGGGTAAAAGGGTAGCGGTTCCTTACATGGAACCTACGGAAGAGACTATAATAGCTTCTAAGCTTACAGCAATAAAGAACCTGGAAAAAGGACCTTTTGGTATATTTCAACCCAGAAGGGACCTTGTGGAGGAGATACCACCGGAAGAGATCGATCTGATCCTGGTGCCGGCAATAGCGTATGGGAAAAATAACATGCGTCTAGGAAGAGGAAAAGGATGTTACGATAAGTTTCTTGCTAGATGTGCATTGTCCCGGACACCAACTATCGGTTTAGCTTTCAGATTTCAGGTAATTGAAGAGCTTCCCTCAGACCCTCATGACAGGCCAGTTTCCCTGGTCATTACAGAATGAATCAATAACTCGTTTCCTAAGGTCACAGTAGAGCCTTCTTAAGAGTTCTGCGAAATGACGTTTCGCGACGTCATCGCGGGGAGCAAAGCGACGCCTGCCTGACGGTAGGCAGGAAGCGATCTCGAAAGAGTAAATAATAGGTTAGGATGGGCG
>Ga0208904_1000170_pt1 | contig 55279 bp, 61 predicted proteins | sample AntAceMetag02UKB_FD_184774 | JGI IMG/M metagenome (GOLD analysis project Ga0208904, IMG submission 184774) | Saline lake microbial communities from Ace Lake, Antarctica - Antarctic Ace Lake Metagenome 02UKB (SPAdes) (version 2) | ecosystem: Environmental > Aquatic > Non-marine Saline and...
GGCAGTCTCGGGATACGAGCTGCTTTGCAGCTCGAGTAGCTCTATTGCTCACTTGCAAAAAATTAAGTCTAGAAAAATTTATAAATAATAAACTTTTTCACAATATGTCCTAAAACTCTTGATTTCCCTGAGCAAGAGATTTGGAGATGGACTATCACGCAAATTTATTAGCACATTATTTAACTTTATTTTAAGTCATAAAATACAAAAGTTTCTTACGAGAAACTTTGGTGAGGCTTTATATCTAAGCTTAATTGATAAATTTGCTATCTTTGTCGCGAGGCTTAATGCCAACTCCGACAGGACGAACCTAAATTACAACGGGAATCCTGCGAATTTGAATGACAATCTCGAAATAGTTTATCTCCAAAGGACAAATAAAATGAAAAATCTCTATCCACAAATCTACAATCTTTCAAATCTGCTTTGCGCCTGGAGAAAAGCCAGAAAAGGAAAAACTAAAAAACAATATGTAATAGAGTTTGAAAAAGATATAATAATAAATTTGCTTCAACTCCAAGCAGAATTAATTGACCAAATTTATAAGCCCAAGCCGTTAAAAACTTTTATTCTACGTGACCCAAAAACTCGTATAATTTCAAAGTCTGATTTTAGAGATAGGGTTATTCATCACGCAATCGTAAGAATTATTGAACCGATTTTTGATAAGTCTTTTATTTATGACTCTTGCGCAAATAGAAAAAAGAAGGGAACACTGTTTGCAATTAAAAGATTTGATATATTTAAAAGAAAAGTTACTAATAGCCTTAAATGTGAAGCCTTTTGTTTAAAGTGCGACATAAGACATTATTTTAAAGAAGTCGACCATAAAATTTTGTTATCTATCTTAAAAAGAAAAATAAAAGATAAAAAGACGATTTGGTTAATAATCCAAATTTTAAAAAATCAGGTTAATTCGAGAAAAAGGACTGGGAAGCATGTTTATAGAAAAGGAATGCCCCTAGGTAACCTAACTTCTCAATTTTTTGCCAATGTTTATCTTGATGAGTTAGATTTTTTTATAAAACATAAACTAAAAGCAAAATATTATATACGATATGTTGACGATTTTATTATTTTACATAAATCAAAACAACAATTAAAAATTTGGCAAAGTCAAATAATCAATTTTCTTAAGCATGCATTAAATCTAAAATTACACCCAGATAAATCAAAAATTATTTCTTTATCAAAAGGAATAGATTTTGTTGGTTTTAGAAATTTTTATTATTTTAAGTTATTAAGAAGGAGAAATATAAGAAAAATGAAAAGCAAAATTGATGATTATAAAAAAGGATTATTCTTCGAAGAGAGCTTAAAAGAAATTTTTCAAGGATGGAAGGCATATACAAAATGGGCTAATAGTTATAAGTTAAGTCAAAAAATTCAATTTAAACTTTTTGCATCACTTCTCTTTTGCTAAATTTCCTCTTCTGTCCACAGCCCCATCTTTCGAATTTTTGTCTGAATTTTTTCGTTTAATCGAGGCAGAGTTGATTCGCCGTGTATAATAATACACAAGAATCAATTTAACGAAGAGTAAACAAAAAAGACAGCAATAAAAATTACATTCCACCCATGAACTTTTTCATAGCAGGGTTCATATCTTCAGCATGTTGCTGCGCAATATTTTGATAGAACTGAAACATAATCATAATTACAAGTAATACAGCAGTACCACTAACTAAAGCACCCATAAGGTTCGTTGCAGAAGCCAAGATACCAATCGCTGCACCACCCATAATTGTAAGTGGCATAATGTACCTATCTAAAATACTTTCTAAAACTCTAATATCTTGCCTAAATCCAGCAACCTGTAATCCAGACGCTGCAATTTTTTTAGCCTGTGCCTTGGAGTCCATTCCTGAAGTCTTTACCCAGAACACAGAGAAAACTGTACAAAGTAAAGCAAAGGTCAATACGTGAAAAAATCCTTGGATTAAATATTTCCATAAGAAACCGCCACGAATGAAAAGTTCCAACAAGTTAGTCGAGCCGATCCAGAACGCTACGCCAGAAATTGCTTGTCCAGTAGATTTATCAAAAGTTCCAATCCACGTTAGGTGAGTTGCAATTTGACCAAATCCTGTACATATACCTTCTTCTACTAAACATGGCATTGCAGAGTTTTCAATCAATCCGCCAACAAGCGAAACATTTGCAAGTAGAGCCGCAGTTAAAATAACGGGCATAACTGAAGCATAGAAAAATGACAAAGGCCACTTGACACCGTACCCTCGAAGCTTACCAAAAGACAACGGAATCTCAACCTTCAGAGATTGAACCCAAACAACAATTAAGAAGATAATTATAGTCGATATAATTGCGGCCGCAGCTGCCAGAAATGCAGTGACGTCGCTAGGCTGACTAATCAATGAATTAATCATAACAAGAAACTTACCACTAGGTTGAAACATTAATTTTCCAGTAGCCGCATCTTCTCCAAAAAACTGGAATGCTTGCGTTATAAGCCTTAAAGAAACTCCGGCTCCAATAAACAAACTTACACCGCTTCCGAATCCCCATTTAGTAGTCACTTCATCCATATAAAAAATAGCGAGTCCGCCAAGGATAAGCTGGATTATTAAAATGAAAGGCCCGATCGCGCCAAGAACAGGATCAGCCTGAAGACCTTGCATTAATACATAGACAAGCGACTCAAAGAGTATGAAAAAGAACACGAGTATTTTCTGAACACCTTGAAAAAACTTTTTACCTTCAGTGGTAGAGGTATCGATATTAATTATCCCGGCACCGGTTAAAAGTTGCAATATAATAGAAGCCATTACGATAGGCCCAATTCCCAATGAAATAATACTTCCAAAATCTGTTCCAAGCATAAGAGCCAAGTATTCGAACCGAGCAAGCGCATTTCCGCTTAATCCAAATAAAGGGATATTAGTCAAAATAAAAAAAGCGGATAAAATAATAAGCGTCCACTTAAGTTTAACGTTAAAAGCTACCTTTTTTTCAGTAGGTTTGGTAACTTCTGGAATAAATCCAAATATGCTGTTCATGTTTGCCATTTTGTTTAATTATTGATAATAATTATTGTTTTTAAAGCTTATTGAGACGGATCTTTTTTAGCAAATAGACTTTGTGTAAACTCTCCAATTACGACAAACAAAATACTTATAAATGCATTGCTCTTAAAAAAGTCACAATGTCATCGGGCGTAGTTATTCCACGAACAGGAGAAAGAATACTTGAAAAGCAGTCAGCTTTAGTTATTCCAGCTTATTTAGATGCAGCACGACAATACCGCAAAGGAGCATTAACACTAGGAGTAGGAGATAGTAAGGTGGGCGGTTGCGATGGAGAATTTACTGGATCCAACCCATTTATAGCTCTTTTATTAGCAAACTTAGGTAAAAAAAATCCAGGAACTTTTCCAAGCGGACACAGATTACCGTATAGACGAGAGCTAGAGGAAGCAGCTAAGATAGATCCAGATTTTTTTAAAAGGATTGGTGTTGATTACGGACTTGCAATAGTGAGCGCATTTGATGAAGAAGCTCCATATAATAATCCTTTATCAGAAAGGTTGGCTAGAGAGCTAAAAGAAAGAAATATATATTTAGGAAAAGGAAGACTAATCCAGCTACCATTATTAGATTTAGTAAGAGCTGATAATCCTTATGGGCTAGCTTTTACTTTAAACGGCAAAGCAACAGAAGAAACGGTTAGATCTTTGGAGGAATTTTCTTGGGATTCTCCCCCAAATAGTGGATTATCAAGAGTTTTTTTTTACAATGGATCAGAGCATCTTGCAGATAAATGCCTTTCTGAGTCGTTGACTCCCGGTAGAGTAATAGGGATAAAAGAGGAAAAAATACACACAGCATTAGCAGCGGGCCCTCATTTTGAGAGATAAAAAAAAATCATTTCTTAGCTTTTTTCTTAGAGCTATTCACTTTACTTTTTTTCTTAAAGTGTTCGACCTTTGGAGTCACCATAACTTTAATTTCAGAAATTAAAATCTCTCCACCAGCTTTTTTAATTTTCTCAATTGCTAACTTTGAGGCCCCAGCTGCTTTAATAAATAGTTTATTTTTTACTTTCCCATCACTTAAAATCTTATATTTTGACAAATCAACGTCATATCCATTTTCTGTTTTTTTACAAATTCCCTTTTTTATGAAATTAGTTAGGTTAGATTCTATTTGAGAAATTTTTATCCTTTGTCTAATATCCCTTTTGGTACCACGGCTGGTAATTCCTTGTTTGCCAAAATATCCATGTCCATAAAGTTTTGTGATAAGAGTTTTTTTATGATCCGCTCTTTTTCCAGTACCGCTCATTCCACATCCACCTTTATTTCCAGACTTTCTTTTATTTTTTCTTGAACCAGTTCCACAAGTGCCCATGCCTCGTCCATAATTTCTCGTCTGTTTTTTTCTTTTATGTGTTTTCATTTTAAATTCAAAAGATACTCCTTTAATTTTTCATGAAATGTGGTTGTAAAATATCCTTCGACGTCTTCAGGATTGACCCACTTTAATTCTGAGAAGTTATCTCCAGCAACAAGTTCAGCTTCCGAATCAAGTGCTTCGCATAAATAATAAATTCCTAAAAAGTCGTTTTTTTCCGGATAGCGTCTTGCGTGAATAACTCCAAGAGATTCAACATCAAGGCCAGTTTCTTCTTTTATTTCTCTTTTTACTGTAGTTTCAAGTTCCTCATTGTATTCTGGTCGTCCTCCGGGAAAACACCAAGACAATGCGGGAATATCTGGATCATTTGCCCGATGCCCAATTAGAATTTTTTTATTTTTAGGATCGTAAATTATTCCCAAACAGATTACCGAGAAAACGCCCTTTTCATGTCCATCAATAACTATCTTTCCTGCCATTACAACATCCTCTCCAAAAGTTTACCTAATTGATCTTTATGATTTCCTAAAACACCTTTGTATACGCCGACGTGTTTCTTCGCATCAATTCCGCCACGAGGAGGATGAAGTCTAAAAAAAGGTTTTATATTAGCTTCTTTGTATGTTTTTCCAGATAAAATTTCTTCAGCAGCTTTTTTCATGTCGGTTTTTTTACTTTTATCAATCATTTCTCCTCTCGCTTCAACTAGCTTTTTGAATAAGCTGTCATCAATTTCTCCGAAGGCAACAAAGTCTTTCATGTTTGCTATCATAGCATCTTGTTCTTTTGTCGGTTTTGGAAGTACAACGCATGCGTATTTTCTTCTCAGCCTTAATCGATGAAGAGTATTATCTACGATTTTTCTATTTTTAACCATTCCCTTAATTCTTATAGCAGTCTTCATTTTTTCTCCTCCCTAGAAGTTGTTTGAGATAAGGCATCCATACAAGCTTTGATAAAATTAAATGTGGTTTGTTTTTTACCAAAACATTTACCGTACGCATCTTTAATTCCGGCAAGTCTCAAAATCTTTTTAAGTTCACTCCCAACAACAAGTCCAGTACCCTGAGGAGCAGGAATTAGGGTAACAATAACGCTACCAGATTTACCAGTGACCTTAAATGGAATAGTGTGAGGCTCAGAGCACATACAATCAAAAGCAGCACAGGATCTTTTTATCTTCATGATATTTAACTTAGCTTTTCTAATGGCCTTGTCTCTTGCGGGAAGAGTTTCTTTTGCTTTACCTTCCCCAATTCCAATGTATCCATCTCCGTTTCCAGCAACAGCCATAGCCGAGAATGTTAGCACGTTTCCTTCTTTTGTCTTTCTTTGAGTTTGTCTCCATGCTCTTCTTTTTCCACCGCCGAATTTACCTTTAGCTTGACCTATAGAAATTAAATCAGATTTAATTTCCAAAAGTTTGTCTACAATTTCTGGCTCTAATATTTTTTTATCGTTATCAAGTATTTCATCGATATTTTTAATTTTACCAGATTTAACATCCTTACCAAGACCGGTGATAGGAGTCCATCCAAGAATAATTTCCTCTTTTGTTGGACCAAGATGTCGTGGTCTTCTTTTTCCCCTTCCAAAAGATTTTTCTTTTTTATCAACACTTTCCATTTTCTGTGCTTTTGCCTCTCTATCCTTTTCAGACATATCTTTTACATCTTCTTCAGCATTTTCCTTTTTAATCATCTTCTCCGTAGATTCTTCAATATTTTTTGCATCTTCCTTCGCGGTTTCTTCGGAAACTGTACCCAGTGTCTTAGCAGTCTTCGCAATATCTTCTTTTTCTTCTTTTGTAGCTACTTTTTTTTCTATTTTATCCTCTGGGCTCATTTTGATTCTCCAATTTTTTCTTTAATTTTTTTGAATGTTTCTGAAAAATCTTTTTTCATAAATTTGCCTTCGATTCTTTCTTTCTCAGGGAATGCTTCTTCTGGGCAATCAGTTTCAACACCAGAATCAATTAGGCCTTTCAAAAAAGCAAAAACTTTTGTTTTATGATCAGTTCTAGTCATACCGAAGTCAACGATAGGAGTTTCTTTTTTATTTGATATAATTTTATTCCCAAGTAAATATCCAGTCAAATACGCCGCAGGAATAGACTTTAAGCTTCCACTAAATTCTTCAGGCCAGCCATTTTTTAACAAATATTTTGAAGTTATTCCAATCTCAACTTTATCCTGAGCTGCGACACTGACAACATATTGTCCAATAAGATATTGATTGGTTTTTCTAAAGACTAATCTAGGCCGATTCCCCTTCAAGAGTTTTAATCTTTTCGAGTAGTTTGTTTTGCATTCATGTCGTCTTTTCTTTACAGTTTTTATTCCAGCTTTCTTCATTTTATTTGTTTAAACCTCCGATATATTCTTTCAAATTCGCCTTACTTTTAAAGGCTTTGTTACGAATTTTCTTTCGAATGTCCTTGTACTCATCGTGCGTGACGTTTCCTTGCTTTTTCATTTCAGAGACGTATCTCCGAAGTTTACGAGTCATAATAACATAATCTTGTTTTCTAGTGCTAACTTTTTTTCTTATATTTCCAGTACTTCGGTTGTTAACCTTTCTCACTTTTTTTCTTCCTCGGATATCTTTTACAACAATGGCTCCATCTTTTTTTAGGTCACGAATATCTTGTTTTGTCAAAGCTTCCTTTATATCGCCCAATCTAGATGTAACAAACATAATTCTATCTTTCCCTACCTTTAGGGCCCTTTTAGTTAGCTCCTTCTTGTTTCTAAGATTCATTTTTTAGCCTCCTTATCTATTTCCTTCGAGACTTTCTTTTTCTCTTCTTTTGACTTTCCTTTATCTTCGGCCTTCTTCTCCTTAATTTTAAGCTTATTTTTTTCTAAGAATTTTTCGGGGTTAACATTTACAAGTTCTTTTCCTTCCTTCTTTGCATGTTCAGCAATTTCTATTTTTTTCTTTTTTCCTATGTTTCCAATTATTCCAATTTGACTTTTTTCCATTTTTTTCAAATCAGATAAGTTATTAATTAAAACTGGAAATTTTTCTCGTATAGTTCCACTAATTGCTTTCTCTTTTTTGTAGCCAACACTAACAACAGCGGGGTATCCCTTCTTCTTTTCTCTCATTTTATTATCTCTTCCTCCAGGCCTTCTCCATACCTGTTTTTTCTTTCTTCTAAGTCCGAGTTTGGAAAATTTTCGGTTACCTCTACGTAAAAAAGTTACCATTATATTGCCCTCCCACATTTTTTAGTGATATAAATTCCATCTTGGAAAACTCGAGTATCTCTTCCAGTTACCTTTGTGGCGAACTCAAAATTTGCAGCAGCTTGACCAGCAAGTTCTTTGTCAATAGATTTAACCGTTATAATTTCTTTTTGAATATCGATCTCTACACCATCTGGAATGTTCACATTTCTCGCAATCTTTTCTCCTAAGAAGTTTTTTATTTCTACATTCTTGCCGGACATGGTAACATTAAATGGAAAATGTGAAAAGCAAATTTTTAACTCATATTCAAATTTTTCAGTAACACCTTTTACCATGTTTGTTAAATGCGATGCGATAGTATTTATCATTTTTTTCTGTCTTTTTGTTGCAGACTTACTTCCAACAATAATTTTATCCTTTTCGGTTTTTAGTTCTATTTTATATAAATTCAAAATCTTTTTATTTTCTCCAAGTGGACCCTTAACGGTAATTTCCCCTTCGTCATTAGCAATAGTTACTCCTTCGGGCATGTCAATTTCTTGATAAAGTTCAATTCTCATTTTAATAGAAATATGCAATTAAGCACCCTCCAATATTCATTTCTTGAGCTTGATCGTGAGTCATAAGACCCTTGCTGGTAGAAACTATAACAAATCCAATATTCCTTGCAGGAAGATATCTCCTTCTATATTTTTCTATTTGGTCCTTTTTTACAGTAAATCTTGGCTTAATGGATCTGCAATCAACAACATCCCCAAGGGTAATTTCAATATATTGATCCTTGCTATTGATCTTATATTTCTTTATAGAATTTTTATCTTTCATAATTTTTAGAATATCAATTAGTAGGCTTGAAATTCTTTTTACTTTTACTACTGTCTTTCTTGCCTTTTTAGCATTCCTTATCATGTTTAGCGCATCAGCGATTGTATCTTGTGACATTTTTTATTCCTATGAAAACTTATTAAAGCCAAGTTCTACGGCTATTTCCCGAAAGCAGTGCCTACATAAGTGAAGTCCATAGGACCTTATATGAGCACCAAATCTTCCACATCTTTCGCAAGGCTTGGATGCAATACCAATCTTTCTTTCTTGTGGCTTGTTGTGCTTTATGTACTTAGCTTTAACTTCTGGCTTAGCATTTAATTGTTTGAATATTTTTTTATAATTTGATACTGTCATTTGATGCCTCCGGTAGCGGATGAATGGAAAATTTTATATTTTGCTTTCATTTTATTTGAATTGTGTCTGGAAGTGTTCTTCCATAAATTTAATTATTTCTTCTTGGGAAATTGTTTGTCTTTTTGAAACCTTCCCTCGTTTAACTTTTTTAAGTCCGACTCTTCTCCCAGCTCTTTTGAAAACAACTGTAACATCAAGACCCATTATCCCGATATCTCTTTGATATTCTATTCCAGGAATTTCGATGTATTCGTGGATACCAAATGAGAAATTATTAACACTAATTTGTTTTTTCTTTAGTTGGTTATCGATAGCAATAAGCATTTTCTTTAAAAGTTCTTCAGGGCTTTTCCTAATTGTAATAACTGCGCCAATTTCAAGACCTGGCCTAACTCCAAGGGATGGGATTCTTTTTTTAGAGGATGTTTTACATGGCTTTCTGTCCGTTAAAAATTCAAGAAGCTTAACCGCTTTGGTTAAATTTTCTCCGTTTGCTCCAATATGAAGAACGACTTTGTCAAGTTTTACTTCTCTCATTGGATTAATCTTTTTTCCCATTTTTACTTTTTCCTTTTTTTCTTCCATTTTATTTTGTTAGAATGATTTGTTTAATTAAGGCGTTGATCTTTATTTTATCGGCATCTATCTCGACCATTTTTCTCTCCACGTCGACGTTAGTTATAGACCCAGAAACTCCTGCATGTTTACCGGCAATTATTAAGGTCTGAGCCTTTTTCTTAAGCTCCAAGCATTCAATTATTTTTTTATCTTTAAGTGAAATAACAAGAGAATCGTTGACACGGCATTTGGTATCAGATAGAATATTCAAGCCATCTTCCATGTTAAGCTGTACTTTTTTTCCTTTAAGGATTTTTTTTGAAATAACTTTTGAAATTTTTTCTTGTGCTTCTTTCTCGGGGATTTCAATAAGCATAAACTTTCCTTTATCAGATAGGACCATTTTATAATTATTTTTTGAAGGAGTAAGAGTAACAATATCAAAAAGACAAACGGCATTTTTATCATTTAAAACTTTTTTCTGATTAATTAAAACAGTTCCAGTGTTAAGCGCAATTTTAACTTCTTTTCTCGTTTTGGCAACTTTAAGCATGTCTCTTAGCGCAACTAAGATAGGGATACCATTTCCATGGTTCGACTTAACAACAAAGGTAGTACCTTTTCTTGCAACAGGCCAATTTTTTGGCACAGTATGTCTTTTTTGGTGCGTTTTACTCATTTCTCTTTTCTCCTATTTTATCAGTTGATTTTTCCTTTTTAACCTCTTTGGTCTTTTTCTCCACCACTTCCTTTTTCTCAATTTTCTTTACAGTCACAGGAGTCTTCGTAGCAACTTGAACCCCAAGCTTCCCAGATCTTTTTTTATCATCTAAGTTCAGAGCAGTGATTAAAAGGTTAGATGGCCTAAGTGCAACTTTGACCTTAGATCCGTCACGTTTCTGAATTATAATTCCATCAACATAAATTTTTAGATATTTTACTTTAACATCTGTAACTTTACCTGATTTGCCGGAGAATTTTCCTCTCATGACTTTTACAGTATCACCTTTTCTTAGGGTAACGTTTCGGGTTTTATGTTTTTCTCGCAACTCTTTTGAAAGATGAGAAGACAGGAGGTGATTTTTAATATGAAGTGGAGCATTAGCTAAATATTTTCTTTGTTTTCTTGGCTGTTTACTTGCCTTCCATTTTTTACTGAATTCTTTTTTCATTTTAATATACGATTGAAGCTATTTTGGCAACTGAGGGCCATCGCTCCATTACCTCCCTTGCAATTGGACCTTTAATTTGAGTTCCTTTCGGATTACCCTTATCATCCTTCAGAATAGCTACTGCATTATCTTCGAATGCAACCCTTTCGCCGGTAAGCCTTCGGTATGATTTTTTCTGTCTAATTAAAACCGCATCAAAAACCTTTCCTTTCATGTCTGGAACACCTTTTCTTATGGACACCTTTACCCAATCTCCAATCTTAGCACAAACCTGTTTCCCTTTTTTTGCTTTAGCCTTTTTAACTGAAACAAGTCTAACAATTTTAGCCCCACTATTGTCAGCCGCAATCATTTTACATCCCAAATTCATACTAACAGTCGCTCGTGCACTTATTGCTTTCATTTGGATCCTCCAGAGATGAATGAATGAAAATTTTCACATTTTACTTTCATTTTACATTCTCCGCATCTTTAATTTTTGAAATAACAACGAAATGTATGATCTTGCTAAGTGGCCTACACTCTTGGATTTTTATTAAGTCTCCAACTTTGATTTCTTTCTCCATACAAGTTGGAAGTCTAGCATGAATCTTTGTCTTAGACTTAGCATATCTTTCGTATTTTTTTACATAAATCATTCTCTCAAACTCGATAGCAATTCTTTTATGAAGCTTTTTTATTACGACTCCCTCGAAAGTTTTACCTCTGGCTTTTAGTTTTCCGTGAACATGGCAATCAATATCCCCGCATTCAGGTCTAACTAATTCTAGGTTTTTTTCGCCACCCTCAGGTGTTCTTTGTGTTTTTTTATTTTCTGTTTTCATTTTTTATTTTTGTGTATATAAGGGTTTCTTATGCTGTTTTTAAGCGTTCTTATTCGTCTATTGAGTCTTCCCCAAATCCTAATCCTACCAGGATCGCTTTGATCTTTTTTGTGTGATCTCCCTGAAGTTCGATCAGGTCACCCCTAAAGGTTCCTCCACACGCAAGCTCATTCTTGAGACTCTTCGCAATTTTTTTCACGTCGATACCCTTATCGAAGCCGGTAACAACGGTTACTATCTTTCCGTATCTTTTACGGTCCGTTGTTATCCTTATCTTTTGTGAACTTTTTACTATTTGCTCACAAACACAAGCTTGTTCTGGCAAGCCACATTTTGGACATATTTCCATAGTTTATTTATTCAACTCCCCCGTGGAGGTTTTTGTCTCCAAAGATTTGTTGATTGTGTGTATTCTAGCAATCATTTTTTTGATCTGCTTAGTGTTATTTGATTTCCCAGCTCCGGCACTAGATTTCATAAGTTCGAGTTTAAGCGTCTTCAATCTCTTATTTCTTTCAGCTGCAGAAATTTTTCTTATTTCTTCTGATTTTAATGTTGCCATTATTTGTTTGCCCCCAGGGATTTTTTAGTTGATTTCTTTTTTGCAGGTTTTTTTGCAACAACTTTTGGAGGACTAGGCAATTTTGCTTTTTCCGAATTATTTTTTAATTCCACAATAAGAGCATCTGTAATATCTATCCTGTCTACAAGTTTCGCATCAGGAGGCATAATACTAACCTTAACTCCAACTGTTCCAGGTTTTGTCTCTGCCCTAGCCTGAGCTTTATTAACAACCTTAGCAGAATCTCCAGTCTTTTTCAAGTAACCCTGTGCAAATCTCCAACGTTTTGCTCGAGATCCAGGTAGTTTACCTGAGATTCTTAATTCAACACCAAGAGCACCAGCCTTTACAATTCTTTGAAGCGCGCGATAGGCAACAACCTTAAACTTCAATGGACCAAATCTCTCAAGACTAAGAGCAATATCGTCGGCCATAAATTGAGCATCAAACTCAGGATTTTTTATTTCGTCAATTTCGATATGCGGATTTTCAAGCTTAAAATCTTTTTTCAACATACGTGTAAGTTCATTAATTTTTTCACCCTTACGACCAATAACAAGTCCAGGTTTACTAGTAGAAATAACAATTTTTTCACCAACAGGCGTGTATATGATATTAACAGAGCTAACTTTTCCTTTCCCAAGATTTTTCTTTATCTTTTCCTTCATTGAATATTCTTCTTTTTTAAAGTCGACAGTTTTCTTTTCGTCCATTTTATTTTTTACTCACACGATTCTTTAATTTAATTCTTAAATGAGTTCTTTTTCTCCTTACGCCATATTTAGCAAATGGTCTATTCCCAATATTTGAAATAGCTTCGACAATTATTGGGTCATCAATACCATTTGATACAGCATTTGATAGAGTGCTCTTTAAGGCAGAGATAAACTCAAGAGCCGCTCTTTTTGGGAATCTCCCAGACATCATTCCTTTGCCATGTCTATGAGGAATTTCTCCTCTCATTGGAACTGCCTTTTTGGCAAGAACAACTTGTTCTAGGTCAAGGATGGCCTGGTTTACGGATTTATTTTTTATGAATTTGCAAATTGATATAGCATATTTTGTGGACATCTTAAGATTAGTAAGGTTAGCAACAACAAATTCTTTGGCTGGCTTTTTCAGGGGCTTTTTCTTTGGGAGATCTTTTTCTTTTTTTTCTTCGGCCTTTTTATCTTTTTCTGGCGCAGCTTCAACGATCTTTTTTTCTTCAATAGGTTTGTTTTTATTTTCGTCTGTCATTTTATTTTCTTATTGCTTTTACTTTTTTAGAAAGGCTGGTGTGAATAATTCTCGCTCTTGTTGGCGCAAATTCTCCAAACTTACATCCGAGCATTTCTCCAGTAACCTCGATTGGGACAAATTTATTGCCGTTATAGATTTGAATCTTCATTCCAACAAGCGCAGGAACGACGACCAAGTCTCGTATATGAGTTTTCGCAATTTTTTTCTTTTGAGCTTTTAATCTAACATTAGAGATAAAATCCTCATGAGCCTGAAAGCTTCTAAGAACGGTTCTTCTTTTTCTGGCAGGAAGATATTGAGCAAACTCTCTAACATCTAGTAGTTTTAACTCTTCGATTGTTTTCCCACGATATTTGAATTCTTTTTTCTTTATTTCCATTTTATTTTTTCTTACCAGTTCTTTTTGGTCTGATTAGGCCAACTCTTGCACCCGGAGGAGCATTTCTCTTGGCAATTTTTGGTTTAGGATTTTTAGCTCTACCTGAGCCGAAGGGATGATCAATTACATTCATACAGACTGCAGACGTTCTAGGGAACAGTTTGTTCTTGGCCTTTTTAATAAAATGTTGTTTCCCAGCTTTCAAAACCGGTTTTTCAAGTCTTCCAGCTCCAGCGACAACACCAACAGTTGCCCGGCATTCCCCGTTAAATATTTTTTCTTTCTTTGATGGCATCGCAATATGCACATGATTTCCAACAATTCTATTCACAATAGCATTACTTCCACCGGTCTTAATAAATCTTCCACCATCTCTTGGCCGAGACTCAAGATTATAAACAGATGTCTTTACTGGGATATCTTTTAATTTTAGAATATTACCATCTGCTACTTTATTTCCATCAAGATTAATCTTTTGACCTTCAAACATGTTTTTAGTAGCAGGCATAAAAAAAGAACCTTTAGAGTGAGCAACTTTTGCGATTGGCGCCGAATGTCCGGCAGAACTAATTAATTTTACAACAGTTCCTTCCCCAGTCATTTCTCGAGAATATTTAAGTTCATGTTTAAACGAACTTTTTTTAGCTCTGTAAGTATGACTTCCTTTCCCACGAGCTTGAACAATAATTCTTTTCCCCATTTTAAGCAGATATCCTCCTAAATTGAGATTTCATAGAGGGATCTTTTGGTTTTCCATCAGTATCGAGTATTCCTAATTCTCCAGCAGCATCCCTTCTTTCATAATTTCCTTGCGCGTTTGCGTCATCAATAAGAGCATATGAAGAGCGGGTGTTCGGTTTTTGCAGAATTACATCTTCAGAGACATAGATGTCGTCTTCTTTAACGGTGATACATAAAACATCATGTCCATCTGTTCCAAATAAGTGGTGTTCTTTATCTGGGCTTCTTCCCTCATAGACCAATTCTCCACAAAATCCTCCGATTTTTTCTTCGTCAAGGTAATGCCTAAGACCTAATCTAGCCATAACAATATCTTCTCCAGGGCGTAGAGCATTCAAATTTTCAGCGTTTTTTAATTCCATAGTTCCCATTTTACATTAATCCCAACTTAGTTGCGACATCTATTGCAAGAGTGTCTTTATTTAATTTAACATAAGCGTGTTTTTTATTTTTATGAATAAGCGTTCTAATTTTCTCCACTTTAACATCCAGAACTTCTTCCACATATTTTTTAATAGATTCCTTTGTGTCGGTCATATCTGTAACAAAAGTCAGTACATTTTCTCTCTCAATCATCATTACGGCTTTTTCCGTGACAAGTGGTTTCATCATTGTAATTTTTCCTCCAGTTCTTGGATAGCTTTTTCAGTATAAATAGTAATTCTTCCAGGTCCACCAACAGCCAGATCTAAAACACTAAGTTTTTTTGCGTGCACAACATCGAAGGCAGTTGTTTTAATTTTTTCATCTTCTCCGACGACAAGAAGTAACCCAGCGGTACTTTTATACTTTCTTCCCCGAGACTTTCCTTTACCAGCTCTTTGAGTTTTTTTCTTAACGGCAAGAGCGAATAAAGAATCTCCAAGAATATTTTTTACACATTTAAGCAGTTCTTTAGTTTTAAGTTTAGCAATTCCTGAATCAGTAATATATGGAGTATTTTCTATTTTTACATCTTTAAGTGTCTCGTATCTTCTAGATAGGAAGCTTCCATTCGCAGTGGCGCTCAAAGAAGAAATTAAAGCAACTCGCATCTCTTTTTTATTAACAGATCTTGTATTTACCATAGACACAGCCTTAGGGGGATGCGCTCTTCTTCCACCTCGACAATTTGGGACAGTAGCTCCGACAAAGTTAAACTGAGAACCCTTTCTAGTCATAGTCTTTCTAGGAACTCTTGAAATTCCACGACCATACTGGCTTTTCCAAACCTTACGATGATGCTTTAATACACCACTCGCAGAATAATTATTACCAGCCATTAAGTTTGGACCATACGGCTGCCATGATTTTTTAGCTTCCAAAACTTTAAGAATAATATCAATTCTAACTTCAGCATCAAAAAATTCGGGAGAAGCAATCTCTTTAGTGGCTTTTCCTTCGATGTTATAAATTTTCATTTTTTCCATCTTATCTTAACTCCATAAATTCAAAGTTTTTCTTTGATTGTCTTTTAGTTGGTCTTAATGGGAATGTAGCAATAAGCTGTCTTTTTGATGGACCCTGAATAGATCCATTAACAATTAAAAAATCAGTTTTCACATCACCATAATTTTTTATGTTTTTTAACTCAAAGTCGTCCGCCTTTCCCATTTTAACAATTTTATTGTTATAGATTGCACGAGTGAACATTCCAAGTTGACCGGCCATAGGAACTCTAAAAATAACTCTAGCAGGATGCCATGGCCCAAGTGAACCAGGCCTTCTTTGTCCCTTCTCTGATTTATGGCTCTTTAGTGTAATCCCAAATCTCTTTACCGGCCCACAAAGTCCTCTTCCAGTTGTAACGCCCCTTAAGTCAACAAGTTGTCCCTCGGAAAATGTATCTAGGGCAGAAATTTCTTTTCCAAGATTTTCTTTAATAAATGTAAGTTTTTCAGACAGCTCTCCATTAATCCCAACTTCAGCCACATCTGGCTTTGTTTTAATATTGGTCTTTTTAACAACAGAATAGCAGATTACCCGAACATCATCATATTCACCTTCTTTTATTTCATCAATTTTTTTAGCTGCATTCCCAGAATCACTTTTTTTTGGCATCTTTATTTGCCTTTTTAATTCTTTATCCAGATTTTCAACCAAAACTTCTTTTGCAACTTTAGACTTTTTATAGAATCTAACTGAAAGAATTTTCATAGGAGGACATTCAAGGATTGTAACAGGAATAGATTTTGCTTTATCTTTAGTCATAGAATGTTCAGTGCTGTCTTTTACGGTGGCAGATTTCATTCCAGCTTTATAGCAGATAAATCCCTTAAGTTTTCCCGTAGAATCAATCGCATCCCAGTTCACACTAGGCAACATTTTACTAGCTCTTTTACGAGGCCAGTATTGCAAACTTCCTTTTCTTGGTGATTTTTTTGTTGGCATTTTTGATATTTCCTAATAGCGCGAGATTATATTCTCATACCCTGGAATAATAATTTGAGCTAATTTGGGTTTATAAACGTTTTGTGCAAGAAATATGCGCGGACTGGGAATCGAACCCAGATCAACTGGTTGGAAGCCAGTTATTCTACCGCTAAACTATCCACGCTTAATTAAAGTAACTCTGAAGCCTTTTTAAAATTTATGACGCTAATTTTTATGCAGCTTTCTATGGCACTTCGTACACAAAATATCACACTTCTTTATTTCATCTAAAATTCTTTCCATCGGAGCACCTCTTCGAACCAAAGCACTTATCGTATCTTTTTTTTCGACGGGCAACCTGTGATGAAATTCTAATCCATCTTTCTTTCCGCAGCTAGAACACGAAACGGTTTTCTTATATCCAGAGAACCAACTCTTTATTTCTTCCTTCCTATTTCTCTCCCGGTTTTTATTATTAAGTAAAATTTTCATTTGAAATCGACGGTCCTGACAGGATTCGAACCTGCGACTTCCACCTTAGGAGGGTGGCACTCTAATCCAGACTGAGTTACAAGACCTTTAATTAAGACCCACAAAAGCATATTTAATGGTTTCTGTAAGGGTTTGAACCTACGACTCCTCGCAGAGGTTCTCGTGCCCCGAGGGGTATCCACCTTAGGAGGGTGGCACTCTAATCCAGACTGAGTTACGATCGCACAAAATAATATCACTAAAAGTATATTTAATGGTTTCTGTAAAGAGAGTTAGTCCATAAATTCTCCTTTGACCAACCAAGTTGGAGTTACAAGACCTTTTGATTAGTTTTTTAAAGGAATGCTTGTTTTAAAAATTATGGTAGTTAAAATATTGGGCGCGATAGATATGCTAGCTGGATTATTATTAATATTCGGAGCAGGGGTTTCTTTGCCTTGGCAACTCTTCTTTATATTTGGAATGCTATTATTATTTAAATCATTTTTAGGAGGAATCCCAAAAGATCCGGCAAGTATAATAGATTTTATGGCGGGGGTAGCTTTACTCCTATCGATTATAGTACAATTTCCTTGGTATATCATGCTAATTTTTGGCCTACTTGTAATACAAAAGTCCATAGTTAGTTTCTTAAGTATGTAACCTAAGGAAATTTTAGCAATTGGCCTAAGACAAATCTTTAAAAACGAGTTTTTAATAACTTTTATATATAGGCTTAAATTTAAAATAAAATGGAAGAAGAAAACAAATCAAATTTTGAAAGATTTTATGATAAAAACTACAAATTGTTATTATTGATTCCAATATTTTTATTTATCCTATCAGTGGTATATTTGGGAGTATTCTATTCTAATAACGGAGACATAATACACAAAGACATATCTTTGACAGGAGGAACCACAATAACTATTTACGAGCAAGTTGATACAAATAATTTGGTTTTAGAGTTATCAGACAAGCTAGAAGGATTAAGCACAAGAGCAATTTATGACATTATTTCAAGAGAGCAAAAAGCCTTAATAATTGAGACTACCTCCGACGGAGACACGGCCAAAAAAGCAGTGGAAAATTATCTGGGACATGAGTTAACATCAGAGAATTCAAGTTTTGAATTTACAGGATCTACTCTTTCAGAAAGTTTTTACAAACAATTAATTATAGCAATTTTAGTGGCATTTGTATTTATGGCACTGGTGGTTTTCATAATTTTTAGAACATTTATACCTTCAATGGCAGTAATAATGGCAGCACTTGCGGATATTTTAATGACACTTGCAGTAGTAGACGCACTGGGAATGAAACTTTCGAGCTCAGGAATAGTCGCCTTTTTAATGCTGATTGGATATTCGGTAGACACAGATATACTTCTTACAACTAGAATGCTAAAGAGACACAAGGGGTCAGTAAACGAAAGACTCTTCGGGGCATTTAAGACAGGAACCACGATGACATTAACATCTCTTCTTGCAGTAGTCTTTGCGTTATTGATTATCAGCTCTTTCTCGTTTGTACTACAACAAATTTTTATAATATTAGCAATAGGATTATTCTTTGATTTATTAAACACGTGGATAACTAACGCGTCAATACTAAAATGGTATACGGAGAATAAAAAATGAAATTAACTTGGAGGATATGGATATTATTGATAGTACTAACACTTTCGCTAATATCAGTTTTTGTTACGCCCAATTTTATGAAAAGCGGAATTTTAATTTCAAGCGTAGTAGGAAATTCTTCCGCATTTGATCAGGGATTAAAACAAGGACAAATTTTAACAGGAGTAGATGGAATTAAGATAAAAACCCTAGACGACTTTTCAAACATAATTTCTAAAAAGTTTAAATCAGGCGAAAGTGAAAAAATGATTTTTCAAACAAATGAGGGGGAAATAATATATTTCTCAGAAGTTGCTCCAGAAATAATAGTTTCAGAAATACCAAAAACAAACATTAAAACAGGATTAGATTTATCGGGAGGATCTAGGGCATTGATAAAAGCAGAGAATGTAGATTTAACATCAGGGCAAGTAAAAACATTAATTGATGTGATAAGTAATAGATTAAATGTTTATGGAATAGTAGATATGAAGATTTTGCCGGTTAGAGATTTAGCTGGAAATAACTTTATGTCAATAGAAATAGCAGGAGCAACTCCGGATGACTTAGAAGAATTAATCTCAAAACAAGGAAAATTCGAAGCAAGAATAGGCAATGAAACAGTGTTTATAGGAGGAGAGAGAGATATTACTTCAGTTTCAAGAAATCCACCAGAGGCTATAATAGAGAGATGTGATCAATCTGCTGACGGATATTTTTGCAATTTTAGATTTGGAATTTATTTAAGCGAAGACGCAGCAAAAAGACACGCAGAAATAACAGACAAGCTGGAAGTTAATATTACTCCAGGCGGAAATTATCTTTCAGAGCCATTAGATCTATACCTAGATGATAATTTGGTAGATACGCTACGAATAAGCGAGGGGTTAAAGGGAAGAGTAACAACTCAAATAGCAATATCAGGATCAGGAACGGGAGCAACTCAAGTGGAAGCATATGAGGTAGCAGAAGAATCAATGAAGAAGCTACAGACGGTATTAATTACAGGTAGCTTGCCGTATAAGTTAGAAATAGTAAAGTTAGATACGATCTCTCCCACATTGGGAAAGGAATTTATCCGTTCTATTCTTATAGCTGGCATTGCGGCACTCGCAGCAGTTTCTATAGTGGTATTTTTAAGATACAGAAAAGTAAAGGCATCAATATTTTTAGTTTTAACAAGTGTCTCCGAGGTGTTGATAATATTAGGAATAGCGTCGTTAATTAATTGGAATTTAGATTTACCCAGTATAGCAGGAATTCTAGCAACGATTGGGACAGGAATAGATAGTCAGATAATAGTTTTAGATGAGGCGAAAAATGATAAGGAAATAAGCTTGAAAAAAAGAATGAAAAGAGCAATGGCAATAATTCTCGGAGCATATTTTACAGCATTAGTAGCGCTCATTCCACTTCTTTGGGCAGGCGCAGGACTCCTAAAAGGATTCGCAATAACAACAATAATAGGAATCACGGTAGGAGTATTAGTAACTCGACCAGCATTTGTTGATATAGTTAAAAAAATAGAGAATTAAATGTATCCGACCCAACACCTAATATCAGGAATAATTTTTGCAGCCATATTATTTTGGATTTTCCCAGAAATTACACTAATAGCAATAATTCTTATAATCGCTTCAACTGTTTTAATAGATGTAGACCATTATTTAATTTACGTTTGGATCACAAAGGATTGGAGTTTAAAAAACGCATATCGCTGGCATAGCGAGACTGGGAAAAAAATAAAAAAGCTATCTAAAAAAGAAAGAAGAGAATTAAGATATTGCTTTTTTATTTTTCATGGAGTTGAGCCAATGTTAATAGTAGCTTTAATTTCATACTGCATAAGCGCATATCTTTATTTTATATTAATAGGGATGGCACTACATATGGCATTGGACATGGTTTTTGGACTATATCACGGATATGGTCTTCATAAAATTTTTCTAATGTACGACATCGGAAGATTCGACGAATCGAAGATGATACACAGGAGAAAGTAATAGTAACTATAGTTTTTTAAAACATAAAAATGGAATATTAATATGGAGAATGAACAGGGAGAAATAGATAAAAATTTAGGAATTCTGGCAAAATCGTCAATGGTGGTTTTTATTGGACTTTTTTTATCAAAGCTTTTTACATATTTGTATAGAATTACTATAGCAAGATATTATGGGCCAGAAATTTACGGACTGTTCAGTTTGTCTTTAGTAGTTGTAGCATTTTTCATAGCTTTCTCTAGTTTGGGTTTAATCGAGGGGTTAACGAGATTTATACCAATATATAGAGCCAGAAAAGAAAAAGAAAAAATAAAATATTTATTAAAAATATCCAATATTATTCTCTTCATTTCTGGAATTTTTTCAGCAGTTGTTATTTGGTTTCTTTCAGAATTTATAGCAATTGGGATTTTTCACGACCCAAATCTAACTTTATTTCTGAAGATTTTTGCAGTATTAGTTCCGATAAGTATTTTTTCAAACTTTTATTTTGCGTTAATTAGGTCGTACGAAAAAATTAGCGCACAGTCTTTTGGAACAAATATATTACAGAATCTCTCTAAATTACTTCTTATAGGAATATTAATTTTTATTGGAATAAGATCAACGGAGGCAATTTCTTTTTCTTATACCTTTTCTATATTTATAGGACTAATGTTTGCGTATACATATTCAAAAATAAAATTATCAAAGAAATTCTTTACCAAAACAAAAGTTCCCAGAAAAGAAAAAAGAAAAATATTCACAAGTATTTTGGTGTATTCTTGGCCATTAGTTGTGTTCGGGATTATGGGGATAGTAATGACATGGATAGACACAATTTTAATTGGATACTTCAAAGATGCCTATCTGGTGGGAATATATAGCGCAATGATTCCAATCGCAATACTTCTATCAATGTCTCAAGATATCTTTGTTCAGATGTTTTTTCCCATGATAACAAGAGAAATGTATGCCAAAAGAATGAGGGCGGTATCTGAGCTATCCAAACAAGTAGCGAAGTGGATTTTTACAGTAAACATGCCACTATTAATTATGATCCTACTTTTCCCAGGGGTATTTATAAATATTTTATTCGGACCAAAATACCTTTCAGCAAGCAATTCTCTTAGGTTCTTAGCATTGGGATACTTTTTTTATTCAATGGCGGGAATCTCTAGTACGCTCCTTCTATCAAAAGGAAAGTCCAAATTAATTTTGGGGAATATAGCCATAGTAGCTACGATAAACTTTGTGTTTAATTATTTTTTAATTCCAATTTATGGAATAAATGGGGCAGCTTTTTCAACATGTCTTTCATTAAGCTTATTGTCAATATTAATTGTATCAGAAAGTTATTATTTTAACAAAATATTTCCATTTAGAAGAAAATTGATAAACGTCACCATTTCAGCAATTATACCAACGGTAATATTACTTTGGATAAGGAGTGCATTAAGAGTAGATTTAACCATATTAATATTATTGGGAATAGGATTTATAGTTTTATATTTATTACTAATACTATTAACAAAAGCGCTAGATATAAATGATATAAGAATTGTAAAAAAAATATTACGAACAATTAGAAATAAAAGTGAGAAGATAAAATAAAAAACTACAACGCCCAGTCAAGATATTTATTTGCATCTGTATCTATATATTTATCTTGAATCTGCTCTTTTCCTGTATATGTTATCTCCCATATTTTAATGGGTCCCTGAATGCCCTGGAAATAAATAAATTCTGGAAAATTCATCCCTTGTTCATTTAGACTTTGCACGATAGGATTGGGCTCAGCGTGTACTAATTCGAAATTATCAAATTTTTCAAAAGGGTTGTCTAGTACATATATTTGAGCAAGCATTCCGTTTGTCCATCTTGGAGAGAGGTATACTGCAGTTCCAATTGGATCTGCCTGAATTCCTCCATTTGCTTGCTGAGTCACCATGGGCATAATATAAATTGTAGCCTCTAGCCCAGACCCGAAGTCTACAAGCCCGGAGTCAGTAGCAATATATCTAACTTGCACGGGAGTTCTTTCGCCTTGATATACCATATTAACATACGGTTGGTCAAATGGCCGAGAGCTGTCTGAATTGGTTTTTACGGGAACGACTATTTCAATAATTCCAGCAGACCCTTGAGGGAACAAAGTATTATTGATAATAAAATCCTCATCTAACGGATGGACACCTATTTGGTTATTCCCACGAGGTATGTCATAAGTAAGTATGGTTTGATTAGCAGTCTCTATTGTTCTGGCGTTGTTTGAGAAAAATGTACCAACCCAAGAATATCTATCATAGTTTTCGTCGCTTCCGATACTCGAGAAGGCGCCATACTTCCCGATATCTGAAGAGTCAATTAAAAGATGTGTAGTATTATGATTATATAAAAATTCCAATGCGTCATCCTGATTGTTCCCAGTTAAGACGTATCTTCCCATGAGGTAGTTCCAGTAGGTAATGGCATTACCCCCGTCTAGCACAGTAGCTCTTTTACCAATACTTTGAACCCAATATCCATAATCCCACCAATGTCCAAAAACTGCATCCTGGGGAGTCTCTTCTCGGACCCAATCCATAGCTTTTTGCCATTGTTGGTTATAATATGATGGAACCATATTATACGCTTGAGCAGTAGATGTCTGATAGAATGCGTAGAAGCTAAATAGACTTGCAAATATGATCAAAACAACAAATATCCCAAGAATCATTTTTATGGTTTCGTCCTTAGTCTTTCTAAATTTATCAATAGAAGCTACAACTAGATATCCAACGAAGATAGAAGAGATTGGCCCAAGAACCATGATCAATCTAACAGCTCCTCTCGTGGCAAAAAGGGTCAAGGTAAATAGTATAAATAAGAAGATATATTCGAATCTTATTTTTTCGAAACCTTTGTTCCCGTTTTTATAGTATTTAAAATAGTAATACGAGAGAACGCAAAGGAATAATAGAGCAGTGCCATAGTAAAGCAATTTGCTAGCAAGGTTATCTCCATTAAACATACTATCCTGAGCATATCTAGAAAAGATTAATCCCATTAAAAGCAGAAAATAGGCCCCAGTAAGAATCCATGAATCCTTGGGTTTAATATGCTTTAATGTTTTTTTAAATAAAACAAGAGAGCCAACGATGAACATCCAGAATAAAACAGGAATATTCCTAATAAATGGACCAAAGCTTCCACCCCATTCAGTAAAATAGGGCTGTCTGTTTTCTGCAACAGTTGTATTCCACCTACCAACGATTGGATTAAACATGATTTGATGAAAATCTTTTATTTTATTAAAAATAAAACTAGGGCCAAAGACCAAAGTACTCAAGATAAAGATAATTATAAGAGAAATAATTAAAGAGAGAATAGGCTTAGGGGTACGTGATTTATTTAATATTTTAATTTTAGAAATTTTGGTCTCCCATATAGCAAAATTGGTAAGTAATACAATTAAAACAAGGAACGTAAGCCCGCTACTAATAGAAGTAAGTGTGCCAATAATAGAAAATCTTTCTGACGTTATTAATGGAATAGCAAAAGTGAAAAATATCCATAAAAAATATACGATAAGATGTTTCTTGTGAACTTTATTTAAAATGAATGCTGCAAATACCGACAAGGAAATTGCAACATAAACATAAATCACACCACCCCAGATAAGTGCCATTAATGCAGTAGAAATACCTGCCAAAAGACCAAATAGGTAAGCTGTTTTTACATTTTTAGATCTCCATGCCTTCAAGAGCAAGTAGAATGTTAAAAACATAAAGAAAAACCCAGCAGATTCTTTTTCCGGAATTCCGGCAATTGTTCTAGATAAGAATACTGGTATAACTATCATAAAAAATGTTGAGATTAAAGATATGGCGCTTGCCTTATTGTTGCCCATTTTGATAAAGATCTCACGGACAAGTAAGAAGAACGAGAGGATGGTTAGAACAAACATGATTACTGGGAATATTGCTCCAGAAAACTCTATGGGGTAGGTGCCAAATGAGTTGAAAAAATAATGAGTGTAAGCAAGCAGATAAGGCAATAATTTTGTTTCTTTGGCATTGTTATATCCAAGAGGAGAGTATCTCATATTATCAATTTCTGGAACAGAGCCATTTTCTACGATAGATTCAGCTGTTCTTAGAAACAACCAAGGGTCCAAGTCGGGCCCGAGGGTCCAAGTATTAGTTGTAACATCCCACAGCCCGGGGTTTCCACCATGGTCCTGCATTGGCATACTTCGAATATAAATACCTAAGATAATAGCGATAATTAGAAATACTATAACCCAAATCTCAGGTCTTTTTAGAAAATTGAATATCTTTTCTTTTCTTTTCTCAATTGATTGTTCTTGTTCCATAATATAAAATATCCTAGAGGTTTTTACATTTTTAGATAGAATAAATCATTTTTAAATTATTGTGTTATGTGGAAGAGTATCAACCAAAGAAGGATTACGTATCCTATTTATTTTTTAATTTTGAAAAAATAAATGCAAAAGCCTTATCTGGTTGTCTTATCGTAGATTTAACTGCGAAAATTAAAAAATTAAAAAAACCATGATTTAGCCTATTTTTGGCGATGATATAATACGCCATCTTTGTTAATTCACTTTCAGAATGTTCAGCAGTATATATGGGCGGATCTTTATTTGTAAGCCAGTATTCATCATTAAGAATACCTTGCTTTTTTGCAAATTCGTGGATGTCGGTCCCGGGATAAACTTCTAGTTTTGAAATACTGCCAATGTATAGACTTTTAAAATTTTTAAGAAATTGCGCAGTCTCTCTAATTGTCTCCCATGTTTCTCCGGGATTTCCTGTCATTAAAAATACAGAAAAAGGCAACCCGACTTCTTCAGTTATTTTAAATGTTTTTTTAATGTGCTCTTTTGTTATTCCTTTATTTATATTTTTTAAAATTTTAACAGAACAAGACTCTGCCCCATAAGCGATATGAACACATCCGGCATCTTTCATTTTTATTAGCATATCTTTTTCAATACGATCAACTCTACTTGAACAATCCCAATTTATTTTTAGTTTTCTTTTTTTAATTTCATCACAGATTTCTATGACTCTTTTATTGTCAAAGGTAAACGTATCATCATGAAAAAAAATTTTTTCAATTAGAGGAAAGGTTTTTGCAAGATATTCCATTTCATCAACTACATTTTTTGGACTTCTTGGTCTCCATCTCAACCCCCAGTGCTGAGTAGTTGAGCAAAAAACACATCGGAAAGGGCAGCCCCTCGAAGTAAGCATAACTGCAACCCTGGTTTTATCTATTATATTTTTAAATTTAGCATGATTAGGAATAGCCAAGATGTCCAGATCTATTATAGGCTCCCTAGGGGCAGTAACTTTTATTCTCCCGTCCTTATTCTTGAAAGCGATTCCTTTTATTTTATCCAAGGGTACATTTTTTTTAAAAGATTCTATGAGTTCAGGAAAGGTTATTTCACCTTCCCCAATTACTATAACATCTACTAAAAAGTTTAGAGCAATTTGTTCGTACATTGCGGAAGCATGTACACCTCCAAGAATAATTTTAATTTTGGGATCTATTTTTTTAGCTAGCTCTATAATTTTAAAACAAGCAATTCTATTTCTAGTTGTACAACTTAATCCTAAAATATTTGGAGAGTACTCTTTTATTGTCTTTTCTGTTTCTTGAAGAGCAACTGATATAGGAACACTAAAATAGTCTTTAGCTAGCACATGATTTTCTTTATTCTCAATTGCACCAGCTAAGTATAATAATCCAAGAGAATATTGGAAGACGTGATTAGTTGTTAAGGGAGGAGGATTGATTAAGAGTGTTTTCATAAATTGACTAAAAATAATTTCTTTTTAAATTTTTATGTAGGCTTGGCATAGCTTATAAAAACAAAAATAAGGCTTTAATTAAGAACTTTCTGATAAATTTTAGAATATTCTTTTGCCGTTTTTCTAGAGTCGTATTCTTCTTCAGCAAGTTTTCTTCCAGCAGTACCCATATTCAATCTTAAGCGTTTATCTAACAAAAGCTTTTTTAGGGCTTTTGCTAGCTCATAGCTATTGCCCGGACTCACGAGGATACCGGTTTTATTATTTTCTACTACTTCGGGGATTGCCCCACAAAATGTGCTAACTACTGGCTTTCCACACGCCATAGCTTCTGCAAGCACGTACCCAAACTGCTCTTGCCATCCATAAAATTGGATGGGAAAAAAGAGCTCAAAAAGTTTATCCCTGAGGAGAGTTTTATCCCAACTTAGTAGCGGAAAGCTTGGTAGTGCAAGAATATCGCAAACACTATATAATTTTTCTATCGAAGAATAAGGAACACTTCCAGCAAAAATAACATTCCTTTTTAGGCCTAGCCTTTTTACAAGATTCTTTATTTTTTTCTCCAACCTCCCCTTGCCAGAAATAAGAAGAACAACATCTCTATCTTGTATGAGCTTTAGCGCATATATTAAATCTTTAGTACCCTTGTTTCCATATACGAGACTACCGATACTGAGTATTACTTTTTTACCCTGTAAGTGATATTTTTTAACGAGCTCATCGTCTTTTTTTGTTGGTCTAAATTTCTCAATATTAATTCCTGGAAAAATTACAGTTATCTTTTCTCCAGGGACTCCTTCGAGAAGAAGCATATTTTTGGTTTGCTCGGATACGGCAATAAAATGTGAAGCCTGTTTATTTACAGTTCTTTTAAATTTTTTATATCCCCTGCTCTCATGTATAAACGGAAGATTCTCCCACACAGTTATTATGGTAGGTTTACCAGATGCAACACATTGATATGAGAATGCACTAAAGTTCTCACAGGCATGCAAGACATCAAAATTTCGTATTTCTGAGTTGAAGTTAAAAAACTTATTATTAATAGGATTAAAATATTGAATTATTTGAGAAACCAAAGGGATTCTATTTAGCTGTTTATATCTTATAAGTTTTTTAACTGGGAGCTTGATGTTATTAAGAGGGTAGGAGTTATCTAAACTACAGATTCCTGTTACCTCAAATTCATTTCCTCTATTTATTTTTTCATAAATTTCAGATTCCCACTCGCATATCCCTGGTCCCTTTACCCATGCAACTTTTTTCATTTCTTCACCTCAAATTCAAACAGAAGTTCATCATATATACTATTCAGAAAAATTTTTAAGAATCCCTTAAGTGGGATAAATTTCTTCCATTTATTAGCCCAGTAGATAAATTGTTTATCCGTGAGAGTTAACTCATTCAAGTCATATTCTTTTAAAAGTTCTTCACCAAAACTAGCTTCGGTAAAATTTGTTTTATGTTGCAAGTCAGAGATATATACATAGTTTCTAGCATGGGGCACGATCACTATGATCTTAGCATTATTTTTTGAGATTCTTATGATTTCTTTTAGTGCTTTGATTGGGTCTTGAAGATGTTCTAAAATACTCTTCATAAGTATCTTGTCGAAGCTATTATTTTTTAGCGGCCAAGGGTATTTGTCCAAACTAAAATATTCGTCTGCCTTAATACTTTTAAGAACATCAATATTCATCCAACCTTTTTTATATTCACTTCCGCAGCCAAGATTAAGTTTTTTCATTTTTTAATATTCATTGCCTTAACGGTCAATGCACGAGAAAATAGTGAGGGATTTACAATTAAAAAAATATTAATAAGCCTATCAACAACTCTCGGCAATTTAGTAGTTTGCCAAATAGGCTTGGTTTTTATAATTTTAAATTCACTTGAAAAAAGATTGGCAATATCCTTAAATCTTGGCTTGTGTATATGTAGATGTTTTTCGACAATCTCAAAAGGTTCATCACAAAAAGTTTTTATTCCAAATAAGTGATATGCCCTTTGAATAAAATTATATTCGTTGGGCAAAGACAAATAAATAATAGCGTTATTTTTAGCAATTCTTTTTATTTCTTTTAGAACTTTTCTAGGATACATGACATGCTCCAAGGTTTCAAAACATATAACAACATCATATGAGTTATCTTTTATTTTTGTAGGCATTTTATCAAGGTCATGAATATATGTATATGTGTTAGAGGGATTAAGTCCAGGGTTGTTTTCAGGTCCAATGTCGAGAGTGTCAATAGTCATATTTTTTGGCAAGAATTTTTCAATATTTACATCTGCAGGACCGATGTCCAAAATTTTAACTGGATTTGGTTCAAACCGATCTTCTTTTATCCAATTAAGAAAGAGAATATACTGTAGAGACAATTCTTCGTAATTTGTCATTTTAAACCCTCAGAACTCCGATTCCTGCCCAACCAATATCATTTGGATCTAAAAATTCCCAAGAATCATGCTTGTTTTTTATTTCTTCCCAGAACTTATCCACTTTACAAGTTTCGGATGTTCGGTGCTTTGCAATATCATGCAACGCGATAATGCCACCTTTTTTCACGAAGGGAGAATAATTTTCAAAATCTTTTTTTACTCCTTCATATGTATGATCGGCATCAATAAAAAGAAAATCAAGTTTCTCCATTCTTAGGGAGTTTTTCACTAGCTCTACTGTTTCTTCTTTGTGGGAATCTCCACGAAGCAATTCCATTTTTTGATTTTTGCTTACAAAAGACTTGTATAATGGAATCCTCCACTTAGGATACCCTCCCCCAAAGGACCCACCACGGAGGTCCAAACTCATTATTTCTGCATCGTCGGGAAGAATTTTTGTTATAAGAAAAAGGCTGCCACCTTTTGCAGTACCAACTTCTAGAATTTTTTTAGGTCTTTCTTTTTTAAGAAGACTCATGAGTGAAGCTATCTCAAACCTAGACTGCGCTGGAGCAAGAATTTCAAATTTACTATTAAAAGCGAAATTTACAAGATAATTTTCATCTTTTGAGGATATTTTTTTAATTTTTTTAATATATTTTGGGACAAGGACCATGGGGCCAAAATATTTGAAAAATTCTTTTATCAATCTTAAGAAACCTTTTTCTTTTAGTATCTTGATAGAGGTTTTTAATTCTTGCTGTACCATACTAAAAAAATACCCAGGATATCCTTAAAAACATTATGGTAAAACAAAAGATATGAGATTTTCTAAACTTTTGGTTTCATCAGGAAGGTCCATGTAAACGCAAAAAAATACATAATGTATAAAAATAAGTTGAAGAAGGGTACTATCAAAATGAGTGGATTTTTCCATAGTTTTTTAATTTGAAATGGCAGCCTTAGATTGGCAACGACAAAAGCAAAGGCAAATGATCCAGTAATAAACTTAATATTAAGAGAAAATAGTGAGACTACAAACAATAAGAAAGAAAATTCTTTAAGAAAAACACTTAACTTATAATTCCAAGTTTCTCTAAAAAATTGTTTCCTAGCAATAAGTGCCGCCAATTGAGCATACTGTTTTTCTTTTTTTATTCGTGACTTTGTATTCGTATAATGCAAATGATAAACTTTAGCATCCGTCAAAACATATGTCCATTTTTTACTCTCTTTAATTTTTAAAGTAAAATTTGCGTCTTCTCCTCCATGAAAAAAGTATTTATTGTCTAAATAGTCAAATTCCTTAAGTGCCGAAACCCGGTAAGCACAACCCTTAGCATCTATACCAGGAGATAAAACTTTCTGCTCTTTTTCAGTCATCGCTTTAGCAAAAAAATCAAATTTACTCCAAAATTTATAGGGCAATTCTACAAGAGACACGGTAGCGGCAATACTCTGGTCTTCAGTAAGAGGTTTTATCAAAGTTTTTAGCCAATTTTTTGAACTAGGAAGGCAGTCATCAAGTAAAGAAACGACAATTTCCGTTTTGGCCATTTTAAATCCCATATTTAATAGAGAGGTGACCCCCAGGTTTTTTTCATTATTTATAATATTAAGACCTTCAATATTTCTTGGCCGTCTCGCATTATCATTAATAAAAATATGATTTATTTTTCCAGAATATTCTTGCCCCTTGACTAATCTGGACATTTTTTTTAAAAATTCATCCGTTGCGCCATAGACGGCCGATATTATTGTTACCTCTGGTTCTTCTTTCATGATGAAATCGAGTCCAATAATCTTTAAAAACTAATCGCTCATTTTTACCCTATGAAATCGGTGACTTTGGTGAATCCTCCTCAATTAAATTCTCTTGACGATAGATTAGACCCTCCGTTAGGCCTTATGTATATTGCAGCGGTTCTAGAAGAAAATAAGGTGAGAGTAAATATTTGCGATTTAGCAGGTAGAAAAGAAGAAGATTGGCTAGATTTAATTCCAGAATCAGACGTTTATGGAATGACGGTTTTTTCTTCTTCATTGAATACAGCTAGAAGAATAGCAAGAGTAATAAAAAATAGGAACAAGGAATCCGTTATAGTCTTTGGAGGACCTCATCCAACCTCTCTTCCAGAAGAGACACTGAAATATCCAGAAGTTGATTATGTAATAAAGGGGGAGGGGGAATATGCTTTTACAGATTTAGTGAAGGATAAAAAGACTAGTATAAAAAATGGAGGGATAATACAAGCGAGGTCAATATTAAATATTGACGATTTGCCATTACCCGCAAGGCATCTAGTAGATATGCAAAGTTATACTCGCGAGGTAGAAGGCAAGCGGACAACATCACTTATAACCGCAAGGGGATGTCCTAATAATTGTAATTTTTGTTTTAAAGATGTCCATGGAAGGACGGTAAGGTTCCGTTCAACCAAAAAAATAATAGAAGAAATAACAGGGATACAAAAAAAATATGACATAAACTCATTTATTTTTTATGATGATATCTTTACGCTAAAAAGAAAAAGACTTTCAGAGCTTTGTTCCAAGTTTGAGAAAATGGGGATAACGTTTAGGTGCAACGGTCATGTGGGGATAAATACATATGAGGACTATGAGATGCTCAGTAGGGCAGGCTGTCAAGAAATAGCATTTGGAATAGAGTCGGGAAGTCAAAAAATGCTTGACAATATGAATAAAAGAACAACTGTAAAACAAAATATAGATGCAATTACAGAAGCAAAAAGAGCGGGGATTATGACCAAGGCATATCTTATCTCGGGCTTTCCGGGAGAAACTAAAGAAACAATAGAGGAGACCAAAAGATTCATGGATAGATCAGATCCAGATAAGTTTACAGTATTTCAATTTGCCCCATTTCCCGGATGCGACGTATACAAGAATCCCGATAATTATGGAGTAACTTCAATGAACGAAGACTGGGATCAGTTTTTTAATATAGCCGGCAACTATGAGGGGGGTGCTGCATTTGAAACAAAGGGCTTAAGTTACAAAAAAGCAAAAGCCCTCCATGACGACCTTGTGGCATATCTTATGAAAAAAGGGCAAAAAGGAGAGTTGCAACCATACATGAAAAAGTTAAATTTAGAAGACACGAAATTTAATAATAAAAATAGCATCGTTCAAAACAACAATTATATTTACAAAAAGTGGGAAGAAGAAAAAGATAGTATATATACAAAAGTTTATTTTGCAGCTTCTCTGGTCTTAACAATCCTTGCGTCTTTTTTCACAAAGTATGTTGGTTGGCTTTCTATTCTTATCTTAGCAGATATACTAGGAATCCTTTTAATAATTTCTGCACATGCGGGAATTAAGAGGCAAAACTCAAAGTTTTATCATGACAAGATTAATAATGAAAAATTACAAGAAACTAAAGAGTAAAAAATTACCTTATTAATTTGCTTTTCAGCTTTCTCATTGTTTTTGGAAATCTTTTTAACAACGCCCGATAGGTCCCTTTCATTGGAAAAACTAATATAAAAATAAAAGGATGAATCTTTACTAATACAGGATGCAAACTCTTAGACAAGAATATTTTATCAAGGATTTTATTTATTGGATAAAACCCGAATAAGGAATATAGTCTTGCAAAAATTCCAAAATATTTGTATGCAAAATTGACCTCTGTTTCAGAAATAGATTTTTGACGAACTACTGTTCCAGAAAAGAATGTTTTAACGTCTTTATTCTTAATTAAATTATTTTTCTTACAAATATTATAAAGTTCGGTGTTGGGGTAAGGTTGAAATATTGAAACATGCATTTCCGTAGATCCAGATTCAGCATTCAGTTTTACAGTTTCAAGAACATTTTTAATGGTCTCAAAGGGAAGTCCGACCATGTTATAAGTTGTAACCTCGAGTCCAACTTTTTTACACATTTTTATTTTTTCAACGATTTCCTTATTGTCTATATGTCTGTTTAATATTTTCGATCGTATCTTTGGGTTTCCAGACTCTATCCCAACAGCGATTCTCTCACATCCAGCATCCTTTAACCACTTTATTTTATCGTTATCTAATAAGCTCAGGTGAGTATTAGCCCTAAAAGGAATATTAATTTCTTTCCCATACTTCTTAGTAAATTCTTTAACCCAATCTTTATCAATACAAAAAGTATCATCAAGAAGTTCTACATATTTTAGTGAGGGATATTTTTTATAAACTTCTTTTATCTCCCTTATTACTTCGTTGACGTTTCGAAATCTAACATATTTTCCTTTTCCTGCATATATTTTTTGAAGTTGATGATTTATGCAATACGTACATTGGAAAGGACATCCCCGCGTGGCGATGACATTTAACACACCTAATTTAAAATCTGAAAGTTTTTCAAATTCAAATAATTCTCGATCAGGAAATGGAATAGAATCTAAATCTTGGGCCAATGGAGCAACGGGGTTTTTAATTATTTTTTTACCACTTTTAATCCAGAGACTTTTTATTTTATTTATTGACTTTTTATTTTTTATTTTTTCAACTAGCTCTAAAATTGGACCTTCTCCCTCACCTATGCATACAATATCTATGCCGGGTTCTTTTATAACCTCCTCGGGGTCAACCGTGGCATGAACTCCTCCGCAAATTGAAGGTTTCTTTAGAATCTTTTTAATTTCTTCAGAGGCCTTTCTGATCAAATAAAATTGATGAGTAAATGCAGTATACGCAATCAAGTCAGGATTATATTTTTTAGCACGTTCTCCTATATTTTTTAGTTCAAACTCATTCTTTATATGGATAAGAAAACATTCATGTCCATTTTTCTTTAGTACCGCAGATAGATACCCAAACCCAAGATGAAAGGACCCAGTATAATCTGGCATATATTCTTCCACATAATTTGTATCGGGCAAGACAAATAAAATTTTCATCTTGACTTTTTCTCCAGTTCTTGAATCACTTCTTTTGAGGAAATAGCTTTCATATAATTATTCACAACATTTAATTTTAAAGGCTTTTTATTAGGTCCTTGCATTGATTTTGGGAAATGTGACAAAACTACTCCATTATTTAAAGGCCTCCAGAGGTCAATATCGTTTTGACCAAATAGTGCAATAGCATTTTTATTTGCAATCCATGCAAGGTGCATAGGCCCACCATCAACCGAGAGTATTTTATCAGCAAAGGAAAATAAGTAGGAGAGTTTTCTTAAGTTCAGGTCATACATAGTTTTGCAATTCTTAAAGTTTATAATAATTTTTTCGATTCCATCTTTATCTTTATTTTGCGCAACGAATAAAAAGCTTGTATCCGGCAGAGAGGTAAGAACCTCTTTAAGATTTTTTTCAGGCCATCTTTTTGAAAGACTTGTCGGGGTAGCATAAACTGCCACAAATTTTTTCAATTTCAATTTTTCAATTAAACTTTTTACATCTTTTTTCTCTTTTTTAGAAAGATAGACTTTCGGAAGATGGTTTTTAGCCTTAACCCCCATTGGTCGCAGTAATTTTAAATTAGCCCCAGACTCATGAATTTGTTTTTTGTAAAAAACGGGATCAGTTAAAAGAAATTTCCCACCAGAGACATTCCAATAAGAGATTGTCTTATGGATTTTCCCAAAATACATAAGTATGACATTAATTAAACTTCCTTTTGGATCTATTCCTATATCAAAACGTTCACCCCGAATCCACCGAATAATTTGCAAGATGTCTAAGATTTTTAAATTTTTATTTACAACGCGTATCTCATCCACATGAGGATTCTTTTTTAATATCTCTGAAGGAATTTTAGAGCACATAACGGTTATTTTAATAGAAGGAAATTTTTCCTTAATTGCTTCATACATAGGAATTGAAAGAACGAGATCTCCGAGATCATCTTTTCGAATTATTAATATCTTTTTTGGAAACCTGTTTATAGCTTTGGGCAAATAAAACTTTAGTGGAAGTCCAAAAGTATCCAAAAGGAATGCAAAAAATCTAAGCAAAAAATGCTTTTCAAACCTAATTCTATATTTTTCTATCAACATAAATTTCAATATAAATCTTTATATATATAATTATCTCTACTCAAAAATGAAGAAACCAAAGATATGCTTTGTAACGTCTTTTTTCTACCCGGTCATAGGAGGAGTAGAATCACACGTCTACTATCTTGCAAAAGAATTTATGAAAATGGGTTACGATATAGAGGTATTTACATCCGATTGCACAAGGGATTTAAAAATAGATGTTTTAGAAGAAGACTATGAAGGGATAAAAATAAGGCGCTTCAAGAGTCTTTTCAGAATAGGGTTCGGAGAGATGTTTATGCCAAAGTTATTTAGCGCAGTCAAAAATTCCGACGCAGATTTATTTCACGTGCACGTCTACAGACATTCTCACAACTTTATAGCATTCTTCACAAAAAAACCATCGGTACTAACCCCACACTGGCCAATTTATAGAGGCCAAAGAAAGACAAGTGTTCAAATGCTTGTGGATCTAGTTGATATTTCATTAGGAAAATATATAATGAAAAAGTTCAAGAAAATTTTTGTGATAACGGGGTTAGAAATTCCTTGGGTCGAGAGCTTCGGAGGGAATCCAAAAGACATTGCTCTGGCGCCAAACGCAATACCCGAGAATTATTTTAAGAGATATAATGGAGAAAATTTTAGAAAAAAGTATGGGTTGTCCGATAAAGAGATAGTAGCCCTAACAATGTCTAGAGTGCACGAATCAAAAGGAATAGATCAAGTGATAAATCTGGCAAAGTTCTTTCCGAAGGTGAAATTTTTTATTGGGGGAAAAGATGGGGGCGCCAGAAAAGACTTGGAAATTTTAATTGACCGGCTAGGACTGAAAAATATAGTTTTTACAGGAATGATATCTGAAAAAGAGAAATTGGAAGCATACGCAGGGTCAGACATCTTCTGTTCCCCAAGCCATTATGAAGGTTTTTGCATTTCTATTTTAGAAGCAATGTCGCAGGAGTGTGCAGTAATAACGAGCAACAGGGGAGGAATGCCTTGGGTGGTTGGAGAAGGCGGATTAGTATTTGAAGACAATAATTTAAATGATTTTAAAAAACAATTTGAAAAAATTGCCAATAATGAGAAAACTAGAAAAGACTTCCAAAAAAAAGGATTAGAGAAAAGCAAAAACTTCAGATGGGAGAAGACGGCGAAAATAATAAATAAGGAGTACAAAAAATTAATTTTGAAGTAATTGTATAGGGTGTTTATAATAAACAATAAAAACTCAAAACACCTTCTCAAAAGAATGGAAAAAGAAACAATAAATATTGCGCAGTCGAATTTTAAGGAATCAGCTCACAAATTGTCAAATTCACCAATAAGCCCAGTAAAATATACATTTGAAGGGTTTCGGAAAAAAAGAGGTGAAAAATCAAATTCATCGAAAAAAGCGATAGAAAATAAGATGAGAAATATAAAAAAATGGTTTAAAAATAAAGATAATCTGGCATTTTTTTGTCTGATAGTATTTGCCATAATAATAAGATTATATTATTTTTGGATAACTAAATCTCAAGCATTATGGTGGGATGAAGCAGATTACTTAGCATACGCAAAAACGTTAGCAGGGATGGGAACGACTTGGATAGTAAGTCCACAGCATAACTCATTATTTCCACATATAGTGGCCTTATTCTTTAAGTTAGGTTTCTCTGAGATTTTGATAAAATTTATAATAGAGATAGTACCGTCTGTTCTTTTGGTTTTTTTAACATACAAGATTTGTGAAAAGATGTACAAAAACAAAAACATAGCTTTAATATCAGCTTTTATCATGGCAGTTTTTTGGAACATTCTTTTTAATTCTATGAGATTCCACTTGGAAGCTCCAGCATTATTATTTGCATTTCTAGCAATCTATAGTTTTTTTGTGGGATATGAAAAAAAAGAAAAAATATTTGGTAAAATAAATCCGAATTGGGCAATTCCATTGGCAACGGTTTTTACAATTTTATCATATGCGGTAAGGCGAGGGTTTTTCCTTTTTGGGATTTTCTTTTTTGTATACATGTTATTAACAAGAGATGTAAAAGAATTAATTAAGGATAAATATAATTGGATAGGGATTTTTGTGGCAGGGGTAATGCTTTTTATAACTGAAAGATTTATTTTTATATCAAATATTGGAGAAGTGGCTGGAACATATTTTACATATAATTCAATAACCCTAGTCCCCTTTCAGGTTTTTTCGACATATTTCAGTTATGGCCCAGCTTACAAAAGCCCATTTTTTTACCTATTTTACGTAGGGCTATTTTTGATTATTTCTGAGCTGATTATGTCAATAGGATATATTAGAAATTCGCAAAAATTAAGAAGCGATTTATTTCTTTTTTTAATGACAGCAGTTACAATGGGCTATTTCTTATTCTATCAAAAAACTAGCACATTGGGGGATCCTAGATGGTATTTCCCGTTGCTTTTAGCGGCAATCATCATTATAGCAAAAGGCTCGGTATTCATATACAATCAAACAAAAAAATACAACAAAAAGATAGCAATAATAGTGGTCATAGCATTGATGATTCTAGGGGGATACTATCAATTGCAACATGCAGACGAAATAATAAAAGTAAAGATTCCAAGCTACGGAGGGATAAGGTCAGCAGGATTGAAATTAAATGAAGTCTCAAACCCAGGGGACATAATAATAAGTGGACCAGTAACTCAAGCAGCATATTATGCAGAGAGGGCAGTGGTTCATTTTAATGATGTGGCAAATAGGACATCTCCGACTAATTTTAAAGAAACATTAGAGCATCTAGAAGAGAATTCTTCAATAAAGTATATAGTTATTTCTTTTACGGAGCAAGGCAATCCAGCTTGGGCAAGAAATGAAGCCGAAGAGTATGCACGTGACGCAAATGGACAAATAGTGAGGACGAAGTGGGAGATACCATTTATGGATACGATAATAAATTTTCAAACGGGAGAACAAAGAATAATAGAAGCAAAAACATATGGCAATATAACATTTAAGCTTGTATCGGTAGAAGAAGAAGTTTTTATTTATGAGATAATTAGAAAAACTGAAATTTATCAGTAAATCCACCAGGAGAATGCTGAATCAATGCATCCCTTGGAACAATTTTTGCATAAATCTAATTTGCAGACTCTATTCATTTGAGACTCATAAGTTTGTTTATATATTTTTGAATCAAAAATTTCTTTAAGGGTTTGTTTATTCAAATCTCCAAGCGGAATTTTTCCATCTATATCCACGCAACATAAAGCGACCCGTCCATCACTCAATACGATAACCTTTTTTGGTTGAAAACATGGATAAGATTTTAATTTTAAATAGTTTAATCCAACAAAATTTCCGGATTCTCTTGAGTCTGCAGGGTACACTGAGATAAAGTCGCACACATTTTTCCATTCTTGAAGAAAGGCTTTAGCCTCCCCAATGTTTGCATCCAGGATAGTAAAAAAAACTTCTATCCTGGGGAGCTTTAATCCCTGCCGATCCCTCTCCATGACTAGTTTTTTTATATTATCTTTTACAAGTTCAAAATTTGCCCCCTTTCTGATGGATTCAAATGTTTTTTTATTAACCCCGTCGACACTAAATCTAAGAAGATTTGGTGGATCCTTAAGGGTTTTCGCGATTAGAGAGTCTGTCAAAAGAGTCGCATTTGAGTAAAATGAACTTGTAAGACCACGGCTACGAATATATCTCAATCTTTCAAAAATTAATTTATCTGTGAATGGTTCATTATATTGCGTCAGGTGTATGTCTTTTACTCCAAGCCCCCTTGCCTCATCAACTATTTTTTTAAATAATTCGAGAGACATGGTCTTTTTTGGTCTTGTCATGTGCTGATATGGGCACATAACACATTCGAGATTACAGATATTATTAGGTTCAATGGTTATCGTCAAGTCAGAAGTTTTTACTTTTTTTCTTATGTGTCTAAAATAGATAGAGTCATACAAAATTCCAATAAGGGGGAAATTTATGAGTTTAAGAAAGAATAAGAATATCTTTTTATCGCTTACAATTTTATTTTTTATTTGTCCCAAGGTTTTCATATTAATCCTAAAAAAGAGGGATTTATAAGAATTTATTTTATGGAACATGTGTTTGTTTATGATAAAAGTTAAAAAGTAAATATTTCTTTGACAAATATGAAAAAAGCTAAACTAAAAATACTTTTTATAAATCCCCCACTCTCTGTAGGCAAAGAGGTTAAGTACGCGAGCCACCAAATACCGCTTGGTTTTATGTATATGGCAGGGGTATTAGAAAAAGAGGGATTTGTAGTGAAAATACTTGATTGCCCACTTTATTATAAAAAAAGAAGAAAAATAGATGAAAAAACGTCAAAGATTGGTCTTTATCCAAAAGAAATAGAGAGGCAAATTAAAAATTTTGATCCAGATATAGTAGGTGTGAATTGTTCTTTTACAATGTTCGAACAAGACGCTTTTGAGGCCATAGATATTGCAAAAAAGGCAAAAAAAGATGCTTTCATTGTAGTTGGAGGAGCCCATGCATCATCAAATGCAAAACTAGTCTTAAGAAATTCTAAAATTGATTTAGCAATTTTAGGAGAAGGGGAGTTGACAATACTAGAAATTATGCAAAAAATGAAAAACAAAAAAACATTAGAAAATATTAGAGGAACAGCATTTATAAAAAATAATAAATTTATAAAAAACTCCCCACGTGAGCCAATAAAAAATCTTGATAATTTAGAGCCCGCATGGCACCGAATAAATTTTAAAAAATATTTTGAACATCCAGACAATTCCGGGATAACATTAAGAGGACCATCGATAAATATAATAACTAGTAGAGGGTGTCCAATGAACTGCATTTTCTGTTCTGTCCGTACAGTATGGGGAAGAAAATACAGGGCAATGTCCACAAAAAAAGTATTAGATCAGATAGAATTTCTTTATAAGAAATACAAAATAAAGCATTTTAGATTCAATGATGATAATTTAACACTAAATAAAAAGAGAACAATTGAGATATGTCAAGGAATAATTGACAGAGGAATTAATATAAAATGGGACACTCCATCTGGCGTTGCCTTTTGGACACTTGATAAAGAAATCTTAAGTTTAATGAAAAAATCAGGATATTACAGAATAACTTTTGGCATTGAATCCGGCTCTAAAAATACACAAAAATATATACGAAAAGATGTAGATCTTAAAAAAATAGATAGTTTAATCGAACATTGTCACAAAATAGGATTATGGGTAGCATCATTTTTTATAATAGGGTTTCCTTTCGAAAAAAAAGAAGAAATAGAAAAAACAATTAAATATATTACAAATTCAAAAATAAATTTTCCATTTGTTTTTGTTGCCCAGCCTTATCCTGGAACAGAAATGTATGAAGATTTCAAAAATAATAATCTTTTAGAGAAAGGAGTACTTAAGTCAAGCACGCCCATACATTCAAAATACCGTTCAAAATATTTTGCAGGGGAAGAGCTTAATGTTATGAGGGGGAATATTTATAAAAAATTTTATTTTAAAAAGATTATAAGATATACAAACCCATTCATTTTTTATAGAGAATTTTTATCAAAAATACGCTCAAAAGAAGATATAGTTTATGTTTATAAAATTTTAAAAAATCTACTAACGATTTTTTGATACTAAAAATTAAAATATAAAAAGAGCTCTAAAGTTTTTTAGTAAATTTGGAAGTAATAAACGCGTAGAGATATGCAACTGTGGTAATCCAGGACATTATTGGATGCATAAGCCATGCTGGCTCCTTGTCTCGAGCAGCAAGCCTAATGCCGTTTACAAGCGGAGGTAAAAAGAGTAAGTATCCACCCATGATCATAGCAAGTTTTAATTTATTAGAAAAAGTATCTGGCATCCAATTAAAATCCCTTCCTTCTTTTTGCTTTCTAAAATAAACCTTTGCCCACCATACTTTCTTTGCATAGAAATTTCTAATAGAATCAATAATTAGGTGATGAACATGAGCATTTTTTGGAATACAAATATTTCCGAATCCATTTTTTACCAAATTATAATTAACATCAGTATCTTGAGTGTATCCACCAATTTTTTCTAAAGTTTCTTTCTTTATCATAAAATAAAATCCACCAGTGATAATAAAATTTTCTAAAGTATTTTTATAAACATAATAATCCCCGTTGTCTTTAAGCCTAAGTTTTTTAAACGCCAAAAGCGCATCAATGGATTTATACGCAGCAACGGGATCGGTACCAATCAGGCTTAAATACCTATTAGTCAAGCTGTCTGTTTTTACAACTGCCATGCGGCAGATACAAAAGTTGACGTTTTTATCCATAATAAGCGGCTTAACCATTTGCTTAATCCAGTCTTTTTCAACAAGCTTATTGTCTGAATCTACGAATACAACAATTTCTCCAGTTGCTTTTTTAAAACCTAGCCATTTTCCACGACCTTTTCCCTCGGGAAGTTTCGCGGGATTATGTATAACTTTTGCCCCAAGTCTTTCAGCAACTTCTTTAGAGGTATCAGTAGATCCGCCATCAAGTGCCAAAATTTCTACCTGATCTTTAGGATAATCTTGAATATTAATACTGCTAAAGCATCTTTGAATATTCTCTGGACAATTATAAGTACAAACAACGAAGCTCACTTTTGGCCAATCCACTTTTTTAGTTTTCATTTTTAATAACCCTCAGTTTAAATAGAGCTTCAGAACATGGTAGCATCCAACAAAAAAATCTTTCGTATATGGTAGGAAACAAATTTATTAGGGGATTGAAAAAGTAGTTTAGGAAAGTAAAAGATTGCCTTGTAAAATTAAGTTGCCTATGGGAGATTTCAAATATAGGCATATGTTTATAGAAACAGTTTTTCGTAAAATAATCAAAAGTGTGGTAGGATATGAATCTTTTATGTGTGGGGTCTCTGTATGAAACTCCACACGAAAAATGAGGCAATCTTATCGTGATGATTGCATCATTTTTGCATATTCTTTTTATTTCATTCATAGTTCTCACTAAGTCGTCCACATGTTCTAATAAATGTGATGCATAAACAAAATCAAATTCATCATTTTCGAATGGCCACGGAAATTTTTCAATGTCCCAGATAACATCAACCCCAGGACGTTTATCAAAATCCAAGTTGAGATATCCCCTCCTTATATCTTCACCGCATCCGAGATTTAATTTCTTAATTTTTCCATCCCTCATTTCCTATTCTCCAAATATTCTCTCAATTTATGCGTGAATCTATTTTTTATAAAATTCTTAAAAAATTTCTTATACATTCTTTCACGAAGATAAAACCGCTGTTCTCTTAATAGATATTTTGTTTGCTCAATAGCATTTGTTTTAAAAAATTCTCTAAATAGTTTTTTTGTTGGAATTCTCGAAACATTAACATCATGACCCAAAACACCAAAGCCACCCCATTCCTCAAGTTTTTCAGGCAGTTTTTCTATCTTGCCTTCGTCCAGACAAAGTTTAAAGTAGGGAGTTGCGGGCATAGGACGATATAGTTGAATTAAATTCTCATCGGAAGGGAGTTTCCTGAGGTATTTTTTAGTCATCTCAAGTTCTTTTTCCGTTTCCGTGGGGTGTCCAAAAATATAAGTATTCCTCAAAAAAATTCCCTTTCCCCTTAAATGTTTTGCAATCTTTATCGCATGGTTCAACTCAACAACTTTTCCATTAAATTCTTGAATCCTTTTTGATCCAGACTCAACCCCAAGCATGATACTTTTACAGTTGTGTTCAGCGATTAAATTAACTATTTCAGGTGTCATAGTAGAATATCTTGCGGCAGTGGTCCATCTTAAATTTTTAACTCCAGAATTTTTTATCACTTCACAGAATTTTTTGGCGTATCCGGCAGAAACAAGATGCAAGTCTTCCCCAACATCCAAATGGTCAATTTTATTTTTAACAAGTTTCTTAACAAATAAGTATTCATCAATTGCCCTCTGTGGTTCTGCAATTCTGTAGCATCCAAGAAATTTTTTCACATTTTCATTGCTATTATGACAGAACCCACACTTAAATACACATCCTCTAGTGGTACTTACCGGAAGAGAATTGTGATTTTTATCTGGAAAATATCTATCTATATCTTCGAGCAGGTCCCATGAAGGAAGAGGCAATTTATTAAAATCAACCGCTTTTTCCTGAGGAGAAAAAAATTTTATTTTTCCATCTTTTTTTATTCCTGCCCCAAGAACAGTTTTTTTCTTTCCTTCAAAATATGACAATAAATCTAATATTGTAATTTCTCCTTCGCCCATACATACAGCGTCAACATAATCATTTTCAAGAGTCTGTTTTGGAAGGATGGTAGGGTGTGGACCTCCCCACATGACAGAAATCCCATGCTTTTTAGCAATTTTACTAATTAAGATAGCTCGTGGAATACAAGGCCCAGTCAAGACACGAAGCCCAATGGCAAAGGGTTTTTCCTTCAAAATCAGTTTTTCAATCTCAGATTTTCTTATTTCTTTTGCTGAATAGTCTTTAATTTTAACCTCGTATTTATCACGAATAGATGAAGCAAGAAGCATGAGCCCAATCGGAGGATATAAAACATCTGTTCCGGGCTCTATCAAAAGTACTTTTTTCATTTTATTATTTTTTTAAGATACCCCCAAATCATTCCAATCCCATAGCCAACATGAATCGTAAAGAAAATCCAAGGAAGTATAAAAAAATAACTTAATTGCTTATTTTTAAAACTTTCATAAATTGAAAACATGAGACTTAATGCAATATAAAAATCCAAAATCAAAATCCAAGTAAATGAATGCAAGATGGCCAAAAGCAATATAGAAATAGTTCCTATAACAAATACGCTAGGAATAAAAAAAAACGGATTTTTTAAGGTACTTAAAAAAGACTCTTTTTGAGGGCGGACTTTTCCATAGCTAAAAATTTGTGAAAAAAGATCAGAAAAAGAAGTGCGTCTTTTATTATAAGCGATGATGTCTCCGCAGTAGGAAACTAACATGCCAGATTTCTTGGCGTCAGATATAAATTTGGGATCTTCTCCTGGATAGATGTTTTCATCAAATTTAATTTTATCAAAAACACTTTTTTTGCAAATTAAATTTGCAGAAGTAAGTTTGGTTTCATCAATATCAAATTCCGTGTCGGATGAAATATATCTATTCCGAACATTTGCAGCTCCAAAAACAGAAGAAAGTGCAGCACCGGTAACCCTTTCAAAAAGATTTTCATTTTTAGAAGTAAATTGTGGCCCTCCAACAATATCAACATTGGGATATTTTTTGAAAAAAGAAGTAACTTTATTTTTCCAACTCTTGTCAAAGAATGAATGAGCATTAGTAAAAGCAACCAAGTCTCCACGGGATTTTTCCACTCCAATATTTCTATTTTTGGAGGGATTTTTCCCACTTATTACAAGGATATCCTTGTCTAAAATTCCTTGACTATTCAAACTTTTTTTTGCATAGACTTTAGCATCTGGAGCGCAGGGAATTATTACATTTATTTTCATTTTATCGCATAAGGAATTGTTTATACATACGGGTAAGGTAATATTTTGGATCACCAAGAACTAATTTAGAAGTTAAAAGAAAATTTTTACTTATAAACTCCCGAATCATTTTCATTTTCATTTTATTAAGCTTCTTGCTTCCTTCTAGGAATACTTTCCTAAATTCTTTTCTGTCAATTTCAGGATCTAATAGTAGTGGATCATCCAAACCATGAAGACCAAGCGTGTCCCAATCCATATGGGGGCTTACTTTTCCACGCTCAAGAGCGATATCCCAAAACTGAGTGGCCGGAAAAGGTGTGGCAACAAAACTCCACAAAAACGTCACTCCATTTTTTCTCGCAAAATCAATAAATCTATTAGTTTCCTTCATATCCTCAATGGTTTCAGTTGGGGAGCCATAGATAAGACTACCATAAATTTTGAATCCATATTTAACACAAAGCTTTATAGCATTGACATTAGCCTGGGGACTAACGCTATGTTGCTTAAGCCAAGTAAGCATTTTATGAGATCCAGACTCAAACCCAAAATTCACAGTTGTGATTTTAATTTTTTTCATTTCAATGCAAAGTTCATCAGTCATTAAATTTGTTCTTAGATTGCAGATTATACCATTTATTTTACTCATAACACCCTCTTTCTCAAAAGCCTCCCTTATTTCTCGTATCCTCTTTGGGGAGACAGCAAATAAATCATCAAAGACTTCCAAATAGTCACATCCGAAATCATCGTGAAGCCTTTTAACAATTTTCGCGATAAATTCTGGAGAATGAAAACGCATCTTACCCCAAAACATAGCGGTGGAACAAAAAACACATTGATAAGGACAACCTCTCGAGGTAATAATATATCCAGGAGTTCCAATTCTTTTAGTAGAGAGTATCTCTTCCTTCCTAAAGTATTCTTTATTCACAAATTTAAAATTAGGGATAGGTAAGCTATCAAGTTCAATAGGACTTCGCTTGGGAGTTGTCACAAGTTTTCCCCTATTTAAAAAAATAGTACTTTTTATTTTCTTCAAATTTAAGGCATGTAATTTTCCAGATTTAGCATATGTCTCAACCACTTCCTTAAATGTTTCTTCGCCCTCCCCGATAACTCCAGCATCAAAAGATGAATCAAGAGATTCGGGTAAAGTAGAAATATGAACACCCCCTAATATTAGCTTGGCACGGGTTCTGGGTTTTATTTTTTTAGCAAATTTTATGACTTTTCCATAGTCGATGGTCATAGAGCTAATCCCAATTATATCGGCTGAAAAATCAAGAACATCTTTTTCCATGTTTTTTGTAAAATTTTTATCAAAAATTCTAATATTTTCTTTTTTAAGACCAACTCTTTCATTTAGATATGTAGCTAAATAAATAAGACCAGTAGGTGGAACTCTTTCAGCATCCTGTTGCAAGGTAACTAAAGCAATTTTTATTTCTTTTAAATCTATTTTCATAACCAACTCACCTTCACCCATAGGGGTAATTTTTCATAGAATCTTACTGCAAAATTAAACGGAGAATTAATAAGTCTAAGTCTTATAACAGCAGAAAACATTTTGAAGGTATCTCTCATAATATCAACCTTTGAACCCTCTTTGTCTTCCCAAATAGTAGCGACTTCGTTAATCCTGAATCGTTTTTGCTTTGCAAGATAAAGAAGGTTTATGTCGAACGCCCAAGCAGTTATCCCAATGGATTCAACAATGTGGACAATCAAGTTTCTTCTAAATATCTTTGCTCCACATTGAGTATCATCATATGGTAAAAAAAGCAAGGTTCGTATAACAAAATTAAAACCATGACTAAAAATCCTTCTTTTGAACGAGTAATTATTGATGGCACCCTTTTTCCATCTAGATGCAATAACCCCGTCGCAATTATGAATATTTTTAAAAAGTCTATAATATTCCTCTGGACTTGTAGCCATATCGGCGTCCAAAAATCCAATAAGATCGAAATTTCCTTTTAACGCTTTTCTAAACCCCTCTGTTATGGCAAACCCCTTTCCTCCAGGAATAAGGTTAATATATTTTATTTTCTTAAACTTTTTTTGATATTTTTTTACAACATCTTCAGTTTTGTCCTGACAATTATTAATAACAACGAGTATCTCATAATCAAAATCTTGAGAAACTTTTTCGTCAAAAAATTTACAATAATATTCAAGGGTTTTTCTAATTCTTTTTTCTTCGTTCCAAGCGGGAATGACAATGCAAAGTCTCATAAAAATCTGAGTTTTTCTTAGTTTAAAGGTTTTTATGTGTTATTTTAGACCTCTTAAAAAATACGATGAGCAGACTGCTCAAAAAAAGTATGATAGAGGTTAAAAGCATGGCTAATGAGAAAGCGACAAGACTATAACTAAAGACGTAGAGCAGCTCTAGCTGCATGATGCAAAACACAAGCAAATGCCAAGCTTTTACTTTTTTGTTTGTTGATATGCCGTACACTAAAATCAAATTAGAGAGAGAAATAAAACTAAACGCCAAACAAAGATTCAATAAAATATTTTTAATTCCAAAATATTCACTGCTGAAGATAACACTTATAAGAATATCCTGAAAGCCAATAATTACAAGTGTGGCGCCAGTACATAAGAGGGCAATTACAAAAAATGATTTGATAAAAGCCCGAAAAGAGTTTTCCCCATTTTCATATTTTTCAGAGCTGATAGGGAGAAGAACCTTGGAAATAGAGAGGGTACAAAGAAATATCATTTTACCAACTAGGCTGGCTGCAGCATATTGTCCAGCGACAGTTGAGCTAAAAAATCGCTTAGCAAGAATAATGTCTATACTCTGAATAAACATAATTACAATCATGGCGTAGAAAATAGAAGAGGAATAAGAAAGAATATGAGGTATCTTTTTTTCTTCCTTGCCTGTTCGAATAATGCGACCTAATGGAAGAAAAGAAATTATAAGTGCAATGGTGGCACCAATCAGAGTCCCTATGACAGCCCCATAAACCCGGAATCCAAAATAAACAAGAAGTAGGGCGACAATAAGTTTAACTGAGGCTTCGATCACCATATTTATGCCGAGAGAATTAAACTTTTTCATACCCTGTAAAATACCTCTAGAAACTGGAGCCAAAAATGAAGGAAATATAATAAGGGCCATAAGAACAACTAAAGAAAAAGAAACATCAACGAATTTAGAGTACCAATAAAATAGTGGCATAGCTACAATAAAAATAGCTAGGGAAATAAAGAATCCATTAAACATAAAGTCGATGAGAATTCTTTTTATTTTGCCATATTCCTTCCTAGCTTTAAATTTTGTGGAGTATCTAGAAACTGTAGTCTGGATAATTTCACTCGGCATTCCAATAAAATAAAAAAGTGACATAAGAACTGCTAATACCCCATAATCTTCTGGTCCAAGTGTTTTGGCCATCAATATTTGGTACAGAAATCCCAAAAAATTAAAAAAATTGAATAAGATAAAAAGAGAGATGCCACTTCGCATAATTTCACTTTTAAAAAAATTTTTCATTTTAGAAGAAGGAACCTCTGAAAATAACGAAGGCAAGAAGAATGACGAGAAGCTGGAAAATATTAATAATAAGAACTATATGATTTTCCCGGGCTTTACCCCAGATTTTTTTTGCAACATCTATAGCAACGTGCTCAAGTCCATAATATTTATTTCTTGGTTTTTCAAGGGTACCATCCAAATTAACTTTTGCAAAACTTGGCACTTTTAATTTCCCACGGGCCTTTAAAATGACCTCCAAAACATATGGAATAAAGATAAATACTGCAAATTTTTCCAAATTACCCAAAATAGCAGCTATGGCAATAAGCGCTCCAACAGAATATGTCAATGCATCTCCCGGGAATATTTCAGCAGGAGATTTATTAAAAAGATAAAAAGCGAATAGGCACACAATCATAATAAGTAATACAAGGCTAAGCCAAGTGGATCCAGTAAAGTAAGAGGCAATTGCAAGAGCAGATAAAACAATCATTCCTTGCGTGGCTTCGAGTCCGTTATATCCAGCCAAAAAATTAAAGGTTGCAGACGTTGCGACAATTCCAACAGGGATAAGAATAAGTGGATAAAGTAGGCCAAAATTAATTCCCATCATGGTAGATTCTCCGGCATTAATGACAACCAGCGGAATAGAGGCAAAAATCAAAAGAAAGATTCTAGATTTTTTTGAGAGCCCCCCATGTGTCCATCCAAGAATATCATCAACAAACCCGATCATGCCAGCAATTAAAATAGATGTTAATATTGCAAATATTTCTATTGTCGTGTTATCTATTTTTAAGACAAATGTCCTTATAGCAACATATAATAGAACTCCAAAAACAAACCCAAGTGTTACAATAAGCCCACCAGATCCAGCAACGTTTTTCGGAAAATTGGGCTTGTTCATATCCTCCCAAACTAATCCAATTTGTTTTGCTTTTTTAATCCACATAGGGAGAATAAATAGTGTTAATAAAAATCCGAAGAGAATAGGGAGAAGAAGGACCGGACCCATTAATTATATTTTCCAGTTTTAATTTTAGATTCATCCATTTTATTTACCAATTAATGCCTCTGCGCTCTCTTCTTCAATAAGTTTTTTCTCGCCACAGTACGGACATATTTTTTTTTCACAATCGCCCTCTGACTCGAATCGATACCCGCAATTTTTACATACAAACTTAGGCATAAGTTACCAAGAAAATATCTCTATATAAGGTTTTTGGAACTTTACTTTATATATTCAAAAAAATAAAGGGGTGACGTAAACTTCTATAATTGCAGCAAAAATTAATATTACTATTGCGATAAATAAGAGTAGTGCAACGTTCTCAATCACTCGCAAAAATCTTTTATCTCTTGGGCCATGCCTAAGAATGCTAGCTCCAAAAATTCCACCGGCGAGCGCAGTAATAAAGTACGCAGTTATCTCGGGAAATCCATGAATCATATATCTAGCAATCCCCATGGGAATATCTGTGATTTGATATTTTGTAAAAACGCCAATAGCAGCTGCGATAACGCTGGCATTCCACGCTAATACAAAAATAGCACCAGCTCCAAAGATAAGAGAAAAAATGAGGGTAAAAATCATAACATAAATATTATTCGTAAATATGGACATGAGTCTTGCGGTTTTAGTGGCGGCACCTGTTCCGGCAGAAAATTGGTCAATAGAATATTTTGTAGCACAGCCGTCGACGTCATGTGGACTATTAATCATGCAGTAGGTTTCTATTTGAGCATTGAGTAAGTTTGAGTCTCCGAGGACAACATTCCAAAAAGAAAAAGCTATAACAAAGCCCAAGAATAACCACATAAAACCATAAATGACATCACTATGGGTTCTCCATATAGCCCAAAGCCCTTCGATCTGTTCATCTTCTTCTGTTTCTATTTTGATCATATAATACATATATGGCAAAGAAAACATTACGCAAAATGCAACAACAATCATTCCAGAAAATTTTGACAAAGCAGGATCAGAAGAAAAAAACCAGTGCGTTAAAAGAAGCGCAAGGCTACCGTAGAGTAGTCCGACAAATAACATTTTCCAGGGGCTTTTTTCGGCAGACTTTGGGTTAATAATCATCTCTATCATTTTAGTATTAGCTATTTTTAACATCTTAAATGTTCCAAATAGTAGTTAGTTAAACTTATTTACAAAATTTACTTTATATAACTTATTCTTTTTGTGGCTTTTCAGAACAAGAAAGTTTTTAAGATGGAATGCAATCAAAATTTAATGAGTGGAGACCCCGAGAGAGTAGGTGGCCTTGTAGGAGAGGTTGTCAGGAAGATGGGGGGTGATAGTCGTAGTGGTACAGATGAAGAGGGAAGAACGGGAGAATATGGTCCCAGGAGAGAGGATCAAGGCGGGGATGGGGAGAGAGATGGAAGAGGATATGATTCTAAGGGTCAGGCAGGAGAAATTTATAAGACATTTGTAAAAAAATTGGGCGGAATTTCCGCTGCATCTTGGGCAAGAGCAGAAAGCGCATTCGAAATGCAAGGGGAAGCATTAACAGTTTCGGTTCCATCGGAGTTTTTTGCACAATATTTAGGAAATAATTACGGAGATATGTTAGATGCAGCAGTGCAAGAAGTTTTAGAAAAACCCATGCCGATAGGATATAAAGTAATCGGACAAGAAGAATATGATAACCTAAAAATAACAGCAGAAGTGTCAGAAGGGAGAGGAGGGCAAATGCAATTAGTAGAAAAAACAACAAAGCCTCCTCCTAAACCCAGTAGGCCATTTTATATCCTCAGTCCAAGGTCTCCAGAGTTCATAAAAATGAGGGCCAATTTACCGATCCCATATCCAGAACATGCCAATGGAAAAAATTTTGTGATGCATCCAGGGAATGAGATAGCAGTAGGAGTTTTACTTGAGATATTAAAAGATTTAAAAAATGGAAAAAGATCAGAGGGTCCAATTTTATTGCAAGGGGGCCAGGGAGTCGGTAAAACGCTCATACTTGCAAGGGCAATGTATAGAGCCCAGATGGCAGGAATTTTATCAGGGTATGTAGACGTGGAGCAGGTGGCGCAGTTTGCAGGTAGAGAAAAGGCTTTCCCAGAAGTTTTTAGATATCTCGAAAAAGAAAAAGTAAGACTTCTAGTGGTTGATGGGATAGAGGGCTTCAATAAAGATTCCAGGCCAGGCACTGAGAGAAAAATAGATACAACAATACGATCTTTCATATCAAGAGGGGGGCAGGTCTTATTAGGATATGCGGGAGGGAATTTAGAGGCGGTAATCTCCAGGGTTAGAGGCGGAGAACATCCAAATTTAGGATCGACACTAGAAGAGGCAGCTAATTTCATGGTATCTGCTCCAGATAAAGATGGACAAAAAGAAATAGTAAAAGCTACATTTAGGTTGCATGGATTAGGGGCGACTAAAGGAGAGTCTTTGGAGCAAATTGCTGAAGATGTGGCAAGACAGTTTCCAGGGGGAAGCTCTGCAAAATACATTGTAGGAAAAGCAAAGACCGTCGCCCGTACAGCAGATGCTTCGGGAAGAGATTTGTCAAGAAAGCTAGTTAAAAGGGTGTTATATGGAGGAGTCCAAGCTAGGATAGATTTTAAAGATTTAACTCCAGAGGATATTATTCAAAGAGTCGCAGCGAGGTATGAGATCAAAGCTTCAGATATAATAGGAGGACGTAGAGACGGGAGTTTGCCAACGGCAAGAGGATGCGCAGCTATCATAATGAGGGAATTGCTCGGAATAACAAATAGAGAAATAGGGGAGGGACTAGGGGGAATGGATCCATCATCAATAACAGCGGCAATAAAAAGGGTTGGGAAAGCGGGTGGAAGAAATGAGATAATGGATTGGTGGAATTTAATAGAAAAATGAAAATTCATAACAACAAGGGCTCCAAATCAAAACCTCGAACTGAAAATAACTTGCCAAAACATTTAAAAAGTAAAAGTTTCAATCTATTATATCTACTTCTTGTAAATTCAAGTTGTAGAGAGAACTAAAATGATATTTATTATAAAAGTAACAACAAACAAAGAAGAACGAGCGGTAGACATTGATTTCCGAAAGAGCAATGAAAAAAGATATTGCAATGTATTCGGTCTCGCGCCCGCACGGACTTAGAGGATATATTATTCTAGAAGCTAAAGACAGAGAATCTGCAGAAGAAGCAGTTTTTAATTTACCTTATGTAAAAGGAATTATTGGAAAAACAGTTTCTTACGAGGAGATTAAAGGAATGATGGAACCAACAGCCCTAACGGTATCCATTAACGAAGGAGACATTGTAGAAATGATCGGAGCCACACTAAAAGGAGAGAAGGGGAAAGTTTTAAGAATAGACAAACAAAAAGAAGAAGTAGTAGTAAGTTTGCTTGGAGCAGTTGTTCCGTTGCCGCTTACAGTTAAATTAGATAACGTAAAAGTTATCAGACGAGAAGGAGAAGAAGATGCAGATTAAAATTTTAGCAGAAGGAGGAGCAATGAAGCCAGGTCCAGCTTTGTCTCAACAACTAGGACCAGCCGGTATTAATATAGGACAAGTTATCTCGAAAGTAAACGAAGAGACTGCAAATTTCAAAGGTTTAAGCGTCCCGGTCATTCTTGACGTCGACACAGGAACAAAAGAATTCACAGTAAAAGTACTTTCGCCTCCAATGTCAGGGCTCATAAAAAAAGAATTAGGAATAGCAAAGGGATCAGCAACGCAAAGTAAGCTTCAGGTTGCAAACGCATCAATAGAGCAAATAATCAACGTAGCAAATCAAAAGTTACCATCACTTTTATGTAAGGATTTAAAGGCCGCAGTAAAAACAGCCATAGGAACTTGTGGGTCTTTGGGTGTATTAGTTGAAAATAAAATGGCCTTAGATGCAGAACACGACGTGGACTGTGGAAAATATGATAAAGAAATTGCCGAAGTTAAAACAGTAGCCTCTCCGGATAAAATGAGAAACTTGGAAGCACATTTTAATAAGCTTCACGGATTACAAGAAAAGCAATTAAGTGAAGAAGCAGCTGAAGAAGCAGCAGCCGAAGAAGCAAAAGCGGCAGCCAAGGCAGCTCCAGCGGCAGAGGGAACTCCAGAAACAGCCCCGGCGGCAGAAGTTCCCGCCCCGGCGGCACAATAATTTTTATACGAGATTTTTACCTAACTAGAAAAGTTTATTAACAAAGTAATTTCTTTTAAAATATATGGGGCTGTGGTGTAGCCTGGTAGCATTGCAGGTTTGGGACCTGTAGACTCCGGTTCAAATCCGGGCAGCCCCATGAGAGTTTCTAGTAGAATTTGCCTTGGCAAAGGTTCTTGTGCTTGTTCCAACAAGTAAAGCGCTTGCGGCTTGTGTTTCGAATTTATTCGAAATGCAGTAAGGAATTTACTTCCGCCTCTCGTTCGCTTCACGAGTTCGCTAGCGGACGAGCGAGTGACTTGCTCACGTTGCCAAATCCGGGCAGCCCCATTTCGTATAAAACTAAGTCTAACATTTTTTCTTTAATCATAACCAACAATTTTAAAAAGAACATTAGACTTAACTCATTATGAGAAAAAGGGCGTTGATAGTTTTTGTTTTAGCATTATTAATATTTAATGTAGTTTTTTTAGTATCTGCGGTAGATGACGATACAACAACAGACGATACCACAGCAGATGCTACAACTGACGACGAAGCAGAGGAAGGAACAGAAACTACAATTACTCAAGAGGCAACGGATTTATCTGGAGTAGATAAAGCATTTGAATGTTTAAAAAATTCAGTAGAAGATAAATGCTCTTCACTTTCTTTCGAGGAAAAGGCTTTTACAGTTTTGACACTTGGAGAATGTAAAGACGAATTAATTGCAGACTCAACTTCTGGAGAGTGTTGGCCAAAATCAGGATGCAATGTAAAAGATACAGCACTTGCAATATGGGCATTAAATAATAGAGATGAAAATACAGAGGCCGCGGAAAATTGGCTTTTTTCTCAAAATGCAACACCCGACGAAGTTTCCTGGTTTTTAGAAATAGAATCACCAGGCGAAACAACATGTAAAATAACATACTCGGACGCAGAATACACAATAGGAATCGGAGAAGACAAAACAATAAATTCAGATGCAGGAAGCTGCTTAACAAGATCAGTCGGAAATTATTGGTTAAGAGTGTCCCCGTCTTGTTACGATAGGGAGTTTGAGGTGAGCTGCGGAGATAGTTTTTTAACAACTCTTTTATACAAAAGACGCGATTCTTCAGTGATACATGTTTCTGAAAATACCCATAGTTCTTCTGCCGAGGGAAAAACGTCAGAAAAAGTAAATGCAGTTTGTTTTGCAAATGGAGGAGTATGTGATTATGAGGGAACACTTTGGGCGTCTCTTATTTTGGATTCAAGGTCGAACAATAATTATGAGTTATCTTCATATTTGCCATACTTAATAACAATGGCAGATCAAAACGAGAATTTGCTTCCAGAGGCATTTTTATATTTATTAACAGATCATGAAGATTACAGAAACGATCTTCTATCAAAACAAAGAAAGTCTCAATATTGGGACGAAGGCGGAAATAAATTCTACGACACGGCATTAGCGTTATTGCCATTTTCAGGATCTATTATTCAAGAGAAACAGAGTGCGATAGACTGGTTACTTGAGGTACAGGATAAAAACGGATGTTTTAACAATGGCAACAAAAGAGACACGGCATTTATTCTTTATTCTTTATGGTCAGAAAAAGTTCCGGCGATTAACGAAGTAAGTTCAAAGTCAGACTGTGAGGCATCAGAAAAATATTGCATGTCAGCTCCAAATTGTGCCACAGAAAATGTATTAGCTGGTTATAGTTGTTCGGGAGCATTCAAATGTTGCTCTGTACCGATGGTAGAAAAAACTTGCACAGATTTGGTGGGTGAAATTTGTAATTCAAATCAAATATGTTCAGGCTCGAACGCGAGAGAAGACAGCTCCGCAAGTGATTTATCATTTGGAGAGGTCTGTTGCATCGGGGGAAGTTGTGAGACAGGAGCGGTTGCAGAAGAAAATGAATGTGAAGAAAGTGGATTTTCTTGTAGAGATTCAGGATGTCAATCTGACGAAGAAGCACTTTCATATCAAACATGCGAATTTGCATCACAAACCTGTTGTAAAAAAAGCGCACCAGATCCAGGAAGAAGCTACCTGTGGCTATGGATAGTGTTAATATTATTAATAATTGCAATAATAGTCGCAATAATATTCAGAGATAAGTTGAGGCCATATTGGTATAAAGTAACTTCTAAGTTTGGTAAAGATGGACCAAAACCTCCGAGTAGAGGACAAAGGCCGTCATCAGGGTTTAATAGACCTGCTCCAGGACAATTGAGAAGGAACCCAATCCCATCGAGACCACAGAGTAGACCTCCGATACAAAGAAGAACACTTCCAATGAATAGACCTGGCTCAAGAATTACCCCAAGGCAAAAACCAAGGCCAGAGCTAAACGAGACATTAAATAAGATAAAAAAGTTAAGTAAAGAGTAACTAT
>Ga0208904_1000171_pt1 | contig 55243 bp, 89 predicted proteins | sample AntAceMetag02UKB_FD_184774 | JGI IMG/M metagenome (GOLD analysis project Ga0208904, IMG submission 184774) | Saline lake microbial communities from Ace Lake, Antarctica - Antarctic Ace Lake Metagenome 02UKB (SPAdes) (version 2) | ecosystem: Environmental > Aquatic > Non-marine Saline and...
ACAAGACCGTCTGGGCTGCATCCGAACAAGCCACTATCGTCAAGGCAGAATCCGACCTCATCAACCAGAACGTCTTGCTCCATTCCGTAGACTTGTCGGCTTTCTTTCTCTCGCCGGATGCCTTCCGCGGTCGCACGTGATGAGTAACCTTCTTCAACGATCCCTGACATCCTCTGAGCTACTAGCGTATGCAGATAGCCCTCTCGCGACTTCGATATCTCGCCCTTGCTGGTAATGATCTTGCTGAAGTTCGATGACGTAGGAACTCCGCACCGCTCGTCAAACCACTCTTGCGAACGCTGCTCGCACATCAAGATCCTCATTTCGCATCCAGCTTTCTGAGCGTCTGCATGAAGCCCTCATGGACCGCCCCCGCTCCTGCAATTTGACATTCTTCCTTGATCTGATCTGCGTGCGTCGGCCACCAATTCTTGAACTCTTCAACGTCGCGGTCTTCCGATGCCTTCTGGCAAGCAATCAACCACGTAGCGACCTTGTCACCATCGGCCGGGATGTTGTACTTCGATCCGTCCCACCGGCCGAAGTAGATGTCAGCACCGAATCCAAGCGCCTTACACGCAACGCTAATGGCATCTGTGACCGCCATCTTGAACCCTTCGTCGTTCGTGTAGGCGTGGTCTTTTTCCTTCTCGACTAGCTTGTTGCCGCCGATACCTAGGATTGCTTCAGACCATTCGCCGCCAATCTTGACGTGCAGCTTGATCTCTGCGCTGCATATCACTTCGTGGCACGCGGCTTCTTCAAGATACTTACCTTGATCCGTCCACGTCCTGACGATCTCATACCGCCATCCGAATCCGATGACGCCGAACAATTCGGTGAGTTTTTGGATTCGCCACATCGGGTTGATGTCACTCTTGCCGCTTATCCGGCCGCCGACAATCGTCTTCAGTGCATCTGCTGGCGGCTGATGGACCAAGTCCCACAGCTTCATGCCTTCCAGCAGCGTCGTTTTTGCGTCGCTCATTCGTGCCTCCTAGATAAAGAGACTGGGTATCCCATCTGAAGCAATCCGCGACCAATTCGCGAATTGGACGTTCCTAACTCTTCGTAGGGATACCCAATCAGTCTGCTCATTCGTCTAACCTCCGCAGATCAGATGATCCATCCTATCATTTTTCGAGAGGTAGGTCAAGAGGCCTCTGCTTCCTTCTCCTCTTCTGCGGGACTGAGTTCTTCTGCCCTCAACGCCAGCATTTCCTTCTCTCCAACAACGTACCCGCCATCAATCAGTATTGAGACTTCTGGGCCATTCCCAACGCGCTCGATCCAGATATGGGCGTCATACTCCTTCGCCAGCGCGTACATCAATTCCATGTTCTTGTCATCCAATAGCGAGCCATCGTGAATCAGCATGATCGGCAGCATCGGCCTGTTCTCATCTGGGCAATCATCAGTCGTCGCTAGGGCTAATCCCATACCTACTGATACTCGCCACATCTCGGCCTGAGAACATTGCTCGAACGGGATCTCGTTGAACGTCACGCCGGCATCGCCAAACCCAAGCCCTGCGACAGGGAACTTGGCCTTTTTCACCGCATCTGTTTTCTTCTGCACGAGAGCTTTAATCTCCGCAGTCAATGCAGCGGACTTCTCCGTAGCTGCGCTCAGAAACTCTATCTGGTTCTCATAGTCCGCGTTCTCGGATATCTTCGCGTTCAGTCCTTGTGCCCCTGAGATCTTGTCTCGGATTTCGTCTTCGTCCTGATCAACCAAATCATCGATAGCTAGAGCTCCGGCATTGCGTTTCTTCGTTGCCGCGTCAAGCGCGCGTTGCTTATCAGCTAACAGTTTTTCCGCTTTAGCCACATTACTCTCAAGCGTATCAACATCACGCAGTATCGAGTCCACAGTCAACGCCAGATTCTTTTGCTCGCTGCGCTTTCCCTCGTTCGTGGCATTCACGTTCTGGCGAGATGACAGCTCATCCATCAAGTCGCTGACGGACACCATCAGTACCGGCGCATCGTCGTGGAATGTCATCTCCTCGAAGACGGCTTTCAGGGCAACGGCTTCCTTATTGACGGTGGTTCGTTCTGCATACTTCGCAGCTCGTTGTTCTTCGAGCTTCGACGTATCAACGCCCGTCAGCATCTTCAGGGTTTCCAACTGCTTCGGCGGTTTCTGATTCACAAACGCCAAAGGATCGAACGTGAGGATCCCAACCAGTTCATCGAGGACGTCTTGGGGTGAGTTCGGCTCCCATCCTTCGCTGTTCGTGACCTTCAGATACGAATTCGTCAACGTAAATGTCCGAGTGACAATCAGCCACGGTTTCCACGTCTTATTTACTTTCTTTGAGATCGTCACCCCGATAGAAGCGTGATCCTCACCGTCTCGTATCGGCTTCTTAGGGCAAAGAGCCATGCCACCCAACGCATACGAAATACAGTCAATCGTCGATGATTTCCCAGCTGCGTTCTCTCCACCAATCACAATCACGTTCTCGCCTTCTGGCGGCGTGATGTCGATAGCGTGAATTCGCTTGATGTTCTCGGCCACTAACCTTGTGACTCGAACGGTTTCGCGCATTTCATTTCCTCCTCTTTTCTCCGCTCGCTTGCCTCGTCGGACACAGATACGAGCCTACTGTGTGACGATCCCGCCCCGGAGAGCAGGATCGTTTCGGCTAGGGTGCTGAACACAGGCCGGGAGGAAAATCGGCACACCCTATCCCCTCTACTAGCTCTTTCTCCCACGTCACGTCTTGCTCATCGAGATACTGCGATACGTCAAACCAAATCTTGAAGCTGTTCCAGACAGTCTGCCATCGTTCGTCCGGCTTGATCGCTTTCAGGTCAACCAGGCGAATCGCATGGCGAACCATTGCAGCTCGCAACTTCTCGATGTCTTCAGGCCAGGTGAAATTTGACAGGCTCGCTATCATCCCGTCTGACAGGTCTCTGATGTCTTGAACGACCTTCGCTTCGCTCCGACCTCGCCGATGTACCAGCTCTTCTGCAAACTCTTCTGTCGGCACAAACACGTGACATCCTTCGGCCGTTGGATCTTCACATGCCTCGAGCCCGTTGTTGAATTTCACACAGTTTCCGCAGATGCCCCAGCCTTCTAGATTCACGATTTCAATCCCAGCGGGCGCAGGCTTTATGGCGTCAGCCAGTACCCGCTTGCCTGTTCCGCCGCATTCGCCGCAAACGCACGGCACATCTTCGACCGCGAATCCGCTTCCTCCTCGTTCCTTCTCGTACTCGCCGGTGCCATCACACGCTTCGCAGATCTCATATCCCCGGTTCGCCATCCACGCGTCGAGCGAATCTTTAGCCTCGCCCCACGACATACCGAACGATTCCATGAGAGCCGGAATTGCAGCAATCATGTTTCCAGCCCAGGACCCCGCCCTACCAGCCTTGAAGCCGTCGAGGAATAGCGCGGAATAATACGGCCAATTTTCTGGCCTGGCTCGTGATTCGCTCATTTCGTTTTCCTCCTGTTGTCTGTTCCCTGTGTCCATGACTTACCTTAGCACGTTTCGAGAGGTTTGTCAAGAGGAAGCAGCAAAGGATTTGCAAAGGGTTATCAAACAGAAAAGCCCGTCCGCGAACGAACGAGCCTTCCCTGAATGAGCGAAACACGCACTACGCTGGAAGAAGTACGGGTTTACCCGGACATCATAGCACAGCTCTGTCTTGCGGTCAACACACAACTCTTGCAGTCATCGTCCGTACGGCCCCATTGCCTTCGTATAGGGTTGTAGGTGTAATTGCCCGGTTGAAGACGTTTACGACCCCGCTAACTTCCTCGTGGGGGCTCATGGCAAGGCTATAGATTCCCGGTTGTCAACAACCCGAGGAATATCCCAATCACAATACCGATCAGCGCTGCAATGATCCCTTCAAGCATCCACCAGATCACAGCACGCTCGAAGGCGTCTGAACTGATCCACACCCGATGTACGGGTTGGCCGGTATCATCTGAACGTCCAGCGTTGTAGCACCTTGCTCATCTTCCCACGTTGTCGTGATTGTTACGTCTGTGCCTTGCCGCGTATCTGTCGGCCACTTCAATCCGCATGTAGCGCCTCCAGGATAGCCAGACACCCCCCAGTCAGGCGGCGAGTATGGAAGCATCGTAGGATTAGAACTGTGACTGTCGATGAACAAACCCCACCCCTGAATGAACATGAAGGCATTGTAGATCATCCGCCCAGTGTCAAGCCTGACGTGATACTCTTCGATCGTGCCATCCCACGGGAACGCCCCAGTATAAGGAGGGCAGAACACGGCAAGCCCTCCGTATATCCCCCACTCGACTGTGGCGTCAATTAGTTTGATGGGCCCACCTTCAGGATCGTAGGCGCGGGGATAGGTTATGATGTACCGTTCCCTCGCGTGCAGTGTCCACTGATTAGTGATGAAGTTGATAACAAGCCGCCCAGGGACAGGGCCAGTATTGCGAAGCCAGATCGTCTCAGTAGTCGTCTGTGAATCGCTGCCATCGAACCAAACTACCGTCACATCAGTTGGCAGCGCATTGATGGTAACGATCAGCGTGTTGTTGGTCTGAGTGTACGTCTTGCCTTCAACTGAGAACGTATATTGCCCTCCCGTCACACCAAGCGCAATCAAGGTCACTTCGCATGGCGGGTAGGAGGAATCGGGAACGGACAGAGTAAGCGTGCTGACTGTGCTTGTAGGGAAACACCCAGCCAACCAGCCGAGTGGAACAATTAACAGGAAAAGTAGAAGTATTCGCTTCATTCCGCACCTCCAAGTACGAGAACGCGCGCGGGGCAACTCGTATTACCCCGCGACTGCGCAAGGAGGGCAACCTTCATCAGGCTGCCTTTTACAGATCGATGTCGAAGTCAATCCTCAGACCGAACAACGGGCGCAATAGCCAGTTGCTCGTGGATACCTGCCACGGGATATTCAGCCCGGCCCATATCTCGAGCGGACCAACATACCCGGACGTCATGAATCTAGGAACCAAGGCCACCATTAGAATGTCCGCCGGATAGTTCATGTTGTAGGTGATGTCGCACGCGAATGTAATCTCGCATCCGTAGATGAGCGTTCCTGCCGTGTTGACGATCGCCTGTTGGTCGAATCCGATGTTTGATTCAAACCCCAAACCCATGTCGTTGTCTGAGTCTAGAAGATCGGCGTCGTCATACGTAAATCCGACGTTGATAAACCACGCAGGCGAAAGCATCCCCTCGAGCGTAATCCCTGCATCCAGAGTGGGCGATGGTACAACGCCGCCGACAATCTCAGGAACGTTCACCTCAACCCACGGATTCAAACTCGGCCCTGCGAAAGCGACCGCCGACATTGCCAACATCAAAAGCGATAGAACTAATGCCTTTTTCATTGTGTTGCCTCCTGCTCTTCGTCGTCGTCTGGAATGTCAAGAGCCTTCCGAATTCCAGCAACAAACCTATCGTCGAGAGTGTTGTCCGTTCGCGCTGCCAGCTCCTCAAGGCCATCAAGGATCATGTCCGCGAACGACCTCCAATTTTCCTTTGTGACAAAGTGGCTAATTGCGCCACCAATCACATCATTGAGAACCTTCTTCTTGAGCCATGTAAACATGTTTCCGCTCCTTTTCGTGGATCGGCCCTAGCGTATCGTCACGCTTTAGTCAACCCGTACTGTATCGCCATGAACGCCAAAGCCCCGGCCGCCGACAGAAACGTAGTCAGCATCAAGATAACCAGCGCCCACAACTGCTTCCTGATCGTATCCAAGGCTCCGTTTTGAATCGTTTGATAGGTCTTCAGGTTTGACACTTCTACTGATATGGCCGCGCCCTGAGCGCATTCTTCCCGCCTCTCATGCCCTGTGTAGTCCCTCGTCAGGCTCCGTCCGTTTGTCATCAGCTTCGCCATCCTTCTCTATGATCGGGTCAAGCCCTAGAAGTATTGACGGCAAAACCGTAACCGGCTCTCCGTCTTTCCCTTTGTATGCATTCCCTGAAGCTCTCAACGTAAGCAGGTCAAGCGAGATAGGATTGATGTCCAGCTCAACATCCTCGTTCACTAGAATGGAGAATGCCTTTCCGAACTTCTCTTGCTCGCCTTCGTCGAACTTCACTGGGCCATTCGGCGTACCGTCTTCAGTTACCAACTTGCCGTCTTCCGTCTGGCCGAACTCATTCAGCAGTTGAATCCTACGCGCTTCAAATGCCTTCTGTGCAAGTCCGACCTTCTTCGCAACCTTCATCAGCTTGTACGCCGCGCTTATCTCAAGCGGGATGGCACTCACGATAGCGCCTAGTGAGTCTGCCAATTGTTTGATGTTGCCCGCAAGTATCTTCACGTTCCCTCCCTCAGATTTTCCAGCTAAACGTTACGAACGACCATTGTTCATATCTATCCCATTGTATAGAACTGCCATCCCCGTTCAAAATATTCACTACGCTTCTTCCCTGAATGCAATATATCTAGTGGCCCCTCCAACATCACAGGTTATCAGCCCTTCATGCCCGATCTTCAAAGAGACAGAATCCGTCGCCACGATGCCTGTTATAGTCAGCACGGACGATGCGTTTACCTGTACGATTAAATCATCCTCTGAATCCAACCTCAGATCACCACCAGAGTAAATCAGGAAGTCTTTATTCACTCCGGATGTCATATTGATGTAATTCGTCAATGACACTTCCCATAGACCATTCCCGAGGTCTAGCCACTGGTGAGCCGCAATGTCCTTTGTGATATAATCGCAGCCGGTAATGTTGTGATATGTCGCTCCGTCCTTGAAAACAACAGTATCATTGATATTGAGTTTGTTTACGGTTACAGCGCCATCAACGATTGCCGAAGAGCCAACTGAATTGTTCTCCATCATAGTCGCGATGATCTCTACTGACGCCGGGCTGATCCGAGCGAAATTCATTGTCCCAGAATCAATATCGTCAGCTACTAGCGTTCCCCTGATGTCAGCGCCAGTACAAAACAGCTTCCCGGCCTTCGTCACGCGAAATGGGGCAGAAGCAGGGGTTGCATGCCCGGCATAGATTCTATAGGTTGCGTCAGCGCCGTCCAACACACCAACGTCGTTGCCAGTTCCTGCCGTAATGGTAGTGGCGGACGAGATTTTGTCGCCAGTAATAGCATTCGCCTTGATGCTGTCAGCGACAACCTCTCCAAGACACACGATGTTCATTGCGAAGATCGAGATGGCTACTAGGTTGTTATTGTTCGCCGCGCAGACTGTAGTCGAGCCGCCTGCCGTGTCTGGTATTGAGCTTTCGGTTGTGTCGTCCTCTCCGATGAACGTGGCGGAATAACGATAGGCACGCGTGCCGATGTTCGTCTGCATCAGGACGTCTTTGTGCATGCACCCAATCAGCCCTTCAGGGAACAGCTCTGTCCAATAAGTACCAGAATCCCAGGAAGACGGTGCAGGATCTACGTTGCCGTCCTCATCACGCCAGTTCGTCCCTGCGTCGTCCGTGTACTGGAACCACAGTCTAATGCTGCGAAGCCCTACAACGCTCGATGGTGGTGTCTGGAAGGCTATCCCCATCATGGCGTAACCCTCAACAACGCCGTCGCCGCCGATAGAGTCTTTGAAGATTAGGCCGTTTGCGTCATCTGGGATAACAGGAGCCGTACCAATAGGAGTGTTTGACGTATCGCTCAGCTCAGCGCTTGCCGCTGATTCATTGCCGCTTGTGTCGATAGCCGTGATGACGAAATAGTATGTCTTCGTCGTATCGCTTGCGGGATATGTGTATGCCTCAGTCGTGCCAACCAGCGTCTTTTTGTCGTACGTCTCATCGTCCGTTATGACAATGCTGGCGGACTCAGAGCGGTACACCGCAATGTCTGAGAGGTCATAGCACGGGTTCCCATCATCGTTGAGTGTAGGGTTCACCCATGTCAGGGTAATCCCTTCGGCTATTCCGGCAATGGCAAACGAGGACGGCGTAAGAGGAGCAACGGTATCAACAGCAGCCGTGACGTGAACCTCTTCGCTGAAGTCGCTCGCCCATTGGCTAGGCAGTGCGTGCAGCGTGTCAAGATTCCGTACACCCCTAAGCGTTGAATAGCTCATTTTTCCTCCGGCTGTTATCCCCAAGCCATTATAATGTTGGCCTGAACGCCTGATTCCGCGTCACCTGTTGCATATAGGCTTATTGCAGTACCCTCAGATAGTGTGTATGTCTGTTCTCCTGCGCCAGTTTGATCGCCGCTCTTGAAGTATACGCCGGAGAATCCCGCAAAATCTGCTTCGATGTCTCCACCTGAATCGTCTTGAAAGTATATGCCGAGGTAGTCCCCGGCCTTTACTTCAAGAGCAATAGGGTTAGACGATTCGTCGGTTGTGATTGTTTGTTTTGATCCAGCAGTGACATTCCCAATGGTGACGGAATCACGCGGCGTGAACTTAGCCCCATCCCTAGAGGCGGTAACGATCTTGATCGTGCCTACTAACATCGAATCATGAGCCCATATCTCTACGCTGGTAATCGTTCCAGATAAATTTGCTGGATTGTCTAACCCGAAGCTGGTTAGTCCATCAGAGTAGAACGACGCACGATTTATCGCTCCTGCCCCCATATCAATAGGTTCGCCTAATGTTTCGAAATCATACGACACGCCGTAGCTAGTACCCTCAGAGTTAACGGCGTAAGCTCTTATGCGGTAATCTGTCGCAGCTGAAAGACCCGTCAGCCCTTTGGTGTACGCGCCAGTTCCAAAGTCGCCGTCATCGTACGCGACGCTATCAGCCGTTGTTGGATCTCCTGACGTTCCGACCCTATAACAGAATCCGCGCCTGGTAGCGTTCACTCCACCTGTATCTGTAATGTTCCCATTGCCAGTCACCGTGGTTTGTTCAATCGCGCTCGCCGCTTGTGTCGTGACTGTAGGCGCTTCATGAGCAGTTCCTTCTCCATATACACTTATATCATAAGCAGCGTCGTACAGAAAATACAGTTGCTGTCCTGCGCCAAATTGATCTCCAGCCTTATACCAAACACCAGAACCACCCGTATCAGATTTTTCTAGACCTCCAACGGAAAAGTACATTCCAACTATATCGTCAATGGTTGCATCGCAGTCAAGGCCGCTAAATGTCTGCGTGCTGCCAGCGGTCACTGTTCCGATAGTCTCAAAGTCATTGGGTGTGTAATTACCTGATCCATCAACACTAAATGTGCCGACTTTGTTGGTTCCAGTCATGCTGTACCCTGTAAATGCGTAAATCTCAAAACTTGTAATTATTCCTGTGGCATTTACCGGGTTTGAGATATTCAGATATGTAGTTCCTGCGGTAACAGCTGAATCGCGGTCAATCGCCGCTGCCCCTACATCAATCGCAGCCATCTATCTCACCCCGCTCTGCCTTATTAAGGCAACCTAAATACAAGATTCACGCTCAAACCATTTGGCGCTGTCCCGCTGTGTATGGCATCTACGTCTACATAAATTTGGTCGCCAGTATTGACATCATCATTTGACGCGTTAACAACCCCATCAGAAGCAAAGAATTCGTCGCCCAATGTGATTTTGGTTGACAACATATCGGCGTCTGATCCAGCTCTACGTCTCCTCACTTGGATGTCTGTCGCCCCTGTGACTCCCTTGTCCGTCACTGAGGCTGTTGCGTCAACCAGATCCCACCCATTGAATGTAGCTGGAATTGTGAACGCATAGGTGCCGTTAGCAACCGTAACTGCCGTTCCACTCGCAACAGGAGCTATGCAGAAACCTTTTTCTCCATAATTTGACCCAGCCAATGAATCTGGCGTCACTGCCAATGTCACGCTTGTGCCCGTGTCTACCTCAGATGCTATAGTGAGTTCGACTATTCCTGCCACAGTTGTAGAAGAATCCGAAACTCCAAGAGTTGCTCTCGCCGTAGCTGCATCAGCGTCGTCAAGGATCGATTGAGCAAAACCAGTGCATGAAATCATGCCAATAGTGCCTGCTCCAGTTCCAACGATGATTTGGTCATCTGCGAATGTAAGACCAGCTAAAGCCGTTAGTTCAGCATCTGCCGTCTGGAAGTAGCTTGCTGCATGGCCTTCCAATTGAGAGGCGTTCAGATTCGCCACAACGGTCGTGCTGGCTACTGTGAACGGTGCTGTGCCCGTGGCTTGATCGCTAGCAAATCTTAATGCTGTAATCGTATAAGCTGCAACATCCCAATCAGCTGTAAGAGGAACCGATCCATCAGCTAGAAGATCACCTCCACCGGCAGCAGCGGCCCAAGCAGGGATTCCACCAACAACTTTCAGATAGTATCCAGCTGTGCCAATTCCTACGTTATCCCAATTCCCGCCTGCGTTTCTGTACAGGATGTCTCCTGTCGCCTCAGTCATTGCAGCGACGTCAGTATGAGTTGCAGAATCTAGCGCATGCGCAGTTCCGCCGCCCTCTGCTTCCCACGCAGGAGCGCCAGTATTTACTTTAAGAACGTGGCCGTTGGTCCCAATAGGAAGTCTTGTTAATATCCCGCCTGCGCTGCGATAGTACATGTCGCTGGTGGCATCTGATCCGAGAGTCATTGTCACGCCAGCAATAATAGCTCCAGCAGAGAGAGTAGCTGTTGTTACTGTTCCTAGTGTCGTGATGCTTGCAGTGCCAACCCAAGACGATAGTGCTGTGTTTTCTACGTTGTTTAGAGACAGGTCGGTTTTCACTTCCGAGTAACTTCTGCCCGCTATCGTGTCTGCGTCTGTGAATCGCGCGAAGTCATTAGCAACAGGCGTTCCACTGGTATCTACTGATCCGCCACCGATATTAGCATCGACATAAGCCTTGATCGATTGTTGCGTCGCCAGCTTCGTAGCAGAGTTAGACGCCATTGTGTCTTCATCAAGGCAGTCTGAAATGTTCGCAGTTGTCGGGAAGTCGATGTTATGGCCGGCAAGATTTAGATCGCCAGTCAGCGCAGTCGACAGAGCCACAGGCAGTCGTACCGCTGGATTATTAGCCATTTACACCGCCTCCATGTCCTGAGTCGTCCTGGTTACGATGACGTTATGGATGTCTTCTGTCCCATCGTTCACAACCATCACGCAAGCATAGAGAGGATCGCTCCAAATTCCCTTCGTGATCTGTTCTCTTCCTCCCGCTGTTGCGATCAAATCGAACGAGCTATAGTCTTGCGTGTCCCACACATTCTCGTCTGTGCCTCCTACTGGAGATGTCCTTACGTGCGCCGTCACAGTCCCTGCTACAGAGAATGTTCCTTCCATTGTCAGTGCAAACGAGCTTGATACGTCCATGTCAATAGTTGCGCATTCTGTCCCGCCCGGAGAAGCAGGAATGGTTGATCCTGCTGGGAGAGTTCCTATCGTCATAATTATCTCTTTGCTTTTGTCGAAGCTCATGCTATCTCCTTCCTTGCGGCGACATAGATATTGCCGGGAAATTCCTCAACTTGAAATACACGTCGACGCCATGCGGCAGCGGGTCAATCGTCACCGAAGAACTCCTGGACGTTGTTGTAGGCTCTACAGGATAGTGCAACTGGTCTTCGTAGGATAGATAGACGGCTGTATACCCATACCAGTACGCCTTGCACCGCGCCCATCTGATACTCATTGCGCTGCGCGTTTCACCCGTTCTCGTTTGATAAGCCCATCTACGAAAGCTCAATACTTGCGGTGTGGGCAGCTTCGTCATGCCTCCCTCGAGCCACTCAAGGCGCTGGCGTTGGCGCTCCTCTTCAGTCAGCTCGCCACTCAGCCACCGGCCCCTCAGACCGATCACCATGTCAGCAACTCCAGTGTATGTGGTTCGACCACCTACCAGAGCCGGAGACAAGTCGATCACAACACCAGTGATTCCAATCTGCATCGTGTAATCGAGGAACTGGAATTCCACCAATTCATTCAACTGGGGCTCTGCCCACAAGACATCCAGGTCAACCGCTACGCCTGGGCTTGGCGAACCCAGATCGTGAGCTGCGTAATCTCTCAACCGCTCGGCTCCTGCAAGTGTTCTGACTGGGCTATTGTTATCCAACACCAACCTCATCACTCGATGCAGTTTCGTCCCGTCGCCGGCTGGGGTACCGTACTTCGCACGAGCTGCTTCATCCTTGGCTGCTGTCGTTATTTTCTGCGCTCCGTTACTCAGCTCGAACACAACTTCAATGGACGTCCGGACGTCCTCAAGGCCCGACCTAACGTTTCGGCGTTTGCATTCTTCTGCCCACGTGTGATCTGGCACGGTCTTGTCGCGTAGCGGGTTTACCAACGTTAGATAGAAGCCCTCTTCGGGCGTGCTTTCTCCTGAGCCATCATCGTAGGCTACTCCCGCTGCATGATGTCTCGCTGACAATATGTATCCCGTAATTTCGATTGCAGTTTGCAGCGCATCCCACGTCGAACCTGTCTTCGTTATGTACTCAGTGACCTGGAGATATGGATCGTCCGCGATCACTACATGCGCCAGCTTACCAAGGAACCCTGAATCCATCAGAATGCTTCTCAACAACGAGGTTGCCAGATCTCTGTCTTTGTAGACGATATTCACCAAGCGGTCGCGTTCCTTGATCGGCTGAGTGACGCCAAACGGAGCAAAGAGAACGGTGTGCATTTTCGAGTCAACAGCCAAGCTATCCACGTCCGCCCCGCAGTACCCTTGAAACAGCACAACCCAGCCGGACCCGGTGTCGTAATCAACCTGGACTTCATGATTCTCTGTCAGTATCGGATCGTTCGCGGAGCTGCCGTCTTGGTTCAACGTGGACAGCTGGTCTTCAGGCTCAAGGGACAAATTCTGCGACACATAGTCATGGGCGTTGTCGAACGTGATCGAACACTCGTAATCAGCAGCGTCAATGTCACCCGCAACCACAGGGCCAGTAATCACGCGATCCGACAGATCAACCTCTGTGCCGTCGTCGTGCCAGACACGTACTCTCGTCTTGACGATGTTCCTTGGCATTCGCTATCCCCTCGCTCTCAGCCCAGCACCTGTGGTGGATCGTGGTCCTTGCGCCTCAAAAATGGAAAGGCTCTGAGCGCCAACTCAGAGCCAAAGACGCCTTCTCATCACGAGAGTTAAGAGGTCTATTGAGTAGTAGTATAGCTAAATTCCAGAGTATAGTCAAATTAAGCGACCTCATGATCTCACCTCGCCTCCCTGAGCCCTGCCGAGGTCGATTTCTTCCCCGTCAGTCTCTTTCCTCTTCGTTGGATCGAGCGCACCGTGTAGTCGCTGACCTCTCGGCCGCCGACGTACACGTGAACCTCAGTTGTTCCACCACCGCCGTTAAGCCCAGCCAATACCCCCGCCTGTTGCGTTTGATTCAAGATGATTTCTTGTCCATGAGTGAGCGACATACGGGGCTGCCCAATCGGCCCGGGGACCACACCGCCCTCTGCGAATGGTAGGAGTCCCATTCCTGACCCGCCTCCACCAAGGTCAGCTAACCAAGCATTTCTCTCTAAGAACCCAACTGCATCTTCGAGATTCGTAACAAGATCAGTCAGCGCCGCCTCAAGTCGAGTGAGCAATATCCTCTCAATCGTGTCCCAATGTGTGTCAATGAAGTTAATGAGTCGGATTAGGACAGGCTCTACAGTTGTCCACACACTTGCCAGCACTTCCAAAACCCCCTCCAATAGCGGAACTATATACGGCGCGAGAATATCCACGATGCTTTTCAATTGCTCCCACAAACTCGATAGGATTTCTCCCAACAGCGGGAATGCCTTGCCCTTCAAGAATGGCTCCATCTCTGTTGTCCACCACTCGCCAAACCCAGCAAAGAACTTTTGGAAGCTCGGCATGAGATCTGTGATAATAAACTCCGAGAGTGGAATCAACGCACCTTCTAGCAGCGTGTTGATCACTGGAGAAATCGCATTAGATAGCGCTGCGAAAAACTCCGGCAGCTTTCTTCCTATCGTTCCAAGATTCACAGAGAATGCCGCGAGATTAACGGCTGTCGCTTCAAACGTGTCAACGATGAATCTCGCCACACCAAGTATGTACCCCAGGAACAGATCGAGACCACCCTTGAGAATTTTAGGCAACGTGTTTTTCAAAAGCGTTTTCATATCAGAGTCAATGTAAGACGCAAGCGCAACTAGCCCTTCGCCCAGCCACTCTAATGAATCCAGCACCGCTGCCATAATTGGCTCGCCAACTGCTGCCCATACGGATTCTAGTATCTCAGCTGCGTTTTTGAACAGCTGGATCATGTTTTCGATTTGCACTCCGAATCTTGTAATCAAATGATCGACCCACGTAAGCGTATCGTCTAGTTCGTCTTCTAGCGGTTCATCTCCTGGCCATATAGCTCCAGGGCTTGCCGCCTCGTATGCTCTTGCAGCTCGTTTCCAGGATCTAGGAACGCCAACCTCAGTTAACTTGGATTTATCAATCGCGGTAATCACAGCTGCGGTAATCCCAAATATGCTTTGAATGAGGCTGAATACAGGCTTCAAGAACCCCAGCAACAGATTAAATATCATGCTTTGAAGATCGCTAGCAGCCTTCTGCATTGCCTGATAGTTTTCGGTCGAAGTTATGAGATCGTTGAAACTGTCAGCCAGCTTAGTCGCAGCATTCTCTATTACGCTCCACATATCAACGATCCTGTCTTTCAGCCATGTGAACGTATCGAGTATCTTCTGCCTTGCAGCAGTAGCCATATCATTCAACGCAGTGAAGATAACGGCGATCCCTTGAATGGCGCCAGCTATTGGATTGACTAGAAATGTTTGGAGTGCGCCGAACATGCCGCTTGCAAACGCCGCTACCTTCTCAGGCAACATTCCAATCACCGCGTCAATTGCTTCGCTCCATCCTTCAGCTAGCCAATCGGCGATCTTCGTTTGCCATGATCCTGCGGGGTCAGGCACATCCGCAGGTGCAGGTGCAGTCCCTGTCCCTGTCCCCTCTCTAGGGCCATGCTGAGGCGGCGCCCCAAACAATTCAAACGGGTTCACGCCTGGTGTCATATCCCAAGCATTCGCAACGTCCCTAGCAGCCGTCTTTGATTGCGCCACTATCTTATCTAGAACAGTCGCAATACCGGGGACTAGGTCTTGGAATGATCCAAGAATGCTAGTGACTCCATCAGACCACGCATCTGCCATATCGCTAGCCGAGTCTCCTGATGCCACAATCTCTATCCTGAGTTCGTCTAGCTCGCCAGCAATTCTTGACAGCGTTCCAATATCCATGTCAAATAGCTTGTCAAGTTCTGATCCTGCCATATTGATTGCCATCGTTAATATCTCAGACACCTCTGCGGCTCTATTCGCAGAATCGGCCAGATCTTCAAATGACCCTACCATGTCGCCAACGCGCTCCACATTCATGCTAGCGGCTTCGGCTAGAGGAGTGAGAATGCCTTTCAAGATCTTAAATGATGTATACGCGGCAACAGCAGCAATCCCGACAGGGCCAAGAGCTACCCCTAATCCCTTAATCGCCAGAGTCAATGTCTTAAATGCGGTGATTATTTTCGCTGCAACTAGGAGCCCTGTAACTGCGAGGATTGCCTTTAGCCCTATGACAACCTTACCGTAATTCTTGATGAACCACTCGACCCCTTTCTTAATAGTTTCAAATAATGACGACAGCCCTTCCTCGAGCGCATCGCTCTCCTCTGCCCATACATTGAACTCATTCACAGCTGGGATGATTGCATTTTCAACCAGATCCTGGATTATAGGAATTATCTTATCGCCAATCGTAACAAGCATCGCGTTCCATGATCCGGCTAGTATTGTCATCTGCCCAGATAGCGTATCCATCCTAGTGTCAGCCATTTCCTGCGCTGCGCCAGCTGCGTTCTTTAGCAAAGTCGCTAGCTCGCCAAGCCCATCATTCTCTTGAACAAGAGCAGCGATTGCAGGCCCTGCGCGTTTTCCCATCATGTCTAGGATATCGCCAGTATCTGCGCCAGCTTCTTCTAGTATGTTCATGATGTCTATGAAGCCCATCAACTCTCCGTTAGGGTCGCTAATGTCCGCCATTGTGACGCCGACATTCGCAAGCGACTCCACAAATCCATCTGTCTCTGCTATCAACTCAGCGAATGCATACCGCAACGCAGTCCCGGCCTGTGATCCCTGGATACCAGCATCGCCCAACTTTGCAATCGCAGCTACCGTCTCTTCCAAAGAGAAGCCAGCAGCACGGGCAAGCGGAGCAATGTACTTCATCGACTCGCCAAGCATAGACACGTCTACGTTCGCACTAGCGGCAGCCTGAGCGAAGACATCAGCGACCCTTCCTGCGTCAGATGCTTCAAGCCCCATCGCACGAATGGTCTTCGACGTAATATCGGCTGCTTCTCCAAGAGAGATAGAAGCGGCGGCGGCAAGCGATGCAGCCCCGTCAACACCACTTAGAATCTCTTCAGTAGAGAATCCAGCGCGTCCAAGGGCCTCCATCCCAGCGGCGATGTCTACCATTGTGAATTTGGTATCACGCCCTAGCTGCTTAGCCTTATCTGATAGGAGTTCAAACTGCTTCGCGGTAGGCTGTGTTACTGCCTTTACGTCAGCCATCGCTTGCTCAAACTCTGACGCAGCACTTACCGCTTTGGTGAGTAAAACAACAGAAGCGACGACTACGGCTGCCCCCATAACCGCCACTGCTTTCGTGAATTTCGCTGTGGCGGCGCCTGCGCTCATCATGGCTCTGTTGTAGCCAGCCGCATTCCCGCCTACGATGACGTTGATGTTCTTCGCAAATCCTGTAGTCCCAAACATCATTCACGTCCTTTTAGCTTGGCATTCATCCCCGCCAGCTTTCGCAGATCAGAGTCACGCGGCTTCGCAGAGCCATCTTCGTTGAGCTTCGCGTACCCCCTTTGCAATCTTCCTATTTCGTTCAGTGTCAACCGATACATGGAGTTCGGGCCGATATAGCAATAGCCCTGCGTGTGCATCCACGCCTCAAACTCCTCTTCTAGCTCTATTCGTTTTTTTCCGTGACCACCAAGTTCCCGTCTTCGTCGGTTTCAACATCTACCTTGTCGGACAAACCAGACGCCTTGACGATTGCCGTGACAAGCTCGTTGACGGTCTTCCCTTTGAACTCTTTCTCGACGTACTCAGGGGTGATGTGGCTCATGCTCGGTTCCACCATGTGCTTCTTGAGGAACTCCGTGAGCGTCTTCGTGTTGTCCAGCTTTCCTGCACCCGTCAGCGCATTGGCATCGCCATACGTCATCGGGATAACTAACACCGTTCCGAACTCTGTCTGTTCCTCCAAGGGTACGATCTTGTCATCTCCGTCACGCTTGACGGTCATCGACTCAATCGTTGCACGTTGATCCTGCCTTACTTCCATCAGTGTCCTCCTGTCTTTTCCTTTACCCATTTGGTAACTCCTAACGCTGCTCGTGCCGCCGCCGACCAATTCGACGGCAGCACGAGAGCAGGTTACGTAATTGCGATGGACGTACCCTCAAACACGTTATTGAGCTGCATGTACGCCTGTCCTTCTGTCACGCTCTTTTCACCTGGAGTGATGAGAGCACATCCTCCAATCGTGAGCACCGAAGATGTCATTGTCCACACAATATCTGCTATGGTAGACATCAAGTGTCTCTCGATTTGATTCTGGTACTCACGTTCACCAACCACAGTCGCAGAAAGCTGAATCGTACGATTGCCTTCAACGACACGCTGCGCTCTTGAGTTAGATCGCGGGAGAACAGTCACGCTGTTGTCAATCGACAGCTCAATCGAGTTGATGTCATACGCCAAATCACCACCGCCATAGGTGATGGTGTCGCCAAGGAACTTCTCGTACACATCGCCAGTACCAAGAGCGGCAACACGCGTCGCGCCGGTAGGCAAAATCGGCACTCCGAGATCCCCTTCAGCATTGGCGTAATCGTTCTTGCCGTAGATCGTGACGAGCGTTGCACCTTCAACCGTAACAGCCCACACCGTCCCGTCGCACTGTGCGCCTAGCAACGCAGCATCAATCGAGGCGAAAGTCGTTGTACTGGTCCCGCTGATTACGATGGCTTCCTGCACACCATCGTCGTCTTCTACCGTGAGCGTAGCATCATCGCCAGCTTCGCTTGAGGTGACAATCAACGTAGATCCAAGCACCGGCTGATGGATCTCGTACTGTCGGCCTTTCTCTGCCATGTACGTGATCTCCGCGAGCATCGGACCCGCCGACGACGGATCTCCTGATAGCTTCCCTGACCCTGGCTTTGCGCCGTCAATGACAACGTAGGTACGAATACCACCCGCATCATTGCCGCCCTGGAAATGTTCCTCACGAGCAACGATCGTTCGTGCTTCGAGCAACTGATCCGTGTCGCGGGAACAAACCTCGTAGAATGGCGTGTCTGCAGCAATTGTGCCCTGGAGTCGATACAACACTGTGAAAGTATGCGTCTCCAACCCAGTGTCGTGCTCTAAGGGATCTACCCCGCCAATTCCTCGACGCGCTTCTGCCCCTGCGTCGGGATTCCAAGACCAACTTTGAATCACATCGCTGAACGGGGAGAACGTCCCGCTAGCAGGCAACGTCCCACCACATTCCTGGTACGAATCGAGTCGCTGATTGCGAATACCAGCTTCAAACACCGTCTTTGTCAAACATGGCATACTACTCACCACCCTCTACTACTTCTTTCTTGACTGGTTTCGCTTCGACCACTTCGACGGAAGAATACTTCTTGACCATAGCTTGGCCGATCTTATCCGTCACAACCGCCTTGCCGCGTTTGTCGAACTCAACGGGAGCGTCCATGATCGCTGGATCAAACAGACGCTTCGTCCCGCTATTCGTGCATTTGATCTGCATGAACATCTCCTCTACTCCTACGGTTTCTCGGCAAAAGCCATCGCGCCAAACGGCGTGACGTTGTAGCCTTCTGCCTCCAATATCGGCACCAACTTGTCGCCCTTTTCCCCTCCAGGTGAGTAAACGTCGTCGATCAAAAACGCGGTCATAGGACCGACCACAAATCGCAGCCTCTCGTACAGCCCCACTATCTCGTCTGCATCGTTTTCTGTATCCAACAAGATGAGGTCAAATGGCAGCAAAGGCGGCAACTTCTCGACACTCGGCAGGAACACTACCTTGCCCGCTCTCACAGCCTCTTCAATGGCTCTGAACGTCAAGCACTCGGCCAAGGTGCCTGGATCAATATCGATGGACACAAGACCCATCACATCGTCGCTCTCGGCAAACCTGAGCGTTGACCATCCGTCGCCTTCAGCGTATTGAGGTTGCGCGTTCCTCAATCGACCAAGCTCCAGTACCTTAATTTCGGATCCTAACCGCACTGCTTGTCTTTCTATCGCAACGGCGATCGCTTCACTCTTCTTTATCAAGGGCTATCTTCTCCTGTAGCTCAGCAATCTTTTCCAGCTCCTCGCGGAATCCCTTTGCTTCACATTTCGCCAACTTGAGTTGTTCGATCAATGTGCCCAGATCCTCCACGACAACCCTGACCTCAATCGGGTTAGGTATCTCCATTAGACTCTTCCTCGACAATCTCTGTCCACGGCAACTTGCTCACTTGTCGCCATCGTGCGCTCTGCAACGGCTTCTGCTCGCATCTGAATGCTTCTTCAGCAGTCACCGTCTCAAACGGGGATTCGATGTCATCTCTTAGGAAGAATGCGTTCACGCCAACGGGGTTACACCCGATCAAGCGATAGCCTTTCTTCCGTCCGAGGATTTCGAGCGCGGCCAACGACGCCCCGAAGTAGAACCCTGAGAAGTTCGTCTGCCACTTGAACTCGGAATTGTACGGCATTACAACGGCGCGCTTCTTGCCTGGGGCCGGGTTGTATTCGATGACGACCAACCGCGCTGACAGCTCCAGTGCTTCCCAAATCCAGTAGTCATTTCCATCAAGGTCGATGGACAACAGATCGACTTCTTCAGGGGCACTGACAAGATCCATCGTCGCGCTCAGGGTCTCTAGTGTGATGCGTGATTGCCAAGCCTTCACAGCGCCTCGATCGATCTTCATTCCCTTTGTCACAGCGATGAACTGTCGCACCACGTTTCTGTCAGCGTCAATGAACGTACCGCCGAAGCCTTCTTCATCCATCAACCGCCATGCGTTGCACTCAGGAACTCCGAATCCCATCTCAAGAAACCGCTTCGACACAAAACCGATCTCCGAGAAAATATGGGCAATAATTCCGTCCTCACCATTCTGAGAGAACCTCTTTGCAGCGTTCTCCGATAGCCATTTTGTCTTGTCTACAACCGTAGTTTTGTCGTCCGTCTTATCAGACATAGTTTCGCTCCTTATCCCCTCACCACGAATTTATCGACCGTAGATTCATCGAACTCAAATTGCAGTGTATCACGGAAGCCCATGTTCCGATACAGTTGCTCATTCCCGAACATCCCTACCTTGCCGATGTACCTGGCTCGCGGAATCACCGTCGCAACTCGCTTGATACCTTTGATGTCACACCACTTATCGAACACGCCATCGAACCCTGAGATGTGGACTCCGTATTTCGCACATACGGCACGATGAGGGATGTTCCAATGGCTATCGCCTACAAATTCCAGGTACTCATCAAACTCAGGCTTGAGCTGATCGTACACGCTTCGAGGCATCAGGTATCCAAGCCATCGCCATCGACCGGGACGCGCTACAACGTCTCTCGATTGCTTCAACGTCACGCCTACTTCATTGAGCTTGGCATCTGTCGGAATATGGCGCTCTTCTGTAGCCTGTGCGCCTACAATCGCATTCGGGAACTGGTTATGCAGCTTCAACAGAACGTCAATGTAATCGCGGCTCACCACATGGTCATCATCGAAGAACATCGCTGCTTCATAACCAACATCGTCGAACACTTCGGCCATTGCGCTGTGTAGCTGATGGGCAATGCACCAATTCAGTTCTTTCACGTCAACAACAGCGGCCTTGAATGGCGCCGCGTTGAGCAGTTTGGCACAATTGCCAGTCAGCTCTTGGTTCTTCAACACATGCTCTTCAATCCCGTATGGCAACTCCTGATTCTTCCACCCATCCTGTCTCAGGAACCAATCCACAAGGTCAGCCATCGTGTTCTCAGCCAGCGCGTGGAGCGTCGGGGCAAGATACTCTGCCCGATTGAACGAGAACACACAGCCCGCAATGTCGTTTAATCCCAGCATGGCTGTTCTCGGATCTCTTACTAGCATACCGGCCTTCTCAGGATCGACGTTCTCAACCGGCTCCACTGGAGACGACCAAGACACCTTCTTGGGCTTCAGGTTCTTCTCGATCTCATCGAACCGCTCGATCCACTGATCTCCGATATTCTCCCACGAGAATTGCTGGACCCACTGACAAGCGACCTTGCCTTTCTCTTCAAGTCTAGTTCTGACCGTATGCGCCCTGCAAAGAGCTTCGGCAACATCTACAGCCTCAAAGGTAAATCGAGTGCTTTGCTTTCCAAGCGTCCACTCTTCACCGGACATAGGAACAAGCCAGCCGTGAGGCGCTTCGATAACATCAGGCTCACCAAGAACCGTCTTCCTCATCCGAATCCCTTCAGGCATCCCTAGCAGCTCTGGCATCGAACTATAAGCAGTCGCAATCACCGGCTTGCCACAAGCGAACGCCTCTACAATCGGCATCCCGAATCCCTCGCCAGCATTCGTGTTTAGGATCACGTCACAGGCGTTATAGAACTTCGCCATTTCAACGTGACTGACGCCGTGCCTGATGATGTCTGGATGAGGCATGAACACCTTGCCGGCCAATCCGAAATGCTTTGCCATCTCCTCGACGTTGAACGCGCTCGAGCCAGTTCGGTTGCAGTGGAGATACAGCCTCGCCTTGTCATCCCCAGTGCGTTCAAGGAACATAGCAAACGCCTTCAGGTTCACTTCATACTTCGCTCGTGTTCCCTGGTTGTTTTTGAAGATCCCAACCATGAAATCATCTTGAGCCATCGGTTGCTGAAATACTTCTTCCTTTGAGGTGGCTCTAGGCTTCATTACCCGCACGTCAACACCGTGATAGATGGGTTTGCCAATCGGGTACACGTCACCGATGCCCTCTCTGATAACGCGCTCTCCAAACTGGCAGTACGGAATGATGTGTACTGCGCCCTTCATGAGCTTCGTCCATAGCGGTGAAAGCGGATCATGGTCAACTGGAGGGTAAAGCGCGTACCTCAGGCCAGAATTCGCGACCGGCTGACCTCCCGACCAAGCGTCAAAATTCAATAGCCACAAGTCAGGCTTCTCAAGTGACTGCACAATGGGCCAATCTTGAATACCGAATTTGCCTCCCTGGTTTGTTGAACTGTAGACAGTTACACCATCCCAATCGAACGGTTCGCAGTGGCTCAGACCTGAAATGGCAAACTCTACCATCTGGTGGTCTGAGTGTTTCTGGACGTGTTGGACGATGTTTTTGCACAGCCGTCCATAGCCCGTAGCCTGCAAATGAGCGTTGCCTGACCATACTATTTTCATAGGAGTCATTCTCCTTTCTATTCAGCCAGCGTCACGTTGGCACTGGCTGACGTATTCTACCACGAACACGCGGCTCAGACTATTCCACGCCACGCTCATTCACCCCTAGCTTGTGTACACGAAATACCTGAAATGCACGAGCAGCGCCTTACTTCCTGCCGTAGCGCACATTACCCGCGCATAGATCGTCTCGCCTGCCCTGTGTTGAATACCGCGCACTCCGTTCCGCTGATAGCCGCAGGGAGAGTCGCTGTCGCTGCAAGCGTCCCAAGGTTCATAATCTCAACTAGCGAATACTCAGACATCGTTCCCTCCTGCCATACTTAGTCGTTCTTCTAGTCCACATTCGATATTCCGAGAATCGTCTTGTATGACGCGATCGGTTCGCCATTCCACGTTGCGAGTTCAGCGATCGGTGTTCCCAAGAGAGTCTTGATGCTTGTTACCGCCGCTGCACCTACGCCATAACAGCTCATAGCGGCTGTGGAACCTCCATCAGCGTACGTTTGCTCCCCAGCCCCAAATTGATTTCCGGATAGGCAATAAACTCCGCTTCCGCCGCTTGTCGCACGTTCTATTGCGCCGGTGGGAGTATAGTAGTTGCCCATGTAATCGCCTGAGGTAACATCAATATCGAGACCCGTGAATACTTGTTTCGAGCCTTTCGTTACGGCGCCAATAGTGTGCGAATCACGCGAGGTGTAATCAGTACTAGAACCAAAGAATGTCCCAACAACAACGCCTGCCCCATCCGCCGTATCAAACCATAGTTCTACAGACGTTATTGCCCCGGTATCGTTCGCGGGATTTGTAAGATCAATACGGGTATAGCCCGTGCCAAAGTTACTGTCGCGATCAATCGCCGTACCGCCTATATCAATATCCGTTGTCTTAAACGACTGCGCCGCGCCGTAGTATGTCCCTAGCGAGTTAGTCGCATAAGCACGGTAGTAGTAGGTGGTCCCGCCTGTCAATCCAGTCTCTGCCGAAGTGAACGCGCCTTCTGAGCCTGCGCCTTCCTCAGTATAGTCATCCGCCCCTGCGATGTTTACAGGATCGCTTCCGGCTTTCCAGCAGATACCGTGCTGGGTAACGTTCCCGTCACCGTCGTCTGTGATATTGCCATTCCCTGTTACGGTCGTTGCCCGGACGAGAGTCGCTGCTTGAGTGGTGACGACAGCAGCAGTGCCGCCTGTGCCGTATAGACTCATTATGTAACCAGCAAGCAATACGTATGTTTGTTCACCGGCAGCGAATTGATCGCCAACCTTATAGTAATATCCAGCTCCGCTACTACTTTCTCGATCCATGAGACCAGCAGACCAGTAAGCGCCGATGTATTCGCCAGAGGCCACATCGATAGTCAGTCCTGTAGCCGTCTGCTTGCTGCCGCTGGTTATGGCGCCGATGACTTCCGAATCATTGGGAGTGTAATCTGTCCCGCTGCCAGAGAACGTTCCGGCTTTTAAGTCAGAGAGATTGAGCAAACACCATACCTCAATACTTGTTATAGTCCCCGTACCATTTGCAGGGTTATCTAGCGTTGCGAATGTAACACCATAGCTTTGTACGCCCGACCGATTAACTGCGGCAGCACCAATATCAATTGCAGCCATAATCTATCTCGCCACCTCTAGCCCTTCATTGACATCCACGAGCCGCGCATTCAGTTCATCTCTTTCGGTTGACTTTTCTTGATAGGTCCCCGCCTCAACGGGCCGCCCAGAGCCTGTCTTACGCGCCATGATGCGTGAGGCTGCTTTGGAATCATCACCGCTCAATGCATCGTCTAAGCTGGATATTGTTACTCCGTCGAACGTCTCAGCTATCAGGGCGTTCAATTCAGCCTTGGTGATGTCAGGATCAACAGTGATGAAGTGGCAAAGACACGGATTCAGCTCTTTTGCAGTGGGAACAAGTTCCCTCAGCTTTTCGTCTGCGAGTTCCTTCTCTGTATACGGCCGCGTCGGCTTGTCCACATAATGGATCGCATACGTCTTGTCTCCGATGTCTGGATACACATCGAGCCTCACCTTCAGCTTGCCTTTGTGCTCATGCGTTCCTGTTGTGTTTACTTTTACTTTCATTGTTCCCTCCTATACCAGCGTTGCATATGTATGCCCGCCCTTGAAAGATATGCTGTCAGCTGTTGGGGCCGCGGCCACAATTCTAACAACGAAGTCAGTAGTTCCAGTAGGTGCCGTAGATGTCAGGAGTCCAGCCGTAGCTGCGCTCAAGAAGACAGGCTTATTGACAGTGAATGTTGGGAACTCGTCATCCGCCCGGATCATTCCGTCCATCAACAGAGTTCCGGTTGCATCAGTTACAGCTGCAATGACACACATGCCAACCTCTCCGAGAGCAGTAGCAACGCCAGTAGCATTCGTCTTTTCCCACTTGCCGGTGGATGCCATGTAGTAGCAGTACCCGTAGACAAGCCCTGTCGTTCCTGCTGTCACATCACGCGTGATCCCTGTCCACTTAGTATCGGCACTGAGAACAGGGTCCAGCTTGATCGTCACATTCTCGGGCAAGGCCGCGGACAAGATCAGCGTTTGCATCTCAGCTACACTCAATGCCTTGACATCACCACTCGTGATCCTTCCTAAGATCGTTTGTTCACCGATAGTCAGTGCCGTGGGTGTATTGTTAGTGGTGGCCGCTAAGACACTCTGCGCGTCGTACAAGTGATGCATAAGGAATTCCCAGTTCACAGCACCGTCGCCGATGAAGACTTGATCTGTGTCGGTGCAATACGCCAACTCGGCCTGTGAAAGCGTGATCAAGTCCGTGAATAAGCCGCGCCTCACCTTCACTGTATTAGCCATGTTTATACCTTCTTTGTCCGTTTCTTCAGTAGTTGATCATATCGGGCTTTTAGCTTCTCGATTTCGAGTTCCTTGTCGTGAATCGCAACAGCAAATTCACAATGTGCGACTTCTAGATCATTTCTTGCGGCCTTTGCGTCGTCGACCAACACCTGCTTCAGGGCTTCCATAGCGTCTATATCCGCGATCGCCTTGTCCCGGTCCGCGATATCACGCCTTAGTCCATCGATGGTATCAGCCAATTTGACATTCTTGTCTCCCAGCAACCCATTCGACTTCTTGAGTGCATCCCGTTCCTGAATCTGGGCTACTTGCTCTTGTATAAGCGTAGCCATTGCATTTATGCGCCCGACCGCCACATTCAACATCTTGTCCTTGTTCAGAGAAGCTACCACCCATTCACCGATCTCGTGCTTGAGGTCATCGTCTGTGACCAATGACGGTCTTGCTTGTTGAACCGGTGCTGCTGGCTGAACCGGTGTCGCTTCTTGCGTTACCTTTGCCTCTTCCATTCTATTGCCCTCCCAGGATGCCGTGAGGGGGCGTTAACCCCCTCAGGCGTTATTCCTACACAAATGATCCTCCATCCACAATATTCGCCGCTGCCGTCAGAAGTAGATACCCCGACTTGTCCGGCGCTGTAATCGTGCGCGTCCCCGAAGTGGATGCGCCTGTCAATTGGTAATTGTTCGTCGCTGGGGTTCCTGAACTACCAGCGAACCACAGATCTTTGAACGGCAAAGTGGCTGATCCGAAGTCATCGGCCGCGGCTACATCAGGAAGCAATGCAGTGTTAAGCGCGACGCTTGCAAGATTGTCCAATGCAGGAGTTGCAGCAGTACCGGACGTGAAGTTGTCGGTGACCCACTTCTTGGTTGCCGCGTCTTGGTCCGACACAGGATCGAGGACGCCAGTGATCAGCTGCGCATTCATTGCAAATGAAGCCGTAGCTCCACCGGACAGCAAAGCCATTGTCTCAGCTTTGGATAGGCCGTTGATACCAGTCGCAGTCCACACTGCAACCTCTGTGTCTAGTGGCGTGCCATCGACTTCAACAAGGTTGTTGTCAGCAATGCCGATTGTCTGCTCTGCAAGGACATTCGTACCAGGAACGACACCAAGCGTAGCCTGAACAGTCGCTTGATCTGCGTCGTCAAGAATGGTCTGCGCAAATGTCGTACAGTCAGCCGTAGTGACAGTGCCAGCGCCATTACCAACGATCATCTTCTGATCTGCGAAGGTGAGGCCGGCGAGTGCTAGCAATTCCGTATCGCTGATCGCAATGTCGTTGCCAGTCTTCGTCAGGCCGGTTCCGGCAGTGACGTATCCTGTGCTTGAGAACTGCGCGAAGGCGATCGCAGTCGTGTCAACAACGATGTCTTCCGGTTCGTTACTACACACCCAACCAGTAGAACCAAGCGTTGTGCCGTCATCGATGAACACAAAGCCGCCTGCGAATTCAGTAGCCGCGTCCATATCGGCAGCGCGCGCCCATGCGCCTGCGGCCGAAACGTAGACACCATTCTCTTCAGTAGCTGTCTGGCTCTTAACAAGAACACGGTCCGTCGATGTCAAGATACCGTCAAGCGTCTGTTCGCCCGACAACGTAATGTTCGCAGTCGTAGCACACGCCACAGAAGCATGGACTGTCAGTCCTTGTGCAACAGCATCAACGTACGCCTTGGTGGCGGCATCCTGCGCGCCGGTAGGGTCAGTGACGCCCGTGATCTTGTGGGAGTTCATCGCGAAGTCGGCACCGGCTTGACCAGTCAGGATCGCTATAATCTCTGCACCTGTCAGTGCGCCAATATCGCCAGACGCCTTACGGCCGACAATACGACTTGCCGCAATCGTCGTCGCCACAGGAGTATTGTCCGAAGTAGCGATCAACATCGTGTTCGCGCCGAACAGTTGGTGCATCAAGATTTCGTAGTTCGCAGCCCCGCTACCAACGTGCATCTGGAATGTGTCTGTACTGAACCCCATTTCACCCGCTGCAAGGTTGCCCTTAGACACGAGTTCGGCGGCGGTTCCCCTCATAATCTGGATCTGGTTAGCCATGTTTCTTCACCTCTTAATCTGAGAACGACCCGCCATCGATCGACTCACTATTTTCCCACTCTCCACTTGTGGAGTTGTACACCAACCGTTCGCCATTAACGATTGCCGATATTGTCACGTCGTCCAGATCTGTAAGCGAAATCGTCTCCGCCACAGATTGCAGTCCGAAGTCTGCCCATGCGCTGCCGTTGTATCGTCTGAATCCCATCGCGCCTGATGCCGTGTTCGTCCCGTCGTCAAGATACACATACCCCTCAAGTGGATCGTCAGGCTCAACAGCAGATGGCGTCACGTTCTTAAAGAGCGTCACCATCGATGTGAAGCTCAATGGTACTTGGGGCGGAATTAACGAGCTCAGCCCGACAGGGGTTGCAGTGGTCGTGTTGTTGATCGTTATCGAAGCCATCTACGACACATCCTCTGTTATGATGATTGTCAGGTTTTCGTCATTCGGAAATGTCTGAATGGAATCATCCGCGAACGTCACCTCGAATTCAGCAGGGTAACATCCAGCAGTTACCGTATCAGCAGCAACCCAGTCATACCTCGCTGTGCCAGCCGTTCCGTCGACAACGACGGCAGTTGCGTCCACGTGCGTGCCCATGTGGAACACAACAGTTGCGGTTGAAAGGTCTACTACCACGCCATCCTGTGCCAACGTAACGGACAAGGATGGGTTCGTGTCGTTCCGCTTAATGAATACCTCTGTCATGGTGATCGCCCCACTGCATTCACGGCTATAGGGCTGGACTTATGAGCACTTGAGGTATCCATATTGCACCTCCGCAATAAACCTGAACGTCGGCGGCTTCGTTTTGGCATCTACTTGACCGAACCCACCACCCCACGCTATAAAATCGATATCTGTGATGTCTTCATAGTGAGCCAATAAAATCCGTTGAATTTCTTGGACAAACTCAAACCGTGCTTGCTTCGGATTCATAGCCGCTGTCGCCCGTGTTACCCAGACGTTCAGTGCCAGCGTACACATGATGTACTGATGAGGTGCCCCGTTGACTGCCAAGCCAAAGAACTTCACAGGCCCGTTCGAGATCGGCGTCTCTACCGGGTGCGTCAACGACACTACCGGCCTCTTTGCTGCCAGGTCGTACCATCCTGTCGAAATGTCAGGCGTGATCGCGCTCGTGTTGTCATCATCCCAGTTGTCTTCTAGGAGACTTTTGAGAGACATCACCGGATCATTCATGCTTTGACCGCCTTCAGAATCTCCGAGCTTTGCCGCAACTGAGGACACACACCAAATACCATCTTAATGCCCAGCTTTTCACACACCTCTGTCTCTGGAATCGTTTCCGCCGTCTGGTCGCCGCCGTTGGCGAATATCCATTCGTCGCCTTCATCAACGGCTTCGTGAACCATCTCAATCGTCCGACATACAGACCTGTCGAAATCCATCGACACAAAGACTGTTGACACAGATCTCAACGCCTTTACAATCCGCGCCCTGTCTGCAACGCCCATGAATTCTATCGAACCCTTTAGCTTGACCTGTTCATCGTTATTAACGAGGACAATGAGCTCGTCGCCCAACTTTCTCGCAGCTTCAAAATACTCAAGATGCCCAACGTGAACAGGGCTGAAATATCCCGATACCAGAATTCGTTTCATGGTCCGTTCCTTTCCGTTTTCACTGTGATCTGACCGTTCCGCTGGTCATCCGCCTCTTGGACTGAAAAGGTGGCTCCGTCATCCACGATCGCTGACGGCTGAGTTGATGATCCGTCATACAGCGTAACCGTGTCTTTGACGTGGAACGTAGCTCGGTTTGTGGGGGTGGCCCCGCCTTCATTCATCTCATTCTCAGGGTAGTCTCCCATCACACGAATGGCCTTGATCGTACTGGAGGTTGCAATAAGAGTGGCATCACCGTAATCATCCTCGCCGCCAAGCGTGTAGTTAATCAGAACGACATCATGGCCGTACCTTTCGATGTGCCGTCTTGCCGCACCGCCGCTCATTTCATCTCCTCAGATTGGACGCCTTTCATCAGATCGCCAGTGTCGATGATCTCCTTCTCCTGAATCAGTTTCTTCACGTTGGCTTCGGTCCGCAAGGCCACAAGTTGGATAAGGTGCTGGACGCTATGAGCCTTCAATGCCAATTCCCCAATCGCGGCCTCTGCTGCCTGGGCTCCAGGTCGCCAGTGAGGTCGTGCTTCAAAGGATGCGGTCCCCAACTCTTGATAGATGTCATACGCAACATCTCCTTGGAATACTCGCCACGGATGTGGGGTTGCCTGGACAGCAGAAGAGAACATCTTCGTCACAGCGGTCATCCCAATCGCTTGAACCATAAACGCCATGACAGCCCTTCCTACGTTTCTTTCATTACTCCATCGACTGCTTCACGCCCCAAGTACGATATTCCAGCCTTTCGCAAATCCATCTTCCGCAGCGTCCCTGTTGGATCGAACGCCAGAGCTTGCTGACCGAATCGAGTGAACTCCAACCCCATCGCAGTCTTGCCGCCATAGATAAATGTAGTATCTCCAACATCGCTCGACTGTTCTTGACGTTCGCGTATTGCTGTGAAATGAGCCGCAAGCCATCGCTCGATTTCAAATAGAGTAGCGGCGGTTACACCTGAGTCTGCCGCCGCCACCCTATCAGTCAAGTTGCTTGCCGCCGTAATGAACGCAGAGAGATTCCTAAGTTCCGTCTCAATTACTTCCCTAACATCCGCACTCCTTACCCTGACGGCCATCTCTAGCTCTGTCCGAGGTTGTCGTCGAAACAGATGCCAGAGTTGCCATCGTAATCCGACTTCACTCGTGCCGCCATGACGGCCATGACCTTGAAGTTCGACTGCATACCACCGTAGGTATCCCATTCAACGACCATGAGATCTACTGCAATCGAGAGGTCGACGACTTCCGCCATCATCTCAACCAGCACGATGTCGCCAGATCCAAGCACACCCGTCATCTTCACGTCAGCGATCTGAGGAAGGGACTTGAGGATTTCGAGGTACGTCCGGTCTGCGTAGCTGTCGCGCTTGAGCAGATCCATCCATTCCTTCGATGTCACGTACAGGATAAATGGCCCGTAGTGATGTGCATTCTCAGCAGCCAAGATCATCTTGAGGACGTCAATCTCGATGTTCGCCGGCGTGCCTGTCCAGTTACCCGTACAGGCCACTTCATTGGCGTCCGAGTGGTTGATGTATCCAGGTAACGTATGCCCTCCAACCACAATCGCGCTACCGTTGAACAGCGCATCTTCGAGCTTGTCGACAACCTTGCGAGTGGCCTGACTCACCATCGTAGTGTCGATCGGAGATCCGTTCTGCTCGCTGGCAATCAACTTCCTGATCGGAATCTGGAAATCGACGTGAGTGATAGGGATCGGAATCGTCACTTCTCCGTAGTCAGGAGCGTTGTTCGCGCCAGGAGTGATGCCGCTCATTGACTGCTCGGCCACGAGGTCGTCACTCAACGTCTGCCAGTAATCATACATGTACCCGATTCCGCCCAGATTGCGAGTCAACCCACGAGACTGAAGGTCAGCGATGCCGTTCAACCTTTGTTGGGCGACCTCAATCACCTTGCTGTCGATGGCAGTCCACGCGTCCTTCGGAAGCGTTGCGTTCGTTCGGAGAGCCTTTGCAATATCCCAATTGTTCGCCCGCAGTTTCTGCAGGATGTTCCCAGTAAACAACTGCGCGGGAGACGAAACCTGAACTTGTCCCTTCATCATAGCACCTCACATCTGATTTGCGTAATACCGTCAGCTGCGATTGTCGCCGTTTCCATCACTTCAGCAATCGCCTCCCCAACAATCGGACTGGCTGCATAGATCCCAAAGCCAGCACCATCTGAAACGAGCTTGTTCGTTGCGGACAGCGTAGCTAGAGCCGATGACGTAGCGCACAAAACAATCTCATCGCCAGCTCGAGGCATCACAAACGGAACTGTGTCGGCCGCCGCATACGTCGCGCTAATCACCTTGTCGCCAGATTCGATGACGACTCTGAGAGTCGGATCGAGCGTGCCGCTGAGAACCTGGATCGAAGTGCCCGAGGCATATTCGACCAGCATACCTGGACGCAGCGCAGCGTCAGCAGGCCATTCCTTCTTCAGCGGATCTGACGGCGTTGATCGCACTACAATTGTTCGTCTTGACATATCAACCACCACCTCCTACAGGGCTTCTACCTTGATCTGCGCTATCGCTGAAGTCGTTGTGACGGCTTCTATGGCACGAGCCAAACCAGATGCGCGAATAGCTGTTTCCAAGTCACTGGCGCCAGACGTAATTTCTCCAACGTCTACGCCACCGGATAGCGTTCCATCGTTCGTCGCTTCAACAACACCGGCGCTTGTTCCTAGCGTAGCAGCAAGCACCAACTGAGCAACACTGGTATTCGCATTCAACAGCGTAACCAGATCGGACGCAATCGCCGTTCCAACTTCGCACGTGATGTCATTACCAATCACTGAGATACCTCCAGCGTCAGCTGTTCCATCAACGTAGTCAATCGAGATTCCGTTTCCCGCAGCCCCAGCATCAACCGCTGTGAAATGGATCGCGTTGTTCGTACCGTCAGCCGCTTGAGTCCCGTCAAACCCAGTCGTCAGAGAAGCAGAAACAGCTGTTCCTGCAATTCCAAGGTCGAGAGGTATAAGTGTCCCAAGCCGACCACTGCCTACCGACTGGAGAACTTCATTGATCGTGATCACCTGTGTACCGTCGAGCCAGGCATAGAACTCATCGCCAGGACGCGGACAAACGAACGGAACGGTATCTCCGCTCGCATACGTGCCACCGACAACAGTGGTCCCACTTTCGATCACAACCTTCACCGAAGGGCAGATCGTTGCAGACAGAGCACCAATCGTTCCGTCGCCACTCCATTCAACCAGTTGTCCTGGTTGGAGTGCGGCATCACTGGTAGCTTCCTTCCGTAACGGCCCTTCAGGGGTCGTCCTAATGACAATCGTTCGCTGCGCCATTTCAGCTCGCCGCCTTCAGAAGTACAGACGGAGGTGCCGGAATAGCATCTGCTGCGTTCGTCCGAGGAACACCTGCCCCAAGGAATGACACCGGCGTGAAATGGGCGCTCAGTTGCGTCAATGCGTCTACCGACATCGTGGCGAGGACTTCAGGAGTCATCGTGCACGCTTCGTTCGCTGCCAGTGCATCAAGCATCCCTTGGCGGGATTGTGCCAGTTCGATCTTGGAGTTGGCGACATAGGCTGCGACTTCACCGAACGTCACGCCTGTATTCCCGATGGGCGTATTCTCGTTCAGTGCCACAGGCTCGCCAGGTGCAAGCTCGACCGGCTCGACAGGCACAGGTTCGCCAGGCACAGGCTCGACCGGCTCGACAGGTACAAGAACGGCAGGCTCGCTGTGTTCCATCATCCACGCCAACTGATCATCCGTCGTGTTGGCAACCAAATCATCCGCTACGCCTCGTTCTGACAGCGCTTGGATCATCTCTTCTCGACTCATACCGTCCACCTCCCGTAAAACTCTCATCAGTCCAGTCTTGAACCGACTCCAAACACTTACTGCTTGTTCTTCGCACGGTGTCTTCACAGGTATCTCCTCGTTAGCAACCACGTAGGTCACTGTTCTATCAACTTCCGTGGCGTCTCCAAGCGTGATACCGGTGTCTGTAATCTGATAGCTCACTTGGAAATATGACTCTGCGCCGTTCTCAAACACGTTGAACACCACTGAATCTTCGTATAGGTCTGAAATCCAGACGCTCTCTTCATCCTCGCTCCGTACGGCACGAATGGCTTCGAGGACTGCATCTTCTCGCTGCCTGACGCTTTCGCCTTCGCGGAGGTTTATCCTCATGCCAACCCCCTTCTCATTAACACGTCCTGCGCCGCAGCCATCAGCCCACGAGCAAGCTCCAATCGCGTTCGGCAACACAGCAATGTGATCGGGTCTCAGGTTATGCTGAATTCCCACGTATTCTTCGCCATTGAACGATCCTTCGACCACTTCAAGATCCAGCAGATAACCTGTGGAGACTTCAAGCGGCTCGCCGTTCTGTAGCTTGTTCAAAGCTACTTCAGCGTCACCACCAAGCTCCAGAGCCTTCTCAATGTCAATCCACAGCTCGCCCTTCAGTGTGGCGCCAGCATAGATGGGATTGTAGAGCCGCCCTATCACTTCCTCGTCAATGATGTCTCTCGTTCGCGAAGACACATTCTCGCCATTCTCCGTTGGATGACCTACTGGCACTGGAATATCCGACCATTGATCCAACGACACTGACAGTAGCTCTTCTGCCGAAAGATACTCGCCGTTCATCACGCCTTCTTTGACAGCAACTACCGGAACCACGATGTACTTCCGTCCATCACGTTCTTCTTCTCGTGACTCTGTAGCAATCGTGTTGAAGGTCATCATTCGTTCTTTCATCACACCACCGGACCCCATGCGCATTGGCAATTAGGATGAGCTGGCTGCATCCCATGAGCCTCTGCAATCGTGAACTCTACTCCGTTATTTGGAGGGCAGATATTCTGAGGGCAAGGACCGCCGCCGAAGATCCAAAACACCTTGCTCACACGGTAGTCAGTGTAGCGATTCAAGCTCGCCTCACTCTGAGCGAAAGCAGTCTCGGTTCTCGCAAGTGTCCGTGCCCTCGCAATACCTATCCCTTCAACTCGCCCGGCCATCATCGTGGCAATCTGACGCGGGCCTTTCCCAGCCACCATCCCTTCGACCAACACACGGGAAATCTGTTGGCTCATCGTTTGCGTGATTCCGTTCAGTTGGTCAAAGGCCCGAGTGAACATGAGTCCCAAAGCATCTGCATGAACTGGGGCTGAAAGGACAGCACCAATAGCCTGCGCTGAATCTACGGGGACCAGCCCCAGCTCTTGCATCCTCAGCTCTGCCCACTCTACACCCTTCACGTAGGATCGCTTGATGTACGTGTTCTGCCATCCGGTATGAGCCACCACACTACGGCCCTCGAATCTCAACACTTCCAAGACTCCAGCATCTTCTTGAATCGCCAACCATCGCATGAACGCGCTGGCTTTGTCCGCTGCCCTCGGATACGTATAGACAGCGTTCAATCTGAGCGTGTTAGTTGCAGCCTTTTTTACCGTGCCCCCAAGAGCGTTCTCCTCAATCAGCGCGTTCTTGATCTCGCCAATCAGCCACTTAAACCGGTTTGTCACGTCAGCTTCATACTGATCCCAGATTGGCTTCAACCCGACCCCCGGATCTTGTTCTGCGTGAACTGCTATACTAACGGCTTGACACATGCGCTCTCCTGATTCTTGCGAACTGTCTCTGGATCTCTGGATTCGCTTCGTCCAATGACTGTACGACCAACTGGGTTTCGTCGCGCTCTGCTGAGAAGCCTACCGCAACTCGAATCTCCGCTTCGCTGAAGTAATCCAGCGGCATCCCGTTTGTAGCGTCGTGCATTGCTTTTGCTCTCTTCTCATAGATCTCTGCTATCTCCAGGTCTGTCAGGTAGAACAACTTGGGCCATTGCACTTCGTACTCCCCATTCGCCGGGGCCTTCAGTACGCCTATGTCGACAAACCTGTCGATCAAGCGTCGCAACATCATCGGCTCGGCAAACTGTTCTTGGCGTTCGGCTACACGGCCAAGCCAGTTCGCTTCGTCTTGAGACGATGCCAGGTCGCCGCGTTCACTTCCAAGGAGGATTCGCTGCGGGATTCCGGTCTTCCCTGAGATGAGCTGGATCAGCACCTTGAAGACGCTAGCCGGATCGGATGGATCTGCGCCAAGCTCTTTGAAGTCGATGCCTTCCACCGAGATGATTCGTTGAAGGTTATGGATGTAGTTCTGCCATGCTTCTTTCGCAGCCTCTTCAGCGTCTTCGTCAACCTCGTACCCCTCTTGTGCCACGAGGGCATATCCCTTGATCGCATTCTGCCAGAAGGACTCAGCCGATGCTCCAACAACCTTGCTCACGTCGAACAGATAATCGAACACTTTTTGAAGCCGCGGTTCGCCATACACTTCATTGTCGAGCAACCCTTCCGCCACATGGATGACACGGCTCCAATGGACTTTGGTCTTCTGTGTTGACCCCCCGAAGTCAAGATCGCCTGCGGTGTCTACCTCGTAGTATTTCGGCTGGCCGAAGCGTTCGTTATTCGTATCCGTTTCAAACTCTTTGATCGTTGCGTACTTCTCACTGTACGGCTGCAAGAATATAATGGAATCTTCGGGCACGGAGCCAATCTCTTGATCAAGTAGTCCATCCTTCGTACCAATCAGGATAATCCCGTAGCGACCAATACCAGAGAGCCGATCAGCACGCTCGAGGAAATGGAAGATCTTGAGTCGCTTGGCAAGCGCTGCCCATGCTTTCGCAAAGGAACCTTCTTCGCCGCCAGAGTCAAGTACCTTTGGTGTCTTTCTCCAAGTCGTCTTCGCTGGGGCATCTACGATAACGCTGGCAAGGCCATTGCGATCGTAGTAGCCTTTGAAATCGTCAATCGTGGGATCCGTCTTGTATCCGAGGTTGGCGTCGATATCGCGGTCTGAACCAAACTGCAATCCAGCTTTCCTAGCCAGATTTGATCGTGCCAAAAGGTCGTTCATATAGCCCCCAGAAGCTCCACCGTGGGACTACTCTACCACTTCTTGGCACTCAACGTCAATGTTTTTGCGATATTCCTTGCAGCGGGTTTTTCTTAGAACTTGAGCGGTTGAGGACGGAGATACAGCAGACTGCCATCAGATGGCTGCGTTGATGTAGTCACAGTCGTTATTTGCGTCGAGTGCCCGCAGTTCATACACGTGATAGTCGTCACGTTTTTTTCGACGTGTTTTTCTGACTCACTCGAATGGCATTTATTGCACTCACGCACTTCGAGGTCATCGCACTGGACGAACATTGGCTTTCTCCTTCTTCGGGTACTGGGGCCTATGGCGCTCAAGCAAGGCGTCCGCTCGTGAGATGATGAATGGTATTGCTTCGATTTGGTGACTGTGAGGGGCTAAGGAGGCCCGTATCTCCTCTATCTCATCAAGTAGGGTTGTTATAGTGTCACTTCGGCTCATCGGCTTGTACCGTCCTTTGGTTTCACTCTCTATGGCTTTCCTTCTAATTGTCCGTATGGCGCTGCGTCTAACACAACAAGCAGCTCGTTCGCCAACTCAACAGCCTTCACACCTGACCCCGCTGCAGCCATATCACCAAGTGGAAGCATCGCAATGGATCTGACGTAGCCTCTAGCTGTTGCGATCACTTTGTTTGCATCCTTAGTCCACTCACTGAACGGGATGGCTCTGTTGTTGATCCCATTGTCGTTAGTCATCTCAATCTCCTTGTGTCTGCGTACTTGCCCCGTAGCTCTATTGTCACGAAACGCTCTGAACTGTGGCTGTCCATCTTCTATGCGAAAGTCCATCTTGTGAACTAGCCCGCAATCACAGCACGCCATCTTGTATCCTTCAAGAACCGGCTGAACCCATTCGCCTTCATCTGGCTGTTCGTATCTCATCGCTCATCCTCGACAGGCATGGCCAGGAACGTAACCGGGAACTTCCAGGTTTTGCTGTAGACCACCCGACACCTCACTGTGCCTTTGAACTCATCACGAACTCCAACATCGTAGACCGCAACGGTATTCGTCCTCTTCTCAATCAGCTGGCAGTTGCCTTTGCGAATGTCATCCCCTATCTGCAGAATCGTATCAGCTCCGATGAAGATTCCATACCGCTGTTTGGCTCTCTTGATCGCATGAAGGATCTTGCACATGCGCCATTTGTCTTTGCGCTGTTTGTCTCGTATCAATTCACTGACACTAGGCGTCCTTTTCCAGCGTTCCGGTACTCCAACCGTTTCCCCGTCTCTGCCATGTCCTTCATGCCACTCGGAGCGAATCCGAACGATAGCAACCTGTCATTTCTCAGCTTCAGAGCAACCGGGAAGACGCCATCTGCTCGCAGCTCAAACCCGATGAACAACCATCTGCCTTCACCAACTGTGAAATCAGTACAACCGCCAACGTCGTTCACGCTGACGACATACCCACGATTCACCTTCTTCACTTCGGCTACCGTATGGACGATCACTCAAATCCCTTTGCTGTGTCCATACAATGTGATGCAGGTATTGGCAGGAATGGAGAGCGAGCTAAGGCAAGGGCAACCCTGTTATCATTCATCCTCCCCCGTGCTCATTCATCGTCTGAGGCTTGAACATCCACCACGGCGAAATCGTGATATATTCTGCTTTGGCGATGAGATCGTTCAGATCGCGTATTGTGTTTTGGATCTCGCGCTTGATCTCAAGCCCTTCTAGTCCTTGTCCGAGTGTTGCATCGTCAGATATTAGAGCTGTCTGCTGCTCTATTGTGCGCTCTAACGCCGCAATCTTGAATGGGATTGATAAGCACGTCGTGTGCTGACTGATTGTTATTAGCACACTAATCCCTAGGGCTACAATTAACAGCACACTTCCTAATGCTGATAACCATTCAGCTCCTTTATGTTTTATAAACGCCAACCCTGTGACAATCAGGCTGATAGACACCACGCACAAGCTACACAACAACCACACAGTAAACACCACGCCTCCTTTGAAACAAACCACCAATCTCCTTCAGCTTAATTGGAATCAAGCAAACGCGTCAAAAACAATCTTGCTGGCCCCACATTCGGCGCATGTAACCTTTAGGTATCCTCCTGTCCAAGGTGCGTCAATCCAGTTCACTAGAAACTTGCTCGAGCCACACGTACATTTAACTGTTGACTTCTCCTCTCGCGCAGTTTCATCGAGATAGTGTTTTTCCGCCTCTCTGTTGGTGTTCGCTTTGTATTTCATCTCTATGTTCATTTCTTCTCCCTCTTTACCACCCGAAGTCAGGGCAGCAGAACTCCACATCCGACCTGTCCGTCAGTTCTGCACAGCACAAGGGGTACTTACCTATGTCTGGATTTGCTTCCAAGTACAGCTCTTTTGCCCGTGCCTCAGTAGCGGCTAGAACTATCGTCCCAGACGAACCATAGCATTCTGGTTCTACGTGATAGATCTTCATCCGCGCCTCGTCCAAGATCGCTTCATTCTGAATCATCCGTTCCTCCAATCTGATGCCCCTTGCTCTGCTGCGTATTTGCAGGACTCACATCTCACTGCGCGTTCAATCGGATTGTGATATACGATGTTGATCAACACAGCCCCGCAGTTAGGACATAGTTCATTCATCATAGACCTCCGTCCATTGATCCATCAGCCGGGATTGATCCACCAATCAAGAGCGGGCACCAATCTGGCGGCGGACCATATTCATGAACAGCCCCAGGGGTGTAGGTGCCTGAAACATCCGGCACATCTATAAGCGGATGGACACAGCTAGTCCACATGAAGAAATCCTTTATGTGCGTACATTCACCGCACGTCTTTGGATCTTTCATTTGTCACCTCCTCTAACCAGAATGGACTATATAGTACAGCCCGCAGACAACACACCGCGCGGATGTTTCCCATTCGGCTGTGCGTAACACCTCAAACCTCTTCGATCCGCAGCCACGGCAAACTAGACGATCAAACGGTTCGTTGTCTGACGTAAACTCCTCTGTGCGTCTACCTTTATTCCATGTTTTAAGCGTTCCTTCACTCCACGTCATATCATTGCGCTTGACATTATCCGCGCTAGGATTTAATACTCCTTCACACTCATTCATCGTCTTGTTCCTCCCTCACTAAATCCTGCCCTTCTAACAACCCCTCGTGAGGATCGCTTTCAGCTTTTCTTTGGTGTCGTCATCCAATGACGGGGACGCAATTAAGGCATATAGTAAATCGGTCATGTCGTTGTAGCGACTCATCACTCCTCCCTGAGAATATTCACTGCCGGGATGCGCCCTTCCTATCAAGCGGAAACGACATAGAGAATCCGCAAGTGTTGAATTGTAGGTCTATCGCCGCATCCTTGGCTTCGGCGATCATCCGACTACGCTTGACGGCCTCTTCGTATTCTCCCTGACTTCCAGCGAAATTGAACATCCATGCCTCTGTTTCATTGTGTGGTTCCATCGAACCCACAACACAAGTCATCCATAGTGCACTCACCTCTGGCGGTATCCTACACGCATTGTAATCGTGCTCGTTGGCTCTACATTCCAGTATGAATACTTGGCTTTCTAAAGCTTTGATACGCCTATTAAACATTATTCCTCTTTATGGGAGATCATCCGAGCACCGCTCTTTACTCTTCCAGGTATTTCGTAAGCTTCATTATGCCAGTCGCTTCATCTACCCAACTGCGTGGCACTAATACCATCGGTTCAAGCGGTCTATATTCGTGCATCCCTCCAAACCTCGAACAGCAATCAGGGCACCCCAGATACACTCCTGGGCATCTGTACCCAGGGAATCTCGGTGTTGGGTCTGTAATCGTTATCCATCTGGCGTTGTGACTGCCGCAACAAGTGCATTCGACTGTGCCATAAAGCTCTTCCTTTGCCGCCCTGAGCTTCTGATTCATTTCCTCCTTAATCTCTTTCTCTATAATGGTGCCTATTGGAACCTCTGCCCAGTATGTAACTCCCTTCACCTGCCTATCGTACGATCCGAAATCAACCCATCCGCGAGGACCTGGGCCTCCTCCCAAAGCGCAACCTCCATTTTGCGACATGGCGACATCTTCGCTCACGAACCGCGCCATTCTCATCGTCGGTGTTTCTTGCTTAGTATCCACGACAACGAAAAACTCCTTCGCGTAATTGTATTCTGGCAATCTATCAGCAGCAGATACAAAGTGTAGCTCTACAATTGTCTTATCCATAACGCACTCATTCATCGTCTTGCCTCCTGTTTTTATGCGTGACTCATACTAGCGCGTATCGAGAGGATTGTCAAGAGGTCTTCGCGATCACTCAAATCCCTTTCCTGATCCGCCTTTCCGTTCTGCGCCGGGCACTTCTATTCCGTGCCTCAGCTTCGAGGCGCTCTAGTCGGACTGCAAGCCACACGCTCAGGCACACTAGGACCACAAAGCCAGCCGCCAGCACCCATACAACGCCCTCTAGATTCATGGTCGATCCCTGAACTCGTGCTTGTCTCCACGCTGGCTCATGTACCAGTGAGCTCCCCACCACTCCACATTCCCCTGCAAGGCTTCAAAGATCTGCGTGTGCCGTGGAGAGGCCATCGTCATCGCTAGCTTTCTCGAACTCCTCGACAGAACTCCTGCTTGATCCCAGGCTTGCATGATGAATTTGGTCAAGCCGTCAAAGTCATCAGCATCCCACTCCTTGATTGCCTCGAGTGATTCAGCCTTCAACTCTCCGTTGTCCGTGAACTGCGGTTTCGGGTCTTTCTTTGCCATCTCAACCTCCATTTCTATTTCTTACCCATCGCTCGTGCCTTCTTCTTGCCCTTACGCGACAACCCGAATAACTCAGCAAGCCCATGCACTACCGCATCGAGATCATCAGGAGAAAGCATCGGCGGTCCTGTCCATGTCGTCTGCTGCAATTCAAGCGCCGGATATTTCCCTACATGATGGATCCTTCTTTGCGTGTACAGCCCTGACACGGGTTCAGCGCGGCCCTTCTTTGACTCGGAGGCGGTTATCCCGAGGTAATGTACATTCGGGTTTCTACCCCTTATGGCGGATCCTAGCCACTCGCCACCCTGGTTGATCTCCGCGACAACCAAAGTCGCATCGAACCTATCATACGCCTCGATGACTTTCACAACAGCTCCATCAGGTGTGTAGATCCCCGAGAAGTTGGCCCGGACATATCCATGCATCGTGTCCAACGCACCTATCATCGACTCCTCGCCTTCCCGGTAGAACGGGGCACCTGAAGACAAGACATAGATCCCATGCTTGGCACTCGTCTTCTTCGATGTCGTTGCAGGATCCCATCCGATAATGGTCCTGTACAACTTCGGTACCTGGCCATCCCCGATCCTCAGTGCCTCAATCAGTCCCATCTTCCACAGCGCACCGGTAACATCAGCAGACGGATTCTGTTCATACATCGCCTGCCACATTCGTTCATTGGCCATAACAGCGCGAATCTGCATCAATCTCTTCTTGCCGAACCTCTTAGGCCACAAGGCATCGCCAATCTGCTTTCGTCCAGTACCATCATTGATGGGCTTTCCCGTTCCATTCTCACCCTCGCCCACAGGTATACCAGTGGGCTTGCCATCAACACCAATGCCCTCTTCCTGTGCGGTGGCGGCAAACTCCACCACTTCCCAGACAACCCCGCTACTCTCTGCCTCTGCCTTCAACTGGCCTACTAGATCCTTGACGTGAAGGCGAGACATAACGAGGATGATTGCTGCGCCTGGGGCCATTCGCGTCATCAGTGTTGACTTGATCCACTTGAGGTCTTTTGCCTGATACGTTGGCGACTCAGCCTCTTCCATGCTCTTGTGTGGATCCTCGATCAATGCAAGCGCGGCACCTCTTCCCATCAGGGGGCCATCAACTCCGGCCGCCTGTACCTTCCCTCGATGGTTGGCAACGTGCCATAACTCCACAGCGGATGTCTCTTTGGATAATTCCAGATCGAACAAAGGGGCTGCATAGTCCACGAATAGCCGTCTTGCATCTCTGGACATGTCCTTGGCTAGACTGGCTGTGTGTGCCCCTATGATGACTTCTTGATCTGGATTGCGGCCCAAGAACCACGCAGGTGCATTCCTTGATACAACCTCACTCTTGCCGTGGCGAGGCGCGATACACACCATGATTAGCTTGATCTCTTCATGCCCTCCATTGATCCACGCCTCAGCTTCTTCAACCTTCTCGCATAGGATCTCCAAATGCTTATTACTCTTCCATCCGTTGTTGTCGCAAGTCCCACCTGAATATTCACAGAACGCAGACAGACTTCCCTTCGCTTTCTCTCTGAGCGTCAGGCGTCTTTGTTCAATCGCTGTCTGGAGTGTTTTCGGCAATGTACTTATCAAGTATCTTCAGCCTCTCCTCTAGCTCTTCGTTGCTCAGCTTAGATAGGTCGTTGACTTGTATCGGGCCACCGTCTGGCCCTGAGTGCTCGTGCTTAGACGCATCAGACTGGCCAAGCATTTGGGTGCCCATCCACTTCAACATCTGCGGGTTGCCGTCTTTGATGGCTGACTTCAACTGCGCTTTCCTAAGCGATATCCGTATGCGCGCGCGCCCGCGCACGATAGCTTCCGCAATGCCTGGCTCTTCCTTCCTGCGTCGATCGAGAGTATCAGTTGAGACGCCAAGGCCACTTGCGATCTCTTCCATAGTACAATCATACGATGCTAGCGTCTCTACTTTTGCGGAATCGAGCTTGATCTTCTTACCCATCGCACTTCACCGGCTCTAGTCCGTGTAATGCCATGCGCTCTAGCACCACAGCGACGTACTTCGGCTCCAGTTCCATGCCGTAACAGACGCGGCCCTCTTGCTCGGCAGCGACTACGGTTGTGCCTGAGCCGAGGAATGGGTCAGCTACTTGCCCCTCATGGTTGCGGATAGGACGCGCCATGCACTCGATAGGTTTCTGGGTCCCGTGGCCTTTGTCGCCCTTATCATCAACGACCAGCTTGATGTCCCATACCGTTGACTGGCTACGATCACCGATCCATTGAGCCTTGTTCCCCTTTCGGACAGCATACCAGCATGGTTCATGTCGCCAGTGGTAGTGGCCTCTCGAGATGGCAAAAATTGTCTTTCTCCAAATGATCTGGCTTCTGATTTGGAATCCAGCAGCGAGGATCGCACTTCCCGTTTCTATAATGTGGTCACCGGGTGGTGACCAGGAATATAGGACTTTGCATGGCCAGTCACGAAAGACCTCTCCCCAATCCGTGCGATCGTCGTTCGATACCTCTCCTATGCGGCGAGCCGCATAGCTTATGTGTCCTTTCGCTGCAGCCTCGTTGCGCCAGTTCGGATCGTATTCAACTCCGTAAGGCGGATCAGTGACCATCAGATAAGGCTCTACCCCATCGAGCAGCACCTCCACATCCCCAGTGTCAGTTGAATCCCCACACATCACACGATGCGTCCCAGCCTTGCCGGGTATCTCCCATATCTGCCCACGCTCAACTTCCCACTTCTCAAGCAACTCGGCAGCCTTGTCAACCATCTTAGATGTGGCCTCGCTATCGTCTTCAGGCTCCTCTAAGTCCTCGAACCCCATCACGTCCAGGTCGATGTCTTCGATCTCTCCGAGCAGGTCACCAAGCATATCATCGTCCCACTCAGCCAACGTTGAGATCTGATTATCTGCCAGCGCCAGAGCCTTGCGCCGTGGATCGTCCGTCTTCAGATCAACGCGGCGGACAACGATAAGCTCCTTGCCGGATGTCTCAATCTCTTTCACGGGGATGCCTAGTTTGATGGCCTCCTCGTAGACTGCGTTTCCCCCTATAACAACCCCAGAAGCGTCTACAACGATGGACCGACCAGCACCTAGTTCACGTAGAGACTTCTCAACGGCAGACTTGTTGCGCTCAGGATGCGTTCGTGCATTACGCGGATCCAGCTTGTACGTCTTTTCCTTCTTCGCTTTCGGTACAGTCCGTGCGGCGTTTTTTTTGGGCATGTTTTTCGTCGTCACCTTACGTCTCCTTTAGCCCCTTATTTACTGTCAGCCCTATTACACCGCTGTCTTTTCACTCAAGATACTTCAGGCACGCGGTCTCTTGTTTCGCTGTTAGTCCAGCCATCATTCATCCTTCGGCTCCACAACAACATGCCCGAATGCCAGTGCCTCCAGGTTATCCAACAGTCGCCCTATGGCTATAGATTGCTCTTGTGCCATCCAATCGGTGTCCGGTTCTCCGTCATGGCTGGTTGCCAACCACCGTCTCTTTAGATGCTCCTCTATCTTCGCTAGCAACAGAACCCAAACTCTATCTATCAGTATTCCATCCATATCACTTTTGAACCTCCATCCGTGCTCTCTCGCTTGCTGGTACGTGTCTCGCTTGTCATATCCTGCAAATGATCCAGGATTCCGCGTATCTTCACCTACGCACTTTGGACAGTCACAATACAAGTCGATCGAATATCCTCCAACTATCGGCATGTCATAGCTTCTTCCCTCGTTGCTGTACTTCCTTGCCGGTTCTGCTCTTCATCGTCTTGCCGGTGATGGCCTTCGTGGTGCAAGCAAGGCAAAGTCCGTTGGCGCACCTTCCTGGCTTGCCGCACTCATCGCACTTGCTATCGTAGTTCACGTTAATGCTAAATCCCTTGCCCGTCGTTACTCCCTTCACCAATCAGCTCGTCAGCACAATTCTGGCATAGCGTTCGGTTTCCTATCTTGGCGAAGGCAGCCAATGCCATCAGTTCGCCATCCTCGTGCGGCCTCTTGCACCAATAGCATCGATTCAAGTTCGCGATGTTTCTCGCCCTGGCGTCCCTAAACTTCGTTGACATCCTATGATAGTCGCGCTTACACCATCGGGCGCGGATCGTCTTCTTGTGAGCTGGGATAATCCTAGACAGTTCCAGCGGCATAGCACTCATCCCCTTCAACATGGCGGATACGTCTCGCGCAAAGGCTCTTTGGCTGGCAGTGGACGTTGATAGGCGTCTCGCATCTTCTGAACTTCAGCAGCCGGCATGAAAAACGCATACGGACCAAACGTTACGCTGAGGATCTTTCTCCAATTCTCAATCTGCTGCGGCGTAAGCTTGCTATCCATCATCTCCCTCCTCGAACCAAGCTAGGAACCTTCGTCATCCTTTGGCTGCATCGGTGGCCCATCACAGGGCGAGCGTCATGCTGCAATCCACCATACCGTCGCAGCTCATTCAGTCTATTGCTCACAATCACCCACGCACATACGGCTGTCCACATTCCATCGATTGCTGTAGTCATAGAACTGAACGTCATTTCCATCTTACTGAGCAAGTCGTCCATCACCACAGGAAGCATTTCTACTCTAGGCTCTAGGTGCATTTCTTCCCGCCTTCTCGTAGCCTAAGTGAGTTTCTGCCTGGGCTATACGTCGAGCGCGATAGGACCCGAGTACTACACGTGGCTGTCGATCAAATGCACCTATCCCGATCAGCCATCCGATAACGAACAATCCTCCGACACATTCGAGAACCACGAATCCGCTCATAGCCCCTCCCACTTATCCGGCGCGGCGAGCGCAGCCAAGTCGTGAAAATCCACAACCCTCACCGACAGTCCAAAAGCCGTCTCGTGCGAAACAAAGATGTCGTTCCCATGACCCCCGCCACAGATCTCCTCAGCCTCTTCACGAGAATACTTCCCAGCGTTAGTCAAGCTTGACGTGTACCCTGCTCTCAGTGGTTTCCAGAACAGGCACTTCCCTTGAGCCTTCTCCTTGGTCGTCACTATCACGAATCCGCTCATTTATCCTCCAGTACTATGCCGTCGAGCCAACCGCACTTTCCTCAGACAGCATCTATATCCTTGTTTCTGCTAGGAAACCTCCGTTGTTGTCGTAACTGAAGACAGCGTCCACTTCCCGCGTACCCGTCTTGGAATGTGCTCCCCGACCCAATCCAGTTCGGCTCGATGGAAACGCACCGTCTTGTTCCCGTCACGGATAGACACTACGTCACTGCTGCATGACACGCTATCCACAAAGTACCTATAACCGTCGATTCTGACATACTGCCACCTCTGGCTCTTTGATAAACCTAATTTCAGTCTGAACGCCTGGCCATACATGCCATCTCCATCCCACGGCTTATCGGCTTTCAGGTACATACATCAGCCTCCTCTATTGAATTGCCCTTCATGCCAACTTCTCGCCATGACGATGAGGCCGTGTGGTGTTGTAAGCGATCTTCGCGGCCATAGCCCCTTCGATGTCCAGTCCGTGCTTGCCGGCGTGATCTAACAGGCGAATGATGGCATCGGAAATCTCTTCTTCGTGATGACTGAACGCAGGGATCTTGTCAGACGGTGCATCCAGGTCTCCATCACGGTAATGCTCGTAGCACTCTGAAAATTCCGTGTTGACCAGAGTGAAGATGTCGCCTAGCGAACGATCCTCTTCCCACCAACCCTTCTCAACGGCAATCGCGTGGATGTCATTCTGAAGCTCTAATATGAATTTCCTGATCATCATTCCTAAATCTCCTTCAGCAACGCGGCGAGCTCGCAGCCAGGATTATGTTCCCACAAAGAGCCAGGCGTCTTATCTCTCCCCGCCGCGCACACCGGACATGCAGATAACACAAAGTCGATCTTCTCAAGCATTTCACGATCCATCACCACCTTGTCTGTCGGCGTCGCCCTAATGGCGAATTCCGCTTGCTTCGTCAACTCGTGTACGAGGAATCGTGATGGTGTATTGAGCAGGCTTTCTGTGGTCAGGGATGTTGCTGCTGCACATAGTTCCTTCAGTATTGGTCTGAGAATCGCGTTGTCGATGTTCGCTTTGTTCAGCGCAATCATTATGGCAGCTAGCTCTGCGTGGGCTTGCTTCCTAAACGACTCCATCTCGTCCGGGTTCGTTTCTGTTGATTCCCCCCCGGCCATCTTGATACATTCACAGATTGTGTCAGCGTTCATGGCGACTCCTCTTCAACAACGCGCTCGACGAGCTTCTTGCCGCAATAGCAACAGAATTTAGCGTCATTGTCGGACGGTGTTCCGTCGATGTACACAAACTCGTGCCCGCAATCCGTTTGCCATGTATCGCAGAAGTCTCCGAACGGATCTTCTTGCACCCATTCGCACTCGCCATTCTCCTCCAGCAAAGACTCGATGACGCGAATAAGATCATCTGTCTCATCAATCAGGCCGTGGCCTCGCGCCACTTGATTGCCTCTGGTCTTCTCCAACAGCGGCCTGATGTCTTCTCGTTTCATGGCGACTCCTCAGAATGTCCGATGTCTTCAGCCGTCATTAGGACCGTACTCACGTCACGATACAACTCGCTCCACTGCTGCGCTGACATCTCAACCGATGACGTGTCTGCGAAGATGTACTCAAACCTCTCGGCCGCGAACATCCGATGCCATGCGTAGATTCCTTGGGCCTTGTTGCCCAGATGCTCTTCCAACAACAACCAAGCTGCGTGCGGTGTATCCGCGATCACCCAGGCGCTATAGCAACCAGCAACCCCTACCCACAATCTGATTTCGCTCATCCCTTCCTCCATCGCCGCATCCTTCAGAGCTTTGTCGATCCAACAGGTAGGACCATGCGTTTGCGCCAACCCGCAAGCGGGGCACAGCAGGAACAGCCCTGATACCTCGCCATGATCGGTTTCAGGCACACAGTGTTCGATCTCTCGCAGCTTCTCGCCATCAACCAGCACCCACTTCAATCTTGGTTCGCTCATTCGTTTAACCTCCTCAGATCAGATGGTTCATCCTACCCCTTTTTGGCAAATACCTTCTCAAGACCCATATAGGCCAGAACAGCATTGTCGCCCCAGCAGCCACATTGTCACCATATTTGTAGTTGCGAGAAGCGTGCCAGATACCTATCGCCAAATATGTAACGATTGATACAATGATTCCCGCTGTCATTCGTCCAACTCCTTTCGCTTACAGTCGATCCTGCAGCTTCATCATCAAGACGGCTGCTTCTGACGTAGAACATTTGAGCAGCTGATAGTTTCCACTAGCATCAACCACTCCGACATAGATGTGTACCACGCCTTTCCTTATCTCCACTGTCACGCTTTGCATGTCGCTCATTCATCCTCCCCGCATCACTCATGGCTCTCCTGTTTAACATAGCTCGGCACAACGATACATTCCGAGCAAATCCCTCCTGGGCACGGGCCACCGGCATCGCCTGGGGTATTAACGCAGAGAGTTCCTTTGATACCTCTCTTCTTCTCAGGATCAGGAGCAACAATCTGGACAGGATGCTCCCCTTTCGCAAGAGGACAGGCATCGCCATCATGCAGCCAGGTGAACAGCTCAGTCATCAGCCAGTAATCACGGTTGCACTTCTCAGTCTGTTCGTACAGCTCAAACAGCAGATTGCACTTCTCGCAAGGCCCGACAACAGCCACCCAATTCCTCATAAATAAAACCTCGTGCTCCCCGAACTTACCTACATTCCGACTCCTCATGGCATCGTAACCAACAACCTCAAGCCTCTGCCCCCGACTTACCTCTAGGGGCGTAGTTGAGTCACGCCCGAATGTTCGCTCGTCTTTCATAGCAACTACTGTTCCGATCGGGAGCTTGTCCATCACATATTCCTCCTCGCACATTCTCGTCACGCCAGAAAATTGGCCCAATTTTTCTTCATGACACAGATTCTACTTCGGCGTCACTGCGATCTCCTGAGAGGCCCAGAGCACGTTCATGGTGTATTGGGTTGTTTGCGTCGCCGCGAACGCTTGGGGCGGTCATAGGATCTCTGACACCGGCTGTTCTGAGTATGCGGAGGGCTTCACGAATCTCAAAGTAATACCGGGCCGCGGCACCATCCCCAGCGTATACCGGATCGCCTTGCCCTTCATCTAACACATCGTTATTGGCTACGAACAATCCGAGCGCACCAGTTAACGCTCTCGCAACTCGCTCCAGATCGGCTCCTGTCAACTTGTCTTGTGGTTTCGGCCATCCACCATTCTCGTATTTAACTTCACCGTTGTACACTACGCCACGCGACATGTGAGCCAGCCCTGTGTTATCGAGGGATGATCCATCCAGCGTATTCACGTAGTGGCCACAGTCCAGGCAGAAGACAACGTACATACTCTTGATTAGGAGATCTAGCTTGCCGTGGACTATTGCTATGGAACCAGCAGGGACATAATTCCTATGAAGGCATACATCCTGCTTCTCTTGCGGTTTCTGCTCATTCATCATTTATCCTTTCTGCTCTGTCGAGCCTGTCGGCAACGGCCAGTGGAAAAACGCGCCGCGCTCGACGATAGTCGATTTGTTCTGTTGGATTCCCATATACATCACCCCTTATTTCGGTTTGATGCGTCCATGCAAAGCGCTATACCGCCGAATACTGAGAAGATGATTACAGCTATTCCGAGCAGTCTCCAGAATACGTCCATCATTCCCTCCTTCCTATGTCCGGTCCATCAGCTAACTTCATACAAGCCGCCGCGATCTCTCTCAACAGTATGCCAGCCTCCTCTCCCTTTCTGCCGGCCTCCTCGAGCCTGACTGCGCGCCATCGTTCTGCGAGAATGTCCTCAACAGTTTGCCAGATGTTCCTACCTTCGCACGTCTTCTCTGCTGCTACGACAACATCATCCCACGATCCAAGACGTGTATATACTGCATGGATTTCCGTTGTTGTTGCAATAGTCGTCACCGCGATCGCTCTCTCGATGCGCTCTCTCATCAAATCTGACGTGCTCGGCTCAGGTCTCAGCTTCTCAAGCGCCTTTATGGCTTCGTGGTATCGTCTGCATTGCTTAGAAAGGTCCATCACTGCGCCCTTGTGATCTTGAGATAGGTTTCGTTGCCGTCCGTCTTCAGCTCAACCCGTGCATCATCTCCAACTCGCAGATTCACGAGATCTTGAAACGCTGGCGGAATCGTTACCATCGCACTGCCGCCTTGGTCGCGAACCTTGCGGATCTGTCCTGCCTTCTTGTCTTCTGGCTTACTCATTTTCAGCTCCTCGTTCTGTTGGGGCACCGATCCTCCTGAGTTCTGTGTCCATGCTTCATACTACCACGATTCGATAGGTTTGTCAAGAGGCCACCTTATGCCTCCCTCATCATGTTGCCGATGAATGCGAATGCCCCCCGACAGCGATGAGGGGGCCTCCTGCAATCCACCACCATCCAACGAACATCAGCCTGATGCCGCAGACCATGACCACGAACCACGCGACTAACCATCGGCTCCTGTTCATGTGCCTTCCAACCCAAGCGTCAACCCTTTTGAACATGTAGCGCCTCCTCGTATAGAAACGCCGCCTTCGCTTCGTCTGATAGAACCTTGAACCGCTCCCACATATCCCAGAAACCTTTTGGCGTATTCTTACGTGGATCAAGGTCCGATCTGCGCAATGGCATCGGTCCGTGGTAGCGATGCACCTCGAATAGAAACCCGCCGTACTCGTAGATCGGATGGAAGCCGCATACAAAACCATCAGGTACGCCTGGCTTGTCGCTTTTTAGTCGTAGGCACGGCGCCACTCCTCCTCGAATAGGTCGAGTAGCTCTACAAGAACCGCGTCCGCCTTGGAGGTCAACATGCTAGAGCCAGAACGAACGCTCTCGATCTTCTTTCTCACTGGCTTAAGCTTCGCGGTGATGACTTCAATCATCCCTGCATCGTCAAGCCCGCCATCGTGCGTTAAGTTATGCTTGCCTTCTATCTCTCTGATAGTTGCGACGATCTCACTCGCTATCTTCATCATTCCTCCCCATCCGTTTCTTGCTCGATCTCGCTCAGGTCGTGGACGCAATCCTTGCCCTTGATGATCGAGCTTGACCGCATCAAAACCGTTGGCTTGATCCCTGCTTTCTCAATCATCCTGTCTGCCTCAAGTTCGTCCTTAGCTCTGAACGTGTGGATCGTCACGTCTCCCACGAGCGCCTTGAAAGGCGACGTCCCGTCTTCGCCCGGATACTTGTTGTTGTACTGTGACCACGCTTCTGCAGGAGGCAATTCCGCGAACCATCCGGCGATCTCCTTTAACTCTGAAGCCGGAACGCTGCGGATCTTGTCCAGCACGTGAATCGAAACGCCTTCTGCGATGTCCATGATGTCAGACATCATCAACGCAACTCGCACCCGCTTCTTGGCCTCTTGACTCGACAGGCCAAGCTCTGACGTAATCTCCAGATAATCGACTGCGGCGTTAACCGCTTTTGCGATTCCTTTTTCCTTGATCCAACGAATAGTCTCAGCGGCTCCCATTGCGCTTTTACGTTCGGTCGCGAGCTGTGATCTCAGCGTTTTGTACTGTTCCTCGGTCTGCTTCCACGTCCATTTGTTGTAGAACCACAGTTCGTGTGGCAGCACTTCTATTTCAGATGGCGTGTAGATCACCATCCGGCCACGCTTGTCTTTGCCGTCCTTGTCGAATCCGTCACCACCATCAGGCTTGCCGGTAGCTCGCTCGAACGCTTCCCACTCCCACAAACCGTTAGGCCGAAATCTAGCGTGGCAAGCCGAGCATGATGCTTCCACATTTCCTGGCTGATTCAGCACGTGCGATGACAGTAGCCCGCCAATCCCTTGATGAACTCGATGGCTGATCTCTGTCGCCTTGACTGGCTCTGTGTGCCAGAACTGACATAGGCCGTCTGCGGCCTTCATCACTTTCTTGCGTACTGCTGCACTAACAGCCATGGTCCTCCTCTAGGGCGCGGATACGAAGGATGATCCCGTTGGGCGGTGGAATTCATGCCGACTGACTTCCTTCCCTTCACGCATAACTAGAACGTAGCCTACATGGAACTCACACATGTCTCCTTTCTCGACGGGAATGTTCACCTTGTAGTCAATCTGGCCGTTCGTGGTCTGGGCTGTGATCCCGGTGATAGCTCCGCTAAGTCCTACTTTTCCTTCCTGTACTTTCATCATCCCATCTCCTTTTTTGGTCACACATCGAAGCGCAACTGCCCTTGTTCTGTCGGCGGTTCAATCTTCACAAGCCGATAGTACCAATGGATTCCCCGCCGCTCTCTCTCCAACTTCACTCTGGCTAGCCGTTCCGATCCAAGGTAGTAGTCACCATCAGGAAGCTGCTGCCTGATATGCGATGTCCGTGTAGACAAAGCGTGAGTCTTCGCGACTTCAGCGAGAGTGCTGCCAATGAACCACCTTCCTAGGCTTTCTTCGAGATGCCGGAAGATCTTCGCAGTCGCATTCGTTCTGTACGTCCCGTCAGGATTCACCAGCTTGCATACGCTCATCCGAACACGCTCCTTTACTCTCCGGGCGCGTGGTTAAGTACTTTGCCGCCTAGCGGCGTTCCGCCCATCCATGACCTGCCTCCATGCTTCTCTCTATATGACTTCTCGGCGTCTCTCAACGCGATGTAGTCAATCGGCGGTAATCCAAGAGACGCTCTGAAAGCATTGAATCCATCCGCAACCTGTTTGCTCTCTGCCAAGACATCGAGAGCAAGATCTTTCACGTATTCTCCGTGGTACCCGTCTTCTGGAATAGCCATTTCTCATTCCACCTTTCTCAATGGATCGTAATGCCAGCACGTGGGAATGAGGCAGTGGTATCCGGATCCGCCGTCATCATATTGAACATGCACGTTGTGGAAGCCATCTACTTCGTCAACTGTTCCAACATTGCCGTCATTATCCGCAACTTGATCGCCAACTTTCGGTAAGGACAGATACGGTTTATCCATCACATCCTCCCTTTTACCTGCCCGGCATCTCTTCAATCTCGCGTGTGAAATAGTACGACTCTCTCCCGTCTTTTAGCTGAACGAGCCAAACACAGCACCTCTCCTCAGGTTGTTCCTTGCCGACAATGATGCCGTAGCCGTCCGCTGTCTTCACTTGTGATCCGATGTTCATTCCGCATCCCTTCTATCATCCCCGCGCAAAGAAAGCATCTTGCACGACCCTCGCCACCTAGACAGAACTCGATCTCCGTATCTCTTTGCCATCTCTGGAGCGTCAAGATTAGTTGTGACCATGATAGGCTTTTCGTTCTCCCATCGATAATCAAAGATTGCCTGCAACGCTACCCAGATGAAGTCGCTGCCAACCTTCTCGTACTCAGTGCCTAGATCGTCGATGAATAGAACGTCAGCTGCATTCGCATCTCCAACTGGATCAGTAAAGTCTACAACTGACGACCGGACCGCATTTGCTAGATCATTGGCCTTCCAATAGACGTATCTTCGGTAAGGCGAATAGGATTCAAGACCATCCTCCAGTTCTCTCATGACAGGAATGTTAGCAGCCTCTATATCGTTCAGCGTAGAAATGATGATATGAGTTTTGCCAGTACCTACTGGACCGCTTATGATGAGTCCGCCTATCTCCTCAGACACGATCTTCTTCGCATGCTCAACGGTTGATTTGTTAGCAGAATTCACATTGCACGTTTCTAGAGATACGTTCTTGAACCGCGAGCCAATCTTTGATCCGAGTATCATATCACTCCTCGTCGAACTTGAAGTCGTTTGGATCTCTGGTTTTCGATCTGTTCGGTTCGCCGTTACGGGATGGCTTCTTCGGCTTATCCCAGTCTTCCCAGTGACGATCCGGCCCAATGAATGTCGCCGCTCGCTTGATGAACTTAGGCTCAGCACCATCAGCGATACAGAACTCACGGTAATGCTTGGCCGCTTGAATGATTACAGATGGATCAACTGGCTTGTGGCCGTTCTCTTTCCCTGGGCGTCCATTCACAGTTGTAGTCGTCCATGCCTTTCGCGCCTTCGTCTTTTCTTCGCTGCGCTTCATTGCCAAGAATTCTTTCCAGAAGACTTCAAAGAGATCAGTCGAACCTTTTTCGACCAATAGTTTCTTTGGGTCTGGGTCTAGTCTTGTCTGGGTCTTGTCTGGGTCTAGGTCTAGAGGTACGTTTACGGTACGTTTACGGTACGTAGACGTTACGTATTCTGAAAGTGCCTGTTCTTCTAGGTTTGAAGGCTCTCTCGGGAACCTATCATCAGGTGCTATGTCCTTCCTGAATCTCCTCCGTGAATTGATCAAATGGAGGTATTCTGTACCATTAACGGAATAGGTTGCTGCGATAGGTCCGACCGTACACGTAACGAGTTCGTTACGCCAACGGGCCGTTTCCGTTACGTTTATCTCGCCATTAGACCAACGATGAGGAAACAGCGTAGCCAACAGCATTTTAGGATCAGCGTAGTAGTTGCCATAATCGTCAGCCTGGGCTATAAGGCGGGTGAAAAGAGTCTCTGCGCCAAGCGACAGCGCATTGACCTTCTCGCTGAATGGATAGGATTTGAGTAGTGGATTCCATGGTTCGCGTTTTGTGGTACCTTTCGCTGGCATTCCTTCATCTCCCCTTTGGATAAGAGTGTGTGGGACGGCCTGCCTTCCAAAGACAGGCGCTGGCGCCTAGGTCAAGCCGCCCCACTACCACAATTATAGCATCCTACACGCTAGAATCCAATATCCAAACCGCGACATAGAACACGGCCACCACCTCGTAGGGCGAACGCCCCCAACCGCCAAGGGGCGTCCATGTGTGCGGAAGTCAAACATCGGCGGTTGATTTGTGTGCCTACTCTTTTGCCATCTCATCCTGCGCCGCCTTTCGTGCTAACATCACTGTTCCATCAACGAGCATCTGCATACCAGCATTGATTTTTTGTTGACCATCAGCAATTAGTTTCAGAGCGGCGATAGATGCGTCTGGATTGAGAGTCCCAGGCGCTGACGCGGGGGATGGTTTGTCTTCAGATTTCTCTTGCGGCGGTTTGTCCTTCGTGACAATCCCTTTGGCTACCGCATACTGGGCTACCAAATGCCAGCACAACTTCGTCGCTGGGCACATGCACGTGCCATTCAGAATGGACTTGTCTCCAGGGTCTTTTTTGTGCGGCTCGAGATGTGTCGTATGCACGTCTTCTGGATTCGTCTTCGACTGGACGTAGGCTAGCCCTTTCTCATCCAACGTGACCAGCTCGATCACGTTGGATGGGAGACTCGATATCTTCGCTAGGATGTCGGCCACGAGGATCTTCATCTCTGCATCTCCTTTTTGAAGCTCTTGCAGAGAGCGTCGATTTCCTTGGCCGCTGCTACCAGTGCCGCCCTCAGCTTCACATGAAAGTCTTCATCTGGGAACACGCGAATTATCAGCATCCTCATTCCTGGGTAGTACGAAACGAAGTCCCACCATTTCCTGCCGCTCACCAATAGGCTTCCTTGCACCTGATGGAAGTATTGCGATGGCAGTTTCGGATCCAACAGCAACGCAACCTGTGTCTTGCCTTCAGGATTCTTCAGCTCGACACCGCCATCTTCTCCAACAAGTCCATCCGGGCTACATCCGAACAAGCCACTATCGTCAAGGCAGAATCCGACCTCATCAACCAGAACGTCTTGCTCCATTCCGTAGACTTGTCGGCTTTCTTTCTCTCGCCGGATGCCTTCC
>Ga0208904_1000173_pt1 | contig 54442 bp, 48 predicted proteins | sample AntAceMetag02UKB_FD_184774 | JGI IMG/M metagenome (GOLD analysis project Ga0208904, IMG submission 184774) | Saline lake microbial communities from Ace Lake, Antarctica - Antarctic Ace Lake Metagenome 02UKB (SPAdes) (version 2) | ecosystem: Environmental > Aquatic > Non-marine Saline and...
ATTTTGTTCATTATCATCTTGTACAATACAAACTGTTTCCCTGTCCTGAAATACTAAATCTTTTGGCTGTTCTCCTTTGCTCAAGTCTGTAAAACTTTTTGCGAAAGACGTTTTCATTGTTCCATTTGAAGCATAGATTGCAAAAACTTTTTTAGATGAAAAATCAAACTCTGTTTCAAGTTTTTTTATACCATAACAATATTGAAATTCTAGTTTAATTTTATTCATATTTTACTTTACAGATTTTGTTCGATTGTCTTGTTAGCGATTTCCTTTCGCTCGATTATGTGTTTTACAAAGCATTTCGCAGTTTTTGATAGAGGTAGCACCGCCCTTACTCCAAGCAGCAACATGATCTGCGTCCATTTCAGATAATCCCCAAATTTTTTCTTTGTTAGCATCATGTCCTATGGCACAATGTGAACAATTTGATTTACCTTTTACTTTTACTTTCTCTGTTTGTGTTGCGTAGACTGCTTTTTTTGTTGCTTCGTCAAATACTCTAACATTTAGTAATTTCGTATCAGTTGAGTCACCGAGAATAAATTCAAAGACACCTTTACGGTTTTTGATATACGGATCAGCGTAGAGTTTATGTACTTTAGCAGACACCTTTTTAGGATCGTAAGATTTTTTGTGGTATTCCTCATACATTCGCCCCCACTCAAGACCACGCATTTCACTTTCAACATCTATGAATACACTAGAAACCCAATCAATTACGCTATTGAAATATGTTTTTATCTCTTTAATATTTGTATCCTTTCGATGACGGCTCATGTAGTCGTCAATGTTACTTTTACTTACCCAATCTAATGCTCTTTCAAAAAACGCTTGTCGGTTTGCACTACCCTTTATGTAAGCACTCCATTTTTGTATATTGGCATTTTGGCTATTACTGAACTCCTCTTTGCCTAGCGTAACGAATTGCCCAGAATAAATTGCATTTAATAACTCTTGAGGAACGAGTGGTACTCCAGCGATATTTATAGTTTTAAACCATTCTTTTATTTCGCTCTCCGCACCTTCGCACTCATAGATAAGTAAAGTAGTTTTTAAAATTTTACTTTGTTTATCCTTTGCTATACCGCTAAAATATTGCTCATTTCCGTTTTCATCTTTTATGGCAAATTTATCATTCACAAACCGACCAACACTAGTGATACGCTGTTGCCCGTCCAAAACTTCCAAATTATTTTTAGAAACCTGATTAAAATAAATCAGACCTATTGGATAGCTTTTTAATAACGATTCGATCACTGCTACCTCTTTTTTACCACCGTCGGAGGCGTAGATATAGTTACGCTGATACTCTGGCTGAATAGTGAGCTTGCCAGACAAACCAAATAGCCCTTTGCCTTCCAATTCGTTATAAATAAATCCTTCGCAAATATCTTTGACAGTTATATTAGCTTTTAAAATTGTTTTCATATTATTTTTTCTTATGTTTTATAAAAATTCTGTGATAAGTTTTTTGGCATAATTTGCCATCATACATTATTTGTCGCGATTTGTATTCCTTGAATACTGGGTTTTTTTCTAGCACTTTTATATCTATACACGGCTCATGGCGATCTAAAATTTTAAATTGTTCAGGATTATATTTATCAAGAAAACTAATCGGCACACCCATTACGCCGCGATAATCGCTCGGGATGGCGTCGGTAAATGATACTTCTATTGCATCATAATTTTCATATTTATCATACGCTTTTTTGCCTTTAATTTGTTTGTGTTTGCTATACTTTAAGTTATCTTCCATTGTCATAAGTGGCAATGGTTGGTGACGACGTCCGTGATCAAGGTTAGTAAACCAGCAAGAATTTCCAAGTCTTGTATAATTACCAACGTAGCCGAGTCGAGCTGCTTTCTGCCTGTCACTATCTGCAATTTCCACACCGTTTGGTACGGCAAAAACCATATCGCTTCCGTTTCCAGTCGCTCCTAACCATAACTTATTTGCTTTTATTAGTGGAAAAATTTCCTTGTATGTAATTGCATTCATGTTTCCAATAATCACAAACTTTTTGTTGTAATCAAAAAGTTGCATTACATATTTGCGAAATAGGCTAAACGGCGGATTTGTTATCACAATATCAGATTGTTTAAGCAGGCTTATACATTCATCATCACGGAAGTCGCCGTCGCCTTCTAATGGCGTCCATTCATTATGTTCATTTACTTTTAATTGTTGGGCGACATCTTTTAAGTTAAACTCGCCGTCACCGTCTATGTCATGCACTTCATTGATAATAAATTTATTGGCATTTATCTTTGGACGGCCTTTTGATATTGTGAGAGTTTTATCATCGCCAAACAATCCCAGTTGTGTGTTAGCTACCGGCGAGGGTTTGTAGCTGGTAGTGATAAGTTGTTTTAATCTAAGTTTATTAAAATTAAGCACGAAATAGCGAAAGAAATTACTCTCGTATGGATCGTCGCAATTGCAATAAATTACCTTGCCACGGAATATATTGGGGTTGTAATCAAGATACGCTTCAATCTCTTTTTGAATATCGTCATATTGAGTATAAAACTCATCATTCTTTGCCTTTTTTGCTTTATTTAGATTGTTATTTGCCATATTTGTTTAATTGGATGATTATATTATACTCGTTTTCCCCTAATAAATAAACATTTTTTGCGGAGGTACGGAGCAAAAAATATCCTATTATCCCCTCTATAAAAAATAAAAAGAAATTTGAAAATTTTTTAAAACAATTGGGCGATAGCCCAAAAAAGAAAAGGAATATTTCAGCTAACTAGGTATATCTAAACTTGTTTATTTTTTATGTAAAATAAGCTAAAATTATTGTATAAATTTTAATTCATAACCCGCTTATGAATCAAAGAAAATATTATCCAAGTCAAGACCCGATTTTAAAAATGAAGCAGGAAATGAAGTTGCGTAATTTTAGCCCAAAAACCGTTAAGTCTTATTCTTATTATATAACTAATATATTACAATTTGCAAATAAAGGAGCAAGCAGTATTAGTGCTGAAGATGTGAGAAGTTATTTAGAAATGTTAGCTGATAGTAATTCATCTGCTTCAACCATAAATTCCGCTTATAGCGCTTTAAAATTTTATTTTGGCAATATCTTGCATCGCAAATTTTTTGTAAATATTCCTCGTGCTAAAAAAGAAAAGAAATTACCAGTAGTGTTATCTAAAGACGAAATAAAACGAATGATTGAAGTAGTTAGCAATCAAAAACATCAATGTATTTTACAATTATTATACGGGTCGGGGTTGCGTGTTAGTGAAGTTATAAAAGTTAGAATGTCTGATTTTGATTTTGACAGAAAGCTATTGCATATAAAACAAGGTAAAGGCAATAAAGATAGATATACAATTTTTTCCGAAAAACTACTGACGATTTTAGAAAAACAAAAAAAGATTAAAGAAGCTAATGATTATTTATTTACTGGTTATGATAATAAAAAGCCTTTAACTGTTGTTAGTATTAATAATATAGTAAAACAGTCTGCGACAAAGGCAAATATTCAAAAGAATATTTCTGCGCATTCTTTACGGCATAGTTTTGCTACACATCTATTAGAAAATGGCACGAGTATTAGATATATTCAGGCATTGTTAGGACACGCACGTTTAGAAACAACTCAAATATATACTCAAGTTACTAATCCAAATTTAAAAAACATCACCAGTCCTTGGTGATGCTTTTTATTATATTATTTTTTATTATTACTCAGTTATATTAATTTTAGCTTTGCCGGTTATTTTAGAATTTCCATTCCAGCCGGTAGCCTCTGCATAAATAAAATATGTTCCAACACCGGGCGCTTCTGACCAATGAGAAATTATTTCATTATTATTAACACTGCTGTTAGTGGTAATTAAGTTTGGTGTAGAATCACTAGAGGTGTGATAATAATATTTTACTTGCTGAATTGCGCTTGGTTTGTAAGTTAAAGTTTTTAACTGTAGAGGAAAGTCAGATTTTTTAACAGTACTATTGTTAGTTGGTATTGACCAAGCAAAACTTAAAGTAGTATCTCGTTCTGCATCTGGTATTACTAAATTAAATTTACGATTTTGTTGCCAACAATTTTCTGCTGTATCGCAAACTTTAATAGTAATTTTATGATTACCATTATTTAGATAACTAATATCAGTTGATAGATCATAAGCATAGGACGTAACCATTTCAATTAAATAATCATCAATATAATATTCAGCTCGTCCAATCCCTAAAGGCGCTTTAGCATCAATATCAATATTTAAAATGTTATTGGTTAAGACAAAATTATTGTCTGGTGAGTTAATACTTACTTGCGGAATATTTTTTGCATTATGAACATTATCACTTTCGGTTGGTATCTCATCTAATTCTATTTCTTCTTTTTCAGCCCATACTTTAATTGCCTCTTCCCAAACTGGAAATTGTGGATCAGTTTGATCCATGCCTGGAACATCTCCGCGCGGATCGTCTTTCCAAACGTAATATAATAGACTGTGTGGTTGCCTGAATAATTTTTCTTCAATTAATTCTGGTGGCGTATCTTCAGTTGCTAGTAAACCAGATATTTTATCAATTTTTACTTTTATCTCTCCAGCGCCAGTGCCATCTAAAGCTGCTTTGCCGGTTTCTTCAATTTTAGGTTCTTTAAAATATTCAACCGGAGTGTTGCCTAAAACGCGACGCATATATTCATTCCAAATTGGAGCAGCTACTCGACTACCACTTGAGCCACGGTTCATCTCTGAGTTATCATTATTACCAACCCAAACTCCTGTAACTAATGAAGGAGTATAGCCCATTGTCCAACCATCACGATAGTCATTAGTAGTTCCAGTTTTGGCTGCGACTGGTCGACCACTTAAAGTTAACCAGTTATTAGCGCCAAACGCATAAGCGCGCGCGTCATTGTCACTTAAAATATCATTAACCAAACGAGTAAGTTCAGCTGGCATAACAGTTTTCTTGGCTGGTTTATATTCTTCTAAAACTTTTCCATGACGATCTTCTATTTTTAAAATTGCTGACGGAGCATAATAATCACCTTCTCGAGCAAACACTCCATAGGCAGCGGTGTGCTCTAAAAGTTTTACCTCTCCCCCACCTAATACTAAAGATAATCCGTAACGCTCAGGATCAGTTAAAGTAGTGTAACCCATTTTTTGCGCTTGTTCTACTACATTAGCTGGTCCGGCTAAATACAATGCTTTAACTGCTGGTATATTTAAAGAACCTGCTAAAGCTGATCTAATCGTAACTGGACCACGTTCTTTTAAATCATAATTATGTGGCTCATATGGTTTCCCACCAACTGCAAAATTAGTAACCACATCATATAATATAGTATTTGGTGTATACTCTTTGGCAAACGCCATGGCATAGACTAAGGGCTTTAAAGAAGAGCCCGGCTGGCGTGGACGCAAAGCAATATTTACCTGTCCATCAATATCATCATTAAAATAATCACGCGAACCAACCATGGCTAGTATCTGTCCGGTTTTTGGATCAATTGAAACTAGCGCAGAATTAGAACCACCATAGCTATTAGCATTTTTTTCTCCTCGTTCGCTTACAACTTCTTCGGCGATTTCTTGTTTATATAAATCTAAAGTAGTATATATTTTTAATCCTTCTTGCTCAATCACCTGTTCCCCGTATTTTTCACTTAAAATTTCTTTAACATACATCACAAAATGCGGTGCAGTAATGTCAGTATTTGGTTCTTTAAATTGAACATTAAAGTTTTTTGCTTCTTCTAACTCATCCTCATTAATATATCCCAAATCTTCCATTGAATCTAAGATCCATTCTTGTCGAGCAAATAAACCATCTTTATTTGTTCCATATGGTGAGTAGTATGAAGGCGCTTGTGGTAAAGCAGCTAAAATAGCGGCTTGAGATAGATTAATATCACGAACTGAAAGCCCAAAATATCGCCTAGAAGCTGATTCAATTCCGTAAGCAGTTGAACCATATGGAATTTCATTAAAATACATCTGCAATATTTCATCTTTAGCAAATTGCTTTTCAATACGATAGGACAAAACAAACTCTTTTATTTTACGAGATATTTTGCGTTCATTGGTTAAAATAGCGTTTTTTACTAGCTGTTGCGTTAAAGTTGATCCTCCACGAGCACGTTTACCCATCAAAGGATCGATTATTACGCCTTTAAACATGGATAATAGGTTAAATCCGCTGTGTTCATAGAATTTACGATCCTCGGCTGCAATAGTCGCTTGTTTCATGAATTCTGGGATTTCTTCCAAATTTACAATAGTTCGCTTTTCTTCTCCATGTATTTCATATAATATAGTCTCTCCTGTACGATCGTAAATCTTAGTACTTTCTGGAATATCACGGTCAATTAGCTTATTAGGACTTGGCAATCCTCGTGATAAAATAGCTAAATATATCATACCAATGACTGCAAAAGCCAAAAATCCGACTAAAGCTAGCGAAATTAAGTTAGAAGCAGTCTTTTTATCGTAGCTTCTCCTTAATTTATAGCTTTTTGGTCGTTTATGTTTACCATTATATTGAGAAGAACCGCCCCTCATTTCCCGGCTTTTTTGAATATTAGAACGTAAAGATGAAGTATTAATAGAAGACCTTTTACTGGAACTTTTGCGCCAATCTTGTGGTGAACGCGGTTTTTTTGATAATTGTGGTATAGGCATATTATTAGTCAGAAAGTATATATGAATTATAATGTATATTTCCCCTATTGACAAATTACGGTATTTTTGATACAATTATAGTATAAAATAAAACAAAAATAAAAATTCTCCATGTTTGTCATTTAGAAAAAGTTATTAAAAGCTTACGTTTTTAATACAAAGCTAAATCTTGCAAAATAGCAAGGCAAACATGAAGAAAACCAAAATGACTACAGAAAACGCCCAATCCTTGACATGGGGCTGGAAAAAATTCGCTGACGAGTTTTTAGAGCTCTATGGCAAAGAGAAAAAACAAAAAAAAGAAAATCCAAAAGGTTTTATCGCAAGTATTATCCTGTCTTTTTTAATTATATTTATTGCCGCCCAAACTTTGGGTTTTGCCTATAATGTTGTTGAAAATCAGTCTTTGTTAGAGGAGTATAAAGGCGCGAATATAATTGTGTATAGTAATATTGGATAATATCACTAATTTACACAGATTTTTACTATAATTTCAATATTTTAAAACAGTTTCTCCCGAGTACTCGGGATCGGGACTGTTTTTTTGTTGGTTGATTTTGGGAAAGGAAAAAAATATTGTATAATAGAAAAAGACAATTAGACTTTAGTAAATAGACAACTAGAATTCTTGATCTAGTCGTCTAGTTGTTTTTATTTTAATTAAAAGGAGAAATAATGTATCTTGAGAAATTAGAAATTCAGGGTTTTAAATCGTTTGCCAATAAGAATGTTCTTAAATTTGGCGTGGGTGAAAAGAAAACGCAACATGGCATAACTGCTATTGTCGGTCCCAATGGTTCTGGTAAATCAAATATTGCTGATGCTGTTCGTTGGGTATTGGGTGAGCAGAGCATTAAATTATTACGTGGTAAAAAATCCGAAGATGTTATTTTTTCCGGATCTAGTAAAAAGGCCTCTTTAAGTTTTGCAGAGGTCTCTCTTTATTTAAATAATGAAGACAAGAAAGCACCAATTGATTATACCGAAGTAGTCATTACTAGAAGATTATATCGAGATGGTGAAAGTGAGTATTTATTAAACGGCAGTAGAGTTAGATTATTAGATATTAGTTTGCTATTAGCCAAAGCGCGTTTTGGTCAGCGAGCATATTCAGTTATCGGACAGGGAATGGTAGAGAATTTTTTAAATACTTCCATTACTGAACGGAAAGAATTTTTTGATGAAGCAACTGGGGTAAAAATGTATCAGATTAAAAGAGATGACGCAGCTAACAAATTAAGAAATACACGTGAAAATTTAGAACAAGCAGAAAATCTCTTAGCGGAAATTGAACCGCGAATGCGTTCTCTTACACGACAGATTAAAAAATTAGAACAACGGACTGAATTGGAAACTGAGCTGCATGAATTACAAATTAATTATTATGCTTCTAGTTGGCACAAGCTAAATAATGAATTAAAAGAAATTAATAAAGTTTTATTAAACGAAGAACAAGGACAACGAGAAAAAGAAAAAGAATTAAATACAATTAATCAAAAAGTAGAAGAATTGCAATCCATCCAATATGATAGTCCGATAAAAGTATCTCTAGAAGAAGATAAAAGCCGGTTAGATGAAGAGAAAAATAAGTTAAATCAAAAGTTAGCCGAAATAAAAGCTAAGATTAATATTTCCTATGAAGCGTCTGGAAATATAGATTTAACTTGGTTAAATAAACGCCAAAGCCAGTTGCAAGGAGAGGCAGAAAATGAAAATGAAAAAAGATCTATTAAACAAAAATCAATCAAAGCGTTAAGCAGTGATTTAGAAAAAATAAAAAAACAACAATCAAGCATTGATCAACGATTAGGCGAATTTAGAAGTACGTTATCTGCTAATCAAGGAGAGGGCAATAAAGAAGATAATAAAATTAAAAAAATCAAAAGTTATATTGATGAATTATATAAAATTAATCAAGACATATTTCAATCTTTAGAAAATGAAAATGATATTTCTAAAATAAGAAAAATCTTTAATAAATTAAAAGAAAAAATTGAGCAGTTAAAACAGATAGCTACAGAAAATAAAGACACTGCCAAAGAAACAAATGATCTTAATCAACAAATCACTGAATTAGAAACAGAAAAAAATAAATTAACCCAAAATTATATTGAAGTTAGCAGTCAGCTTAATTCTAATAATAGTGAAGTTAATTATTTGCAAAGTTCTGTTAAAAGCAAAGAAGACGAAATTTCTGAAATTAATAAAAAACTTTCTACCCATAAAAAAGGTAATGGCAATGATTCTAAAGAATTAGAAGATGCGCAAGTTGAAGTTGAATCAGAACTTAAAAAAATTAACAATGAATTAGAAGAGATAAAAAATAAATTAAACAAAGAAGAACAAGCTGGTCGCGATAAGCGTGAGCAGGCGATGGCTTCACAAACCAGAGCTCATGAATTGCAGTTAAGTTTTAATGATATTAATAATAGGATAAGTGAAATTAAAATAAATAAAGCTCGAGTGGAAACAAAGTTAGAAGATTTAGAACATGAGATTAGGCAAGAGCTAAATAATCTGCGAGCCGTCATTGACGCGAAAGCAGGATATGAAAATACAGATAAAAATTCCGCTTATGAACGCATGCAAAAATTAAAACATCAATTAGAATTAATTGGTGGAATTGATCCGGAGATAAAAAAAGAATATGACGAAACTAAAACTCGTTTTGAATTTTTATCCAGTCAGGTTGAAGATTTGCAGTCGGGCATGAAAAGTTTGGATAAAATTATTAATGAACTGGACAAAATAATCGCTAATAAATTTGACAGTGCCTTTGACCAAATCGCTAAGCAGTTTGAAAAATATTTTAAAGTATTATTTAATGGAGGCAGTTCAAAATTAGTAAAATATATGTCTTCTCCGGCAGAAGCGATTGATAATGAGAGTGACAATGATGCGGATGCTAATGAAACAAACTCGCCAACAGCTTCGCAGTTAGGCGGGCAGGGAAAAGGGATTGTATTAAGAAAGAAGAAAGAAATTTTAGCCGGCATTGAAATACAGGCCACCCCGCCGGGTAAGAAAATTAAAAGTATTTCCATGCTTTCTGGCGGTGAGCGTGCTTTAACCGCAATTGCTTTAATTTGCGCAATTATTTCTGTTAATCCTTCGCCTTTTGTAGTTTTAGATGAGGTAGACGCTGCTTTAGATGAGGCTAATTCTGATCGTTTAGGTAAGATTTTAGAAGAATTATCTACAAAGACGCAATTTATCACTATAACCCACAATCGATCAATGATGTATATTGCTGATATAATTTATGGCGTGACTATGGGGGATGATAGTATTTCTAAGTTGCTGAGTATTAAGATTGATGAAGTAACAAGTAACAAGTAACAAGTATCAAATTAAAGATAAAAAACACTCCGTAATATTACGGAGTGTTTTTGTATGTAGTCCCAAGGGGAATCGAACCCCTATTTTCAGGATGAAAACCTGATGTCCTAACCATTAGACGATGGGACCATTTTGATAAAAAAAGATAGCTGTTTGCCAGCTACGGGTATAATAGCGAAAAAACATGGATAAGTCAACATTTAAGGTTGAAATATTAAGTTATTTAGTATAATGTAGATATATTAATCAAAAAAGATAAAATTTATGAATAAAAAAATAATAAAACCTGAAATAATGTCACCGATTCGCGATTGGGCATCATTAGAAGCATGCAAGGATTATGCAGACGCGGTTTATTTTGGTTTATCTGATTTAACCATGCGCGCTAATGCGGATATTTTTAATTTGAAAAATTTAGGATCATTCGTGGATAAATGTCATGAATATAAAATTAAAGCATACTTAACAATCAATTCTGTTATATATAATAATGATATAAAAATTGCCGAAAAAATAATTAAAAAAGCTAAACAAGTTAAAGTAGACGCAGTAATTGTTTGGGACCCAGCGGTAATTGAATTAGCACGTAAATATAAAATCAAATTTTTTATTTCCACGCAAGCTAATATTTCTAATTATCAAACAGCCTTATTTTATAAAAAGCTTGGCGCAGCGCGAGTAGTGCTAGCGCGGGAAATGACTTTAAAACAGATTACTGAATTAAAGAAAAAAGTAGGCAAATATGAAATAGAAACATTTGTGCATGGCGCAATGTGTTGGTCAATCTCCGGACGCTGTTTATTATCAGCGGCTATTTATGGAAAGTCAGCTAACTGCGGTTCTTGCGGGCAACCTTGTCGTAAGGAATGGACGTTAGAGGATGATGAAGGCAATAAAATTTCCAATCAAGGAAAATATTATATGAGCGCTAAGGATTTATGCATGATTGAACATATCCCAGAATTAATTAAAGCGGGAATTGATAGTTTTAAATTAGAAGGACGACGCAGAGATCCGCGTTATATTGAAACTGTATCGCGTTGTTATCGCGAAGCAGTGGATGCCTATCTTGACGGAACATACACAAAGGCAAAAGCGCGTGCCTGGAAGAAAGAATTAGCCAGTGTTTATAATCGCGGTTTTGAAACCGGATTTTATTTTGGTGATCCAGGTGTAGCTGGAATTAGTTATGATAAATCTGATAGCGTGGCCACAGCTAAAAAAGTAAGAGTCGGCATGGTTACAAAATTTTATTCCAAACTAGATGTTGCCTTAATTAAATTAACTGAAGGAAATTTGAAACTAGGACAGGAAATTTATATTGAAGGAAAACATACTTATTTAAAACAAATAATTGCTTCTATGCAAATTGAAGGCAAAGATATTAAAAGCGCGACTAAAGGAAAAGAAGTTGGAATAAAGGTTGTGAAAAAAGTAAGAGAAGGAGATAATGTGTTTATGATACCTTCTACTAACTACTAGTCACTTATAAATATACGAATTTGATTAAATTATTCATTATTGGTAGGGCATGAATATTATTATTGTAAAAGATTATCAAGAGATGTCGCAGAAGGCGGCTAAATTTATTTTAAACCAGCTGGCGATAAAATCAGACAGTATTTTTGGTTTGGCGACAGGGTCTACTCCAATCGGCATGTACCAAAAAATTATCAAGGCGCATCAGAAATACGACTATGATTTTTCCCGCGTTAAAACTTTTAATTTGGACGAGTATATTGGCTTAGATAAAAAGCATGAGCAAAGCTACAATTATTTTATGTGCCAGAATTTATTCAGCCAGATAAATATTAAGCAGCAAAATATTTACATCCCAGATGGGGCAGTTAAAGACATAAGCAAGCACTGCCAAGAGTATGAAAATAAAATTCAAAAAAGTTCAATTGACATTCAAGTCCTGGGAATCGGCGCTAATGGGCATGTCGGTTTTAATGAGCCGGGTAGTTCGGTAAATTCCCAAACCCGCGTTGTTGGTTTGGACAAAAAAACCATCCAAGATAATTCCCGATTTTTTAAAAATAAAAAAGATGTGCCCAAGCAAGCGGTTACCATGGGCATTGAAACAATTTTGTCTGCCAAAAAAATTATTATTCTAGCTAGCGGTAAAAATAAAGCTCAAGCTATAAAGCAAATGGTAGAGGGCAAGATTAGCTCAAGCTGTCCGGCAAGCTTTTTGCAAAATCATCCTGACGTATATGTCATTATTGATAAGCAAGCCGCTTCGCTTTTAAAAAAACAGGAGTATAAGAAAAATGGTTGGAGTGAAATTTTAGTTTTGAATGAAAATATTTTACCTAAAAATGAAAAAGTTTTAATCATCAGCCCACACCATGATGATTCAGCGGTTAGCTGTGGCGCTATGATAAAAGCGTTGGCTAAAGATAATGATGTTTATACACTAGTAATGACAGCCGGCTATCGCGCCGCCATGCCCGAATTAACTAAAAGTGAAAAAATAAAAGCACGCCTTAAAGAAGCTCAGGCAGAAAGTAAAATTTTAGGGAGCAAGCTGTTATTCGGCAATTTTAAATTTTATGACCAGCAAAAAAAGTTTTGGCAGGATGATTTGAAAAAATTTGCCAAAATTTATAACAAAATAAAACCAGACATTGTTTTACTTCCCCACACTAAAGACGACCACCCTACTCATTTGTTAAGTACCGAGCTGGTCATGAGCTATTTTAAGCAAAAATATATGAGTGGTGTTGAACTGTGGTTTTATGAAGGCCTTTGGTCACAGCATTTACTTCCCACTATTAATTTAATATTTGGCTATGATAAAAAATTACTTAATTTCAAAAACAAAGCTTTAGCCAAGCATGAATCTCAAATTACCCGCTTGCCTTTAATCAAGGCTTCGCAAGCTTTAACTCGTTTTCGCGCCACGACTCTGCCAGAACAGCGCTTTGTCGCTTTTGGCCAGAATCCGCCCCACATTGGCGATTACGTGGAGGCATACTACAGAGTTGCCTTCGCTAAAAGGTCTTAATGACGTCACAAAAAATAAAAGTATAAAAAAAGCCCCCAACAGTGTTTTGCTGGGGTGTGTGGGTTAACCAATTGTTCACGCAAAAATATCTACTATACTTGGCTCTCCTTCGTCTGCTTCCTCTTCACCTACTTCTTCCTCATCTGTCTCAGGCCATTCACGAACTTCTTCAACTACTATAAATTCTTCTTTACACTCGCAGGTTATGTTACCTACGTTTGTATTTTCAATATGTTCTCCACAGCTAGGGCAGACAACTGAGCCATCTTCCTCAATAGGGATTTCAGGAAGAGGCGCGAAAGTGTTAGACCCATCAAATGGCTGGTAACTATCGTCATATCCATCTTCACTTAACATAACTACACCTCCTTCAAGGTTCTGATTATAGCATGCGATTTTTATTTTATTTTGTCAATTATTGCTTTTTTAATAAAAAAAGCCCCCAACAGTGTTTTGCTGGGGGATGCGATTGGTTTGCAATGCCTTGCGGTTATCCTTGCTGTGCTACCAGATAATCGTGGATTGCAGTGTCATAAGCGAGCGTCATCGCAAAGACTTTTATTGCCAAACCTTGTCTTGTTTCCTTGGAAACGCCATCGGGACTTGCCATTTCCTCAATGACTGATTCGTAATCCTCTGGATCGGTTAGAGCGATGACAGATGCATTGTTCTTCGCTGCCGCGCGAATCATGGTCGGACCGCCGACGTCGATTTGCTCAATAGCTTGAGGCATCGTGCAACCTGGTTGGGCGATCGTTTGCTCGAACGGATACAGATTACAAACCACCACGTCGATCGGCGAAACATTGTTGGCTTCCGCGTCTGCTTCGTGTTGCGCGTTACCACGCATGTACAATACTCCGCCAAGGATTAGAGGATGCAGAGTTTTTACCCGACCATCAAACATTTCCGGAGACCCTGTGCGTGTGGAGACTTTAGTTACCGGAATTCCAGCTTTTTCCAAGGCTTTTGCGGTGCCTCCGGTTGAGAGAATCTCAAATTCTTGCTTCAGCAATGCTTCAGCAAGTTTGACGATTCCTGTTTTGTCGTACACTGATAGCAGTGCATATTTTTTTCTGGGCATAATTTTGCCCTCCTTTTCTCATGCCTCAAGGTACAAAATAAGCTAAACCATTACAGTTTAGCCCTCCTTATTGTTAATTTAAGACTAACGGATAATAAATTAAAAAGCAAATTGATTTTTCTTGCTTTTTTAATGGTTTTATCATACTCTAAGCACAGAGATAAAAGCCAAAATCAAGGAGGATTTGTACCTTTTATGATTTGGCTTTGTTTTATATCACACAGAAAAGAGGAGTAACGACTATGCCTCAAGCGCAAGAAAGGCTATTAGGCCTTTCAAAAAGTATCATTCCGGCCGCTGATCTGGAAGGCGAGCATTTACCAACTCTATGCAGAGCGGTCGCGGATATTCCGAGGATTAAGGCAATTAAAATTGGCTTTGATCTCGGGCTAACAGGACTGCGACAAGTCGTGGATGCCGTTAAAGGGGTGAATCCCGAATTCAAGGTCATCTATGACCATCAGAAAGCAGCTAACGACATTCCAGCAATGGGTGAAAAGTTTGCTAATCGATTGAAAGCCTCAGGCGTGGATGCGGCAATTCTATTCCCCTTCACCGGGCCAGCGACGCAAAAAGCGTGGACTGAAGCCTGTATGAATGCAGGGTTGATCGTTCTGACCGGTGGGGTTATGACGCATCCGGAGTTTTTGGCCAGCGAGGGCGGTTATATCCCCGACGATGTGCCGGAAAGAATCTATCGTTTGGCCATCGAGTTGGGAGTTCGCAGCTTCGTCGTACCCGGCAACAAACTGGATTGGGTGGAAAAATTGCGCGCTTTGTTTGATCAGGAGATCGGGGCGGGCAAGTTTGACCTTTTCGCTCCTGGCCTTGTGACTCAAGGTGGCGACGTTTCCGCATGTGGGAAAGCGGCTGGACCACAGTTTCACGCGATTTGTGGTTCCGGCCTCTACGGTAAGCCGATTCGCACAGAAAAAGAAATGTGTATGGCGGCGCAAATACTCGCAGAAGCGATCGCCGTGTAACCGAGAACGAAGATTCTTAAAAGGAGGAGGTAAAAAGAATGAGCGAAGAAAGAGCAAGACAGCTCTTGAAAAATGCTGGAGCAGTTCTCACCGGTCATTTTGTCGGCAATAGCGGAAAACATTTTTCCGTGTATGTTGCTAAAGACAGAGCCACTCAGCGTACAAGTGTAATTTCTGAGTTATGTGCAAGTGCTGCCGAGCTATTTGAGGGAGATAACGTTGAGGTTGTTGTTTCCCCGGCTGTTGGTGGCATTGCCCTAGCGCAATGGACGGCGTACCACCTCACTTGTCTTCATCCAGATCGGCTTGAAGTGCTTGCTTTGTATGTAGAACACGACGAGGAGGTAATCATAAAATGCGGCCTGGACGGCGAGTCTAACGCCTTTGAAGTTCCTTCACAGGGTGTGTTTGATCTTTTGCCAGGCGAGAAACTTGTCGTCGTGAAGCCCGGGTTTGTTTTGAAGCGCGGTTTTGCGGCTGATGTAAAAGGCAAGCGTATCTTGGTGGCTGAGGACATTCTGACCACTGGCGGTTCTGCAGCGCGTACGGTAGAAGCCGTCAAGAATGCTGGTGGCATTGTGGTCGGTTGTGCAGTTTTAGCCAATGGCGGTAAGGTTACCGCAACAGACATCGGCGTTCCTCGTTTGGAAGCGCTTGTGACTGTTGAAAGACAGCTCTTTACCAAGGAAGAGTGTGCGGATCACGGGCTTTGTGCGCAAGACGTGCCGGTTAACACTGACTTTGGTCACGGCGCAGAATTTCTTGCGCAGCGACAGTGACTTCTGTTTCACACTAGTAGAGTGGCGAAGGTTTCTCCTGGGAGCCTTCGCCTTTTTTATTCCCCTTGACAAAGTTATTTAACTATAATAGAGTTACTAATAGTTATGTCCCCACAAATCTACAAATTAACTACAAATAATACAAATATAATGTATGTTTAATATTTCAACAAAATCTGACTATGGGCTTATTGTAATGGTGGAGTTGGCTAAAAAGTATAAACAGGATTATTTATCTTTAGCTGATATTGCTAAAGCCAAAAAATTATCATCTGCCTATTTAGTCCAAATTATTCAACCGTTGATAAAAGCAAAATTAATTGAGAGTAAGGAAGGAAAAGGTGGCGGTTATAAATTATTAAAAAAGCCATCACAAATTTCAGTGCTAGAAGTTATTGAAGTTTTAGAAGGTCCGACTAATTTAGTAAAATGTTTGCGAGACAGTAAGGTAAAATGTTCTTGTTTTATTGATTGTGATATGAAAAAAGTTTGGCCTACTATTATTGAGGATGTTAAAGACGTTTTAAGAAAGAGGAAGTTAAGTAATTTGGTTTAACACCCCTTTTATGAAAAATAAAAAAATATATTTAGATTATGCTGCGACTACTCCGGTTGATCCGAAAGTAGCCAAGGCAATGGAACCATATTGGACGGAGAAGTTTGGCAATACTGCCTCACTTCATTCTTTTGGTATTGAAGCTAAAGAAGTTTTAGAAAAATCTAGAAAAATAATTGCTGATACAATTAAAGCTAAAATATCTGAGATAATTTTTACTGGTTCTGCCACAGAAAGTAATAATTTAGCGCTTAAAGGATTAGCTATGGCATATCCTGAAAAAAAGCACATCATTGTTTCTAGTGTGGAGCATGATTGTGTTTTAACTTCTGCTAGTTGGTTAGAACAACAGGGATATAAATTAACGCTTTTAAAAGTTGATGAGTATGGAATGGTTAAGCCAGGAGACGTGGAAAAAGCGATTACTAAAGATACTCTATTGGTTTCCGTGATGCATGCTAATAATGAGATTGGAACTATTCAGCCAATAACTGAAATTGGAAAAATTTGTAAAAAGCATAATGTATTATTTCATACTGATGCGGTGCAAAGTTTTGGTAAATCACCGATTGATGTAAATCGAATGAATATTGATTTACTAACCGCTAGCGCACATAAAATGTATGGCCCTAAAGGTGCGGCCATGTTATATATACGAACAGGAATAAAAATAAAACCATTATTGCATGGCGGTGGCCATGAAAACGGTTTGCGATCATCATCAGTTAATTTACCGGCGATTGTTGGTTTTGCAAAAGCGACAGAGATTTGTGTTGCTGAACACAAAAAGGAACATATTAGATTAATAAAATTACGCGATAAATTAATTAAAGGCATTTTGAAGAATTTGCCAGACGTAAAATTAAACGGGCATCCAAAATTGCGTTTGCCAAATAATATCAATTTACGATTTAAACATATTGAAGGCGAAGCGATTGTAATGTTGCTTGATAATTTTGGCATTGCTGCTTCTACTGGCTCAGCTTGTTCCTCACCAAAACTACAAGCTTCACATGTTTTATTATCTTGTGGTATTCCAGTTGAAGAAGCGCATGGATCATTGAGAATTAGTTTAGGGAGATGGACGACTGACGATGATATTAAAGCTTTATTAGATAAACTTCCTAAAGTGATAAGTAAACTTAGGGAGTTATCTCCATTTAAGTAGAATTTTAACCATATGTATACAAAAAAAACATTATCTAATTTCACTAATCCAAAAAACTACGGCAAGTTAAAGAATCCTGACGGAGTCGGAAAGGTTGGTAATGTAATTTGTGGAGATGTGATGTATTTATATATAAAATTAGATAAAGATAAAAAGAAGATTAAAAATATCGGCTTTGAGACTTTTGGTTGTGTGGCAGCGATTGCTACTAGTTCTGAAATTACAGAATTAGCTAAAGGAAAAACTTTAAAGTATGGGATGAATATAAAGAAAGATGATATTGTAAAATCTTTAGGCGGGTTACCGCCAGTAAAGGTGCATTGTTCAATTCTAGCAGTGGATGCGTTAGCTGAAGCGATTCATGATTATTTGAAAAAAAATAAACAGCCTATACCGGCTGACTTAGAAAAAAAGCATGAACGAATTAAGCAAGAGAAAGAAATAATAGCATGTAAGTATAAAGATTGGACGGATGCAGAAAGTAAAGCAGTGAAAAATAAATAGTAATAAAAAAACCGACGAAGAAATTCGTCGGTCTTTTTTTTATTCAGCTTGCTGTTCTCGCCAAAGGGCGGCGTAGAGTCCAGCTTGTTGGAGTAGTTCTTGATGATTGCCTTGCTCAATTATTTTACCTCGCTCTAATACACAAATTTGATTAGCGTGCGCGATGGTAGAAAGTCGATGAGCAACTAAAATAGTAATTAGATTTGGATTTAGTTTTTCAATATTTTCTATAGTTTGAGTAATTTCTTTTTCAGTTATTGAATCAAGACTAGAAGTAGCTTCATCAAAAATAATTAAATCAGGTTGGCGTAGCAGCGCGCGAGCAATCGCTAGTCGTTGACGTTCACCACCAGATAATTTTAAGCCACCTTCACCGATTTTAGTATCTAGTCCTTTAGATGCTCGTTCTAGTACAGAATTTGCAGCCGCTTGTTTTAATACTTTTAAACAATCCTCATCATTAGCCTCTGGATTAACAAATAATAAATTTTCTCTAATGGTTCCAGAGAAGAGTTGAGTTTCTTGTGAGACTAATCCAATGCGTTTGCGTATTGCTTGATAATCAATTTTAGTTGCATCAATATTATTAAATAATAATTTTCCTTTAGTTGGTTCGTATAAGCCAGAGATTAATTTAATTAAAGTAGTTTTGCCCGAGCCAGATAAACCAGCAAAAGCAAGCGTTTGTCCAGCATGAGCAGTTAAATTAATATCTTGCAAAGAAGGTTGTTTAGCGGCTGTGTAAGTAAAGCTAGCATTATCAAAAGTAATCGAATTTAATTTTTTAATTATTTGCGGGTTAGTCGGTTGAGGTGGAATAGGAGTTTGTAAAATAACATTAACTTGTTCCATACTGGCGCGTGATTCCTGGTATGAAGCAATTACCTCGCCTAACTCAGCTAATGGATTAAAAATAAAGAAAGAATAAAATAATAAACTAAAAAACTCACCCAAAGTCATCACGCCTGTAAAAATTAACCAAAGCATTAACAGCATCAATAATGAACGTAGAAAATTAATTAACGTTCCTTGCGTAAACATCATTTTTCTAATTAAGCGAACTTTTGCCAACTCTAATTCTAAAATTTGTTCGTTAACCTTGTTTAATTGTTTTATTTCTTGTTCTTCCAACCCCAAACTTTTTACTAATTGTACATTACGTAAGGTTTCAGTAGTTGAACCAGCTAGATCAGCGGATTGTTTAACTATTTTACTTTGGGCTTCTTTAACACGTTTACTAATTAGTAAAGTTACAATACCTAAAGTTGGAATAATTAAAAAATATACTAAACCAATTGACCAATGCACGGTTAAAGCATAGCCTATGACAAATATAATTCCGATCAGTGAGAAAAAAACAGTATTAATCATGCCTGCAATAAACTTTTCTGTATCTATCCGCGCTTTTTGTAATTTTTGTAATAGCTCACCAGATCGTTGATCTTCGAAATGAGCGTAGGTCAAAGAAAATGAATGCTTTACAGTATGCGCGTAAAGCTTAGTACCAACTTTTTTTGTAATAACATTAACATAGTAATCTTGGAAATTTTTAGCCACCCGAGAAATAAAAGCAACTACAACACCAGCAGCTAGTAGCAAGGCCACTCCTTGTATAAAATCACGAGAACTTAGCTCATTAATTTTATTAGCATAATTATCAATTATTAAACGAAAAATTTGCGGATCAATTAATTGAAAAAGACGATTAATAGTTGCTAAAATTAAAGCGCCAAAGAGTATAGATTTATATTGTTTAATGTATGAGTATAATAATTTCATATTAGGACATGACAGAAACATTTCTATTTCCGTCTTTATTTAAATTGATTTTAATAATCATTGCGTTTTTTGGTAAAATGCCTTTTACTTTATCTACCCATTCAATAACGGTAATTGTTTGCGGGTTATCAACAAATTCTTCCACACCCAGCGCTTCAAGTTCTTCAGCGGAGTTAAGACGGTAGGCGTCAATGTGGATGAGCGACCCCTTCTTAATTCTTTTTTTTATAGGGTAAATTTTCATTATATTAAAAGTGGGACTGTTAACGGTTTGTTTAACTCCTAAGGATTTTGCTAAATATTGGATAAAAGTAGTTTTTCCAGCGCCAAGATTACCAATAAAACCAATAATTTCCCCGCCATAAAGCGACTGCGCTATTTTTTCAGCTAGTTTTTCCGTATCTGCTAGAGTTTTAATAGTATATTGTTTCATATATTAAAATTTATAATTTACAGTAGTTTACTATACCATATTTATAATATTTTGGAAACTTGTGCGATAATATATCATCTTATATAATATTCATACCTTACAAAAGAGACTATTTACTAAAAAATAACAATATGAAAAAATTAGTGATTTTAGGATTTTTATCTTTACTTATTTTAACAGGTTGCAGTTTAACTGGAGGAGACGGAGATGTCCTAGGTACTAAAGTTATAAGCACTGAAGAGGCCAAAGTTAAGGCAGAGGAATTTATTAATAGTAATTTAATGCGAGATGGACAAGAAGCAACCGTTACTGAAGTTATAGAAGAAAATGGTCTATATAAAATTATGGTTGATATTGGTGGCGCTGAAAATTTAGCGTCTTTCATGAGCAAAGACGGTAAAACATTTTTCCCACAAGCAATGGACGTGGATCAAACAAACGCACAAGCAAATGATAATTCAGATCAGACACAACCAACAACTGAAGTTGCTGTTAAAAATGACAAGCCAACAGTCGAATTATTTGTCATGAGTCATTGCCCTTATGGTACTCAAATCGAAAAAGGAATCTTACCAGTAGTTAAGGCGTTGGGCGATAAAATAGATTTTGATTTAAAATTTTGTGATTATGCCATGCATGGGAAAACAGAAATTGATGAACAGTTAAATCAATATTGTATTCAAAAAGAAGAACCAGAGAAATTATTAACCTACCTAACTTGTTTCTTAAAGGATAGCGAAGGAGAAAGTTGTTTAACCTCAAGTGATATTAACAAAACTAAATTAAACAAATGCGTTGCTAACGCTGATAAAGAATTTAAAGCAACTGAATTGTTGAACGATAAAAATTCATGGAAAGGAAACTATCCTCGATTTACAGTTAATCAAGATGACGTAGATAAATATGAAGTACAAGGTTCTCCTACTCTAGTAATTAATGGAGAGAAAATTTCTGCTGGAAGAAATTCAGCTGGATTATTGGCAGCTGTTTGCTCTGGATTTAATGAGCAGCCAGAAGAATGTTCATTAACTTTAGATTCTGCTACTCCAGCTCCAGGATTTGGTTTTGAAGGAAGTGGAGATGCTACTGCAGCTGAATGCAACTAATTAGACGCTAAAACTACGCAAAATATAACGCAAAATTACGCCAAATATTAATAATACAATATAACAAAAAAAAATAGTCCCGATTATTCGGGACTGTTTTTCTTATCTATCGCCTACATGAGTGGGATGTTCATGCCCAATTTTTTTTCTTTGTTCAAGATAGCTAATATGTTTCTTTCTTTCTTTTGTATACTCAATTTTGTTAAAGCTGAATTTTCTAATCATATTTGAGGCATATTTACCACCTAAGAAATGAGGCAAAATTACATACGATGCTCCTCGTTCATAGAGCCGCTCAGCTTCTTTAATGTTATGAGAGATAGCAACAATTATTGCCTTGCTATTTTTCTCTCTAATTTTTCTTATAATCAAAGAGTTTGTTTTAAAATCTGGTATGGTTGAAACCGCCATTTTTATTTTCTCCAAATTTAGTTCACATAAAAATTCAACATCATCAGCATCACCGTAACGATGTGGAATATTTTTTTCTGTTAGATATTTAATGATTTGCGGATCAAAATCTATCACTAAAAATTTCTTTTTAAGCTTATTAAATGATTTAATAAAATCATAACCAATTCTATTATGACCGAATAAAATTATGTCATATTTTTCAGTAATAGTCTTTTTATCTTTAGTATTATTTTTTTCAAAAATTGATAATAACGGATAAATATGAGTATATATTTTTTCCGCATACAGTATTAAATAAGTAGAGCCGGCAATAGTAATTAAACCGACTAAAGTTACTAAAGAGAGAATATCTCCTTCAACATGACCCAGCTTTACTCCTAACATTATTAGTATTAAAGAAAACTCAGAGATTTGAGCAACAGTTAAACCAGCTAAAAATCCAGTACGTTTATTATAGCCGAGTTGTCTCATTAAGATCATCACAATTAAAGGATTGCCTATTAGGACAAAAAGAGAAAATATAATAGTTGGCAGTATTAATACATATATATTATCAAAAGCCATTTTCGATCCCAATAGAATGAAAAATAAAATTATAAAAAAGTCGCGCAATGGTTTCATTTTTGAACTTATTTCGGTGTGATATGGAGAGATAGACAAGGTAACACCGGCGATTAGCGCGCCGATTTCAATAGAAAATCCAAAGTAATAAAATAAGGTTGCTAGTCCCAAGCCCCATGAGATAGAAAATAAGAATAAAAATTCTTGAGAATGCGCGAAAAAATAACTTAAGCGCGGTAAGATATAAACACTAACTAAAACGCATAAAATTATTAAAGCAAATCCTTGAATAGCAATCGCACTAACTATTTTTGTAATATCGCCTCCATTAGAAAGAGCAGAAACTATAATTAAGATAAAGGTTGCGATAATGTCTTGAATCAATAAAAATCCTAAAGCAATTTTTCCATAAAGTTTTTGTGAATCTTTTTTATCAGATAAAAGTTTAACGATAATAATAGTGCTACTAAAAGCTAGCGCAATTGAAGTATAAATTGAGGCAACAAATGAAAAGCCAAAAAGCTGACAAATTAAAAATCCAATTAAAGAAGTAAAAATAACCTGCCCCAATCCGGTAATTAAAGCAATTTTACCTACTTCTTTAATTAAACGAGGGCTAAGGCCAAGCCCGACCGTAAATAACAATAAAGCAATACCGATTTCAGAAAAAACGCTAATTATTTCCTCTGTCTGTATGACATTAAAAAAATACGGTCCAACGATAAGACCAGTAATGATATGTCCAATAATTAGTGGTTGACGTAAAAGACGCATTAAGCCAGCAATGGCAGTAGCGATGACGATAATAATAGAGATTTCTGCAAATACAGTCATGAATTAGTCATAAAGTTTATAAAGTCCATAAAGTCAAAAGTTTTTAAGTCTACAAAATTAATTTTGTAAATTTAATGATTTTAAGACTTTTGATTTTATGAATCTATGTTATTATAACATATTTTATTTGTATTTGATATTTTGTTTGACATTTTGAGATGGTTATGATAGGCTTTAATCAATTAAGAATGATTATGAAAGCTGGTTGTATTAGTACAACGGGCTTTTTTTAAATCCTACTAATTACGAATTACTTACGAATATACGAATTAGATACTTCGGCTCGCTTCACTCGTTCAGGATGACAAAAAAATTAGTATATTTATAAGTAATTTATAGTTAATATATAAATTAAATAATTAATATTTAATAGTATGGCACAAAATGAAATCGCAGCTGCAGCTCGTGCAATATGCGAAGAAAAAGGAATATCATTAGAAGCGGTTGTTGAGGCAATTGAATCAGCCTTAGCGGCAGCTTATCGTAAGGACTATGGCGAGAAAAATCAGAACATTAAAGTTGAATTTGAATTAGAAACTGCTAAGTCCAAGATTTATGATGAAAAAGTAGTAGTGGAGGATATGCCTGAAGAAGAGACGGAAGAAGAGGGCGATAACGATGATGATGCAAGTAACAAGGATGATGGCGACGATGATAAAAAAAACAAAAAAACAAAAAAACAAGAAAATAAAGACGACAAGAAAGTAGAAACTAAGAAAGTAGAAACTGTTGACGATAATAAAGAAGAGGAAGAAGTGAGACGTTTTAATCCTCGAACGGAAATTCAACTTTCCGACGCTAAAGAAATTAAAAAGAGTTATAAAGTTGATGATGTTATTAAAACAAAATTAGAAGTACCCGAAGATTACGGAAGAATGGCAGCACAAACCGCTAAGCAAGTTATTATTCAACGTATTAGAGAAGTTGAACGTGCCAATATGTTTGATGAATTTAAAGACAAGGAACATGAAGTTTTGACAGGCATTATACAACGACGTGAAGGCAGAGTAATTTTAGTTGATTTAGGTCGCGCTAATGGAATTTTAACCTCAGAAGGACAGGTCGCCGGAGAACAATACGAAGCAGGGCAGAGAATAAAGGTTTATGTGGAAGAAGTACGATCAGGAGCTAAAGGTCCGGAGATTATTTTATCTCGCACGAGTGTTGAAATAGTACGAAAAATATTTTTATCAGAAATTCCAGAAATATCTAATGGTTTAGTAGAGATTAAAGCTGTTTCTCGCGAAGCTGGCTCTAGATCTAAGATAGCAGTTCATGCTACTGAAGAAAATGTTGATCCAATTGGCTCTTGCGTTGGCCAACGTGGTGCTCGTATTTCTACAATCATTAGCGAATTAGGTGGAGAAAAAATTGATATTATTGAATATTCTGAAGATGCTAGTGAATTTATCGGTAATGCTTTATCGCCAGCCAAATCAGTAAGCGTAGAGGTTAATGAAGAAAATAAATCAGCAGTAGCTAACGTTGCCTCTGATCAATTATCTTTAGCTATTGGCAAGGGCGGACAAAACGTGCGTTTAGCAGCTAGATTAACTGGATGGAGAATTGATGTTAAGGAAGCTATAAGTGACAGTGGTGACGATAAAGAAAAAGATGAGGAAAAAACAGAGAATGGCGATGAAAAAGAACAGGAATCAGGAATTACGAACAAGGAATCAAGTGATAAGAATGAAAAGAAGGTAAAGAAAGAAGTAGATGATGAAACTAAAGAAACTGAGAAACCAGAGAATGCTGACGAAGAAAAAGAAGAAAGTGGTGAGCAGAAAGAAACAAAAGATGATAAGAAGAAAAGTAAGAAGAAAAAAGAGGGCAAGACTGAGAAACTAGAAACTGAAAAAACTACTAAAGATAAAAAAGAAACTAAATAATTATTTAACTAATAACTAAGCAACCTTATGATGACATTCGAACTTTGGACTGCGCTAATTGCTTTAGTCGGTCTCGCGTTTGCTGGAACATTGGCTTACCAGTTAAAAAAGCAAGCCGTAGTTGATGCTAAAGCTAAGGAAATTGCCCAACATATCCATGATGGAGCAATGACGTTTTTAAACAAGGAGTACAAAATTTTAAGCATCTTCGTGCTGATTGTAGCGATTTTAATTTGGGTAACACCAGCTTTAAGTTGGCAGACAGCTGTTTGTTTTGTAGCTGGCGCAATATTCTCTATCGTGGCTGGTAATATCGGCATGCGTATTGCTACTTCTGCTAATGTAAGAACTGCTGAGGCAGCTAAAAAAAGTTTACACCAAGGATTACAGATTGCTTTTTCCTCTGGTTCAGTAATGGGACTAACAGTAGTAGGGTTAGGATTATTGGGCGTTAGTTTAGCTTATTATATTTTTAAAGATCCAACTATAATTTATGGTTTTGGTTTTGGTGCTTCTTCAGTAGCTTTGTTTGCCCGCGTTGGTGGCGGTATTTATACCAAGGCGGCTGATGTTGGTGCTGATTTAGTTGGTAAAGTAGAGGCTGGTATCCCAGAAGATGATCCACGTAACCCAGCAACTATTGCTGATAATGTTGGTGATAATGTTGGTGATGTGGCTGGCATGGGTGCTGATCTATTTGAATCTTATGTAGATACCATAATTGCTGCCATGGCCTTAGGTTTATTAGGCGCAGCTGTTTACGGTGAAAAAGCAGTTATCTTACCATTATTATTAGCTGGCACTGGAATTATAGCGGCTATCTTAGGTAACTTTGTAGTAACTGCCTTTAAAAAAGGAGATCCTCATTCTATCCTTAATAAAGGAATTTGGTCAGCTGCAGTTTTAATGGCAATTGGTGCTTATCCAGTTGTAAATTATGCTGTAGGAGATATTAAAGTATATTGGGCCATGCTAGTAGGTTTAGCTTCAGGGATTATTATTGGTTTAGTAACTGAGTATTATACTTCTGATAAAAATAGTCCAGTTCAGAACGTAGCTAAAGCATCTGAGAGCGGACCAGCTACTAACATCATCGCTGGTTTAGCTTTAGGTTTATTTAGCACAGTGGTGCCAGTTCTAGTTGTTGTGGTTGCTATCTTTTTATCATTCAAATTAGCTGGCCTGTTTGGCATTGCGATTGCTGCAGTGGGTATGTTAGCCACCTTAGGAATAACTTTAGCAACTGATACTTACGGTCCAGTAGCTGATAATGCGGCTGGTATTGCGGAAATGGCTGGCATGGGACAAGAAACTCGCGAACGAGCTGAAGAATTAGACGCAGTTGGTAATACAACAGCTGCTATTGGTAAAGGCTTTGCTATCGGCTCTGCTGCTTTAACTGCTTTGGTGTTAATGGTTAGTTTTGGACAAGCAGTTAATTTGCAAACAGTTAATATTTTAGATTCAAATGTGTTAATCGGTTTATTCATTGGTGGTTTATTGCCTTGTGTCTTTTCTGCTTTTTCTATGAAAGCTGTAGGCGAAGCTGCTTTTGAAATGGTGCAGGAAGTACGACGTCAGTTTAAAGAAATTCCAGGTATCATGGAAGGAACCGGTAAACCAGATTATAAAAAGTGTATTGATATTTCTACTAACGCAGCCTTAAAACGGATGATTGCTCCTGGTTTGCTAGCAGTAGTTTCTCCAGTAGTAGTTGGTTTAGTTTTGGGTGCTGAAGCACTAGTTGGCTTGCTGGCTGGTTCATTAGTAACTGGATTTTTATTGGCTGTAATTATGGCTAATGCCGGTGGAGCATGGGACAATGCTAAGAAATATATTGAATCAGGTAAATTAGGTGGTAAAGGTTCTGAGACTCATAAAGCGGCTGTAGTTGGCGATACTGTTGGCGACCCGTTTAAAGATACTTCTGGACCAAGTTTGAATATTTTAATTAAACTAATGGCGATTGTTTCACTTGTGATTGCTCCGTTGTTAGTATTATAAGCTCCTACGAATTACGAATTGAATACGAATATACGAATACTGTAAATCTTGTTAGCTAGTAAGGAGTCCAACTCCCCACAGGGAGTTGGACTCCTATGCGAGCTTGTAAAATTAATAAATATTAAATAGATTATCTTATGAAAGTAAACAAGAACAATACAGGCAAAGAATTAGAATTAACAGTTGAGTTAAGTTGGGAAGAATTAAAGCCGTATTTAGAAGAAGCGGCTCAAAAAATTTCTAAGGATGTAAAAGTTGAGGGCTTTCGCCCTGGACATGTGCCTTATGATATTTTAAAGAAGCAGATTGGTGAGATGGAAATCTTACAAGAAGCAGGTAACGCAGCCGTAAATAAAACTGCTAGCCAAGTTTTGAAAGATAATGCGAAAGACCCGTCATCTGACGATGCCGAGGTGAGTGAAAAATTAATAGGCCAACCGCAGGTTAAAATTACTAAAGTTGCCGTTGATAATCCGATGGAATATAAGATAACCATTGCCTTAATGCCAGAAATAAAATTAAGTAAGTATAAAGAGTTAGGCATTGATCAAAAAGAAATTGAAACTAAAGATGAGGAAATTGAAAAAGTAGTAACAGATTTAGTAAATATGCGCGCTAAAGAAAAAATAGTTGATCGTGAAATTAAAGACGGCGACAAAGCATTGGTTGATATAGATATGTTTTTAGATAAAGTTCCGGTTGAAGGCGGACAAGGAAAAGGTACAGCTGTCATGGTTGGCGGAGATTATATTATCCCCGGCTTTGATAAAGAATTAATCGGCGCAAAAAAAGGCGATGTCCGTGAATTTAAATTACCTTACCCAAAAGAACATTTTCAGAAAAATTTAGCTGGTAAGATAGTTGAATTTAAAGTGAAAATTAATGAAATTTACGAACGTGAATTGCCAGAGGTAGGTGATGAATTTGCTAAAACTTTAGGCGCTAAGAATATGGAAGAAGTGAAAAAACAGATTAGAGATAATGTAGAAAAAGAAAAACAACAGAAAAGTGAACAAAAAGTAGTTTTAGAAATTTTTGAAACTATTTTAAAATCAACTACTTTTAGTCATATCCCAGAATCCATGACACATAGTGAAGCGCATAATATGATTCATGAATTAAAACGTAATGTTGAACAGCAGGGTGGAAAATTTGAAGATTATTTAACTCATATTAAAAAGTCACCTGAAGAAATGGAAAAAGAATTAATGCCAGAAGCAGAGAAACGAGTTAAAACCTCTTTGATGTTAAGTGAAATAGTAAAATTGGAAAAAATTAAAGTTGAGGAAGAAGAATTGAAACAAGCTATCGCAAAACAATTAATGACTTACAAAGATAATCCAGAAATGCAACAAAAAGCAGACACACCAGAATTTAGAAATTATGTTCAATATAATTTAATCAATCAAAAAGTAATTGATAAATTAAAAGAGTGGAACATTTCCAAGTAACAAATTAATATGCAAGAAAAAATTAGAAAAGAAATTTTATATTTTTTGAATAATTCAGGAAAGCATACTAGCTATAATGATATTTGGAATTATGTTAATTCCAAAATGGAGAGTATTAATGAAAATGAGTTTAATAAAGAACTTGCTAGTTTAGCAAAACAAAATTTAATAATCTCTCATCTTTCTGTAAATAAAGAAAAAAGATACGAGGCAGAAGTGAAACGTCATTATCATTTTATTTGTCAAAAGTGCGGAACAGTTAAAGATGTTTTTATGGAGCAAGGAGCAGTTAACATGGTAGCAGATCATGCACAGAAATTAGCTCATTCATATGCAAAAATTGATAAAGTTAACATGAGCTTTCAAGGTGTTTGTCATCAGTGTCGTCGTTAGTTAGTAGTGAGTAGGTTGTAGTAAACAGTAAGCAGATAATATATTAGATAAAAAATCTCCCGTTCATGCGGGAGATTTTTTGTTTGTGGGTGTGCGAAGATTTGCCCTCCCATCTCGCTACGCGATTGGGCGGGTAAAAACTACGGACTTTGTGGGTGTGCGAAGATTCGAACTTCGGACCTCGTCCTTATCAGGGACGCGCTCTAACCAACTGAGCTACACACCCTTCCTGTGTGCCCCGAGTCAGAATTGAACTGACGACACAAGGATTTTCAGTCCTTTGCTCTACCACTGAGCTACCGAGGCTTAATGTTGCGGGGGTCGGACTCGAACCGACGACCTCCAGGTTATGGGCCTGGCGAGCTGCCAACTGCTCTACCCCGCTAATATTTGTGTGTGGGCCCAGATGGACTTGAACCATCGACCACCGCCTTATAAGAGCGGTGCTCTAACCAACTGAGCTATGGGCCCCATCCTCAATTTTATTTTAGCTTACTATTTAATTTTACATTATGCAACAAAAAAAGTCCTATAACAGGACTACTTTTTGTTGATTTATAAGTAGTCCCATAAACTACTTTCACTTAACAATTTTATTTTTGGTATTAAGAGGCGCCAACTCCACTGCTTTGCAACAGTAGTCCTCCGAAATGAATTCGGAGTCGACTTTATCTTGAATTTAATCAAGACTATTCCTTAGAAAGGAGGTGATCCATCCACAGCTTCCGCTACGGATGCCTTGTTACGACTTTGTCCCTATTATCGGTTTCACCTTCTGCCCAAAACCATGGACATTCGGATGCCCCCGACTCTCTTGACATGACGGGCGGTGAGTACAAGACCCGAGAACGTATTCAACGCGCCGTGGCTGATGCGCGTTTACTAGCGATTCCAGCTTCATGGAGTCGAGTTGCAGACTCCAATCCGAACTAAGAGAAGTTTTTAAGGATTTGCTCCACCTCGCGGTTTGGCTTCCCGTTATACTTCCCATTGTAGCACGTGTGTAGCCCAGGATGTAAGAACCATGCTGATTTGACGTCGTCCCCTCCTTCCTCCCAGCCCGAAATTCACAAATTTTTTATGAACTTTGGGCTGGGCAGTCTCCTAAGACACATGAAACTTAGGATAGGGGTTGCGCTCGTTTCCCGACTTAACGGTACATCTCACGACACGAGCTGACGACAACCATGCAGCACCTGTCTAGCACCTTCGAAAGATTCTCTATCTCTAGAGTGTGCAGCTAGATGTCAAACCCTGGTGAGGTTCCACGCTTATCATCGAATTAAACCACATGCTCCACCGCTTGTGCGGGTCCCCGTCTATTCCTTTGAGTTTTAGCCTTGCGGCCGTACTCCCCAGGCGGGATGCTTAACGTGTTAACTTAGGTGGACAGCACTGGCAGGGTCGATACTGCCAATACTTAGCATCCATCGTTTACGGCGTGGACTACGGGGGTATCTAATCCCCTTCGCTACCCACGCTTTCGTCTCTCAACGTCAGGCACGTTCCAGTAAGCTGCCTTCGCATTTGGTGTTCTTGCTGATATTAATGGATTTAACCCCTACACCAGCAATTCCGCTTACCTCTACCGGCCTCTAGTTTAACCGTATCTTCCGCAGTCCCGAAGTTAAGCTTGCGGGATTTGACGAAAGACGTGTTAAACCGCCTACAGACGCTTTACGCCCAATAAATCCGGATAACGCTTGGGGCACTCGTATTACCGCTGCTGCTGGCACGAGTTTAGCAGCCCCTTATTCATCAGGTACCGTCATTTGTTCGTCCCTGATAAAAGATCTTTACACCCCGAAGGGCTTCTTCGATCACGCGGCGTCGCTCCTTCACACTTGCGTGCATTGAGGAAGATTCTTGACTGCAGCCTCCCGTAGGAGTCTGGGCAGTGTCTCAGTCCCAGTGAGCCGGGTCATGCTCTCACACCCGGTACTTGTCATAGCCTTGGTGAGCTATTACCTCACCAACAAGCTGATAAGACATAGGTCCCTCTTGAACCGCCAGAGCTTTAAATGGGAATGACTTACGTCCCCCCATTACCATCAGGTATTATTCTCGATTTCTCAAGGTTATCCCTGTGTTCAAGGTAGGTTACCAATGTGTTACGCTCCCGTCTGCCATGTTCACCGAAGTGAACATTCGACTTGCATGCCTTAGACACGCCGCCAGCGTTCATCCTGAGCCAGGATCAAACTCTCAGTAAATGAGAACTTAATTAAGCTCTATATATGATGATTTTTCTAATTCCGAAGAATCGATATTAGAAAATAAAATTTTGATTTAATTGGCGCCTTTTAACACTAAAAATATTTTTATTATTAAGTGGCTTTAAATTGTTAAGGTACTTTTCTCTTACCCTTATTTCAAAGTAAGAAAAAAACAGTAATATTTTAAGTATTTAAAATACTGCTGTTTTTTTCTTAAGCTATTCGATTTTCAATAGTTGCTTAATGAATTTTTTGGCAGTTAATAAGTAAAAATACCAAATTTCATGTGTATTGGTATTTTAAAGTAATTTAGAAAAAGTGTCAACCCTTTATTGAAATTTAGCTTATTAATAAGTTTTCATTCTATAATACTGCGAAATAAACAAGAATATGTTATAATTTAATTAATATGACAGAACAAAGAAACAAAACAATAAAATCTAAATTTCCAGAGGGGTTTTTATGGGGAACAGCTACCTCATCCCATCAAATTGAAGGAAATAATGAGAATAATTGGAGTCTATGGGAGAAAAAAGGACATATTCAGGATAAATCTATTTCCGGCCGTTCCTGTAATTCGTGGGAGCTATACGTTGAAGATATTAAACTCTGCAAAGAACTAAATAATAATGCTTATCGATTTGGCATTGAATGGAGTCGAATTGAACCAAAAAAAGGAAAGTTCGATAAAGAAGCATTAGATCATTATAAAAAAATAGTAAAAGAATGCAGAAAAAATAAGATTGAGCCAATAGTAACTTTATATCATTGGACTCAGCCACTCTGGTTTCGTGATTTAGGCGGGTGGACTCACAAACACTCACCTTTATTTTTTAGAAAATATGTTGAACAAGTAGCCAAACACTTAGGCTCTGACGTAAAATTTTGGTGCACTATAAACGAACCAATGATTTATACTTTTAATTCTTATTTAAAAGGTAAATGGCCGCCACAGAAAAAAAGTTATTTTAAATTTAGAAAAGTAATAAATAATTTAATAAAAGCCCACAAGCTTGCTTATTTTGCATTGCATAACTCTAACAGTAAATGCAAAGTTTCTATTGCTAAAAATAATCAATTTTTTGAACCATATATTAATAATTTTTTTAATAAGACAGTAGTTAGTTTTATAAAAAATTATTGGAATCATTATTTTTTGAAAAAGATAGAAGATGAACTTGATTATATCGGTTTGAATTATTATTTTCATAATTTAATATTTTGCTCTTTGAAAGGGTATATTTTAATGAATGATAATAAACTAGTTAATGATATGGGATGGGAAATTTATCCGCGCGGGCTTTATGAAGTTTTGAAAGAATTAAAAAGATATAATAAACCGATTTATATTTTAGAGAACGGGTTGGCAGATAGTAAAGATGAAAAGCGAGGTGATTTTATCGTTGACCATTTACGTTATATTCATCAAGCAATAAAGGAAGATATTAAAGTTCGAGGATATTTTCATTGGTCGTTGTTGGACAATTTTGAGTGGTCTGAAGGTTATGAACCAAAATTTGGATTATATAAAGTTAATTTTAAGACATTTGAGCGTAAGGCACGCCCAAGCGCTGAAGTATATAGTGAGATAGCTAAAAATAATGGTTTTTAGTTTCTAATATTTATGTGGTTACCTTTTGCAATTCTAGCTTATTTTATGAATGCCGGCGTTTATACTGCCGACAAATATTTTTTATCTAAAAAAATTCACTCTTCCATTACCTATACTTTTTATGTGGGCATCTGGAGCATTGGTAATATAATGCTTTTTTTTGTTACCCCATTTTTTTTACCAGAATGGCGTTGGTTAATTTTAGATCTATTTGCCGGAGTATTATTTTTAGTAGCATTAGTTGCTTGGTACAAAGCATTACATCAATCAGAAGCGACAAAAGTAGTACCGATTGTTGGCGCATTTATTCCAGTTTATAGTTTTTTATTATCATATATTTTTTTAGGAGCAACACTAGGACAGAAAGAATTATTAGCCTTGTTTATTTTAATTATTGGTGGAGTTTTAATTTCAATTAAACATAAAAAAGAAAGTAGAATAAAAAAAGTCTGGCATAATGTAATGGTTTTATTTGGTTCTTCAAAGTCAGAGTTACATCCGGTCGGACGTTTAATTATAAATTCATTAATAGCTGCGTTTGCGTTTGCTGCTTATTATGTTTTGATTAAATATATATATCTAAATCAACCTTTTTTAGGCAGTTATATTTGGACTAGGATGGGAAGCTTTTTAGGCGCTTTATTATTATTACTTCCATTAAGAAATCGTAAAATTATTTTAGAAAAAAAGAAAAGGCGTTCAGCAATTAAAAGTTGGCCCTTATTTTTATCTATTAGGTTTTTAGCAGTAGTCGCTTTTATCTTATTGAATTATGCAATTTCGCTAGGTAATGTTGCTTTAGTTAATGCTCTACAGGGCGTACAGTATGTATTTCTAATTTTTATCTTTTTAATATTATCAGAGGCTTATCCAAAAATATTAAAGGAAGAGATGGGACGAGCAGTTTTGATTCAAAAGTTCATGGGCGTGTTGTTGGTGGGAGTAGGAATGTATTTATTAATTTAATCTTATGTGGTACAAAAATAAAAAATTTATTGCAATAATAATTATTGTCGTGATAATTATTTTAATTATTCCTCTCGCTTCTATTCGTCCTATTTATGAAAAAGATGAGCTTAGTTATGGGGCTACTTTTTCTGCTCGTTATGTTAAGGAGATGGGCTTGAATTGGCAGAACGCTTATATAGCAATGCTAGATGATTTGCAAGTACGAAAATTACGTTTGCCAGCGTATTGGAATGAAATAGAATATAAAAACGGCATTTATAATTTTTATGATTTAGATTGGCAAATCGAAGAGGCTAGCCAACGTAATACTGAAATTATTTTAGCAGTTGGTGGTCGCTTACCTCGTTGGCCAGAATGTCATTTTCCTGAATGGACAAACGAATTAAGCGAAGAAGATCGTCAGCAAGAGATATTAGATTATATTAAAATCATAATTGAACGTTATAAAGAAAATAATAATATAAGCTTTTGGCAAGTAGAAAATGAGCCATTCTTACCCCACTTCGGTGATTGTCCAAAATTAGATAGAGAATTTTTAGATAAAGAAATTGAGTTAGTTAGAAATTTAGATAATCGGCCGATTATAATAACTGATAGTGGCGAATTAAGCTTGTGGGTATCAGCCACTAGTCGAGCAGATGTGTTCGGCACTACTATGTATCGTGATGTTTATAGTCAGTTTTTAGGTCGATATATTCACTACCCAATTCCACCTGGATTTTTTCGATTTAAACAAAATATAGCTGAATTTTTAAGTATGCCAAAACCAAGTGAAATGATTGTAATTGAATTGCAGGCCGAGCCGTGGGGACCCAAGCCATATTATCTGTTGACAAAAGAAGATCGGGAGCGCACCATGAATTTAGATAAGTTTAAGGAAATTTTAGAATATTCTCGCCAAGCTGGTTTTCGTGAATTTTATTTATGGGGAATAGAATGGTGGTATTGGGAGAAGGAAGTGAACGGGGATAATTCATTGTGGAATGAAGCAAAAAATCTTTTTTAATTTTTATTATATGCCAGAACAAAAAAACAATTATACAATCGGAGTAGATATCGGCGGAACTAAAATGTCTGCGGTATTATTTGATGTTGAAAAAAAGGAAGTAGTAGCTGATTATAAATTAGCCACTCCAAAGGAGAGTTTAGAAAAGTTTTTAGTTATGCTATCTGCCTTAGTTGATCCATTAGTTGAAAAAGCAAAAAAGCAAAAAATTAAAATCAGCCATATTGGAGTTGGCGTTCCCGGAGTTTTAGCGGCGCCAACTGACAAAAATGAAAAAGGTTTAATTCTGCATTGTCCGAATTTAAGCATTTTAGATAATGTAGAGTTGGGCACAAAAATAAAAGAAAAATATAGCCTACCAGTAACAATAGATAATGACGCTAATTGTTTTTTACTAGCTGAAATGACAGTTGGAGCTGCTAAAAATTCTGCTAATGTCTTTGGTGTAACTCTAGGAACCGGTATTGGCGGAGCAATTTGTATTAATCATGAGATTTATCAAGGCATACATGGTTCAGCCGGAGAAATATGCTGCATGATAGCTGACATTGTTGAAGGAACACCAATGACTTTAGAAGAAGTTTTTCATAATCTTTCTCAAGGTAACCCTTTTAATTTAGCCGAAGAAGCTTATAACGGAGATGAATTAGCTATTAAGGCCTATAAAGAGATTGGACAGCACCTTGGTTTAGCTTTGGCCGGAATAGTGAATTTATTAGATCCAGAAATTATTATTATCGGCGGTAGTGTAATGGTTTCCAGTGATTTATTTTTAAATGAAGTAAAAAAGAATTTAAAAGATAAAGTTCTGTCACCAAAATTAAAAAAGATAAAAATAGTTCCAGCGAAATTACAGTATGGCGGAGCAGTGGGGGCTGCGTTGCTTTAACCTCACCCCTACCCCTCTCCTTGTAAAGGAGAGGGCATGAAGTATATATAAAATAAAAAACACGGCCGAATAGCCGCGTTTTTTGTTTTATTTAAAAGTTTGATTATCCACCAGTTAAACTAGTTAAGAGAAGTTTAACAATTGCGTAGGAAGCGAAAATAACTACTAATCCTAATGTCGCCCAGATTATAATATTTTTTCCCTGAGTTATTTTTTCATCCCGTCCACCAGCAGTCATCCAAAGTAATCCACCATACACAAACATTAATAAAGCTAGTGAGCCGACTATGCCTAAGACTGCGTTAATGACACGGCCGATTATAGCTGGTACTCCGCCGTCAAGTGGCCCGCCTCCTTTATTTAAGGGGTTGCCTAAATCTACTTTTTCGCCGGTGTATTCTGGTAGATTTCCTTCTCCCCTACTATTATCTGTTTGAGCATTTGCAGTATTTATCATTAGCATGATAAAAAAAATTACGACAAAGATTATCAATTTTTTATACATAATATTAATTAATCATTAATTGTTAATATTATACCATATTTATTTAAAATAAAAAAAGATGGCAAACCGAAGTCGCCATCTAGTATCAATCGAATTATCATCACACAGACTTGCGCGATTACATATTACGTTTGATTTGATAGTCCACCGTGAAGGTGGAGCCATCCAAAGATCGAAAGAACATTTGGCATTTTTCTCCTGGCGGACAATCGCCGATAGTAAAGTGCCAGTATTTTCCGGGGTTGGAAGCGTTCTCGAAGTATTCCTTGCCGCTTGGCTTGTACAACTTCTTGAAAGGCTTCTTTGATATGAACATCACTGTATCACCGTTATAAATATCGGCGATGAATGTCCAGTCTCCTGAGACTTCCCTGACATTCCAGGCCACTTCTCGCGGTGGTGGAATGGGCTGGGGTTTTGATGAAGGTAGTAACCCGCACACCATCTTCTTACCATTACTGATAAGCGTTTGTTGCTGGGTTTGTTGCTTGGTTTCTTCCCAGAGCAAAGTCTCGTCATCGGTGAGCGTCCCACCACTCTCCATTTTCGCTTTAATCACTTCGAGCTTATTCATAGCCGTTTGTTCGGTATTTTGTTGCTCGAGATTAGCGATCTCATATACTATCTCATCCAAGGATGAGACCCGGAACAAGGTGCATGGATCAAAGCCAACAGCTTTCATGTATATTGGTCCGGAAATAAGCGAACCAACCGCCACAGAAAGCGTTACCAGCGTATAAGTGTAAACCAGACGCCGGAAAATGTTGACTTTCATTTCCCAATTAATGAAAATCAGGAATAGCATGAGTAGAGAAATAAACACGATAGGCACTGCCGCAGGGTTTCTGCTAAACGATACGAACCCACAAACTAGAAAAAAAATGGATTCATACAGCAGAATTGCGCAGACAAACCGTGCCCAAACCTCTACAGCATTCTTTGTTCCTGCGATCGGATGCCGCAGGTTGGGAATGACACCTAGACCCACTATCGCCGCCGCGATTGACGGAGTCGTGGTGATGAAGACGATGAGAATCGGAAGTAAACAACCGATAATCGCATTGAATACCTTGAGTCCGGCGAAATTCAATATAACTGCGATCACTGCAAGCAGCAACGCGTAAGCCATAACCTGAATCACGCGGAGGCGAAATATTTGGTACAGACTACGTAATAAATTCATGGTTGGCCTCCTTATGACCAGAATATGCGTCGCAACATAGAGCGTTGCTCGCGGCTATCGACCCAGGTTTTCACTGGTTCAGCGACATTTGCTTGCAACTGAGCGCTCACTTCTTGAGCAAGATTTTGTAGTGTGCTTTTGAGTTGTGGCCAGTTGGTTTGCCCAGTGGTTACTAAACTGGCAATATGCCGAGCGATTGTTTCAGAGACCGTACATAACGAGCCAGTCCCTTCAAGAATGTCCATGATTTGATCGTCGGTCAGTTCAGAGAGAAACTTAATAAGGGCAGCTCCCCTTGCATTCTTTTTCTGAGTAACGGATTTTTTATTTACATCCTTGCCGCTACCCTCTGTGGTATCGATTTTGATTTCTTGTTCATCAAAACCGATGATGTTGCTCATCTTATTGCGCTGGCTAGGAGTCAGCGTTTTGAGCAGACGTCCAATACGCGCGCAATCATCAGGTGATACGCCAAGCTCTGCGTTAGCGATTTGGAAAGCTTCCAAAGTTAAAACTTCGTCAGACTCTCCAAAGCCACCGAAATGGGATTTAATGGTCTTTGCACCAAAATCTCCCAACCAGCTTTTCAATGCTTCGCCACCGGCGAAAAATGTGAAAAACTCTGCTATGTTTCCACCTAACCATTTCCACATGGTTTTTCTCCTTCTCTTCTGAAATCTGAAACTTTGGCAACCTAAGTTGCTTCATTTCACCCCTATTTTGTCCCCTCAAATGTAAAGAACAATCTTCTTTCGAAGGGAATAGGGGTAAAATGAAGCAATCTAGGCTGTATTTTTTAATCAATTGTAATGAACTACGATGTATAAATATAGCATAAAAACAAAAAAAAGTCAAGATGTAGTGACTTTTTTTAGCTAATATTAGACGTAACCTCACCTTAGTAAGGAGAGGGAATCGCTTATGGTATATATTTTTGGTATTCTTTATTGGCTTTAATTTGATCTTTAATTTCCGGTATTTTCTTAAGTTTTTTATAGATAAACCAACCCCAAACTGCATGTACTAGGAACCAAACAATAAACCAAAAGCGAGCGGACAAGAATGGAACACGTTCATAAGTAAAAAATAGCACAAATGCGCCAATAATAGTGCCAGTTAATGAAAAGTTAAATAAACTTGAAAAGATTCTGTTATATAGAGTTTTTTTCTGTTTATTATATTTGTATTTAAAGGCAAAAGTTGCCACTAGAAATAAAAGCACAACTACTACTAAAGCATAATGAAAAACAGGCATTAAAGAGCCTGGGTTAATGGAAAACCACATTTTAAGGGTAAAAAAGTTAGTCATATTTTATTTAATGTTTTAAGAATGCAAGTCCAAAATGGTACTCGCCAGTATTGAATTCTTCTAATAATTCCATGCCAAGGCGTTGGCAAACAGCGATTAGATTTTCTTTATTTACTCGCTCTTCAATTGAAGGGCCAAAGGGACTGTTAGTTTTTTTCCAATCAACAATAATTAGCTTCCCACCTTTCTTCACCATCCTAGTTGCTTCTCTAATCATCTCTGCTCGCTTATTTGATTGGTATAATACATTAATTAGTAGGCCTGCGTCAAGAGACGAACTATCAATCTTAGTGGCTTTAAAAATTTCTAGATTTGACCAGACTATTTTTACTTGTTTTAAATTATCTTGCTTAGCACGACGTTCAATATTAGCTAGATTATTTTTTAAAATATCAACTCCATACATTACACCGTTGTCACCAACTACATTAGCAATAGGAAAAACAAAATGGCCAGAGCCACCGCATCCTAAATCGGCCACTCGCATTCGATCGCCAATTTCACCTTTTTCAATTATAGTTTGAGGATCAATTAAAACGTTTCCTCCTGAGACTTTGCTCATATATTTAGTGTAAAGTATTTAGTATCTAGTATTTAGTATACCGTAATTTTTTAATAATTCAAAGATATATTAGTTTTGCGAAGTAAATGTTTTACTGGTTTAAAACTTCGTCGGTGTATCTCACATGGGCCGTATAATTTTAAAGCATTTACATGAAGTTTAGTACCATAGCCTTTATGCCTATCAAAAAAATAATTAGGATATTTTATGTGCATGTCTTGCATGATGCGGTCGCGAGTAACTTTTGCGATGATCGAAGCGGCTGCAATGGAAAAGATTAAATTATCTCCATTAATAATTGCTTTTTGTGGAGAAGAGTAATTTGGTAAAGGTAGTTGACCATCTAATAGGATTATATTTGGTGTATGTTTTAAGCCACTAAGCGCTTTTTTCATTGCTAAGAAAGTGGCTTGCAAGATATTAATTCGGTCAATCGTAACATGGTCACAAAGTCCAACTCCCACTGCTAAAGCTTTTTGCATTATTATATCAAATAATTCTTCTCGTTTTTTAGCAGTTAATTTTTTTGAGTCAGTAATTGGTTTTAATTTTTCCGGCACTTCTTTAAAATTAAATATTACTGCTGCGGCAGAGACTGGGCCAGCTAATGGGCCACGTCCAGCTTCATCAATACCGGCGATTAAATTATAGCCTTGTTGTTGTAAGTTTTGTTCGTATAAAAAATCCACGTCAGTCAATTAAAAATTAAAATGGCCACCATTTTTTCTTTGATTTTTCTTTCACAACATCATTGAAAGATCCGCTACTATTATTTTGAGTTTCCTGATTATTGATAATATTTTGTAATCTCTCCATTTCTTCCTGTACAATTGGGCTATCGTATTCACCAGCATGAGCTTTTTGTCCTTCATATCTAGTTGGTCGTTGATCTAAATGTAGATTAAAAGTAATTTGTCCGCCTTGCTCAAAAATATAACAATGCAGGCGCGGATAAAAGTTACCTGTTAATCGACGAACAAAACTATCTTTACCACTATGTCGATCATGAATAAAACCATACCCAGCTCGACGTAGGAAAGTAGTTGGATTATCAGACAGTTGAGTTTTATTTATTGTTAATTTCATTTAATTTTTATCAAGCCAACGTTCGGCTGCGATGGCTGCCATACAACCAAGGCCTGCGGCAGTAATAGCTTGTCGATAGGTATAATCAACACAGTCGCCGCCAGCAAAGACTCCCTCAATATTTGTGTAAACACTATCTTTAGCAATAATATAATTCATTTTTTCATCTAAATCAATTTGATCTTTAAAAATTTCCGTATTAGGGATATGACCAATAGCAAAAAATAGACCATCAACTTTTAATTCCTTTTCTTCATTATTTTGATTATTTTTTATTTTTAGTCCAGTTAATTTTTCTTGTCCTAAATATTCAGTGATGTCAGTATTATATAGAATTTCAATTTTTGGATTATTTTTAGTTCGATTTTGCATAATATCAGAGGCGCGAAAAGTGTCTTTGCGATGAATTAAATAAACTTTATCAGCAAATTTAGTTAGAAAATTACTTTCCTCCATAGCGCTATCTCCGCCACCAATAATAGCTACAGTTTTTTCTTTATAGAAAAATCCATCACAAGTCGCGCAAGTATGGATACCCTTACCCCATAATTCTTTTTCCTTAGGTAACCCCAAAGTACGAGAACGGGCGCCAGTAGCGATAATTATTGCTTTGGCTTGGTATTCAGTTTCATTAACCCATACTTTTTTTACTTCGTTCGTTAGATCAATTTTAGTAACTGACTCCATTTTTATTTCGGCGCCAAATTTTTCAGCTTGTTTTTGCATATTTACCATTAATTGTGGACCAGGAACTCCGTCAGGAAAGCCAGGAAAATTTTCAATGACAGTAGTAGTTGTTAGTTGCCCTCCTGGTTCAGAACCAGTGAATACTAATGGTTTTAAATTAGCACGGGCTGCGTAAATAGCAGCTGTATAGCCGGCAGGACCGGAACCGATGATGATTATTTCATTCATATTGATAAATTAAGATATTAAATATTATGTTTGTATCATATCTTAATTTGATTGAAAAATCAAAGATTTTCTTGACTTTTAGCTGAAAATTTATTACTATACAGGGTGTAGTTACATATTACCGCATTTTGCGGTTTTTTATATATATTATAGTACTTAAATGAACGTAACCGCTTTAGCTAGAAAATTAAAAATGACCACTACAGAGCTGTTTGATGTATTACCACAGCTTGGTTTTGATATTGGTCGGCGAGCAATTAAGATTAATGATGTTGCTGCTCAAAAAATAATTACTAATTGGCCAAAATATAGAAGACAATTAGAAATAATGAAAGCAGAGGCAGAAAAAAAGGAAGAAGAAGCTAAACTTCCAGTAGAGAAAAAGAAAGTTAAAATCCCGACTACTATTACTGTGCGGGATTTTGCGTCTTTAGCAGATTTAAGTGTTAGTAAAATTTTAGGAGAATTAATGAAAAATGGCATTTTTGTTTCCATGAATGAGAAAATTGATCATGATACAGCTGTGATTATTGGTGAGGATCTAAATTTAGAGGTTAGCTTAGATGAAGATGTTAAAGATGATAACCAAGGAAATGAAAATAAATTAAAAGATATTTTAGCTAAAGAAGAAAAAAGCGCTCTAAAGAGTCGTCCACCAGTTATTGTAGTAATGGGACATGTTGATCATGGAAAAACTAAATTATTAGATGCGATTCGTGAAGCAAACGTAGTTGATAAAGAAGCTGGTGGCATTACTCAACATATTGGTGCTTACCAAGTAGAGCGACATGAAAAATTAATTACTTTTATTGATACTCCTGGACATGAAGTTTTTACTGCCATGCGTAGTCGGGGAGCAAAAGTCGCTGACGTTGCTATTTTAGTAGTAGCAGCTGATGATGGAGTAAAACCTCAGACAGTTGAAGCGTTTCGAATTATTGAACAAACTGGTATTCCATATATTGTTGCGATTAATAAAATTGATAAAGAAGGAGCAGATATTGAACGAACTAAGAATCAACTTTCTAGTCAGTTAAAAATTATTCCAGAAGATTGGGGTGGAAAAATTATGTGTGTGCCAGTCTCTGCGAAAGAAGGTGAAGGAATTGATAATATTTTAGATTCAATTTTACTGATTGCTGAAATGGAACAAGAAAAAGTTATTGCCAATCCAAACGCCCCAGCAGTTGGTACAGTTATTGAGTCACACGTTGATAAAGGCGAAGGACCAGTTGCTACTTTTTTAATCCAAAACGGCACTTTAAAAACTGGAGAAATTGTTTGTCTAGACGGAGCGCCATTAGGAAAAATTAGAATTATGAAAGATTACTTAGGTAAACCAATAACTGAAGCATTACCTTCTACTCCTGTTAGATTAGCTGGCTTAAAAATATCTCCAAATATCGGTGACATTATTGAAGTTTACAGTGAGACAGGTAAAAAAATGAGATTAGGTAAGATTAAAAAAGAAGCAAGCCAAAAAGGCGGAAGAGTGCATACAGTTAAAACAGAAAATGACGAAAAAATAAAGAAAGTAAACGTTATCATTAAAAGTGATGTTTTAGGATCAGCTGAAGCGATAGAGGAAGCACTAACTAAATTGAATAATCAAGAAATTAAAATACGAGTAGCCAAGAAAGGATTAGGTAATATTACTGAGGGTGATGTTGATTTAGCATTATCAAGTGAGGCGATAGTTTTAGGATTTAATGTCGGATTACCAGCAGCAGTTGAAATGTTAGCGCGAGATAAAAAAGTTGATGTAAAAAATTATCGCATAATTTATGAATTAGTTGATTATGTAAAAGCAAAAATGGAAGAGTCTTTAGGAATAGAGATCGTGCAGAAAGAATTAGGTAAAATGGAAGTGTTAGCTATATTTAAAACAGAAAATAAAAGCCAGGTTATTGGCGGCAAGGTTATAGAGGGAAATATTGTAAAAGATAGTAAAATTGATGTGATACGAAATAATAAATTAGTTGCTGTTGGACAATTAGCTCAACTTCAGTCTGGCCGTCAAGATGTGAACGAAGTTTCTAGCGGACAAGAATGCGGTATTCAATTTAAGGGAGATCCCGTTATTCAGATAGGCGATATTTTAAAGGTTTATAAAGAAGAAGAAAACGCTAAGCGATTATAAGTTATGCCTAAAAGAATTGAACAAGTTAATGAATTATTAAGAAAAGAAATTTCTCTTGCCATTACACGAGATTTAGAGTTGCCAGATGTCTTGGTAACGGTCACTAAAGTCGATTGTATACCAGAACTAAAAGAAGCAAAAGTATTAATTTCCGTATTGCCTGATAATAAAGCTGGCTCAACTTTAGAAAAAATAAGAAAACAACAAGGATTTATTTATGATTATTTAAAAAAGAAAACAGTATTGCGTCGGATTCCAGTTTTAAAGTTTATTTTTGATGACACGCAAAAACATGCGGCTGAAATTGAAAAAATTATCTCTGATTTCTAGAGTTGAATTATATTTATGAATAAAGAATTGTATACTCAAATAATAAATAAAATCAAAGAAGCGAATAATATTTTAATTATCACTCACGAGAACCCAGATGGGGATGCGATTGGCTCAGCCTGCGTTATGGCTGAACTTGCTGGTATCTTAGATAAGAATTTTGATATTTTTTGCCACGATGAGCCAGAACCAGCTTTTTTATTTTTATCTCACTCAGATAAAATTAATAATGATAAAAATAAGATTGATTTTTCAAAAATAGATTTAGTTCTCGCCGTAGATTGTGCTCGGCTAGAAAGGTCAAGAATTGAAGTAGAGATTAAAGCCAAGAATTTATTTATTATTAACATCGATCATCATATTTCCAATGATAATTTTGGCGATATTAATTTAGTCGACGGTGAAGCGGCCTCAAGCACTCAAATTATTTACGAATTTTTAAAACATAACAACATAGAGGTTAATCAAAGGATGGCTAATTGTATTTTGACTGGCATCATGACTGACACGGGAAATTTTTCTTATGCTGCTACTAATTCTCAAACTTTTGATGTGGCAAGTGAGATGTTGATTGAAGGGGCTAATGTACGTAGTATTTTAAATTACACGTCTAAGAATAAAAATTTAAAAACATTAAAAGCCTGGGGATTTGCTTTAAGCCAATTACGACATAATAAAGAATATGATATCGCTTACACCATTTTGGCTAGCAAAGATTTAGATAGTTTAGGGGTAAATAAACAGGATTTAGAAGGTTTATCTAGCTTCTTGAATGTTTTAAAAGATGCTAAAATAGTAATGGTTTTATATGAATTAGGCGATGGACGTGTTAAAGGAAGTTTTAGAACTAATGATGATAATATTGACGTTTCAAAAATTGCACAAGTTTTTGGCGGTGGCGGACACAAAAAAGCAGCTGGATTTGAAGTAGAGGGTAAATTAGAGGAAATAGAAGGTGGATGGAAAATAATATAATTTTTTACTTTTTAACTAAACATATATGACATTAATACCAACAGTGATTGAAAAATCACAATTTGGCGAACGAGCTTATGATATTTACTCTCGTTTGCTTAAAGATAGAATTATTTTTTTAGGTGAACCAGTAACTGATGTAGTTGCTAATAACGTCATTGCTCAATTTCTATTTTTAGATGCACAAGACTCAAATAAAGACATCAAATTTTACATTAATTCTCCGGGTGGTTCAGTCACCAGCGGTATGGCGATTTACGATACCATGCAATATGTAAAATCAGATGTATCTACTATTTGTTTAGGCATGGCTGCTAGTATGGGAGCTACTTTATTAGCTGCTGGAGCCAAAGGAAAGCGTCTTGCTTTGCCTAATGCAGAAGTTATGATTCATCAAGTTATGGGTGGTGCTGAAGGGCAAGCTTCAGATATTAAAATACGCGCTGAACGTATTTTGAAAATTAAGGATGACCTAAATAAGATTCTAGCTAAACATACTGGACAAAAATTAACTAAAGTAGAAAAGGATACTGATCGCGATTATTTTATGAGCGCAGAAGAAGCAAGGAAGTATGGATTGGTTGATAAGATTATTACGAAGTAATAATTAACTAATATCCACGAATTATTTACGGATTTACACTAATTACAGATAAACACGGATTTGTGAGTATTTGTGATTAGTGTAAATCTGTTTTAAATTATATGAATTTTTTACATACATTTACGCCCCAACCTATTTTATTTGAGTTAGGACGAATATCAATATACTGGTATGGTTTTTTTATGGCATTAGCAATGCTAGCTGGATTGTTAGTGAGTATTAAAATTGCTAAATGGCATGGAATTGATAAAAAGATTATTTATGATTTATTTTTTGATTTAATCATTGGTGGTTTGATTGGCGCGCGTATTTTTTACGTACTATATAATTTTAATTATTTTTGGCAAAGTCCATTAGATGTTTTTAAAATTTGGCAGGGTGGCCTAGCAATCCATGGAGCATTAATTTTTGGGATTTTGGTGTTGTGGTGGTTTTGCCATAAAAGAACAGGGCAACGCCCTGTTCGTACAAAATTTTGGCAATTGTCTGCCATTATCGCACCCGGCGTTGCGCTTGGACAAGTCATCGGTCGTTGGGGCAATTATTTTAATCAGGAATTATTTGGTTTGCCAACAGATTTATCATGGGGCATCCCGATTGCGCTAGCAAATCGTCCAGCGGGATTTGAAATGTTTGAATATTTTCATCCGACGTTTCTTTATGAGAGTATAGGCAGTCTTATTATTTTTGGAATACTAATAATGATGCATGTTTGGATGAAGAAAAAAGAACAAGGCAGTGCCCTAATACTACGAGAACAGGGCAATGCCCTGTTCGTACAGATTGTTTTAGGTTATTTATTACTATATTCTTTGCTAAGATTTTTGATAGAATTTATCCGAATTGATCCGACGGCTGGTGATATTTTTGGTATGCGCGCGACACAGGGGTTGAGTTTGGTGATTGTAATAGTAGCGTTATTATTAATGATTTTAACCAAAAATAAAGCAAAGACTTGATTTATTTTAACTAATATGTTAATATCATAAAAGCTCTCGCACTGATAGAAATAATTAATAAATTCACGGGATTCCCGTTTACACGGGAATGACAACAAGAAAATTATGCCAAATCTAAAGAATGCTAAGAAAGCTTTAAGACAAAGCAAAAAAAGAGAAATTTCAAATTCTGCTATTACAGAAAATATAAAATGGCTGCGCAAAAAGTCAGCCAAGGCAGTTGATGCTAAATCTGAAAACGCCAAAGAATTAATCAAAAAAACCGTTAAAGCGGTAGATAAAGCAGTTAAGAAGGGAATAGTGAAAAAAAATACTGCAAATCGCAATAAATCAAGATTAATGAAGAGATATAATACTGCTATGGAAATTGGAAAGAAAAAATAACACCTATCACACGAATAAAATATTTAAACCGGTGAGGCCATCTGCCTGGCCGGTTTTTATTTTATAATCAATTTCAATAAGTCCGTTAAGGATTTTTTTTAATTGTTCGATGCTAAAATTCCTAGTTTGGGGAGTAGTTTTTTGCACGACAAAGGGGTGAAGTTTTAATTGAGAAGCAATATCTTTTTGGTTTGTATTTTGTAGCAATAATTCTTTAACTTGAATAATAATTTTAAATTGTCGAGTAATCATAGTTAGGATTTGTTGAATACTAACTCCGGATTCAAGTTGTTGCTCTAGCAAGGGGAAAAATAAAGCTTTATTTTTATTACTAACAGAATCAGTTAGAGCAAAAATGTTCTCATCTATATTACCACGCACTAATGTGCGAATATCTTCTTCGGAAATTTCATTTTTTTTATGAGATTTCACATAACTGATAATTTTATCAAGCTCATTATTAATTAGCCATAGATCATTTCCAGTGGAGATAGTAAATAGATTTAATATTTTAGGACTAGCAGTAATTTCTTCAGCAGCGATTCGTTTTTTTATCCAATTTATAAGTTGTAAATTATTTAAAGGAATAAATTTTTCTGAGAATTCCTGTTTTGCCAAAAAATCAAAAAGTTTTTTTTGATCAACTAGCAATTTTTTTTCACCGAATTTTTTTGTATCTAGCTCTCGTTCTTCACGAAAAACTAATACATTAGAATTATCTTCTTCTTTTATTTTTTGTAGATATTCTAATAATAATTTAAAAATGTTTTTTTCTTTGTGGCTGAATAGATCTTCAATAATTAACATTCGTTTTTCCGCTAAAAGAGATGCGGAAGCAATTTTTGAATTTATTTCGTCTAAATCAGTTTTGCTACCATCAATGCGCACGACATTATCCCCGCGCGGATCACGAGTTTTTTTAAATTGCTCTATCAGGGCATTAAGTTTTTGGCGAGATCTATATGAGTCAGAGCCGTGAAGAAAAATGATCATAATTATTTTAACACTTCATTTTTAAATTGCTTGCCTCTGTCTTTGTAACTTTTAAAGATGCCGAAAGAAGCGCAAGCTGGCGATAGCAAAACCACATCTCCTTGATCGGCTATTTTCTTCGCTCTTCTTACTGCTTGCGACATATTATTTACTTCTTCAAATTCTTTGTAATTTATTTTTTTAATTACTTGCTTTATTCTTTGTGCTCCCTTTCCTGGTAGTAAAATAAGATGTTTTACGTCTCTTCTTATAATTTTAGCTAAAGTATTAAAATTTGATCCCTTATCTGAACCGCCAGCAATTAAGATAACGCCATTATTTTTAAAACTATTTATGGCAGTAACGGCGGTATCAGGATTTGTAGAAAAGCTATCATTATAAAATCTGACATTATTAATCATTTTTACAAATTCCAGCCTATACTCTAATCCTTTGAAATTTTTAATACTTTCTTCAATATCAGATTTTTTTACACCAGCAGCTTCAGCGGCAATAACGGCAGCAGCAATATTTTTTTTATTATGATTTCCTATTAATTTTGTTTCTAAAGAAGAACTATTAAAATATTTTATCTTTGCTTTAGGACGATTTGTATTAATCGGTTCTTTTAAACTAGCGTTTGCAATTAAAAGATCATTTTTATTTTGATGAATAAAAATATTACTTTTAGCATCCCAATAAGTTTTCAAAGTTTTATGAAAATTAGGATTGTTAGGATCAGCTGGGGCTAAATGATCTTGAAAGAAATTAGTAAAGACAGTAATACGTGGAGATTTATGCAAATCTTCAAGCTGAAAACTAGAAAGCTCTAAAACCACCCAATCATTTTTTTTAATTTTAGAAAAAGATTCAAACATTGGTATGCCGATATTGCCACCGAAATATACTTTTTTGCCAGCGTCTTTTATTATTTTATAAATCATGCTAGCAGTCGTTCCTTTGCCTTTGGTTCCAGTTACACCAATTATGTTTTTAGTTGGACATAAATCAAAGAATAATTTTGTTGGCGAAGAAATTTCTACACCAGCCATCATCGCTTTAATAATTTGTTTAGTGAACAGCGGATAGCCAGCTACGCGGAAAATAATATCAAATTTATCTAAGTTTTTCTCATAATTTTTTTCTAATTGCCATTTGATTTTAGATGATTTTTGAACGCAAGAACACGAATCGCATAAATGCTTTTTTTCTCTAGCATCGCAAACCGTAATATCCGCGTTAATTTTTTGTTTTTCCAAAAATTCAAGCAAGGCACAGTTTTCTATGCCTAAACCTAATATGCAAATTTTTTTATTTTCTAAATCTTTAAGATTCATTTGATTAAATAAGACGCGGACATTGCCACGCCTGTAATAAATTATATTTTATCCATCTCTTCCCAATTATCGCCAACTGAAACATCAACTATAATTGGTACTGGCAATTTTATTACTCCTTCCATGCTTTTTTTGATTAATTTAGTCATTTTTTCCACTAAATTATTTTTCACCTCTATTATCAGTTCATCATGAACTTGCAGTAATATATTAGCATTATCACCAAATCTGGCAAGTTCTTTATGCGTGCTAATCATGGCCATTTTCATAATATCAGCAGCAGTGCCTTGTATAGGGGTATTCATAGCAATTCGCTCAGCACCTTTTTTTATTTGTAAATTAGAGGAATTAATTTCCGGAATTTGGCGAATACGACCAAACAAGGTTTCTGATAGTTCTGTTTTTTGCGCTTGTTTGATATTATTATTAATCCATTTTTTTACGCCAGAGTAAGTTTTGAAATATTTATCAATAAATTCCTTAGCTTGCCATTGAGGAATATTAGCTACCTGTGATAAGCCAAACGGTCCTTGCCCATATAAAATGCCAAAATTAATCGCTTTAGCTTCACGACGCATCTCTGGCGTTACATCTGCTAATTTTACTTCATTAATAGCGGCTGCAGTAGCGGTGTGAATATCCTCATTATTTGCAAATGCTTTAAGCATGGCTTTATCACCAGACATAGCCGCAGCTAAACGTAATTCAATCTGAGAATAATCAGCGGCGATTAATTTATATCCTTTACGCGCAATAAAAGCTTTTCTAATTTTTCGACCATCTTCTGTTCGGGCTGGAATATTTTGCAAATTAGGATCAGAAGAAGATAAACGTCCGGTAGCGGTTACACTTTGATTAAAGCTGGTGTGTATGCGTTTATCAGTTTCTGAAATTAATTTTGGTAAAGTTTCAATATAGGTATTTTGCAGTTTATTTAATTCACGGTAATTAGAAATTAAATCTATTATTTCATGCTGACCTTTTAATTTTTGCAGTTCATCCGCGCCGGTGGAATAGCCAGTTTTAGTGCGTTTTACTAAGTGGGTAGGAATTTCTAATTTAGTAAATAAAATTTCTTGTAATTGTTTAGGGGAATTAATGTTAAAATTAGTGCCAGCTAATTTATGAATGTCTTTTGTTAAAGCATTAATTTTTTTCTGAAATTCTTTTTGTAACTTAGCTAAATAAGCAACATTTAATTTAATACCAGCACGCTCCATATCAACCAAAACATTTAAAGTGGGTATTTCAATTTCATTAAATAACTTATCTAATTTTTTTTGTTTTAATTTTTTATTTAAATCTTCATAAAGTTGCCAGGTAAAATCAGCATCTTCACAAGAATATAAATAAAGTCGGTCTACAGATACTTCAGCAAATTTTATTTTATTACGACCAGTGCCTAATAAATCATCTTTGGAAATTTTTGTATAATTTAGATATTTAAAAGTGACTAAATCTAATCCATGCTGGCGACTGCCAGGATTTAATAAATAAGACGCAATCATGGTGTCGAAATTTACACCTTGAGCATCTACTCCTTGGCTTATCATTACTTCGATATCAAATTTAGCGTTATGGCAGATTTTGCTTATCTTTTTATCTTCAAAAATTGGTTTTAAATGTTTTATAACAAAATCTAAATTAATTCCATTACTTCGCTTTTCTTGTTTTTGATTATCAAATAAACTTCCTTGGTTTTGAGACGCAATAAATTGTGTCTCTACGGTGACGTAATACGCCTCGCCTTTTTTCCACGAAAAACTAATACCAAGCAAGGTTGCTTCTAAAGGGTTAAAACTAGAAGTTTCAGTATCATAGGCAAAAATTTTTTGTTTTTTAAGTTGAATTATGAATTTTTTAAATTTAGCTTCAGTATCAATTAAATTATAATTAAAATTATTTTTTACATATTCAAATTTACTTTGTTCATCGTCCGCGGTCTTATTTGCTGGTTGTAATTTTTTATTTAATTCCTGTAAGCGGGGTAGCAAAGATCTAAATTCCAGCTCATTAAAAATTTTAGCAACAACATTAACATCAAAATCACGCGTTTTTGCTTTTTTAATCTCAAAATCTATATCAACATCACATTTAATGGTAGCAAGTTTTTTACTTAAGAATGCATCTTTCTTGTGCGTTTTTAATAAATCTAAAATACGCGGTTTGACGTTATCCTTAGCTTTTTTAGAGTCTAAATTTTTATATAAATTTTCAATTGTTTTGAATTCTTTTAATAATTCAATTGCCCCTTTATCACCAATACCACGTACGCCTGGAATATTGTCAGATGGATCTCCACGTAATGCCTTATAATCAATCACTTGGTCAGGAGTTAAACTATCATATCTTTGAGCAACCATTTTTTTATCATAAAGTAGACTTTCTGATAATCCTCGACTCATGGTGTAAACTTTAGTTTTAGCATCAATCAATTGCAAAGTATCCATATCACCAGTTACAATTATACTTTCAATTTCGTCATTTGTTTTTTTAGTAATAGTACCGATAAGATCATCAGCCTCAAAACCAGCTTTTTCAAAAATAGGAATATTAAAAGCGCGGGCAATATCCTTTACCCGCGGAATTTGTTCATATAATTCATCTGGTGCTTTTACTCGATTAGCTTTATATTCAGTAAATTCTTCATGACGAAAGGTTTTTTCTTTCCGATCTAAAGTCAAAACAATATAGTCTGGCTTAAATTCCTTCAATGCTTTTATCAAAACAGTAGTAAAACCATAAACAGCATTAGTAATCTCGCCAGATTTAGTCGTCATGGTAGTTGGTAGAGCATGAAAACTGCGATGAATCAAAGCATTGCCGTCGATTATAACTAATTTTTCTTTTTTAACTGCCATAGTTATTTTGTCCAAGGTGAATTAGTAGCGATAATTAAACTAATACGTTTCATTAAGATAAATCCATAAGCCCAAGCGACTATAAGCCAATAAGGAATGCCCCAAATATCTGGTTGAGCAAATGATTGATAACCACTAATAGAAGTGCCGATTGTTTCTATTATAAAGCCGATTATAGCACCGTAAATAAAAATTAGCCATTCAATCTTTGCGTCCTTGCCAGTTATAATAAGCCCGATTACTAATAAGATATATAATACTAAGAGTAGAAAATTTGATTGCCAAAAAAAGTAGCTTAATAAAATGCCTAAAAACAGAGGAAGCGTATGAATTATCAATAAATTTAACTTTTTCATAGTGATCAATATAATTAATTTATATACAAAGCATATCATTTTGAGGGTAAAAATCAAATAAAAAAACACGACTACATCGTGTTGTTTTGGTGGACGCACTAGTCCCGAGTATTCGGGAGAACCTAGGACCCCTTCGGTGTAAATCCCGAGGACTCGGGACTCTAACCAGCTAAATTTGATATATTACAAAGTTTTTTATAGAAATTTTTATTTTTTTGTCGTTTTAGAAATTTTTCTCTATTCATCGCGTCAGATCTAGTATTACATTGTTCAGTATGGACTATCCTCCAAACACCGTCATATCTTGCAGTGTAAACTGAAAGTTTATTTGTATGTTCGAAAATTCTTTTTTTTAGATTATAAGTTTGACCAATATAGAATTTGTCATGTTTATCATTATATAAAATGTAAACATAAAATTGCATGGTGGACGATGTAGGATTCGAACCTACGGCCCCCTCGGTGTAAACGAGGTGCTCTAACCAACTGAGCTAATCGTCCATATTATTTATTCACTCCCTCGGTGTAAATCCCGAGGACTCGGGACTCTAACCAACTGAGCTATGCGTCCTTGTTTTGTGCACGAGAGAGGACTTGCCCTCCCAACTCACTACGCTCGTGGGCGGGTCGCTCGCTCACACGCTCGCGAAACCCTTGACTTTGGTGCCGCGGAAGGGATTTGAACCCTTACGCCCTATGGACACCAGCCCCTCAAGCTGGCCTGTCTACCAATTCCAGCACCGCGGCCTGTTTATAACAACATACAATATTTCAATATATAAATCAAACAAAAATTGCCGGCAAGCTCAGGTTATCAGGAGAATGTTGGATTTTGATATAAAGAATTTATATTAATATCTAACACCCCCTTACCCTGATAAACTGAATCTGCCGACAATTAGCTTATTACGACTTTAAAGGTACATTCTTTAGACGTTTATTATAGCCACGTTTTAAGAAATATAGCTTTGCTCGCTTAACTCGTGATTGTTTTTTAATTTCAATCTTGGTAATAGTCGGCAAATGAAGTGGAAATATTTTTTCTACACCAACTCCATTGGAGATCTTACGTACAGTAATAGAAGCGCCAGCTTCTTTGCCATGCTTTTTAGCGATTATCATACCTTCAAAATACTGAACACGTTCTTTAATTTCGCCTTTAGGATTTTTTTCTTTAATTTTTTGATAAACCCTAACAGTCATCCCTGGTTCAATATTTTCTGGAATAATTCTTTCTTCTGATTGAGTTTTAGCAACCTCTTTATCAGTTGTTTTTTTATCTTCAGCCATATGAGTAAAAAAATAGAAACGCTTTTCGTTTCAAGTTAATTATTTATTACTAATATATATTATAACATATACTAAGTATTGTCAATATCAACCTCTTTTCTAATGATTTGAGCCATATTTTCAATAGTTTTCTTAACTTTTCCAGTATAATTTATAATTTGATAATCATAAAATTTTGCCTGCATTAACTCATTTTTAGCATTTTTAATGCGTATTTCCTGTTCTTTTTTATCTGTATTTCTAGCTTTTAAACGCTCTTCCAGCACTTCCCATGAATCTGGTTTAATAAAAATTAAAACAGCGTTTGAATTATTTTTTTTAACATGTAAGGCGCCTTGAACATCAATAACTAACAGCGGTAATTTATTATTTTTGCCAATGCGATCTATTTCAGATTTAAGCGTGCCATAATACATATTATGCACTGTAAAATGTTCTAAAAATTCATTATTATTTATTTTTTCTTCAAATTTATTGTTAGCTAGAAAATAATAATGCACTTTATCTTTTTCATTTGGACGAGGTTCACGAGTAGTACAGCTAATAGTTTCTTCCAGTTGCGGAATTAATTTTTTTACTCCATTAATTACAGTATTTTTTCCTACCGCGGAAGGACCGGAGATAACTATTATTTTTTGTTGATTTGGCATATATTATTATTTGATATTTTTTAATACATTCTTTAATTTCGCTGGTAGCTCAATTTTAAATTCTTGCCACTTGTCATCCAAATCTTCAAATCCTAAAGTATGCGCATGTAGAAAAATACGATCTAATTTTAATTTAGCATTTTGCTCTCGAGTTTTTTTTGTACCATATAAATCATCACCAACTACCGGATGACCATAGGCGGACATATGAACTCGAATTTGATGAGTGCGACCTGTTTTTATTTGTACATCAAGCAAAGTGTAATTAATAAATTCTTGCTTAACATTAAATTCAGTCATTGCATTTCGTCCATCCTGATTTTCAGCACGAGCCGCCATTTTATATCCTTTAGCGCTACGGGATATGGGAAAATTAATTTCA
>Ga0208904_1000175_pt1 | contig 53965 bp, 78 predicted proteins | sample AntAceMetag02UKB_FD_184774 | JGI IMG/M metagenome (GOLD analysis project Ga0208904, IMG submission 184774) | Saline lake microbial communities from Ace Lake, Antarctica - Antarctic Ace Lake Metagenome 02UKB (SPAdes) (version 2) | ecosystem: Environmental > Aquatic > Non-marine Saline and...
CTGTCGACACATCCCACTCTGCCTCGTTCGCAGGTGCTCCTATTGCTCGATGAGTATCCATTTCCCGCATCTCTTCTCTCGAAAAGATGTAGTACTTGTCACTTTCTTTAACGACCTTTACAACGGGAAGTAGCATCTCAGCAACGAACGCGAGGTTACGATACTTAATCGCAAGATTGGTGAGTGGCGTGCTTACATGAACGTTTGCTCTTTTAGGCATGGCCTAACACCTCCCTTTAGATTTTTTCCTCACGGATGTTTACATAGGCGGTAACTATATCACCACTAGCTGTAGGTGCTTCTTCATAATGGCCAACAACGCCATCTCCAGAAGTCCAAGCCGTAGGTGTAGATACCTGACCGGTCGCATCATGAATGTGCAACATGTCACCGATAGAACCTGCAATCGCTGCGCGAACGTAGCTCTTACCTATCTGCATAACATTTACAACATCACCTGATGCTGCTGCGTCATCCTGAACGATACCGGCTATGAGATTGTCACCACTGGCGGCGGCATTAGTAACATGCCCTTCCTGACCAGCTGCGCCACTCCCACTGTAAACAACAACCGAGTACTGAGTTAAAGCCTCATCAGCAATAAAAGAGTCTGCAAGTACTGGTCTATAACCTCTACTTGACATATAACCCTCCTTTATTTACTAACATTAGACTACATTTAATTAATAACACTACTAACCGCTTTCCTTTTGTAAAGCACTAACATTATTAGTCCTCATCGGAAAGTCCCTGCTCCTTGTCCTCTTCTTTGAACGCGGCGCTAACATGTACCAATGCATCTGTATAAGATACATCCTCATGCTCTTTCATATATTTCTGAACTTCCACTTCTAACTCACCATCAGTAAGTTTGTAAGTGTCGTCCCCTACCTTAACCTCATCTTTCAATTCACCCTCTCCCTCTTTACCATTAGGAGAAGCTTCCTTAAAGTCAACGAGTTTAGGAAGTTTACTGAGTAGATTCTGGAACGCTTCAAACTGAGATAACTCAGTCTCAATACTCTTCCCATCATCGCCTTTCTTCGTAAACGTGCCCAACTTATCCTCTTCATTTAGCTGCAAGAGAATAGCTTTTGCCTCTGCTTCGAACGCTGGTAGAACTTTACCAGATGTCTTCAGGTCTTTGAGAAAACTCTCAACCTTACTTTCTTTAGCCTGAGCGTGAAGTTTTACGTTCTCTTTCTCGGCTTCATCAAGTGAAGTTTTCATCTTCTCATAGTCTGTCTTCATCGTCTTAAGACCATCCAACTCTTTCTTGTAAGTATCCAGGTCTCCCTGAATCTTAGCCTTAGTTGTCTCGTCCTGTTCCTTAGCGAACTTCGCTTCTGCATCAGACTGCTTCTGCGCTATACCTTCTATAGCACTTGACAGAGTAGCCAGTTTTTCAACTATGTCTTTGATTTCCATACTTTCACCTCCTTCTTTGGATTTGTCTTTTCCAACCATCTTTGTCCCGCATTTAGGGCAACTCACTTCAGAACAAGGAGTTCCTTTATCATGTTCCTTTTGAAAACTACAACTAGGACAAACACAAACGCTAGAACCCCCATCACCTTGAGAAGGTCCCCCTTGTCCTTTACCATCCCCTCTTGCGAAAGAATTTTCAAACTTCATATCCTCTTCACCCTCTAGCGCATAAGTTATTCCTACTAATTCCTTGGTATCCAACAAGTTATCTTCCTTTGATAACTTAATGGGTTCCATACCTGCAACAGCGGGAATTTCATGCCCTAAGAGAGACACCGCAATGATTACGTCTTTGTATACCGTATCATCTACCTTGAAGCCGAGACGCAGTTCAATACTTCTTTCAGCAAATCTCTTATCTCGTATCCACTCTGCTACCTTACTAGGAACGAAATCGACATCTGCAAAGAGTCTTAAACTACCTCTCGTCTCTCTTGCTTCTATATTAACGATATCACCAAAGGATGCTAATCCTGCTAAAGACTCTTGGTCAGTTCTATGAGTTATCTTTAGCTTCGGAACAACTTGTTCCTTTAGTGCTTTGAAGTTACTCGCCATTCTCTTTATATCTTCTTCCGTGAACTTACGACCATTCCAGGTACCCACTCGAAAGATTTCCATTCCCCGAATGTTTACTAATGGCCCATCAAGGAAAGACGCGAGATTGAAATCCTTAACTGCTTTCGTAGCAGCTTCCGGAGATTCGCTATTAGCTACCTCTACCCAACGTTTCTTTTCTACTGGTGATAGTTTCTTAACGAACTTCTCTACATCGGCAATCTTCCACATGTGTACCTCCTATTCTGGTTTTTCTTTCTTTTCTGGTTTTTCTTTCTTTTCCGGTGTTGGTTCATCATCTACAACAAACTCTACTAGATGTGCAACATCATATGCACTTAAGGTACATTTCTCAAGTGCTGACTGAGGAATCAGTTCTACTGTCAGTTCTATCTCTTCCTCTGTAAACTCTTTCCACATTGCTCCAAACTCTCCTACCTTCTCTTTAGGAATCTTGAAAGAACCGTTCTCCCCTTCTTCCCCGTGTTTCTTAATCATCTCGTTTCTCGTATTCTCGATATGCTTCATCTCTGCTGTTATCTTTGCTGCCAACTTAGATAACCGATACGATAACTTGGACGGTAACTCTTTCGCTAGAACCTTATCTAACGCTTCCTTCTTCTCTAGTAACGCTGCAATCTTTATCTTCATACCTCTTCCTCCTTGCCCCTTTGGGGTCCGTTTGTGTACTTCCTTTTTACTTGGGTATCCATAATGACCGACTTCATATCCGCCATAAGCCTCTACAGGCCAGCCGGGATTGTTCATCCAAATCGTATCCTTCCCGACTAACCACTCTTTCTTCTCGTCATAATACTTTACCCACATATGTTTGCTAGGCTCGTGATGGTTGTTGCCCCACCAGCCATGACCGTAGCGGATAGACAGACCCTTGTTCTGGTATCGTTCTCCCCAGAGCAGGGCGTTGTCAACACAAAGACCATTAGCTTCCTTAAGCTTGCCTCCCGTAAGAAGCAAGCCTATAAGGATTAAGGTTATGAGTATGATGTATCGTTTCTTCATTATACTCCGATGTTTACATGTTGTAGTAGCCACGGGTCTTGGAATATAACTGCCAGACCTGTGCCGCACTCAGTTCTTCTGCCGTTACGAATAGTCTGCCTAGGTCACCTTGGAAATATGCCGTAGAAGTTTGTTGTTTTCCTATCATTGGAGTTGCAGCAAGATTTTCCATAGCCACATAAGAAGCATCGTTTGTAGCAGTTGATGCTACTGCGACTCCATCTACATAAAATGTTATTCCATCGGCAGCTGTTGCTCCACCCGTAGAATCATAAACCATTACTATATGATGCCACCCCTCAGATAAAGCAGCATCCGAAAGACAACTTGGGTTTTTACTAACACTCTGGTCGTATAATCCTATCCATAACTTTTCATCAGCACCTATGTGAAATAAATATTCTAAGTTACTTGAGTTCCACTTTCCAAGGATAGTCTGATTAGTAGCCCCTGCTACAACCTCTACCCATGCACCTATGCTAAACGGATTAGTACCACTATCATCAAAGCTCATGTCGTCTGTATCTGGTGTAGTTAAATACCCGCCAGCTGTTGCGTTTGGACTATATACATAAGCATTACCTTGAGTAGTCTTACTAGGTGCGTTAGTAGAAGCATAAGTCCATACCCTACCAGCACCATTCTCTAATCCTAGTTCAGTCTGTGCCGCTGCCATAGTTGCGTTAGTAAACCCTACAATGGCTACTGGTGCTGTAAGTATGCCTAGAAGGTCACCTGCTTCGGAATGTGTATTATCAGTAGCATTAAGAGCTGTTGATTTACCCCCAACTATCGAGGCTGTACCGTCACTTATCGTGCCACTAGACATTGAAGCTGTGCCGTCTGAGAAAGCATCACTAACCACCGTCCCACCATAAGTAATAGTACCACTTGTAGTGTTGTTTACTAGGGTTGTGTCGTAGAGGGTGACTACTCCAGATGTTGCTTGCAATACATCATAAGTTGCACCACTCAATACAGTATTATATGTGTTCACTATACAATGTACTGCACCTATACATAACAATGAATCTCTTGTTGCCTCTATATTGCTGTTGTATATATTAGTAGTAAAATCTGTGTTGGCAGCAACCCTGCGTATATCTATACCGTCAGAACTTCCAGTACCAGCATTTTCTATAACAACGTTGCTTATAGTGCCACCAGCGTCATAGAGCGTCATGCCTATAATAGTTGCACCAGTAGCTCCTGTTATCTTAACATTGTCAACTATAAGTCCTGAGAGTGGTGTTCCTGCACCAGTAGATACTATACCAATATCAGAAGCTCCAGTCATAGCTATCGTAAGGTTAGCTATACGGACATCATCAACTGTTATATCAAACACATTCTTACTAGCAGTAGCACAGGCTATAGTAGTATGACCAATACCCTGACCAACAACATTAATAGATTGAGCTATATCTATATCATCAGAGATAACATAGGTATCCGTACCAGCACCAGATGTGTTATCTCCACCCGCAAGAACAACAGTATCACCAGCTGTTGCTGCAGTAATGTAACTTTCTATAAGTAAGTGGTCATCTGTCCCACTTCCAGCAGGAACATACCATACGTTACCCGTAGTCCAGTTTATTGCTCCAACGGGAGAGAAAACTAAGTTAGTGGGTGATACTAATACTATGTCTCCTGTATCAGCAGTTATACTAAAGTCTCCTTGGTCATCCGCACTTAAGGCTAGCTCTACTTGAGGGTCTCCTGTATAGGCACCCTTTATCATACGAAACACATTACAATTACTTGATGCTGAACCCATCTGAAGAACCTGAGCACCATTTACATATACTCCTGCTCCAGAATCGAAGTTTACTATACCATTAGTTTCTCCGGGTCTTAAATACATATCTCCATTAGCACCATACGCAAGAAAACCTGCTACACTTCCTGCTTGCCATCCCACATTAGAATCTGCTGGAGCATTAAATTGAATGGCTCCTAATGCTGTTACTGTAATAGCATCTTCAAACAGTATTCTACTTGAGTCTGAAGCCTTCCCAATAATCTCTCCATCTGATAATAGTATGTCTCCACTTGCACCTCTTACGAATGTATTCAAACCACTCATAAGGATGTCCTTTGCTGCCCAACTACTACTCTGGTCAGCTATCAATAACTTATCCACCGGTAATGGAGTTATTATTGTCTCGGTTGGAAAGTTTATAGTTGTAGCCACTCTAACACCTCCTTAAGTCTTCCAAAAATGCATTGCAACTGCTGTTAGTATTGCTGTTAATATAATCCCCATTAGAAACCATTGTTTGTTAACTGCTCCTACTATGGTTTCGACTTTACCTTTTAATCCTGGAGTTCCATTTCCAAATATTACCTTATGTACCATATCCTTAAACTCTATCATAGTATCCATCTTAGTATCGATGCTCTCCATCTTTACCTTTATTGCATTCACTTCAGTAAATGTCCTGTCCATTACTTCATCATGTTTTGCACATTTATCCATTTACTTCTCCTTATCTTACTTCCACCTTAGCTCCGGCACCAACTCTCAAGTACAATAAACCAGATAAATCATCATTAATAGTAAGTGTCATCTTATCCCCAATACCCTGTTAGTACTGTTTGTCTTATCCATTCTTCTTTACCTGGTTCGAATATGAATAGAACTCCATACTGCGTAACCCTGAACTTCGTTTTACAACTAAGACACAAGAATGTTCTAGTCCCTAATGTGTCAGATAGTTCTATGATGTCTGTATCACCGCATTGTGCAATAGGACATCTCACTATAGGGTTCATATCCTGGTCATCAATAGGTTCTGTCCTTTGTGCATATGTTGTTATCTTGTTTAACCAATCTAATCCAAAGCCTGTTGCTCTTCCTAACTTAGTACTCTCTTTAGCAAAGTCACTTACTTCAACTCCACCCTTCTCTTCTATCTCTGGTTTAGATACTGCTGTGACTGAAGACCTACAACTGAAGTGAGCCGGAGGTGGTTCTATCTCGCCTGTCTTGAATATCTTAGCATCCATCCCTTCACAATAGGGACTTGTACGATTATCCAATACAGAAGTCCACATTAGGTATGGGACAAACTCTTTAACGTCGGGTGATTGAAACATTCTCATTCTACCTTCATTCAATGCTTCATTTACATTCGTTCTTACTATAGTCTCTAATCTTGCAGCGTTGAGTAACTTACCGTTCTTTATCTCCCCCTCTGCAATGTACTTCTGAAACAACGTATGAAGACTCTTCTGTGTATCCTTTAACAATCCATCTCTTATACCTTTCTCAATAATCAGTTTAGACTGACCTAGTACATACTCACTCTCTATACCAGATATGGTAAATGCTCTCTTATCATAGTAGTTCATCTCTATACTCTTAGCCAAAGGTATATTCTTCTTTGCTTTACCTTGAGGGTTATACGTTACTATCACTTTCCTGTTAAAGAAGTCTAATGCCTCTGACGGCGGGATTGGGTCCCATGGTTCGACTGCAAAGTCTACCTTTGAGAGTAATCCGAACTTACGTTTGATGGTTGCTGGGTAACCTACTGATATGATTTCTTCCATTGCATGTAGCTTCGAATCCAAGAATGTCTTTACTAGTACATCACGCAACTCCGTCTTGAACTCACCTACGTACCTTAACTGAAGTTTGTTTACTCCATTGATGTCTTTCTCCCGTACTAACTTATCTGCTTTCTTCATGATGTCATCTCTCCACTTGATACATATGGGAGTTAATGCATCTCTCAAAGCACTCTCTAAGAATAGCATCTCTTCTAAGAGTTCATCGTAGTCTGTTTTCTCTTCAAAGGAAGTCAACTCTCTACTAAGTGCCATCTTCTTAGGTTCCGCTTCTTCCTCATTAGGTATCTTTCTTCCTGGCTTACCTCCTGGGAGTTTACCTTTACCCTTCTTCTTAGGAAGTTCTTTAGGTTCATCTCCTGTCTTACCATCTGCTCCAATAGGTTTACCTGTTATTGGGTCAAACCCTTTATGTGGTAGTATTGGGTCTGGTGCTTTATCAACTTCACCTATTGCATTCTGATGTGGATACTTCTCTAAGTCTCTTTCTGGTAAGTTCATATATTCTCTTACCCATTCTTCTCTCTTATCTATCAATCCACCATCTGCAAGTATCTTTACTACTTTACTTCTTGCATCTGATTGGTCATCCTCTAAACTCTCAAACTTGAACTTCGGTAACAAGTCAATGTCTACCTCTCCAAAGTTCATTGCTATAAGAGGTCTTATGATTTGTTCTCCTACTACCATCTCTTCTAAGTCTCTACCCATCATCTCAAGTACAAACATGAATACATCGAAGTGCTTCTTACCTAATGCATAACTCCCTACCTCTTGCTGGTCTTGAAACCCTAACAGATTAGGTACTAATACTGCTCTTGCTATCATCCCGTCAAATCTGTTTATGGCTTCTCCATATGAGACCTTTCCATTTCTTGTTGCTTCTAACAACTCAAATGTGATGTTATCCGGCGTTCTAAAGCCAGATTTGGCTTGCAGGTTCTTCAGTATGCTGTCTATTTCATCAATGGCCGTCTTATTCAATCCTTTACCCTTTGCAGGATACTTAGCCATTACTGTAGGCATTCCAAACCTCTCATTGAAGATGTTCCACCATTTGATGTTTAACTTCTTACTCCACCAAGCAGCATAGGCGGCCCTTAAGTCAGATGTACCATAAGGATTACCATGTTCACTATTGTACGAGTATATAACAAACTTCTCTGGGGGAAATGGATTCTCAGATGACCCGAGGGCTTTACTATCTAATGTTGCTCCCATGTTCTCAAAGACAACTCCTATTACGTTGTTATGATTATCACACTTGAAGTCATAACCATATGGTTGTCTACTACCTAACTTCATAAGACCTATCTTACCTTTGTGCTCTCCTTCTTCGTATATACCAAATACCTTTTCAGATAGAGAATATCCAAACTCTACTGCAGTCAGCAGATTCAACAAGTCATTCTCAAACGTACCTTTCATCTTCTTGAATACATACTCAACAAAGTCTGCCATCTTTACGCTTTGGTCATTAGTCTCATCACCAGGATGTATTGCCCAACCTGTACTAAGTCTAGCAAACTTCTTAATCGTAAGAGATGCTTTGACTTGGTCATCAGTCTTCATATCCTGATATATCCTAAGTCCTTTCTTCCCTACTAGACTATCTGGGTTATACTTCTTAAGCATAAATGAAGAGTTCACATTGTCTTCACTGCTACTAATCTCTTTCCTTAGCTGTCCATCTGTAGCAGGAATCCTCTTAGTAGCAAAAAGGTTCTTAATTGTGTTTACGATTTCCATAGTTTCTCCAAGTCCTCTACAGTTTTGAATTCATTGGTTACATTAGTATGTGGCTTATGTTTAATCCCTGAAAGCTTTTCTTTTCTTCTTAAGTCCGCCTGTAGATGCTTATACACTAGTCTACCCACCGTAAGGATATCACCAATACTATAAGCATGGAACAACTCTCTCCATCTTCTTTCTGGCATCCTTATAAGTAGTAAAGCAACATCCACCATTATATTATTCCTTTATATAGTACGTTCCCTAACAAATGTAGTCTTATGACATCTTCCACAAGGCGGTAATCTATCACTCTTATCATCTAGGAACAAATCTTCATTACACTCTATACATACGTATGCTCCCTTGCCTGGCTTCTTACCTGTCTTGTATAACTTCTTTCTTCCTATCATCTCTTTGGTAAACTTAACTACGGGTCTACCTAGTTCTACTTTTCCGCTATCTTCTTTACCAGCATCCATATAAACCCCACCATCAATAATAAGAATATCATCTTTAGAACCTCTTGTATGTGTAGTGGTACTTGCATCGCCCTTCTCCTTTATATCAGTAAACATACTATCTAATATGTTACCGCACTTTAGACATCGGCAATCCTTTAACTTACAAACTGATAAACATTGGTTACATATCTGTCTCATCTCTTACCCCCTCTGGTCTTATCAAAGTTAATCATAGAAGTAAGAGTATGACTGTTTACCTCTAACTCTCTTACTACTGTTTGTCCTTGTTGTATAATCCCATCTGGATTGGCTCTTAACATTGTTTCTAACTCCTTCGGATGTAACTTATTATCTCTATCATGTGCTATAACAAACACTTGACTTATCTTCATATCCCTCCTATTGATTAGAGGGGCTACTCCATATTATCTTGACTGGCCATGTACGTTTCATCTTATACGTCTTACTATCCATCCCAGGGTCGACTATGAAGTTTCCCCTCATCCGAATTCTGACGTGTCTCCCATTTACCCACTTTCCTTCTTTTAGTACCTTAACTGTTCCTCTCTCATAAACGTAATCCCCTTTGGCTAACAAGGTACCTTTTTCATCAATGAGTTCACAGTCATTAATCAATCCATCTTCTTTCATCTTAGTCACCACTATGTCTACCCTTACATCACAATCCCAACTCTCAGGATGGTTCGGTCCATCTAACCATAATGCATGCGACAGTGATTGATACTTCTTAGCAATATCTCTTAACCTTTTCTTCTCTTTAGATAGACAACACATTACGCCTCATCCTTCTCTTCTGTTGTGCTCTTAATACTATTGATACTGAAGTTGTTCCTATCCTTAAACTCTTCTACTTTACCTTTATTCCATGTTTGAACGGGTCTGAAGAAACCTGTTACTCTACTGAACACTTCTACGTTACATTCTTTACCCATTACTTACCCCCTGTTATCTTACCAAGTGTGGGTCCCCATAGAGCGCTCTTTGAATGCTCTTTGATATGAGTAATCATATCCCTCATTTTACTAAAGCAACCCTTCTCTTCCATATCATCTAGGATTCTATCGTGTTCTACTTTTTCTTCTTGTGCTATAGCATCTCCATTATACATTAGAAGTCCTCCATGTTTGATAGTGCAGTATCTCTTAACCCATCATCTCTTTCTTCTCTATCATGCCTGTTCTCTGCTACAGATGAGATTGGGACTATCCTTGACATATCTCTATTTGTCCCTTGTGCACTATCCTTGAAGAATATCATACTACCTTCTTCGTTTATCTTGTTTGCTATGAAATCGTATATGTCTGCGTGAAAGTAATGGTCAGGTTTACCAAACTCTTTATACTTTGCTACTTCATTACCATCGGGTGCTTTCTCTACTACTCTTAGTGGGGCACACATCTGATTGAAGAACTGAGGTATGAACTCTGCATTACTTGGTAGTGTTATCTGTCTATGTTGATATTGACCTACTACATGGTCACCCGCTTGAGTCCTATTGATGTTAACTGTATCTGCTCCTTCTTCCTCATCTTCTTTTATCTCTAGTAAGTCTTTACGTTTATCATCTGAAGGCCAATAGTATGCTAAGTATACCCTACCTATGAATCTCTGTTGGAACTCTTTACACTTCCGTGTTTCAGGGTTAGCATCTATCACACATACATCTACATTGTACGTTTCCATCAATGGGTCTAACTCTTCGAAGCTAGTCAATGTACAAATATGAACTACCCTTCTCTTGTTGTCTACCAACTCTGATATCCTAACGTTCAATACTGTTCCTACATCTACTCCCATAGTACAATGGTCTGCTGGAGTTGGGCATTGATATGTTGGGTCTACACATGCTCGTAAGTCTCCCTTTGCTAATCTGTTACCTTTAGCTGCATATGGTAAACCTAAGTCTGAATTGAAGAACTCTTGTATTTCGAACTGTGCTATACTCTGACTGTTCTCTATCATCTTTGCTATATCAGTTCTTGCACATATGAGTTTATTGATATGATATCCATTGATACCTTTCCTCTCTGGATACTTAGCTACCCATTCTCCCATAGCTAACCTATCTATTTCTTTCTTACAATCCATACATATGACTTTACCTGTTTCACAGTTTACGTTCTTCTCCCATGTCAATGTTTGCTTTAATCCACAATGATTACAAGGTATGAACCATTGCATCTGATTACTATCATTATACAGTTTGTCTATACCATCATCAGGATACGTAGGTGTACTAACTGCTCTACTCCATTTCAAATCACTATGACCTAATCTCTTCTCTCCTCTTGCTAATGTACCTTCTGTTAACTCATCCAACTCATCATATAACATACAATCACTATCAATAGTCTTTAGCTTATGAGGTTTACGACTTCCTCTAAAGTATATGAATGCTTTACCTATCTTCTTTAGTCCTATGTTATCTGTTGATGTTAATCTCTCTAGTAGATATGGGCAGTCTTGTATTGCAGGGTTTACTCTTCCATGAACAAACGAACTTAACTCAGGGTCAGCAGGTTGTACTATAGTTGAGTTCATTCTATAGATATCTGCTAACCAGAATGCAATGTTCATCATCCATTCACTTACTCCACATTGTGCTGATTTCCTAACGACGATGTATGGATGGGTATCTTCATATATCCCTATGAGATACTTGTGACCATCAAATGATAAAGGTTTACCTCTAATCGTTCGATGCTTGGCCGACCAAAGCGCTAGATTCTCCCTTGTTCTCTCTTTCAAGAGCTTCGAGGATAACGCCGTCGACTTGCTTGAGTTCATCTTTTGTGAAGCTAACATTCAGTTGACTCCCAATCATTGTTTGTGGATTATGAAGAATGTCACCTGTTCGGATAAGGGGTTCTTTACCTTCAAGTTCGATGCGAACGTCTTCAAGTACTTTCTTCGCATCTGTTAATTGGCCCCGGGCAATCAGTCTATTGTAGATTGCCTCGTATCTCGCTAGCCTCACAGACTTCTGTGCTATTGGTATATGCACAAAGTCATCTCCGAATATATCTTGCCGTAGTTCTGTAATCTTCTTTCGGTAAACTGTTTTGATGTTTGCTATTGTAGATTGCTTTACCGCTACCATTGCCAAGTCATATAACTTCTTCTGTATGTCAGAAGTGGTAAACCCGGCTGCATACCATTTCGCTACTGCCACCTTATGTATAGGTTTAAGTTTAAACGCCATTGTGTCTGTTGGGATGATTGCTGGCAGGGTCTCGTTTGGATGAGCCTTCTCTATCTCTTTGAGTACTTGTTCAGATATGTCTAGTGGTTGTTTATTGCTCATATATAGATTATATGTTATTAATACGAATAGGACTAGTTAAATATTATGTATCATACCTACCAGTCATAGTTCATGTATATGTTATATGTTATAATACGTGTATTTGTTCTGTTATAACGTTCTCAAGTTTTTTAATAATGTTTACTTTTTTATACTGGAAAGCGTCACTGCAAGCCATTCCTTAAACAAATCTAAGAACTCTATATCACAGTATCCTTGTTTACCTCTGTTGTAAACTTTACCGTCTTTGGTTATCTTAATCCATTCTTTACCATGTAGACGTAATATGAAGTTACCATCTTTGTCTAACATCATAACTGCTACAGGGCCATCTGTAGTAGGTTGAAAGCTTAGTTCTAACTCTCTATTACTCTCTAGTGTGTTTTTAACATTCTCTTCCATCTCTACCTCCTCTAAAATAAACAATCTCCATCATACCCAAAATCATCTCTTATCTGTTCTTGCTTACAATGTTCACACATATCTGGCTCACATTCAAATAGGGCATTATCATAATCAAACTCCTCTCCGCAAGACTTACATATGTATTTACTCATCATTCTCCTCCTTATCCTTTTATCCATATAATAAGCAACAACACAATTAGACTAATAATCGGGGCTACTATTCCAACCCAACTCCTAGCATAAAACATATCAATCATCTTCCCCCTCCAACATCATTGTTATAAAATCTACATTAGACAGCCCAGCATACTTAAACTCTTTTATTTGTTCTTTGGTTATATACTGGAAGCTAAGGTAGTCTGAAAAATCAAGGTCATCAAACTTAGCCCTGTTAATCTTAGCCCTATACTCCAACGCTTCTCTTAGTTTCTGCTTATCTATTATCATCATTCTCCTCCCATAGCTTTTAATAAGTCAGACCCAGTTTAATGCTCATCGCCCTCACAATGTTTCTTAGCATCCATCCTATAATTTTATCCATCATTGTCCTCCCAAGTTTTAGGCTTAATAATCGGGATAGCTCCACACCCAGCGTAAGTTCCCGTATACTTGTTCTCTATCTCAAACCCATCAGCAGAACGGATTCCAGAGTCTACTAGGTGGGTTGCCTTTGCAACCATAACATCATTAACATTAGCTTTTCCTGCTAACATTTTAGCTATCTTATCTATCTCTGCCTGTCTCATTTCTTTCTCCTTAGGTCTTTTCTTTCCAGGTACTTCTTTGCATCTGCAAGCATTTTCAGAAAGTTCTTGTGCTTTGTGTTTAAAACAAGAGTTTTCCCTATAGGATACTTCCCTACATACTCTACTATGAGATATTTCTTACTCACCTTCGGACCCCCTATTCTTTTATTCCAATTACGTATACCTTATCTTCTGGAATCCTTTCTCCTATCTTATAGTAAGAATTAGAAACAAGTTTCTTATCATTAGCCTCATAATGCACACCATTAAGATAGTATTCTTCTGAGTTACATATATCCCCTGTCTTCAAGATGAAACCTTTATCACTTTTGTACACTCTATAGTCTTCACAACCTACTAACATAACTATCATCAATAACAATACTATTAGTGTTATCTTTCTCATCACTACCTCCTCTTAAACATTTCTCTTATCTTTACGTATATATGAACATTCTCTAAATCTTCTTCACATTCTTCTACAGTCCACTTCCAGAAGTTCCTTGCATTCACTACCAATGCTGGAATTGCACATATGAGAATACCGTAACTTGTTTTACTAATCAGTACATATGCTATCCAACATATCTCTGCAACTACAAACATAGCAAATCCTATTCTGTTCTTATTCCCTACTACGTATGCTGCTGTGATTGCTATAGCTGCTGCTATGTAATCAAATCCCATCTTACCTACCTCCTCTTTATTCTTGCTTGAAAGATGTTACTTATCCTAGTAGATATAGCGATTAGTTTAATAAAACTTTCCTCACTAAGATACTGAGGTTGCTGTTCTACTGTATCCTCTATGTATATCAACTCATCTTCTATGTTACCTATTCCTCTCTCTATCTTTTCACTTGGTACACCCATCCTATCCCTCCTTCTTTATTACTACTTCTATTGAACCATCTATATGAGAACCTGCTGTAGTGTGTCCCATAGGATAAGGAAATTCACCAAGTATCTCTCTATCCTCATCTGTCTCTGGATACAGTCTAATAGAAAACTCATCTGTTGTATCTATCTCTACTTTCATACTACCTCCTTATGAACTTTCCTTTATGATAAATAGTTTCCTTTGGTATGTATACCATCTTACCTGTATCTAACCTATCTCCTATGAAGAAGTCTCTATTGTAATCTCCTGATATCAATACAACTCTTATCATAACCTTCTGATATGGGATGTCCCACATGTCTCCTACTTGAGGGTGGTTCTTCATTCCTTCCTCCTATATCTACTCTGTCTTTCATATTCGTATCTTCTTGTAGTTGCAATTCTCATTGCCTCTCTTATGCTTCTGATAGGAATTCCAAACTCCCTCATAGCCCTTCTAACTGATATGATACTACAGTTATGGATTTCTGCTACTCTTCTCATTGGTAGTTGTTTGTCTACATAAAGTTCTATCAATGCTTCTTTCTTTATGAAGACTCTACGAGTTCCTTCTGGACGGCCTTGGGTTTGAATTTGAGTTTCTCCTTTGCTTCTCTTTCCATTCTTTTCTTCTCTCTCATCATATAAGCTTTCCTTATACATACCTTACATAGATATCCCAATGTCTTCTTCTCTACTACTACTGGCATTGGAAAGTTCTTCTTAGTGAACTTGCTATTCCTATCACATCTGTAACAACTACATCTTTTCATCGAAAGGTTCTTAACTTTACCAAATGCTCCTTTAGTTCTGTGCTTTGCTTTGTTCTTCACCTAGTAACCTCCTTTTCAATGCTTTCCTTCCTTCTCTGATAAGTTGATTGCCCATTGCTATTGATACCTTTGAAGGCATACTCTCTGTATGCTTCACTGCCCCATCATAGAAAGATAGTATTACACTATTCCCCTTTGTCATTACCTCAAACTTTTTACCTTCCTTCACTTTATCCTCCTACTCTTTGTAATACCTCATGAAGTTTCTTTGCTGCATTATCCCAAGTAAACTCTGATATTGATTCTGTACACTTCTTCTCCATCCAGAGATACTTCTCATGGTCATCTCTTATTGCTTCTAACATACTTGTTGCTTTATCTGTATCTGGTATCTTCCAACTACCTCTATCCCCCCTGAACCAGAAGTTATCATTTGCTATCTCTTCTCTGCAACTAGGTACTTTTAACTCTTCAGGATAGTCTTGTAAGTATTCTGACATCCCTGTCCAGTCTGTTGTGATTGCAGGAGTTCCACAAGCAATGCATTCCATCAAAGGTAAGTTCCATCCTTCTGCTTTTGATAACCAAATACCAAAGTCTGCTTCTCTATACATATGTGCCATCTCTCTAAATGATAGATGCTTTGGAAAATGAGGTATTACTATTCTTGCGCTACCTCTCTCGTATACTAACTCCCCTCTGTTGTTTGCTTCTACGTGTGGTTCAAGGAATTGTCTTGCTTCTTTATTCCAGTTTGGGTTGAAGTTGTTACCTATCCAAGCATACAATGTAGCTTTCTTTCTTGCCCCTTCGAATGCTTTAATGAATGCTGTAAGAACATCTACAGTTCCTTTTCTCTTCTCCCACTTACCTACATGTATGAATGTTAATCCTCTTTCCTCTATCCTTTGCATCTTGAAGTCTTGAGAGTAGTCTGGATAGAATAGTTCTGGGTCGTAACCTTCTGGAACTACATCTATGTTACTTTGACCTAGTTCACTTTCCAATACTCCCTTCCCCCATTTACTTGGGGTTAACAAATGGTCACAAGTTCTCATCATTGACTTGGATATCTCATCAAACCTCTCCATTTCAAATACAGGAAACCCTATTCTCTTCCTTCCAGAGAACTGACTTAAGAAAGGTTCATTGAATATCATTACTCCCAAGTCACTACTCTGTATGTTCTTCCTATTGTCTAACCATTTCTCTACATCTGTATCTTTCCATTGTACGTTACCAAATGGAGGTAGTATACTAACAGGCTCGTCTACGAACTGCTTGCTATACGCCTTTATAAGGTTGTAAGAATGGATGCCATATCCTAAATAATTGATTGGAGCATAAAAGTTTATCATTCGTCCCTCCCTGTAGGTACTACTATCCATCTATCTGTTTCGTACTGCATTCCTTTATCATCTGCAGGACGTTCCTTTATATCGTTGTTGATATTGTAGTACAACGCATTGTTGTACAACTGTCTCTTCATAGTATGTTCATGAAACATAGCATACTGCTCGGGTACTTTCAATCCCCTCTTACCTCTATCAAAAGTAAAACCCTCATGTACCTTACCTTCCCAATGACCTCCTGTTCTGTGAAGAACTCTCCATTGAAAATCCTTTCCTACTACTTGTCCATCGAACTTTGATATACGATGAATATGATAACCAAAACAATCTTTTGCATCAGCAATCAAAGTAGGTAACAAACCAAAGAACTCTTCTGAGAACCATTCATCAGCATCACAAAAGAGTATCCAAGGAGTCTTACATAACGTCATTGCATAGTTCCTTTGATGAGCGAAGTCATAAGCGAATGGATGAATGTCTACTCTACACCCTAACTCTTTACATATCTCTACAGTCTTATCTGTACTCCCTCCATCAACTACAATAACTTCTGCAACGTTAGGCATAAGATTCTCTACTGCTTTCGATATGTACTTCTCTTCATTCTGTGCCATAATGATAGCACTAATTGGTATGTCTTTCTTATCCATTCCAACCTCCATATCCTAATATCTTTCCGTCACTGGAAAGTTTCATCTCGTGGTGTTCGAATAACTCTCTCATTACATTACCTAATGACTCCTCTGTGAAAGTATAGATATGTTCTGCGTTTTCACTTATCTCCCTATGAGGAACAAACCCACAAACTACCTTCCCTACTCTACTTTGTTCTTTCAATGCTTCGTAGACTGAAGGGAGATGTTCTAAGACATGTTGACAATACACAGTATCGAATTCCTTATCGGCATATGTCATATGCAAGGCGTCACCATGGTCGAACCTTACTCCAGTAATATCAAACTTACAAGTTAACATTCTAGCATACCCTACTAGCATCATTGAAGCATCCATTCCTACTACCATATCAAAAGCTTTTCTCTTAGCCATTGAGATATCCATATACCCTACATTACTACCTACGTTAAGGAACTTCTGTCTTCCTTTCTTATACCAAAACGTTTCTTCTATCCATTTATAGATTTCTCCATCATGGTCTGTGTTACTACTGGGTTCTGTAAAGACATTCTCTCCCATCTTTGTCCAATCATCTCCGTACAATCCTTTATTGTAAGTCATTACTGATTCTAAGTAACCATACCCATTCAGTTCCAACCAGTTAAGATATTCTTTTTCTGATTTGATACCATTAGGTAAGTGGTAACTCGTTTTTGATATTCCCCGTAACGTCATCTAATTCCTCCCATATCTTTACTGTCTCTTTCAAATGTTCTACACTCTTAGTACCAAAGACGATTACATCTGGATTGAGAACTCTTAATGCTTCTAAGCATCCTGTTACTGTATACTTAGGGAAACATAACCCATCATTGAAAGGCTTGATTGCAAATACAGTACCTCTCTCTTTTAACTTTGCTACATCCTCTACTGTAAACCTACCTTCAATGTGTAGTGGAACCATAAACAAGTTACAATCGGGAAACTCTTCTGCAAAGCGATGTGCTAACCTAGGCTCTTCAGTTGTGATACCTAAGTGTAATGAAGGAAAAACTTGCTTAATAGCTTGATACATTGCCTTTCCTTTTGAGTACAACTCTTCATTATCCAAGTCTGATACCCATAGTATGTGAACTGTACCTAACAGTCTTACGCTTTTCTCAAACAATGGTTGCCATTCTGTAAACTGATAAGCAGATACTTTAGTCATCTTTATACAACCATTGAACTTACCTACTATCTCTTCTGCATTACCATATCTGTGGTGACAGTCAAAGATATTTATACCTTCTCTGATGGCGGCATCTACTAAAAGCATACCATCATCAATAGACATATCTACCATCTTTCCACCACCTAAACATAGTTCAGATACTTCCCAACCATCAATCTTTATCTTCTTCATCTCTACTCCTTATCTGTGGGGCTACTGATATCCTTCCAGCCCATTCTGTTAACTGTTCTACGCTTCCTGAAGATGTTAATACAAAATCATTGCAACCTTCTAACCAATAGTCATCAGCTATAATACCTTCCTTCTTGCAAATCTCATACAAAACAGTTCCGGGATACAAGTAGGTTAACCCTACAGCGGGGAGTTCTGCCATAGTAAGCGTTTCCATAAACTCAACTGTCTCTTGTATAGTCTCTTCTGTCTCTCCTGGAAGACCTACCATCATGAATGCAAAGGTATCAATACCTACCTCATAGCATAATTCAAAACACTTCTGAATCTGTTCTTTGGTTATCCTCTTACCTAGAGTTTGCATAATAGAATCTGAACCAGTCTCTACTCCAAACCTCATTTCAGTACACCCTGCTTGCTTCATAAGTAGTAACATATCCTTTGATACTGGATGTACTCTAGCATTGCATTGCCAGGTGATATTCAAATTCCTATCTAATATCTCTTGACTTAGACTTGTTGCTCTTCCTATCGTAAAATTGAAAGTATCATCATGGAATAGAAAATCTGATATACCGAACTCTTCCATCAAGTACTCTATCTCATCAACTACTAACTTAGCGCTTCTGAACCTTACCCTACCTCCCCAGAAAGCTCTTGAAGAACAAAAGATACAGTTACCTGGGCATCCTCTTGATGTAATCAAATGTGCTGTACCATTTTCTTCTATCCATTCCCTAGCATATGAATGGTCTGCAATAGGTAATGAATCCATATCTACTAACCTTGAACCTACTCTTATCTTCTCTTTATTATCTAACGTTTCAAGTAGTTCTACAATTGCTATCTCTCCTTCACCCCTGATGATGTAATCTATAGGAAAGTTATCCAGCAGTTGGTCGCACATTATAGTAGCGTGTACTCCTCCCAATACTACTACTGTGTCCTTGTTGTAATTCTTTACCATCTCTATTCCTTTATATGTACCGCATCTGTTTTGTGTAATGCAATTAAAACCTACTACGTCAGGGTTAAATCTTTCCAACACTTCTACTAATGACTTCTCTGCTTCATCTGCTTTCATATTGAAGAAGCTAAGCATCTCTACTTCATGCCCTTCTTCCTCTATCACCGTACCCAAGAAACCTAAACTCAGCGGGTAACAGTGATGAGGGTTAGGTACCTGAGCATTCATACTACTCAGAAGTACTTTCATACTTGGGCCACCAGTCGGGTGCAATGAAGCTTTCCATGTAGTCACAATCTTTACAAAAGGGCAAGTTCTCTTGCTTCATAGCAAGATGCAATTGTCTAACAGTTTCGAACTTCTTACCTTGCCATATCTCTTTGACGCTTTCTGTATTGGAATCTCCTACAACTAACTTCGCTAGAACATCCTGACAACATACTACGGCTTGACCGTCCGAACAGATGCTCAAGTCTAAAAAAACTCTCCAGCAAGGGTTCTTCATATGCCCTCCTATGTACTGTCCTCCGAGTCTCATCTTCTTTGAATCTATCAATCCACCTATGTTGTTGACTCCACTTCCTCCTACATCATCTATCCCCAATCCTTGAAACAGTTTATAGTATTCTGGAAGCGAGCGTTCATTTGTCTTACAAGGAATGAATGCAGTCTGTGTAGGAATGTTACTACCTAGTTCCTTTCTTATCTCCATAAAGGCAGCTATGTTACCTACTACTGTCTCCCACTTCAATCCCTTTCTCATAGCTTCAAACGCTTCCTTGTTGCCTCCATCTACACTAAAGACTATCTTATCTATCTTTGATTCCAACAACTTCCGAGATACATCTCTGTTCATAAGGGAAGCATTCGTAAAGAAACATATGATAGGTGTACCAGGTAGGTTCTCTTTTGCATAATTGATTCTATATACAAATTCTCCTATTGGTAGATGTAAGGGCTCACCATTGAGATGCAGATGAAAATAATCCAATCTCCATCCAGCTTCCTTAATCTCATCTACTATCTTGATGTATAAACTTTCCTTCATGTCTCCGTTTCTCTCCATTCCTTCTCTGGGACAAGTAATACATCCTCCATTGCACCAAGAACTACTCTCTACATGTATTTCCTTAGGTGCCGTAAAACTACTAGCTACAAAGTCTTTCAAGTTCTCCATTGTTCCTCCTGTTAAGTCGTTACTCTATCTACCATAATGTCTCCATCTACAACCCAAAACTTACTCTCCATAGTACTATTATCTGGAACCATAGCCAAAGCAGCTAGTATAGGGGGATTTATTATATCAACCCTCTCCTGTATTTCACCCTCTATTATTCCGCCAGTTCTATATTCTGGTGCTACTGCATATATTCGGTTTTCTATCACCATAAAATTAATCCAGAACCCCCCATCCACTATGGCTGCTGCGTATGCGGCAGTCAATGCTCTATTACCAGGGCCTGCTGCTGCAGCTACTTCTTTCTTTTTATACTTCTGTACCCTTACCGAAACAGGTCCTAGTTTTGTAATTACTCTACATACAAAACCCTTCCACATAACATCATACCCTACTAATAAATCACTTACCTTTGTTTGAATGTAATCCATAATCCTCCTTTAGTTACCCAAGTGCGGGGACTTGAACCCCGCCCCCTCATGCGTGAGCTGGACTTGGGTTTATTGTAATTGTACTTGCTCCATTCTCTTTGCTTATATACATCTTCTCTCCTAGAGAGTCCTGTACATCTGTAGCATGAGTTATCAAGAAGCATTTCTTGAAGGAGAACATTCTAAACACTTGCTGTACTGCTAGAGCGAACTTCCTTCTGTTAACATCATCCAAGCTACCTAATCCCTCATCTATAATCAAAGTCTGCACTCGAGCATTGTGCCTGTTGCTAAGGATTACAGATAACGCTACCCTTAAACAAAAGTCTACAAGGAACTTCTCTCCCCCACTGTAACCTATATAGGGTCGTTCATAGACTCCGTTCGATATCATTATGTCTAAAGTATCTTTACTCTTACCTGACTTCAGTTCCTTCTCTGTTGCGATACTTACTTTGAACTCACCATCAGTTAGAGTACCAAGCAACATATTCGTTACCTCTTCTATCTCTGGCTTGGCGTTCTCTATGATGAATGCTGGTATTCCATTCTTCCCAAATGCTTCTACCAACTTCTCATATGTGCCTTGTCTCTTTGTCTCAATTACTAACTCTTCTGATATCTTCGCTGCTTTCTCTTTACCCTTTGCCATTTGAGCTAGTATACCTTCGTCTCTACCAATGTTCGAGTTGGCCTCTGCAATGTTAGGTAGCAGAGCTTTCTGCATCTTCTCTTTCAACTTGTTGTATGTGTTAGTAACTGCTCCGGGTGGAACACTTGCTTCCATATCTAATCTCTTCGAAGCAGCATCTGCTTGAAAGTTCTTTAGTATACCTTCCCCCTTCATCTTCCTAGCTCCTAACTCAGATAGAAGTTTCTCGATATGCTCCTTATTCAGTTCCTGTTGGCACGTGGGACAAGGATGACCTATCTCCAACAGCTTGTACCTAGTTATTTGTCTTTGCACATCCCCTAACCTGGTCTCTACAGGAGTTACTTTCTCTCTTGTAAAAATGTTCAAAGCCTCTTTTAACCTTACGCGTTCTGTATCATACTTTGTTATCTCCAAATCCAAATCTAATATCTCTTTCTCCATAGCTACTCTTCTCTTCTCTTCTGCAACTATGTACTCCCTAGCTTGTTCTACTCTCTTCCTTACTACCACCTCATCCTCTTCAGAGTCAGTTGACTCTAGTATTTCTTTCTGTCCTGCAAGAGTAGATACCCTAGTGTTGATTGCTCTTAACTTCTCTTTTGCTCTATCACAAGCCTTCTCATATACTCCTAACTGTAGTAAACTTAAGAGTACTTCCTTTGCTTCCTTTGGAGTTAACTTTGAGAATGAATCGGCTCCACCTTGTTCAAAGCAAGCAGTGTTCTTGAAGACATTGTAATCCATACCTAATAATTCGTATATGTATTGCTGTGTCTCCTTCATTGTCTGTCCTTGATACTGATTGCATTCTAACTTGGTAACCTTTCCTCTTCCTCTCTTCCTGGTGAGTTCATATTCTATACCCTCATCCTCCATCTGGAAACGTATAGTTGATTCACAGGAGTCTTCTCCATCTTTGATAACTGCATCAGGTTTGTTACCATATCGAGACTCTCCAAACAAACACCAAGTTACACCCTCTCTAAACGCCGATTTACCCACGCCATTCTTTCCGAGCAACAGATATAGTCCACTGCTTTCTAATGGTAGCTCTACCTTCTCATAACTGAACAGATTCTTAAAGCCAACGTATGTCAGATTCATTTTACCTCCTCGAGTATCTTCTTACCCTCGTTTATGACTTCTGAACCAAAGTCTTCTTGTGCTGCATATTCTGCAAAGCAGTCCAGAGGAGTCTTACTCTCATTGATGCGCTCGTTTCTCTTCTTCTGGACCTCAATTACGTTGTACTCAATACCTACAAGTTCATAGGCATCCTTGAACAACTCTTGTATCTTCTTCTGGTCAACCTCTTTTAACTTCTCTCTTGTTACCTTCACTACTACCTTTACGATAGCGTCTTTCGTATCAACTTCATCGTATGGTAAGTCAGTAGTCATATCTATCACTACTTGTACCATCTTGCGTGCTGGTGTGGGAATGAATTCCCATCCCCCATCTGTAACATGTAGGAAGCCTTTCATCTCTTCTCGTTCTCCAAAGTTCTCTCGTTCTGGGGAACCTACGTAGACAACATTATCGATGACCTCTTGGAACTTATGTACGTCCCCAAGCAGGAACAGATTACAGTCTGGGTTGTTCAGTTTCAATTCCTCTGCGGTCATGCCCAAGTCGTAAACGTAGTTGATTGGGCCCATCTTTGCTCCCTTCAACATAAAGTGTCCATAGTAGATACCTTTCTCTTTGTAGCCTGAATCTACTACCTTCACTCCTTTGAAGTCTAAGTTGTGAAACTCTCCAAAGGTATAGTACGTTCCCTTCTTCAACTTAGTCGTAACTGTATCATGATTACCTACCACCAAGAGTACTTCCATCCCTGCATCTACTATGGACTTAACCCACTGTTGGAATATCTTTTGCTCTTCTGGTTTGGGATTCCTATACTCATATATGTCTCCTGCTACAACTACCCTCTCAGCATGCACTTCCTTTGCATACTCTCTTGCATACTTCAACACATTGATAAGGTCCATAGGACGATTGTTCAAGTTGATTTGCAAGTCTGCTAACACTACTTCGTTTACCATATCTCCTCCTGTCGTTCTGCTATATCTTCTAGTTTCTTATTCTCTCCCTTTAGTATAGCGCACTTCTCGCCATCTCTAAAGCCATCATCAAACCAGAAAGGTAAAGCAACTTCAGTTCCTTCCATAGCCGCTCGTGTGCTTCTCTTCTTGTCTAACTGAATGACGCATCTGAATCCTACTACGGTTTCTCTCTTCTTCTCTTTTCCGTGACCATCTATATATGGGACTTGTGTCTTAGGAGCATATTCTTTAGCTCCTCTCCTTACTCTTAACCTCATACTACAGTAATGCTTAAGAGCATTCCCCCCAGGTATCTCTTCAAAGCTTCCAAAGCTCATAGGGTCTATTCTTATTTGTGCTATAAGTATCATAGCGCATTCTGCCTTCTTAACTAACCCTACCGACACTCTAAAGAACTGAGCAATCTTTCTTGCCTGTAGTGCTATAGTATCCTTCGCCAAACTTCTTATCCCCTCTTTGTCTTTCATCTCTTTCATACTACCCAATGCAGTTATAGAATCTACTACCATTATATCTACTGCTTTACTATCTAGTAACTCTCTTACCCTATCCAGTGCAGGTTCTAAGAAAGAGTCATCCACCACGAACAACTCTTCCATATTAACTCCTTGCTTCTCCATCCACAAAGGGTCAAGTTGTCCCTCTGCATCAACAAATGCTGCTACTCCTCCTGACCTCTGAACGTTAGCAATCGCTCTTGCAACTAAGGTACTCTTGCCTCCCTTCTCTGGACCTGCTACAACACTAAACTGTCCTGCAGGGATACCACCAGTTACATCATCCAGTATAGGGATATCAAAGTAAGCCCATTTCTTAACCCCTACATCCATATCACTAGCGAAACCTATGACAGCATCCTCTCCCGCCTTGGTTGCTCTCATCTTATGCTTATTGGCTATCTTCTTTAGCAGTTCAATCTTTTCGGTCTTGTCCATGAAACCTCTCCATTAAGTATACGAAATCTTCAAAGTTCATCGTTATAGAAACTCTGCCTGTACGGTTCTTCCTAACGTATGCGGGCATCCTACCTAGTGCATAAGCACGTCTCTCTATCTTCTCCATGTGGTCTTCATCTATAGTGATGCTCTTCGTATTGAAATTCTTACACTCGATTATGTGGTCTTCGCATAGCACATCTCCATCTTCCTTAGGAGCTTTTCGGGCTGTGTTGTCATACAGTAGCACATTTTGTATGACGTGTTGCTCTAGTTCATTCCCCTTGTCCGTCGTACTCATGGTTCCCCTCTATCACATCTTCGTAGTACTTCATAAGTCCATACGAGTCTGCTGCGTTGTTGTTAGAAAATTCAACTCCCCACTTCTTGTATATCTTAAGGAGCATCTCTTCTTTCTTAGCGTTACCCTTTCCAACTATGTGTTTCTTAAGCGTTGATGGTGGTATAGTATGAAGGTCTATTCCTCTATCCTTAAACATTAACTTCAGTATTCCTCCTAGTTCTCCTAAGTTAAACACCGACATACCCTGTGAACCGAATGAGTACCCTTCCATTACTACCACTTGTATCTCGTACCTCTCTAATAACGCTGCTACTTCGTTTCTAATGTATTGTAATCTTGCCAACCCTATTAGCTTGCCTGACTTAAGAGTAGAAGTTTCTATACCATTCGTCTCTTCTCCTCTTACAGATATGCCTGACTCTACTAAAGATTGGTCTATTGCTAATATGTTCATACCCCTCCTTGCGGAAACGGGTGTGGAAGATTTCTTAACAGCTGTCGCCATGAGCCTCTTCAAGCCTTATTTTCCGACAGCTCGCACACCCTTCATCATCCGCTTAGTTTAGAACAACGTATCGTCTGCTGCATCTGCTACCGGAGCAGCTGCTTTCGCCGCTGGAGCTGCTTTCGCTACTGGTGCTGCTTTCGCCGCTGGTTCTGCCTTAGGCACTGCTGCTGGAGCTGCTCCCGCTGGGAAGAGTTCCTTCAAGGTAGTAAGGTCTGTTGGAACATAAACCTTATCCAAATCCTGAACGCCTTCCTTCACAAGTTCAACATCCTCAGGAGTCAACTCAGTAGGTTGATTAGCAATCTTGAACTCATACTTTGTATCTATACCCGCCCCCTTTCGAGTTATCCTTATCTCGAACTTCGCAAGAGGACTGTCGGCATTAATATCATTCCTGTTTGCGATGATAGAATGCAACTGTTGCTTCGTCTGTGGTGCAAAATCCCATTGCTTTATAGTACCATCCCTCCTATCGAGGACATTTATGTAACACCTCCACTTTGCCTTCGTGTCACTATCTCCTATGCGCTCCACATAGTCACAGATAGGACATTCTGCTTTTGGGTCATCCTGTCTTGCACATACAAGCATCTTCTTCTCTGGATGTGCGTTCCAGTGAATGAGTGTTTCCTTTCTCTTGCCCAAGAACCTTACTTGAACTGTCTCTTTGTCCACTAGCTTAAGCGAAGTGAGATTGCCTCGAGCCGACTCCTTGTCCGCTCTTGTTTCTCCCCATTCGTTCTCAGCATAGTCTGTACCAAACGCTCCTTTGTCTTCTACCATTGTGTTACCTCCTGTTTAGTGTACTTAAAATTCTCCCTCTTTACTACCTTTGTATTCGTCGCTCCCTTCCCTTCTCAAGTCCTTACACATGAAGTGTCCTTCAGTTAAGTCAATCCTCTTCATGTTCAAGAACTCTTGAACTAACACTGCTGCATCATATGCTTCCACTGCTGCTTGATAACCTTCATCAGCACTTGCATACCTATTCTTACCTGCATCAGTCTTCTCCTCACACTCAGTCTTCAAGACTAAATGTATCTTCTCCATCGCTCTCTTCCTGGCAAGAGTCAAACGTTTGCTCTTGGTAATCCATTCAGATGTAGTAGACTTCATAGCCCACATCTTAGTCATTAGTATCTTGGCTGCATCGAAAGGAATGTCATAAGTATATTCCTTGACTTCCTGTTCTAATGCAGTTAGTTGACTAACGTCTAATCCTAACTCTTCGATAACTGCTTTGGTATCCATTTCTCACCTCCTCTCGTGTGCTTTAGTATTGTGGCACAAGTAACACAATACTTGTAGGTTCTCTTTTCTATTGTTTCTGGGGTTGCCGTCCTTGTGGTGAATAGCTAATCTCTTCTCCTTGGTACCACACATTTCACAATGCGTCTTCTTAACTACTCTTTCAGACCACCCTCGGGATACTCCACCCTTCCAATTCCAATGCTTCTCGCCAATATGGCCAATCTTCCGTAGAGAAGCGAGAGCCCAATCTACTATTGGGTCCTCCAGGAAGTGCTAACTCCCTCATCTTTTGTTTAAACACTTCGGTCACTGCCATCATCATCCTCCCAGGGGAAAATAATCCATTCGTTAATAGTTCTGACACAAAAGTCTGGTTCCACTTCTGTACCATCCTTCCTATATAGAGTAGCAATTCTTCTCTTACCATCCTTGAACGCCTTCAAAGTCTTACCAGTGTCCGATACATCATCCACAACTATAAGATACTCCGAAGAGCAATACAAATTCCCAGCTACTGGAGCACCCAAGTGATAAGATAATCCTGCAGCAATATACAACCCTCCACGAGGAATAGGAAAGAGAGAATGATTTGTGATATCTTTTACATCATTCAGTTTATCCGCCAGTTCCTTTACATCCTTCAAATACTGCTCCCACGTAATTATGTGTTTAGACTGTTTCATAACTCTCCTCGTGGCACTTAAAGGTATTCTCACAAAAACGACACTTATCCCTATGTATACTATCATGACATATAGTACACACAGCAGCAAAATTACCTTTGTTATTATTCTCCCTATTCCAATCTTTATGATGAACATATCTAGTTTTTCTCTTTTTACACACCTCACAAGTAGGGTGTGCTTCTCTATACTCCGTAATCTTTCTAGCCATGCCATCCTTATAGAAGGGGTGTTCCTCCCCTCTCCTAACATTCTTCTTTATCTTTTCTTTAACGTCTTCTCTTCTAGCTGGATTTTTATCTCCAGAAATATCTTCTCTCACTAGTCCTTTCAGAGGATTTACGTAACCTTTCTTATACTTCTTTTTCCAAGAAACGCTTAATTTCTTTCGAGTCTCCTCTGAATGTTTGTGTCCCTTAAAATAGCCCATTACACCTCCTCGTAGATAAGGGGGTCAGTCATATCTGCTTTACCAAACGCTTCTAGTCTCTCTCTACAGCTACCACATACCCCACATGCCTTCTCTTCTCCCTTGTAACACGTCCAAGTAAGCTGATAGGGAACCTTTAATGCTTTACCCATGCACGCTATGTCTCCTTTGTCAAGTCCAACAAACGGAGCAAGTATCTGTAATTCCTTGATATCATTACCGCTAAGTACTATGTTGATATCCTCTAAAAAGTCCTGACGGCAGTCCCAATAGATTGCATGGTCACCACTATGGGCTCCATAGTAGATATGCTCTACGTACTTCAGAGTCTCTGCTAAGGCTGCTGCAAGACTAAGCATTATCATATTGCGATTAGGTACTACTGTTGCCTTCATGCTCTCTTCATCGTAGTTACCCTCTGGAACTGCTATACCCTCATCTGTCAAAGCACTTCCTCCAAAGGAAGGAAACTGTACGATATGGTGTGTTGCAGAGTCCCCACTGTAATACTTTACTAGTTCCTTCGCACATTCAATCTCTTTACTATGTCTCTGCCCATAGTCAAATGTTACACAGTGTACGAACTTCCCTTCTTCTACTAGCTTACCTAGTAGTGTGGCACTATCCATTCCGCCACTCAATACCAATAATACTTCTTCAGGTCCCATATCACACTCCTTTTTTTGTACCCCAAACATCTACATGAAGTCTAGGGGAATATCTTAGTTTTTTTCTCCAACAATAATTCCAAACCTTCTTCTTTATCATCAGGTCCTTCTTTGGATTACCAGTAGTCAAAGGCATCAGCATAGTTGCATATGGTAACATATCTGCTCCTACTGTTTCGAAGTCTGTAACTACCTTTATATCCCAAGTGGCTATTCCTTCCTTCTGCATTGCGAATACTCTTCTGGCGGTTATCAACTCCTTGGGACTTATGGAGATATGGTCAAACATCTGAAAGTCTTCTTCCATTAACAAATCTCCATTCGTCTCTATATGTACATCTGTAGTGAACACTTCCATCATATACTCTTCTACTGCTGCTCTCTGTACCAAAGGTTCTCCTCCAGTTAAGCATACGTATCCAGCATCCTGAACGAGATTGTTGAACTTACTCTTACTCAAGTACGTACCACTCGTATGGTAAGAAGTATCGCACCAAGGACAATCTCTATTACATCCTGACAGACGTATGAACTGCATAGGGACTCCTGCGAACCTTCCCTCTCCTTGTATACCTACGAATTCCTCGTTAACTCTTAGCTTCATCTTGCCATCCTTGCATAACTTGTTGGGGTCTCCCAAAGAGTAAGCGAGTGGAGAGAACACTTCAGTTCCAAAACCTTCGGTTCAAGAATCTCCCAAAAGGCTCTTACCATATTCTCCGCGGTACAGATACAGCCTCCAAATATCTCTACATCATTCAAAAACTGATGGTCTACCTTATCTATGATTTGCGCATTAACAAGTTCCTTCAGGTCTACGAAGTTCATCAGCATCCCGTCATCTGTACTAACTCCACCACCTATTTCAACCCTTAACTTGTAGGTGTGCCCGTGTATGTCATTGCACTTCCCAAACATCTGTCTATTCCACGCCTCTCCGTGTTCGTGATTGAGCAACTTATGTGCGGAATCAAATACGAAATCCTTACCAATTATCATTAGAACCCTCCTTTGTTGTTATCCCCTACCCTATCATATGCTACTCTTTCCTGCTCATTACACTCTTCCACTCTTGCTAAAGAAGGGTAGAATTTGTAGTAGGTTCTTCCTTTAAACTCTGACAGTTTATTCTTCCTCGCCCACAAACCAATCACGGGCAAGACTATTCCTTCATCTGTTACATGGTACAATTTAGTCTTCGTACTATCCTCTAACATCGTATGTTCGTTATGCAAACAGAAGACTGCATCTGCATCATAAGTTAAATCAATAGTCTCTTTGATGTCTTCTTCTGTAGGCCAAGTTAACCTATCCTGCATCTTTCTTATCTCTGCTGTTGCAACTAAAGGTACATCGTATGTATTGATTATCCTCTTCAGTCCTTCACTAATGTGAGTGAACTTATCTCTCGTTTCCTTTCCTCCAGTCTCTGTAGTCATCTTATGTAGGTTGTCGATGAAGACCACCAACTGCTTATCCTTTGCGATAGTCTTATACATTCGTATAACCTTCTCCATGTACTCAAGTGACCTACCCTCTCCTACATCTTTCACTACCCACTGGTTGGATAACCATCGTAGATGATGTACTGCTTCATCTCTTTTCTGTTCTAACATCGCACTTTGCTCGGTTGTGATAGCATCATTGTTTCGTATCTTATGTATGGGATTCGATAAAACGTTTATCTCTATCCCTGAATGGCTGGCTAATATCCTCGGTAGCACCTTGTTCGTATTGTCATCAATACTAAAGTACAGCACGAATACCTTATCTGGGTTGTGCATTATAACGTTGTGTGCCATCTCTAAACAGAACGTAGACTTACCTATGTTTGACCTTCCTGCTACCAAATACAAAGCGTTCTGTAGTCCTTCCATCTTTGCTGTGAGTGTAGGCCAACCCATATGTAACCCTAGTAGTTCTCCTCTACTCCAAGACCATTCCTCGAATGTGTTTATGGCTGACTCCATCTTCTCCATCTCTCCTAACACATCCTCTAACAATACCCCCTTAGTCGCCTCCCCATCAAACCCATGTAACTCTTGTGTGATAGCACTCTCACTAAGATTCATCGTCTCCGACATCCTCCTAATGAGCCTCTCTTGCGCAATCGCACTTTCCTCATTAGCGATTACATTCAGACATTCATCCTTGTAGATATCTTCATCTGGACTGTCTGCGTACTTCTCCAATTGGTATTCAAAGATGGTCTGTTCTGGTAACGCTAAGAACTTATCTTTCCCGTGCTTCTGTATGTACTCATCTGGGTCTTTAGTATCGGATAACTTCTTCACAAACACTTCTAGGTCTGTCTTCTCAGTAACCAGGGTGTGTAGTATCTTATCCAAACTTGTAAACGCTCCTGCTTCGTTATCCAAACAGAAGACTATTTGATGTATCCCGCATTTCAATAATGCTGCGTATTGTGCTGGAGTGAAGTTCTTACCACACAGGGCTACTACATTCTTTATTCCTGCAAGGTGTAACGTAAATGCATCAGCATATCCTTCTACCAGGTACAACTTATGTCCTTCTGCTCTTGCCTTGTCTAGGTTGAACAGTATGCTTCCTTTCGTGTACACTGAAGAGTTTCCAAAGTTCAAATAGCGTATAGCATTCTTCTGTCCTCTGTAGTCTCTAGATGCAAAGCCTACCACTCTACCGAAGTGATTCTTTATAGGAAACACTAATCTATCATCAAATAGGAACTTTTGAAAGCCTTTCTTCTTTTGGTCCTCTCCTGCTAAAAGCCCTGCTCGTATCATTACCTCGTTTGTAAACTTCTGTCCCCGTAGTTTGTTTATCAATTTGTCGTAACTGCACCAACCAAAGCCAAACTCATCAACGAGATGTTCCCAACCTCTCTTCTTAATGTAAGTTTTGATATCCTTAGTGACAGGGTTCTCTGCCTTCATAGTGTTGCATAGCAACTGTGCTGCGTATTCCAACACCTTATGTATCTCTGTCTTATCTTCCTCTGGTCCCTCGTTACCTACTTCTGTTTCGTACTCTATGTTATACTTGTCAGCCAGATACGCTACATTCTCCGTAATGAACTCAATACCATGCGTGGGTCTTCCCTCTATAAGCGAAACCGCTTTGAATATGTCTCCTGCTGAACTGCAAGAGAAACAATGAAAGTGTTCCTCATCTGGATAGAAACTACAACTGGGTGTTTCATCTTCATTACTGTGTGCTTGGGAGTTGGGACACTGAAAGTGTGTACCACTTAAGTCCCTACCTTGTTCTTCTAAGTAAGTGAAGAGCATAGGTCGTATCTGAGACATGACTGTCTCAAGATTCTTTATCCTCATAATCCTCCATCTCTGACCACCTTTTACCATAAGATATATCAATCCGCATCGGAATGTTCATCCCTGCGATTGGCCGTTCCATTTCCTCGTATAATATTTTCACGAATCTTTTTAACTCTTCATCTGGAGTCTCCCACAAACCAGCATCATGTATATCCATTAAAGTAGAAGTCTTCAGTTTCTCTTCCTTTAACCGTACCCCTACTCTTATCATAACGATTGCTAAACAATCATGTGCGAACCCTTGAATAGGAGAGTTCACTGCCTGAGCTAAAGCATGAGATTCAATTTCCGTAGAGGAGTGAAACATAAGTTGTCCTGCCTCCCCAGTAAAAGAAGTTGCTACTCCCATTGCTACTGGTATGCGTCTCTTACGACCAAAGTAGTTTACTACGTACCCATTATCAACAGCAAACTTCTTCGTCTCATCCAACCACCTCTCTCCTACTGGAAACTTATCCAGAAAATGCCTAATTGTTTTCGTCGCTGCAAGTACAGGTATATCATATTCTTCTGCTACGCTCTTAGGTCCCCTTCCATACATGACTCCAAATACTGTCATCTTAGCTACAAACCTATCCCACTTCGTAACCTCCTCCTCTGGTTTCTTAAATAGGAAAGCTCCCATCTCTGCGTGAATGTCTTTACCAGATTTGATATACGCAATCATATCGGGACACTGAGACATCTGTGCCCAACATCTAAACTCTGCTTGTTTAAAGTCGGCCTCTATTAACCAACTGCCTTCTGCTGCAACGAAGTAACTCCGAATGTCTTGCGCCTCTTCTCCTCTCTTTGGTTGGTTTTGAAGATTAGGGTTCGCAGAAGATAGTCTACCTGTTTCTGTACCATGTTGTTTATAAGTAGTATGTAACCTACCGTCTGCATGTATCAGCTCTGGTACGTTCTTCAAATAGGTACCATAAAACTTAGACAGAGTACCAGTACGTTGTAAATACTTCGCTCCTTCGTGTTTGGTAGAAAGGCTTTCCAAAGCATCCTTATTAGTACTCCTATCTGAATAGGGGTCTCCATATAGCAACGCTCTTTTGTGTTGTACGCTATTGGGATTGAATACTACTGGGGGTACTTCCTTGGGTGTCTTCCTTACCTCATCGCTCTTCTTCTGGGCGAGAGTAGTCATCAGTTTTTCTACTACCTTAACGCTAGGGAGTTCCTGCAACCCCACAGAAAGCTTTTCCAGTTCAGTTCCGTACTTCTCTATTAACTTCTGGAGTATGGATTGGTCTATCCTCACGCCTCTCATCTCCATCTTCTGAAGCAGTTTGTTGTAGGGCATTACTATCTTACTGAACAGTACCCACAGACCTTCATCTATCAACCTCTGTTTGAATATGTTGTACAGTCTTATGGTAGCATCAACATCCATTCCTGCGTATTGCCAAAGTACCTCCTCGGGAATAACCGCATAGGACGTCTTTGAGTTCAATAAATACTTTTTCAGTCCCTTATCATACTGACCCATATCAGTATATTCCATTGCTAAACTCTTCAAGTCGTGTGCACCAGTTTCCTGTAACAGATGATGAGCGAGCATCGTATCGAACTTAAAATCTACCATCTGTACATTCGCTTGCATAAGAAACTTGTTATCAAACTTACCATTCTGAGCAATCATTGTCTTACCGTACGGCTCATTGAACATATCTCTCAGCATCCTACAGATGAACCCAAAGTCACTCTTATCCCAGAAGGGTTCTAACTTACCATCTGTCATGTAATTCTTATTGCTATGGTAGAATGGAATAATTGCTCCTGTTCTCTCTTTCCAAGAGAACGCAAGACACAGTACCTTATCTACACCACTCCACCCAAAACCCGACGTTTCAATATCATAAGATACCTCTTTCTCTCCTTCTATATGTTTGAACAACGTCTGAACCTTATCCAAATCAGTACAGGGTACATACTTGCAAGGTTCTGGTTTGCCTATTCCTTTACCCTCCAATGCCTGATATACTGCTTCCCACCCCTTACGAAACAAATCGTTAGCTCTGTCTCCCTGGTTCCTCAAAACATATGACGGATGAACGATTGGTATACAAACAGCATCATATTGTTCATTCCAGAAGGGCTTTCCCGTAAGACGAATGATACCTTTGGAAAACCCCAACACCGTGTTCATAGCGACGGCCCCCAGTAGAACTATAATCTTTGGCTTCACTTCTTCTATTTCCAAGTACAACTTGGTTTTGCATACAGCCACCTCCTTTTTAGTCGGCGCTCTATTCCCTGGGGGTCGACACTTTACAACATTCGTAATATACATATTCTCTCTAACTAAACCCTGCATCTTAAGAAAATGGTTCATTAACTGACCTTGTTTTCCTACGAGGGGTTCCTGCTTGACTACTTCTTCGCCTCCGAGTGCTTCTCCTATTACCATTATCGAGGCATCCTTAGGTCCTACTCCCATCAATCCAGCAGTTCTACATACTAGACCTGAGTAACCGTAAGTGCTACCTTCCCATAACTTGCACTCTTTACAATTAACGACATCACAATCAAACTGCATTCTTGTCCCTTTTGTATAATTCGTTGTAGGTTTTACCGTTTAGGTATCTCCAATGATAGGTTTCAAAGCCTAACTTGATTCCTGTATCCTTGTACTTCTCTTTCATATACTCTCTACACTCTCTCCAATCATCTTTACTGATGACTCTAAACTTGTTCGTCTTCCATAACTCTTCGTAGAACTGGCTACCTCTCATTGGTACATATGTGAGTGCTACTATCTCCTGCACGTAAGTCTTCCTCTCGTACAACCAATCGACCGTATGAAAGAAATCCTGGTTACCTGTAGTGAATGGTAACCCCGACATTATGTATACGAGATTGTTAACTCCCTTCTTAAACGACTGCTCTAAAACTTCTTCCATCTGGGCAACTACGATACCTTTCCCTAACCAACTCAGTATCTCATCGTCTGCTATCTCAAAGCCCCAACTGATAGTGAGGTCGAATAGTTCTACTACTCTGGATACCTCATCCCAGTCTACCTTGTCTATCCTGTTCTCTACTCTCAGAGCAGTTACTCCATTGTCACTTAGATAGTCATAAACGAAGTTTCTTATCTCTGGTGTTAAGTCATCATCGCTGAACCAACTACCACCATTGAATATCTTAAAGTATCTTCCTTCCTTCTTACACTTCACCAATTCCTCATCTAACATATCCTTCAAGTCTTCCCTAGTGGGCATAGCAAACTTCTGCATTTGATTGTAACCGCAGAACTTACACTTCCCCCAACTACAGGGTCCTATGTTTAAGTAAACAGACACACTTCCTCCTTTGCTTTCCTAAGCTCTTCTAGGAACATCTCCTTTGTACGTTTAAGGCCCAGCATCCTAAACTTTAACAGACCTGTGCTACCTTTAAACCTATCTATATATTCGTCATTTATTTTTCGTATATTTTCGTCGGTAAAAACAGTGAACTTCTTCTGTTCGATAGGGCAATCGATAAGTGCATCGTAAGTTTCCCCCGGTCTAACCATGTTCACTATCGCTTTGTATTTGAACTGAGTAAACCATCTGTATATCCTAGCGCGGGTAACTGCTGTGTACTTCGCCTTTATCTCTTCTGTCTCTTCTGTTTCGTTCCATTCGTAATACCTATATGGGTAGTGCCCATCGTAATCTATTGGTATCACTCCTGGATTGGATAGTATGAAGAAGTCTACTCCCTCTTTCTGACATATGGTATAGTACTGTTTGATATACTGCTGTGTTCGGTAGGGCTTCTTATTGGCACATAACATTACCACAGCAATGTTTGACTTGGGTTTGAAGTTCTCCTCTAAGTGTTTCCTCATAGTTGTATATGAGAAATGCTCGAGTTGCTTACTTGTTGCTCCTACGAGCCCATCTAAGTCCCACTGGTCTCTTGGAATTACTTCATCTTCTTCTGATAGGAATGGAGCGAGTTTATCTTTGCCCCACTTGGTTATGTCTTCTCTATTCTGTTCACTATGGAGTTTCTTATATTCGGGTCCCCAACTTTGTCTCCAAGCAATAATGTTCTTCGCAACCTTGTAATACAAATCTTCGTTCGTAATCACCACAGCCTCCTTATTTTACCATTTGCATAGTAACTAAAATATTTTGTAGGGCTTGTTGAAACACCTCCTTATCGTAGCCACCATCGAAGTCCAGTAGACCATCTACCTTATCCGCACATCCTTCAACTGTAAAAGCTATGTCGTTCATAGCGTACTTCACCTGCTTGGTAGTATCGTTACTACGTATCCAAGAATACTTCTTCTGGAAGAACAATTCAAGTACGTTACCCAGTCCTAGCAGATGATGTTCCTTCTGCGGGTCCATTTTGTCTAGTAGATTTGTTAGATACACTCGGTTCGGCATCACCCCAGGCAGATTAGTCTCACTCTTAAAGCACTTTTCTACTACCCTGAACGCTAAACCTATAACATCTACTTCTGACCATCTACATAACTCTTCATAACACTCCATATACTCTTGATAAGTACTACCTTGGGGAACCGCCTGAATCTTTAAACCTCTTGCACCATCAGAACGAGACAGTATATCTAGTGCTGCCATAGAATCTTGTAGCGTTTTCTTCATATCGAACTTATGGTCGGGCAATACTATTTCATCGCACTCTAACCTTATTGCTTCTTCTATTACCTGCCCGAATGGTAATGAAGAACCTAACTCATGTGCACTGTTATCCATTATCTTATACTTCTTCGTTCCTTTGAAGAAAGCGCTGTACTCAGCATCTAACTGAGACACGTGTGGAAGCAGAAGATAGAAGTCCTGCATATCATGTAGTGCTTCACAATACGACTCTGGACATATGAAAGATAGTTTCATTCGAACAGCTCCTTTTCTTTAAGTGCTTCCTCTTTAAGGTCTTCGTACTTCTGTTCCAACTTCGCTACCTCTTGGTATTGAAAAAAAGCATAGCACGCTACATCTCTTAACTCTGACCTCATCTCGAAGAAAAGGTCACTATCCTTATGCTGTTCCTCTCCATACACTTTCGCGCCTAACTTGAATCCCTCTACCATATCACTTATGAACTTTGATAATGTGGTAGGGTCTACGTCCCTTGGTAGAGATAAAAACTCTGCCAGTGTTCCTTTGTACTCTTCCTTTGGTGCTTCTTTCTTTTCTTCATCAGCCATTGTTACCTCCTTATTAAGGTTAAGAACTCTTCTCTTGCTTGCTTGGTAGGGTCTAAAAACACTCCCCTCATTGCGGAGGTTGTCATAACACTACTTTGTTTTCGTACTCCTCTAATAGCAGTACACATATGCTGCGCTTCGATTACAACTCCTAGTCCTTTCGGCTTGAGATGCTTTTCTATCGCGTCTGCTATCTGTCTCGTCATCCTTTCTTGTATCTGAGGTCTCCTAGCATAAATGTCTACCACCCTAGCAAGTTTGGATACTCCTACCACCCTTCCACCATCTTCTGGAATGTAAGCCACATGCGCTTTACCCAAGAAGGGAAGAAAATGATGCGAACACATGGATTGGAATTCTATATCCTTTAGAATCACCATCTCGTTATAACCGTCAGAGGGAAACGAAGTACCTAGTACATCGTCTGCATTTTCATCCAACCCCGCGAACAACTCTATCCAAGCTCGTGCAATCCTATGTGGGGTACCTTGAAGATTTTCATCTTCCAAATCAAGCCCCCGGAACTTCTTAGAGAGCCCTCTTAACATTAGAGCAGCGCCGGTAGCTATTTCATTGACCCCCCAATTCTCTCTCTTCCAGGTTCCTAACTCGTTGTGAAGCTTCTGATGGCACTTACGACACAATATTTCCACATCCTCTTCCTTATTGAACGCAGTATTAGTAGAAACCCCATAGGGAATATGTACCCCATTGAGGTGATGTCTTTCTATATTATCTGTGCTCCCACAGCGACTACAGCACTCATTTGGTAGTATCCCTGAGGCCTCTTTAGCCCAATCTAGCGTATCCCCCTTGGTTTTCTTGCTCTTTTCCATGTATCCCCTCCTTGTTTTAGTCGAATAAATCATTATCCTGTATAACCACCCCAGAGCTGGAAGCAAGGGGCTGCGTCCTCACTTCCGTGGACTCGACAGGGTGTCTCGTCCGCTCTAATGACTCTGGGATAGTATTTTTCTTTCCGTACACCACCAGGATATCATTTTTCTGTAGGTTTAATTTTGTCATTGATACGAGAGCGCTAGCGTTGTCATAAGTAGCAGCAGGGAACACTTCCATTATCTTCTCTGCTATTGCTTTATGCACCAATCCCGCTCTGAATCCTTCTTTCGCTACTTCTGTCTTGTTCATATTTACCTCACTCTTACTTGTCCATCTGCATCTCTTACGAAGCCATCTTCGCCTGATGCAGTCCTGGGCAGTTGTGTTAAAAACAGTTCAAAATCTTCTGCCACATACTTTATCAACATTGGATGTACCATATCAAGTCTTCGTTGATACGCAAAATCTATAAAACTAAAGATACTCTGGTCATCCGCATTTCTGTCTCTCAACAGTTCTATCATCTTCATAAACTCTTTCATACTGCCTGCGTTGCAACTATACTTCGTTCTGTACTTCGCAACAAACTTCGTACAGAAGTAGTCAAGTGCTTTCTTAGCCATTGAACCTACGCTCTGGAAGTCTCCATCCTTTGCCTTGCCTTTCTCTACCGTGAACTTCTTTACCTTTGCAAGTACTGGAACATCTTTTGCATACAACCATGAATCCCATCTATAGTTAAGGCAGAAGAAAAGCTCAGCGGATACATCATATAACGCACCGTACACCGGAACATCAACGACACTCTCTAGTATTGGTATGGAGTGAAGCTTCTCCCCTGCCCGCTCTGTAACTGCTTCGGATGCCTTAACTCTAAGGATTATGTTTTTCATAATCAAGTCATCAAGACCTTGTGATAGTTGGGCAGCTCCTAACGCAGAAAGTTTTGCAGCTTGTGCTAATGTTATCTTTGAACGTTTATTATGTTGTATATAGAATCCATGTAACTGAAAGAACACATCAAGTATTTTATTCTCTCTGGCGTTCATTCCCAAATGTGATTTTGCAATTATGAACTCTAAGTAATTTTTATCAGCCACAGCACTCCTAAGATTGTAATTTGTAACACTCTTTTATTATATGATACTTTTCAAAATAAATCAATGTTTATTTTTGTCTGTTATAACCCGTGCTCTTGTTGGGTTTCCTCAGTTCGTACTTATTACTATATGGGTTATGCTGAAGAGCACTATCGGGACTCGCATAAACGTACTTCCCATTCATTTGATTATATTGTATTGTAGCATCATTGTCTACCAGCTCGTACTTGTTAGAGTACGGGTTGTGTTTTATTGTTGCTGCAAATGCACTACTACATATTAACGAAATAATAATCATTGCCGCTACTCTCTTCTTACTTCTCGCTCTGCATCGTTCTTTTGCAACCGCCTTACACTTGTCCCCACAATACCTCGAGTTGGGTGAAAGTGGTTTGTACGTCTTGCAACATATCCCACATGACCTTGGTTTGTCGTTAAACTGATAGTTCCAACTCTTGCCTATCATTTCTCCTCCCTTCCTAGTTGTTTTCTTGCTTTAAATTCCAAGTCTTCCCATTCCATGTCATGATATTTCTTCCTATGTAACAACCCTATACAGAGTAACCCTCTAATCATTCCTCCTTTACTAACCTCTCCACATAACCCATTCAGCCAATCATCTAACCATACTGGGATTAACATTTGTGTTCTGTGCATTATTTCCCCTCCTTTAACAATAGGTGCCTTAATGATTTAACGGTTACTGAATCAACCTTCTTACGAAACGTACGACAGCTCATCTCATGCAACCCCGTAGCCAATCTACCACAAAAACAAAACATAGCATTTCCTTGAGACACCCTATCTTCTGTCTCTTGTCTCTTTTTAAGAAACTCAGACAAATGATTATCTTTCAAATACTCTAACTTCTCTTGTAGTTTCATTTCTCCTCCTTAATAGTTGTAGGGACAAGACTGTCTGCCCTGCCTTGTCCCGGAGTACGTTTCGAGTCATAACGCACCTCCTTGTTTGTGTCAAATTCATCTCCCCTCCCTGAATACTATACAAGCTTGAAAATCTTCATCCTCTCTACAGAATGGGCACGTATCTTTTAATTCACATCTTTCACAAATACTCTTCACTGCGTCCCCCTATTATAATATACGTATAACAATTCATATTCTTATATAAATAGAAGCTATAAACAGCTTCTATCATAATCATATATATCTATTTCTATAAATAGATAGGACAGGGGTTTAAAAAAAGAACGTCCCCTTGTCTTATCTGTTGTTTCATGGAGAGAGGTTTTATTCAATGTTTCCCTCCAGGGTATTGCTCTTTACATAGTTTTCTAGCTGAGGGATGGTAAATAGTATCTTACGCCCGTCCCGGACACATGAGAGTCGACCTTCCTTCATTCGGGTACGAATAGTCTGGTCCGATATCTTTAGGTAGTCGGATGCTTCTTTCAGTGTCAATAACCCCTCTGTCTGTTTGTAATCTTCCATGTAGTATCTCCTCTGTTATTATAACGCCCTCAATTGATAGTGTATCTTGTTCGTAATGGTCGGCCACTACTACGAGTGCTTCAACCCTTGTTCTTCCCTCACTTAATTCACTTAAGAACTCCCTCATTATTACTTCTGCTTGTATCATCGCAACCCCCCTCAACCTTTAGTAAACCTTTACGTAAACTGTCTGCTGTCCTGCGGGGATACCCTGTTTTCCCGTTTACTCCATCCATGGTACCAAATATCCGAAAAAGCCTCTCTCCCTGCATTAGGAGACCTTCTCAACGGTTACTCTAAGTATGCCCTTTCTTAGATTTCCTATCTTTTCGAATGCTCCTTTCGACAAATCAACTATGCGACCTTTGTTGTAAAGTTTCTTATTCGGTCCGAAATCGTTGTGTCTTACTACGACTGACTTGCCATTGTCTATATTTGTTACCTTATACACACCTCCCCAATCTCTCCTTCTCATAGCACACGTCATATCATTCTCGTCGTAACGTTCTCCTGATGCTGTCCATACTCCTGAGGTACCTTCCCTCTTACAGCTCTCGTAAGTGTAATAAGAAGCGGTCCCTGTCCTCGTTCCAGAGTTGATTGTTTTGATAGCTGCGCTGCCTGGAAAGGCTTCCGCGGTGCTTGCAAATATGAATGCCAATACTAAAACGAGACTTAACACCTTCATTACTCCTCCTTATTCGTTAGTAATCCAACGTATACGCACAGTTCGTACTGTACGTGTGATACTTAGGCTACCCTGTGTAGCTAACTCCAACTGCTCCTGATGCCCTTGCGATTATTGTCTCAAGTCCTCCACGTTCTCTCGTTTTCTTTCCTAGTCCTGTCCATCCTCTTTTGAACCCTAACTCTTCCAATCCTACTGTGTACAGTGTTGCTCTTTTCTCGTATTTCGCTGGTAGTTCTTTGCAACCTAGTTTTGTACATCCTATACTGAAACGTAGGAAATACGCTAGCATTAGTACTGCTTCATCCTGAGTAGGTAACCCGTCTTTTATGTACCCTTCTCTTAAAGCTATCATAAAACTGTCCTCTGAATCTTTCCATCTCTGTAGCACGTTGTCTGGCAGCCCCATCTTAATACCTCCCTGTTTTCTTTACCCATTCAGCCTCTGTCATTCCTTCTGGTCGTGCTCCTATCTTAAACGACCTGCCCATTGCGTAAACTATCTCTGTGTGTTCCTTCATGAATGGAAACAACAACTGTCCGTTTTTGTCTACTAACATTACTTCCTCCCTATGAGTTCTTTGTTTGAGTAACCTGTCACGTCTCTTAACTTCTCTGGAATAGTTCTTAATCCTCTGCGCGTGGCTTTTCTTACTGAGTACCTTAAACTGGATACCATTCTGTCCTGGACTCTCTTCTTCCATGGTATACCTATCTCTCTGTAACACTGTCTAGCGAATGTCCAAGCTTCATACTCTTCTACACATCTTAACTTGCCGCTCTCAGCCTTATCGCAATGGCCCAGCACTATATGTCCCGCCTCATGACAGAACACTGCAAACCCCAAATAACCGAGAGACGCTGGAACAGTTATCTCCCTGGTACCAATGTATGCACATCCTGAAGCGTCGTCCCTAGTGCTTCGTACTGTACAGTTGTGCTTCCTTAACAGCTCCATTCCATATTCGTCAAATGGTTGCATTAGTTTTCCTCCCGAGTGGCATTGTTCTCTTTATCCTCAAGTGAGTCTATTCCTTCTACCTCTGCCTGCTCTTCATGCATCCTATCCTCTATCTCTTTCTCATCCATCTCTTCTACTGCTCGTTCCTTATTATACTCTGACTTCGGATTATGAATGTCTGCAGCAGGCCCTGTAAGAACCAGCAACGCCTCTTTCTTCTTACACTCAGGACATTCCCAAAGTTCATCAGTGCGTACAACTTCGAGGCGATGACCACAGTACTCACATTTGACCTCTTCTGTTTGATACATTGCCGTCAGCGTCTCTTCTATGTTCTCTCTCACGAACTCTTTAACATCCTCTGAATCGAATCCCTCATGTCTCATATCAACTACAACACCTATCACTGCTCTCTGTATTACTTCCATTGGCTGACCTTCTATCAACCCCTCCATCTTTTCCCTTAGTTCCTTTCTCACTGCAGCCTCCCTTGTTATTATTTATTAGTACTATTTATATCTATAAATAAATTATATGTTATGAATCGAGTTTCGTCAAGTTTTTTTTTGGTTATTTTTATTCAGTGGTAAACGTTTACCTTCTCAGAACGTTAAACCCCGTATGTTTGTTGCACTATAACGTTATTGGAAAAGTTATTACTTTTGTTACGGTACCAAAATAATTCTTGTTTTTTCATGAAGTAATATTATTTATTATAAAGTAGTAGTGCGTAATACACTGTAATAAAGGGTGTGACTAATATGCTGCTCCACTATCGAACTGGTTGTATACGAAGGATTTACCGTACCTAATATCCATGAAAAAGGGAGAGATTAACGATTCTCCCCCTTTCTCTGTTTCTTTGTTTGTTATCCTTGTTTTGCAAAGCCCCAGTTGAACTTGTAGAACCTGTTAAGTATCTCTGTCTCTTTGTTCCTCTGAGCAAGTACCCTATTCTCTGCCAGTCTTGATTTAGTCTCGTGAGTCGTATAAGCAGTCATCACATTGAAGACTCCCCACATTCCCATCTTGTCATTTTCCCTCAGCGAGGCTTCGTACAGTTTGTTCCTCGTCTTTTCACCTAAGGTATCAAGACTCTCACAGAACTCTTTCACCTTATCTTCCTTTGCTGCTTTCTCTGTCCACTCCCTCCATATCTGAGTTACCTCTTTCGCACCTTCCATCTTCTGGAAGATTATCTCAGTTAAGGTATTCATGTTCAATCCCTCAACGTGTTTGAATGACAGTCTTGCAACTCCCCTGGGCACTGTTAACCCATTTGTGCATACGAGTCTCAATGCTCTGATTTCGAATCCTACACCGAACTCCATATTGTAACTATTGAACGCCCTTACCTGATAGCTAACTGTATCCCCCTTTCTAACCTCTGCTAGCAACGTTTCGTTACCTTCTTGTATAGTATAGTCAGCGAACATTATCGCACCGTTCTTACACAGGCTTAAACGGTCTTGTTTGAGATTCGGCATTTCATCGAACGCTTCAACCACTCTATTGTGAGGCACTATCTTATAGTTGTCGCTCACTATCCCGAGAGGTTCCATCGTGTCCTCTCTCAGCACTACCTTTCTGTTAGGTACATCGAACGACTCCCCAGCGGAGTCGAATCTCAGTTGTTCCTTCTTTACCCCAAAGTCTAAATCTTTTATTGTTACCATCTTGCAGCCCTCCTTGTTAGCGTGGGGGCTATTACACCCCCACAGTTTAGTTTTCCTTAGCAGTTTATCAACACCATGTTCGAAAGTTTCATGTCCGTGTATTTTTTCTCGTCCGCATAGCTTTCCCTCAGTTCTTCTATCTTCTCCTTTAACGCTACCTCATTCCATCCCTCTCTTCCAATGTTCATCTGCATAAAGTTTTCTACCAGTACGTTTATGTTCCCCTGTCTCGCATCCAGTCGTGCTATTTCTTTCTCCCCCTCGTATGAGTTCACCCATGTGATGTCTCCACTGCGATGAGTAGTAAATAAATACTTCTTCACTGAATCTAAGTTTTCCATATCACCTAAGCGACCTACGCCTATTTGACCTCCTGGCGAATCACTATTTTTATCCTTAGGATAGATTGTTATAAGACCTTTCCTCTGCAGCATCGCTAAGTATCCACTCATCTGAGCTTTTGTCATCTCTACCTTGTATGACTCTAATACTACTTCATCGCTCCAAGTAAATTGCCCACCCGTACCTTTCTCTGCCATTTGAATTACTAACCTGAGCGCTTTCTTTTCCCTATCGTTTAGTTTTACTTCTCTCATCGCAGCCTCCCTTGTTTGTTATAACTTATTAGTTCTATTTATATCTATAAATAAATTATATGTTATAAATCCGATTTCGTCAAGAAAATAATTAAAATAATTCTACCTAAGGAAGAATTCTTTTAACAAAAAACGCTATACCCCGTATGTTTATTGAGGGATAGCGTTATTCGCAAAAGTTTTAACTTTTTATTCGTTAGTCCAAATCATTGAACTTACTCTTGAGTTTTTTATATTTTCTTTTTACCTTCTCAGGCAATGCGTTCTGATGTTCATCAATCAGTTCACAGATGTCCTCTGCTACATCCAAAGCCTTCTTCCAATTCTTCTTCAGACCCACATTGAAGTTCTTATCCTTCTTATCTGGGTCTGTAGCATTACGAACTATCGCAAGACCTTGATGTAGTATCCCGAGAATGGCACTGATGCTAAACATCTTCGTTCTTCGCTTTGCCTAAGTTTGCACCTAGGAAGTTGATAACATCCAGTATGACCTGGAGTATCTTATCATCTACCTTATTCGGTGTCTTAGTTGCGATAAGAGCAAACGTACCTACAACTGTTAACGCTATAGGTATATACGCTATTATCATGTCCACTATTGCTTGAATCTGTTCCATCTCTACCTCCTTGTTTGTTATAACATATGGTGGTAGCCCCCAGCAGGGGCCCCCCAAGCTTGCATTTCATAAATATAAGCGTACCCCTGAGAAGTGCTATAGGGAATTTGCAAATCCCTACCCAGACCCACTACAATCGCTTTCATTCCTGTAACTCCTGACCATCCAGTATCATCTGATATCCACGTTGCTGTAGTTGTCCCCTGAGTTGTTTCAACATATATTATGTCTTGCCAATCACCATTAAAGTATAATTGTATGCCCCATTGTCGATACCCCCCACTTCTTCCTCCTCCAACTGAAGTAAACTTTAGTTTCACCTCTTGTATCTTACTACGGGGAAACCAACATATTGAGGATATAGACCCTCCAGCAGTCACCCCAAGAGCGTCCCACTTGCCCCGATAAGACGCATCGTTAGCATCATTCATATCAGCGATTGCCCCTATAGTAAAAGAACCTCCTTCTACTACTACTAGGTCTTGATTATAAACAAGGTCTTTTGAAGGCATTATGCTATCTCCACGTCGAGTTGAATTGAAATATCTTCACCCTCATAGAGCGAACCTATCTGGTCTACTCCTATAGTCACTTCATCCCCGGATGCGATAGTCGTTGTATCAAATACTTCTCTGATAACCGTTTCGGGGGTTTCATCTCCTGATGGAAGTATTATTCTGTTCCACTGACTGGACGCCCAGATAGATGAACCATTAACGTCTACGTCTACTATGACTGAGTCTCCTGAAGAAGGTTTCTCTATATAACCTCTTGCACTCTTTATAGTAGCGTCGAAAGGCATTATGAAAGTTCCACTGGCGTTGTCCCCAGACTCGGGAGACCCTGGAAGATACCAAAATAGTGACCTTCCTACTACGTCTGAAACTCCTGCTCCGTATATCGTTCCCGAGTTAATCTCTAACCCGTCTGTACCGTCTAATTTGAATCCAGTAACTCCCTCCACATAATTGTCACTTCTTATGTCTCCCGATTCGTTTATGACTATCGAGCCTGCAGCTAAGGTACCTGCTATTAGTTTCGTAACTGAAAGGTTAATGATATGAGCGTTGTTTATGATAGCATCTCTGATTTGAGCAGACAGTGTTAGTATCTCCCCGGCATAGAGATTTCTGGCTTTTATGACTTCATCGCCAAACATGTCTGCTGTTAGCGTCTTATATTCGACGGATACAACGTTTGAAGCATCTCCGCTACCATAAGTATCCACCCCGTAAACTCTGTACCATCTCTTATCGGTCAGCAACCATTCTGAGGTAGCATCTGGATTAGTATCCCAAACAGTGTCTCCTGTTATTGTTCCTGCGACTGCATCGTATCCTATAACCTGTCTAGTTTGTCCTCTTCCAGTACCTCTTGTTATAGCTAACTGGTCTCCCTCAAACCTCCTATCTCCAGAACCTACTAACTCTGTTGCAGTTAGAGTGTCATTTGTTCCACTATCCCCACTACCAGCAACTGGAGGGTCTCCTAGGATTGTTGCTCTGGTTCCTACTACCTTTGACTCTAACCAGTCATCCCCACTCCCCCATGTGTTATTTCTCGATACGTAGATGTCGTAACTTACAAGGTCAGGGTCTGTAACGTCTACCCAGTTTAGTTCTGCAAACCCAAACCACACTAGTGGTTCTATAACGGGCGCAGCAGGAGCAGCATTGGTAGGTGTAGTACTGGCCGAAGAGACCGAGTAGTTACCACTCCTGTCTATCGCCCTACAATAATAAGTACCAGGAGCGCGAGAACCTGGACTTATTATTGTGTACGTATCCGCCTGACCCCTAAATACGAGATTAGAAACATCACCAGAGGCCCAAGTCACATCAGTAGTACGTATTTCATATCCCCACAGGTCTACATCTGTATTGGGAGTCCAAGCCAGTGTTATCTCGTTCGTAAATGTATTCGTAAGTCCCTGAACAACTGCTGGGGCACCTTGTTTACCTAAAGTGATGATGTTAGCAGAATACGCACCATCGGAAATATAGTCTCTCGTGGAGACTGTCTTAACTCTGATTATATAGGTTGCCTGACTTTCCACATCTGGAATAGTCATATACTCATCTTTCGTATACCCTACCACTGTATATCCATCATCTCCTGATGTCCATACATTGATGAATAAACCTAGGTTGAGGATTGGGTCATCTTTGTAATCCTCTAACCTTGCTAATTCACTATCTCCTACCTTCCTTAACTCCACTTGGTAGTAATCGAAGTATTCAAATCCTTGCTTTATCCCATCCCAAGTAACTTCCAAATCTGAAATAGCTGCACCATCGTGATTGAAATAAACAGTCTCTTTAGCATCCACGTCTGTTGGATTTGGAAGAGGTTGCGTTTCATAATCTGTTAATGGTAGAACTGGACGGGTGTAGTTGGATAAGTCCCCTCCATAACTGTCAGTATAGAGAGTACCATAGTGCTCCCTACATTCTATCAACCTATTGTCATCATCCATTTCGGCTATAGACAGTATTCTGAATTGCTTCTTATCCCAATTGTAATCGGGTAAAGTTACAGATATGACATCTCCGGGTTCACAATGTACAGCTAGGATAGACGTTTTGAATGTTAGGTTAACCCCAACGACCCGGGACATTCGCAGAAAGAAGTTTGCTACTCTGAGTGCTTGACTCTGTCTGGTGATTCCCATAAGTTGGACTTCTGTACCTACTACTCCTCGTCCTCCCTCTAAGTCGTTTCTCAAGACCTGGTCATTCAAGTCTTCTGCAATGGCGTAAACTTTCGTATATTCATTCTCGGGGTCTAAGAAGAGAACCTTTATCCTATTGTAGAACTCATCCTTACCCGTCATTGAGAACTTCGCACTATCCTGTATGATAGTATCTTCATCAAAGTCCTGAGTTGATACTTCTTCCTTCTCTACGTTAAGAAACAGTTTACCTTGGGCCCACACTAGGAACCCTCCAAAGGTAGCAAGTATCTCACCTAGGATATCTAACTGAGACCTCTGAGAGTCAATTACCATATCCAGTTCGAATCTATTCTCTAACCCTCCATCCCCATCTTCTACTTGACCATCACAGTAAAGGTATGAATTGTAGAAACTGGTGAAGTCGATTACATCGTCACCCAATCCACATCCATATCTTTGATTAGTCAGAAAATCCAATACGCAAGCGGATGGATTATTGGAGTACTTTGTATTGGTCCAATTGAGTGCTGCATAAGGAGTTCGTACTTTCGTTCCCGCTACAGTTGAGGATACAACGGGGTTACCACCTTTTAGTTTGCTCCCAGCAGTAAGAGTAACCGCTAGATAAGCGAACCTTCTCATACCGTATAACTTACCCGCGAACCTCTCATCTTGGTCTTGGGTTTCAGTTCCTAGGTACGCAGTATAGGAACAACTTCCAATATCCTCTATTGGAGTGTCGTTTACTTTAACATCTGTTATACTTGTAACTTCTCCCATACAGATACAAATCGCTCTCTTTACTGAAGCACCAGGTTCACTTTGGTAAACATTGTTACCATACATCTTCAGTGTGCCGTATAGAATCGGAAGAGGTAACTCTGAAGTAGTTGTATTCTGAAGAGCACCAAATCCATATCGTGGAGAAGAACCACCCGCACCAATAAGGTTACCGCCACCAACTGCTCCAGACTTCGGAGCAGTCATCATACCGTAAACTACAGCGGCTCCGGCAGCGACAATTACCCAACCTATAATGGCATATGTTACAGCGGTGGCTGTTACAGGCATCCTACCACCTCCAGGCCGTATCTAAACTTCCCCGTCCAATAGTCACTGAGGGAAGATATACAACTCTTTCCTACGTGAGGCATATACAAGAACTTATTATCCCCCAGATAGGCAGCGGCCAACTCTATTCTATCCTTCCCACTTATGGAGAAGAATATTAAGTCGTTTTCCTTTAGGTCTTCTATCCTATCTCTCCTATGTCCTCCGGCGGTAAGTTTTGCAATCTCATCATTGAATTTTCTTGCTGTGGTAAGTATAAAATGTCCGTCAAACTCATAATCGGGAAACTGCTCTTGTGCCTGGGTTCCCAATTCTCTATAATAGGCTATCAATAGAGTTACGCAATCCATGCCCTCCTCTAGTGTTTCCCCTTTGAGTTTATACTTAACTCCTACATACTTCTGCACTCTGTCATTTATCATTTTATCACCATATTCTCAGGGATGGTATGAAAGCCCCCGAAGTTTGCTTCGTTGCCATAATCGCCACTGCACATGAATAACGTCTTATCGCAACCAGTCCGCACCGTGTATGTATCTCCCACTGCTGGTGCATAAGGCATAGGGTTGTCTAAAGTAATCTGTCCTACTATACTTGTATCTACTGTTTGTCTGTACCCGTCATTCTGACCCGATGTGAATCTTACGTAACCTCTTCTCCAATACCTATCTGCCTCCGTTACATCAACTCCTTTAAGTTCAGTTGTAGTACAATCAGCGTCACATGTCTTACTTTTGCTGTACGCAGCATCTGCTACATTTACTCCACACTCCTCTCCCCCGAACCTCCAATTGCAAGGTAACTGATACCATATGTGAGGGGCTTTCTTCTTCAACGAACTTATCCTTGGAACTACATTTATGGATAACCATTTATCGTCTACCGCTGGAGAATCCATTAGACCATCGAATATAGTAACAGCATCTCCTGAGGACCCCAATACGTTAGTGAATACCTGTCGGATAACTATTCGTCTACCTCTGAACTCATTAGCCTGTAAGTATCCTACCAAACTCTTATCTACATTGGATATTCCTACTCTCACTCTGTCTATGTCTAATCCCAAAGAAGACTTCGCAGAACTTCTCGAACCTGGTACTGGTTGATAAACTGCAGCATCTCCCGAAGCAGCATTGAAGAAGCTAATACTCTCCGTGTTGTTAGCCACGAAGTAATATGTAGTTGTGTCCAGATAGAGGTCAATCAATTCGACTGGTCTATTGTGGTCACCTGATGCAGTTGTCTTAAAATCTTGAGTTAAGTTTCTCATAACACCTCTACCAAGTCAATGTCAAAATTCCAAAGTTTGTAGGCGAATTGTTCTCGCGACAACTCATCCCCACCAAACCTAACTTGATAGTAGAATCTATAATCTGTTGCCATTACAAGTTCAGCACTTCCTGGAGCTACAGAGAACTCTATTGCGCCCGTAGTATAGTTCACCGTATAATCAGAAGCCTCTGTTACTGGAGTACCATCTACGGTTAAATCACAATCACCACTCTTAACTGGATACCTATCGAACTGAAAGGATTTCTCCGAACCTGTTCCAGTTCCTACATGTTCATCTCCACTTTGGGAGATAGGACTTTCATCTGTAGCCTCCCAATAGAAGCTTTCTCCCTTTCCTGACTTTCCATTGAAGAAGTTGTATAGGTAATCAGACTGCTCTGTGTTCCTTCCAGTTGCTCCCCATTTGAATCTATGTTTCGGACGAGTCCACTTAGAACGTCTTTGCTCCTTACCACTCATAAATGGAGAGACTAACGTTCGATATATCTTTGTTTTCTCATACGATAATACAATATCTCCTGTAAAGATTTCTGCACTCATTATATTAAGTTCTCCCTCATTGCACCTCTAAGCGGTGTATTGTTCATAACTGCCCTTCCAACGACTATTTCTATAGCTTCTGGATTCGATTGAACCAGATTAGCAAAACTAGGCGCGTCTACCGCTTGGATGTAATAGTTGTGGTTCACAACATTTCCTGAACCTGCTCCTGTTGACTCCCCTCCACCTGAGGGTCCTCCTAGAGTTAAGTTTCCCGCTCTTATCGCAGATGCGAAACTCTTAGGAACTACCATCTCTCCTGGGGTTAGACTTGCAGGGACACTATCTGTACCTGCTGCAAATCCTTGTGACATAATAGTTGCTACCTGTACTGCTCCAGCAGCTCCTGCAGATATTACGCCCATCATATTGAGAGGCCATCCAGGTGGTGCTGCTAATGCAGCAGTAACTGCAACCGCTGTATTTATTATAGCCTCTCCTACCCTGAGAGCTTTTATGACCATTGCATACTTCTTACTCTCTCCCTGGGCTATTTCAAATAGAGACGCTACTGAACCCATTGTTTGAGCAGTGGAGCTCATAATTGCTTGAGCATTCGCTAAAGCTACCTTCTTTACCATTTCCTGTTGTGCTGCTAGCAACTCCATATATCTATCACCTGCGGCCTCTCGAATTTCTTGAATCTGTGTCTCCGCCAACCAAATAGCTGCGACCTTATCCATCTCTCCTTGAAGTATTGCTATTTTTTCTTGTTCTTTCATATACGCAGTCTTCTCATGAGCCTCTTCCATTATAGCAGCAATTGCTGTGGTTCCTTCTAAGACTAACTCAGCTTCTTTTGTGTTCGAAACTCTTAGTATCTCAAGTTTCTTATTAGCTGCAAACTCCTCTTGACTTTGGCCCTCCCAAGGGTCCCCTCCTGAAACAATTGGAGTTGTTGGTGTTGGAGCTCCTCCAGTATCTTTTTTTACTCCACTTACTTTATCTATAGCGTTATTGACGAAAGCAACCGCTCTGCTTCCTACTTCTGCGCCTCCTGGAAAGATTGCATCTAGGATACCATCCTTAACTGATGTAAATAGTCCCCCCCTTATCATATCTGGTAACTTCCTCATAGCCAATGCTATATTTTGCATAGCGCTAATTAAGGGAGTTTCCTTTGCGATGAACCCTCCTACTTCTATATTCATCATATGCCAAGAAGCAGCTACTTTATCCAATTTCTTCTTAGTCGTCTCCATCTGAACCTTTAACGCCTCTTCCGTGATACCCTGCCTATTCGCAAACTCTATAGCAAACTTTCTCGTCTCATTCATCTCTTTAGTTGCTGCTATCAATCCCTTCAAGGCTCTAACCCTAGGTAACATACGTCCTAATTCTTCTTTCCGTACCTTGCCCATCTCTTCTAAGATGTCTAAAAACTTACCTTGTTTTAAGGCCTCTTGAGTAGTCATATCGAACCAATCTTGAGACTTCGCTTGTAACTCTTCGGTAGGTTTCAACAGACCCTGCATAATACCTGTCATCGCTGTAGCGGCTTCATTATAGTTACCCATCGAGACAGTCATCTTAGCATACGCGGCCATTGTATCTTCAGCAGAAATCTCTAAGTCACTTGCCATTGGTAAAAACCTACCAGCAGCAGATGATAACTCACCTATAGTCGCTCTGGCTCTAACCTGTGCTTTAAATAACAAGTCTGCAGCGTCAGCAGCACCGTTAAGAGAACTCCCGTACGCCTCCATTAGAGTTACCAACCCCTGAGTCGTTGCTTCCATATCCGAACCACCAGCGACAGCTAGTTTAGAAGCAGCAGCTAAGATGTTCAAAGACTCTGCAGTATTTCCTACAGCAGAATGTATGTCAAAACTAGACTTAAGGAGCGATTTAGTAGTCAGTCCATAGGTTACCGATAATTCCTTAATAGCCTTCTCAAACTGTTTCACATCTCCAGTATTACTACCCATTAGAATAGCTATGTTGGCCAATCCCTTTTCGAAGTCTGCAAAAGCATTCAATGATTTCATAGCCGCCATAGCCACACCAGTAATAACTGCGGCTACCGCCATCCAATGAGTCTTTAGGAACTTTGCTGCTTTACCTCCGGCTCGTCCTGCTCCCCTCATAGCATTTCCTGCCCTCGTGGAGAAGTTTCGGATTGACCTCTGAGCGGAAGCTAATCCTGCTGCAGTAGCATTCCTGGCTTTGACAACTAATTCTAACGCTCTTTGATTCAACATATTTACAAGTCCTTCTCAGCTACAGTTACTGTCTTTATTGGTCCTTGACCACTAGGTCCTTTGTGCTTCATCGCCATCCTTTGCTTTTCGAACTCTCTACTCATGTGGTCAAATACTCTACTCTCAATTATTCGAAAGTCTACCATATCTTTTTGGTCTTGGTCATAATACCCACCCGACCTAGGTAAACATCTTAACTCTCCATCAAGTGTAGGGCTACAAAACAAGTAAGTCACTAGAGCCTGGGGAAGCTTCTTCAATTGCAACTGTTCACAAACAGCTTGAGAAGACATCCCCGACAGCAGTAACTCAGTAGCCCTTACGAGTTTTTTTCTTCCTCGCTCCTCTTAGATGTCTTCCGGAGACCGTTATCTTCATCAATCCTCTTCGCGAGGAACTGTTGAACAATAGAAGGAAGAAGTTCCTTGTTAGCTGAATTACAAGTAGCATCCTTTCCTTCTACCAACTCCACGTTTCTCCAACTTACAATGGCCAAGTCAATCTTCAACCTAGTTGCTGTTCCACCAAGATAAGCAAAAGTTTCATCTCCCCTACTGACAGTTATCTCATCATCAATAGAGTTAACTTCTCCTGCACTTAGTTTCCTCAGCATAAACACTGGTTGCTTATCCTTAGCTACATCTTTCTCCTGATACACTACCTCATATGACTCTTTTACATTTACTAACTTCATATCTCTCCTCCTGTGCGCCCTTTTAGGTTTGCGCCCGTTATACTACTGTCAAAGTTAACACATCGTTATCTGTGTCATCGATGTAAGCAGTAAAGTTAAATGTTTCTGCAACGTAATCTGTCTGACTAGACAACGGTGACGATGAATTGTCAAACAATACCTTGTTCATTTGGAGCTTGAATGAGCTCGAATCTCTGGAGTATGTTGCTTCCAGTTTCGTGGGAAGTTCACTTAAGAACTTATCCAACTCATCAGTATCCTGAAACAGCTTCGTAAAGCTTCCTGTTATTACAACTTTAGTTGCTGGTATGCTTACTCTCTCTTTACCTGTGGTATAGAGGTCCGTAACGAGATTGTTGTTTATCGAAAGCGAGAACGAAGTTATATCTGTGTTCGCTACGTCATCGAATTCGAAAACAGCATCGTTATGTAGATACGGGTCATCCCCAGAAGTAAATGATGCTGAACTACCCTGAGTAAGCTTCTGATAACCTTTACCTTCTAGTGTGGCTACACACTGGAGAGGATTAGATTGCGAAGAAGTAAACTCAAGAGAACTCACCATGTCTCCTGAAGTATAGATATCTGCTGTCTCTCTATCAACGTGTAAGACCAAAGAACTTAAAGGTCTATCCGGTGCGTAAGGAGATGCT
>Ga0208904_1000177_pt1 | contig 53883 bp, 52 predicted proteins | sample AntAceMetag02UKB_FD_184774 | JGI IMG/M metagenome (GOLD analysis project Ga0208904, IMG submission 184774) | Saline lake microbial communities from Ace Lake, Antarctica - Antarctic Ace Lake Metagenome 02UKB (SPAdes) (version 2) | ecosystem: Environmental > Aquatic > Non-marine Saline and...
ATCTTGAGTAACTGCTCCAGTTAATGGGATTGTCTGTCCTAGGATTAGGTTTGTTCCGTCTTTTGTGATTTGAAGAGTTGCTTCTTCTGTTGTGGAAGTTTCTGGGTTTGCATAGGAAAATTTGACTGCATAAAGTCCTCCTTCATCAGTTACTTCTACTACTTCTACATTTTCTACCTGTCCGTTTGCCCAATCTGCGACTTTTATTCCAGCAGCATTCGCGCTAATAGCCGATCCTCCAGTTCCACCTATTGCTAATGTTAAAATTAGAACTACTGCAAGAATAACTGTCGATACTGTCCAATAATTTTTTGATAATGTTTTTAGAACTTTTTTGTAATCGAGGTTCATTTTTTTGTCTGTCATGAAATGTTGAAATTACAATTCTTTATAAATGTTTTTACTATCTTTTAGATATGGATATTGAGAAGGAAGTTGCGGAGACAATTAAGAGATATAAATTAATTAAGAAGTCGGATAAGGTGGTTGTGGCTTTGTCGGGAGGGAAGGATTCGACGACGGTGATGTATGTTTTGAAGGGGTTGGGTTATGATGTTGAGGGGTTGTTGATTGATTTGAAGTTGGGGCGGTGGTCGGAAATTCATAATGAAAAAATGTTGAAGTTTTGTGAGGATCTTGGTGTGTCTTTGACGATTGTTGATTTGAAGGAGGAGTTGGGGCAGGGGATTTGTTTTATTAAGGCTGTTTTGAAGAAGGAGAAGAATTTAACGGGGTGCACGGTTTGTGGGATTATTAAGCGGTGGATTTTGAATAAACATGCTAAGAAGTTGGGGGCTGATAAGTTGGTGACGGGGCATAATCTTGATGATGAGGCGCAGAATGTTTTGATGAATTTTTTGAAGGGGAATGTTTTGCTTGGGGTTAATTCTTCGCCAGCGACGGGGGGGAAAGAAGTTAAGGGATTTGCGCAGAGGGTGAAGCCTTTGTTTTTTGTTCCGGAGTCTGAGATTTTGAAGTATGCTAAATCTAAGAAGTTTGATATTTTGTATGACAAGTGTCCGTGTGCGTTTGGGACTTATAGGGTTGAGACTCGGGAATGGATGGCTGGGATTAGTGATGATGAGAAGATGGCGATTGTTAGGAATTTTCAGAAGTTGGTTCCTTCTTTGCGTGATGGGAGCGTTAGAGATTTGAGGAGTTGTCGTGAGTGTGGTGAGCCGTCGAGTGGTGAGGTTTGTAATTTTTGTAAGATTGTGTCTAATATATAGTGGAGTGTATAAGTATTTATTAATGATTGAGGATTTTTTTTTGTATGATTGACGAAGGAGGGAGAACTGAAAGCGAATGGCAGGACTATTGTGCAGATTTTAGGGGAGAAAATTCTAAGATTGAGGAGATTTTTCAGAAAAGGAAGGGAGAGGGTAAGGTGGGTGTAATGTCTCCTGGAGGAAATGGAAATATTCCAGTTCTTTTTGCTAGGGGGAAGGCATTGGCTGAAGCTTGGGAAAATTCTTTGATTGCGTTGGCGGCTCGAGGAGGATTTGTTCGAACGCAATATGATGATAAAAGTTCTAAGAGTGATCTTTATATGTCTCCACCGAGTATTGATTCTACCATGAGTGTTATTGTCGAAGATCCTTCTTCAGATCCTATGGTTCATAAATCATTCCCTGGAGGATTAGAGGATTTGGAAGAATATCGGCAAGAAGTTTTGGATGGGATTAAAGATCATTGGGTGCGGGACCAGAACGATCCTAATGATAAAAGATGGGAATATACTTATCATGAGCGAATGTTCAAATATAAGATTCCGGGTTTGAAAGATTCTATTGATCAGGTTGCTATGATGGTGGATAATTTGGCGAAAAGTCCTATTACTCGAAGGGCGCAAGTTATTTCTTGGAAGCCATGGGAAGATTTGAATATTTCTGATCCTGCTTGCTTTCAGTCGCTGTGGGGGAGAATATTGAGATCTAATCCTGAATTTGAGCTTTATTCAAATGAAGTGAATGGGGATCCAAAATTGAATCTTAATATGAGATTTAGGAGTAGGGATGCTTATGAGGCTGCGTTTATGAATGATTTTGCGTTTATTCATTTAGCAGAATATATGGCTAATGAAATTTCTGAGAAGCGAGGAGAGGAAGTTAAACTTGGGCGGTTTATTGATCAATCGGATTCGTATCATATTTATGGTAGGAAGCTTGAAGATTTTCAGGATGCTTTTGTGAAAAGTCTGGTTGAGCGAAAATATGAAGATAGGGTTTGGACCCGAGATTTTGCCCAACCTATTTTTGAAGGAGCTAAGCCTGGGATAATTGCGAAGGTGAAGATACAGGATGCTAAGTATCGTGATCAAGGGTTAATTAAATAAAATGAAATCTGATAAGTTTGTTGTTCTTGAGGGAATTAATGGTTGTGGGAAGGGAGCGCAGTTGCCTTATCTTGTTGATTTGATTATTGGTGTGGATAAGTCTAGTACAGTTTTTGTGACGCGGGAGCCGAATGATTTTGATGAGAATGGTTTGAAGGCGAGGGAGATGTTAAAGTCTGATGGTGACCCTTATGAGAATGCGAAGGAGGCTGCGGAATATTTTGCGAGGAATCGTTTAACCCATAATGCGATTTTTGTTCCAATGTTGAATCGGGGAATTAATGTTCTTTCAGATAGATATTGGCATTCGAATTTTGCTTTTCAAGGAGCGCAGGGCGTTTCTTATGAGGATATTGCGATGGCTAATCAAAGTTCTCGGACTCCTGATTTGACTTTGATTTTGGATGTTCCTGTTGAGGTGGCGTTTGATAGATTGAATTATCGTGATGGAAAAATTCGGAGAAAATTTGATAGTGATAAGGATTTTTTGAATAAAGTTCGACAAAATTATCTTAGACTTTCTGAATTATTGGATTCTGAAAATATTGTAGTAATTAATGGAAATCAAAGTGTCGAGGCTGTAGAAAAAGAGATAAAATTGGCTTATGATTCTGTATTTAAAGATGCGTAGTCCCTCGAAAAAAGTAACTGGAAGTTTGCTTTGTTAACTATTGTTAACTAAACTATTCCCTTTATTATAATAATCTTTAAATACTCTTCAAGATAGAGATAAGTTACATCTACAAGTAATTGTAGCTGAAAAGGGTGTGAGATACAATATCTTGTGCTTACTATAGAATAACAAAGTAGCTTCAAAGAAGCTTCATGCTTTCATTTTTGATGGGAGCATCAAAAATGAAAAATGAAATGTCCATATTGTAATGCTGAAGAAACGAAAGTTACAGATAAGCGTGATGCTGGTTCTGCGGCTAGAAGAAGGCGTGAATGTCTTAAATGTGGAAAGCGGTTTACAACATATGAGCGAGTTGAATTGGATTTGAGTGTTATTAAGAAGGATGGGCGAAGGCAAAAGTTCAATAGAGATAAATTGTTTGAAGGTGTTGCTAAGAATTTAGAAAAAAGGCCTTTTACTACTGAGCAAATTGATACGATTGTTGATGATATCGTTGCGAATGTTTATCGGATTGCGAAGGATAAGGATATTAAGAGTTCGAGGATTGGGGAACTTGTTATGAATAAGTTGAAGAGGGTTGACAAGGTTGCGTATATCCGTTTTGCGGCGGTGTATAGGGACTTTGCAGATATTGAAGAGTTTAGAGATGAGCTTAAGAAGTTAAAATAAATATAAATATAAAATAAAAAATAAATGGTAACTAAGATAAGGAAACGAGATGGAAGTGTTGTGCTTTTTCAAGAGAGTAAAATTGCTGATGCGATTTGGAGGGCGGCTCGAGCTGTTGGAGGAAGAGACCAAGAGAGACCTAAATCTATTGTAAAATTAGTAGTTGAAAGTTTGAATAAGGTTTATGGAGAATATGGGATTCCAGAGGTAGAAGAAGTTCAGGATCTTGTTGAGAAGATTTTGATTGAGGAAGGGCACGCGAAGGTGGCTAAAGCTTATATTCTTTATCGGAAGAGTCACGATGAGTTGAGGAATGTTAAAGGTTTGTTTGATACGATTGAGGCTGTTGAAGATTATATTGGGTTGGATGATTGGATGGTTAAGGAGAATTCTAATATGGGTTTTTCGTTGCAGGGTTTGAATAATTATATTGCTACGAAGATTATTGCGAATTATTGGATGAGGCGGGTTTATCCTGAAGCGATTCGGAAGGTTCATGAGGCGGGCGATTTACATATTCATGATTTGGGGACTTTAGGAGCATATTGTGTTGGATGGGATTTGAAAGATTTGTTGACTGTAGGGTTTAAGGGGGTTAAGGGGAAGGTTGAGTCGAGGCCTCCGAAACATCTTAGTGCTGCGTTGGGGCAGATTGTAAATTTCTTTTATACATTGCAAGGGGAGACTGCAGGGGCACAGGCTTTTTCAAATTTTGATACTTTGTTGGCACCTTTTATTCGGTATGGGGAGTTGAACTATAAACAGGTAAAAAAGTTGATGCAGAGTTTTTTATATAATATGTCTGTTCCGACGAGAGTTGGTTTTCAGACGCCGTTTACTAATTTGACGATGGATTTGAAAGTGCCTTCTTATATGGCTGATGAACATGTGATTATTGGAGGGCAACCTCAGATGGAGACTTACAAAGATTTTACTGTTGAGATGGAGATGATTAATCGGGCTTTTGCAGAATGTATGTTGGACGGTGATGCTTCGGGGAGGGTTTTTACTTTTCCAATTCCAACTTATAATATTACGAAGGATTTTGATTGGGACAATAAAGATTTTGATTTGATTTGGGAGATGACGGCGAAATATGGGATTCCTTATTTTTCAAATTTTGTGAATTCGGACATGAAACCTGAGGATGCGAGGTCGATGTGTTGTCGTTTGAGGATTGATAATACTCAGTTGAAGAAGCGGGGCGGTGGATTGTTTGGTGCGAATCCTTTGACAGGGTCTATCGGGGTTGTTACAATTAATATGCCGAGGCTGGGCTATGTGTCTACAAGTGAGGAGGATTTTCTTGGTCGGCTTGATAGATTAATGGAGCTTGCTAAGGAGAGTCTTGAGATAAAGAGGAAGGCCATTGAGAAATTTACAGATGTAGGACTTTATCCTTACTCTAAATTTTATTTGAGGCAAGTGCATCAGAGGTTTGGGGAGTCTTGGAAGAATCATTTTTCAACTATTGGGTTATTGGGAATGAATGAATCTATTATGAATTTTATTCCGGGGGAGGATATTACGACGGAGAAAGGGCATGAATTTGCTATGAAGGTTATGGATTTTATGAGGGGGAAACTGGAAGAGTTTCAGGCGGAAACTGGGAGTATTTATAATCTTGAGGCGACTCCTGCGGAGGGGACAACTTATCGTTTTGCGAGAATAGATAAGAAGAGGTTTGGAAGAGTTGTTGTCGCTAATGAGGAATCTTATCAAGATGGGGCGAAGCCATATTATACTAATTCTACTCAACTGCCTGTGAATTTTACTGATGATGTTTTTGAGGCTCTTGATTTGCAAGATAAGTTGCAATGTAAGTATACCGGAGGGACTGTTTTTCATACTTTTGTCGGGGAGAAGATGGATAAAGAAGCAGTCAAGACGATGGTGAAGAAAATTTCACATAATTACCATTTGCCTTATTTTACTATTTCTCCGACTTTCTCTGTTTGTCCGATTCATGGATATCTTTTTGGGGAGCATGAGTATTGTCCGAAGTGTGATGAAGAGATGGCTGAGATTGAGGCGACTCAGGTTTCTATTGCGAAAGATATTAGTGTAGAGAAAGAGTCTAATGAGATTTTGGAAGGGTCTCTGAAAGTTCCTGTGTCGAATTCTAAAATAAATTTTGGGGGTGATATCAATGGGGCGAACGAAATGCGAGGTGTGGAGTAGGGTTGTAGGGTATTTGAGACCTACTTCTACTTGGAATGAAGGAAAGCTGGAAGAGTTCAAGGATAGGAAATTATTTGTGGAGAAGTAATTATGAAAATCTCTGGCTTACAAAAGACGACTTTGATAGATTATCCTGGCGAAGTTGCTTGTACTCTTTTTTTATATGGATGTAACTTTCGTTGTGGCTTTTGCCATAATCCTGAAATTGTTATAAGAGATTTTGAAGAGGGATTTTCTGAAGAGAATATTCTTAATTTTTTAAAAGAGAGAAAAGGAAAGTTAGATGCGGTTTGTATTACTGGTGGTGAGCCGTTGATGAGTTTAGATTTGGATTTTGTTAAGAAGATTAAGGAGATAGGGTATAAAATTAAGGTTGATACTAATGGGTCGTTTCCGAATCGGTTGAAAGAGATGATTGATTTGGGATTGGTTGATTATGTGGCTATGGATATTAAAGCGGCTAAGAAAAATTATTCTAAGGTTGTTAATGTTGTTGTAGATATTGAGAAAATTGAGGAGTCGATTAAGTTGGTTTCTGGTTTAGATAATTATGAGTTTCGGACGACTGTTTTGGAAAAGTTTCATGATATTTCTGAGATGAGAGAGATTGGTAAATGGTTGAATGAAGTTTGTGGGAAAAAGCCGAAAAAGTTTTTCCTCCAAGGATTTAAGTCGAATGGGGATTTGATTGATAATAGTTTTTCTAAAGAGAAAGATGTTTCTGAGAAATATTTGGTTGAGTTAAAGGAAGGTATTGGAGAATTTTTTGAAGAAATGGGGGTGCGGGTATGAAACGAATACATATTGTTGGAAGGGATTTGGAAAAGGTTAAAGGTATGAAAGAAGATTTAGAGGTTTTAGGATTTAATTATGTTGAAGAAAATCCTGATTTGGTTATTACTTATGGGGGAGATGGAATGTTTTTGATTGCGGAAAGAATGTTTCCACATGTGCCTAAAATTAGTATAAAAGATAGTGAGGTTGGGAACAAGTGTTGCGACTTAGATTTGAAGGAAGTTTTGAAAAAATATTCTTCAGGAGATTTTGAAGTTGAGGAGATTCATAAATTGAAGGCAGTTCATCGAGGACGATTTGAAACTCGGGAGTTAATTGGGGTGAATGATATTGTTGTTAGGAATAGTTTGCCGACGGAAGCAATTCGTTTTAATATTTCTATTGGGGGGAATATTCTTAGAGAATTTGTAGGAGATGGGGTTGTTATTTCTACACCTTATGGTTCTAGAGGATATTTTTCTTCGATTACTAAAAGAAATTTTGATGAGGGGATTGGTGTTGCTTTTAACAATGTGACTAAACTTCATGAACCTTTGGTTTTATCTAAGGATGAAAAAATTGAAATTGAAATTGTTCGGGGTCCTGCGGTTCTTGTTGCAGATAATAACAGAGATTTTATTAGTCTTGAAAATGGAGATAAGATTGTGGTTGAACAAATTGATGAAGTTGCTCGGAGGGTTGTGCTAAATGATAAAGATTAAGGTCAAAAAATTGAAAGAGAATGCGATTGTTCCGAGGTATGCTCATTCGGGCGATGCTGCGATGGATTTGTTTTCGGCAGAAGATTGTGTGATTGCTTCAGGAAAAAGAAAGTTAGTTTCTACAGGGATTTCTATGGAATTGCCGGAGGGATATTTTTCTTCGATTCGTGGGAAGAGTGGGTTGGCTTATAAGAAAGGGATTTGTATTCTTGGGGGAGTGATTGAATATACTTATAGGGGAGAATATGGTGTGATTGTTTTGAATACTGGTGATGAAGATTTTGAAATTCAGGCAGGGGATAAAATTGCACAGGTTGTAATTGCACCTGTTGCTAGTGTAGGGGTTGAGGAAGTTGGAGAATTGAGTGAGACTATTCGGGGGGAGGATGCTTTTGGAAGTACTGGTGGAAGTAATATATAGTGTAGTCTAATAGTCTTTATAAATTTGAGATTGTTTTTTTTTGCATGGTAATGGGAGTTTATTCTGATGAACAGTTGAGGGAGTTAATTGGAAAAAAGATAATTTTTGCAGAAGAAGAAATTGGAGACGAGCAAGTACAACCTTCGTCGTTGGATTTGAGACTTGGAAGTCAGATTTTTCATATGCCTTTTTCTTCAGTTCCGGTAGGGAAGGATTTCGAATCTTTTCTAAAAAATAATTCTTCTTATGAATTTAATTTAGGGGAGCAGGACTTTTTACACCGAAATAGTGTTTATGTTGTTCGTTTGCAGGAAGGACTTTCGTTACCGAGTCATATGGCTGCTCGGGCGAATCCTAAGAGTTCTGTTGGGAGAACAGATATTCATGTTAGGCTTATAACTGATAATGGAAATTCTTTTGATGAGGTTCCTGTTGGTTATAAGGGGAATCTTTGGCTTGAAGTTTGTTCTCGTTCTTTTGATATAAAAGCACATCCGGGCGATTGTTTAAATCAATTGAGACTTTATGATAAAGGTTTAGAAAGTGTTGGGCGTAAAGAGTTAGAATCTTTACATCGAGATTCTGGATTGTTGGCGCGATTAAAGGATAAAAAGGAGACTAAACTTTTGGAAGGAGAGTTTGAAAAATTCGTTGGTAGTGATAGGGTTTATACTACTCTTGAACTTGATACTGAAAATCCTGGGTATGTAGCAAAAAGGAATGCTCCTATAATTGATTTATCCTTACGAAATCATCCAGCGTCTGCTTATTTTGATAAGATTTCTTTGAATGCTCAGGGACAAGCGATTGTGGATAAAGATGCATTTTATGTTTTATCTTCTAAGGAAATTGTTCAAATTCCTAAGGATTCTTGTGGGGAAATGTCTGATATTGAAACTGCATCTGGAGAGTTTAGATCTCATTATGCAGGATTTTTTGATCCAAATTTTAGGGCTCAAGCAACTCTCGAACTTAGAAATTATGGGGTTCCTTTTCTATTAGTTGATGGGCAAAGAATTGCTAGTATGAGATATTTTTCAATGAAAATTCTTCCTAAAAGTTTTTATGGTGACAGTAAAATTGGTTCTCATTATCAGGGCCAAAAAGGACCTAAATTGGCGAAGTATTTTGATATGGAAGAGTAATGATTAACTTTTTAAATTAACTATGTAATATAATTCTATGGCTCCGTAGCTCAGCCTGGTTAGTTCCGCGATTTAAAATCGCTTCAAAACCAGCCATGACCTACTTTGCCATCATAGACAAAATAATGGCTCCGTAGCTCAGCCTGGTTAGTTCCGAGATTTAAAATCTCTCCAAAACCATGCGTTCGCTTCGAAGCTTTGTAAACAATGGCTCCGTAGCTCAGCCTGGTTAGAGCACTGGACTTTTAATCCAGGTGTCGGGGGTTCAAATCCCCTCGGGGCCATTTATTTTTTTGTTGATTTTTACCTGAACTACTATAAAATAACAAAAAGCAAAACATTTTTAAAGCCATTTTCGGTCTTTTCTTTATCTAAAAATATAATATTCTGAAGGCAAAATGCATATACTCCAACCAAAGCACACAAAACTAAATTCCGTCGACGTCGAGAAGGTTTTAGCGAAATATAATATTGCTTTGGCACAGCTTCCTAAAATTTCTAAGAAAGATTCTGCGCTTCCAGAAGGTTGTGAAACTGGTGATGTTGTGAAGATTGAGAGGAAAGGCGATTATGCGGAAGTGTATTATCGGGTGGTTATTTGATGGTTGAAGACCATATTTTAGTTAGAGAATTTTTGAAGAATCATTCGCTTGTTGAGTCTAATATTAAATCTTTTAATGATTTTATTGAGAACCGGATGCAGGAAATTGTGATAGAACTTTCTGATTCTTTGCCTACTGAAGATTTTGAGATTAAGTTGGGGAAGGTCCGTGTTGGTAAGCCTAATATGGTTGAGTCTGACGGTTCTTCTAAACCTGTTACTCCTACTGAATCTCGGTTGAGAAGTTTGACTTATTCTGCTCCTATTTGGATGGAGATGACAATTAATTATGCCGGTCAGGTTGAGACTGAAGAAGTTGAGCTTGGGCGGATTCCGATTATGGTTAAGAGTAATGCGTGTAATCTTGATGGGATGAGTGAAGAAGAGTCGATTAAAAATTATATTGATCCGAAGGACCAGGGGGGTTATTTTTTGATTAATGGTAATGAGAGAGTTATGGTTATGGCGGAGGATTTGGCTTCGAACCAGACTTTTGTTGAATGGCAGAAAATTAAGAAGAGATTGATGTTGCGTTTATTTTCTCAAAGAGGGTCTTATAAAATTCCGGTTTCTGTGGTCGAGAGTCCTGAAGGAATTTTAGAGATTTCTTTTTCGCGTTTTAGAGATATTCCGGCGATTGTTTTGTTGAAGGCGCTTGGTTTGACAAGTGATGCTGATATTGCTAAGTTAGTAGGTAAGCAGACAGATAGTTTGATTGTTAATCTTTATGAGTATGCGGAGATTGGAAATGTTAATGATGCTTTGATGTGGATTGCGGAGAAGAGTTCTTTGCAAGGGACTAATAAGGAGATGCTTGATAGAGTTAAGCAAAGAATAGATTCTTATTTTTTGCCGCATATTGGTCTTAATAAAGATTCTCGACTTGAAAAAGCTAAGACTCTTTGTAAATTTATTAAGCAGTTTTATGTTGCTAAGGAAAATCCTAAGGATTCGATGACTGACAAGGACCATTATGCGAATAAAAGGGTTCGACTTTCTGGTGATTTGCTTTCTGATTTATTTAGGGTTAATATGAATATTCTTTTGAGGGAAGTTCAGCATACTTTGCAGAAGACAGTGAAGAGGCGGAAGTTTTTTTCTATTAAGACAATTGCTAAGTCTACTTTGTTTACGCATCGAATGGAAAGTGCGATTGCTACAGGTTCATGGATTGGGGAGAGGAACGGTGTGACTCAGAATATGGATAAGAATAATGGTTTCGCGATTATGTCTCAATTGCAGAGAGTGACTTCTACTCTTCCAGGGGAGCAAGAGAATTTGGCTGCGCGAACTGTTCATCCAACACATTATGGTCGATTCTGTCCGATTGAAACTCCTGAAGGAACTGAGATTGGTTTGAGAAAGAACTTGGCTATTTTAGCCAGAATTTCTACTCGTGCGAATATGGGAGGGGAGGAGGTTTTGAAAGTTTTGAAAGTTTCTGGGATGGAAGATGAAGGAAGTATAGATATTTTTTATAATGGGCGATTTGTTGGTGCGGTTTCTGAAGTTGAAGGTTTTGTTAAGAATGTTAAGAATGCAAGAAGGGAAGGAAAATTACCTATCGAAATGTCTGTTAAGTTTGATAAATTTTTGGATACTGTTTTTATGAGTTCTGAGGTTGGGAGAGTTATTCGTCCTTTGATTATTGTTGAGAATGGAGTTTCGCGATTGAAACCTGAGCATTTGAATTTGGTTAAGGAAGGGGATTTGACATGGGAAGGATTATTTAAGGAAGGGATTTTGGAATATCTCGACGCTGCTGAAGAGGATGATTGTTATATTTCACTTAATGAAAAGGATTTGACTGAAGAGCATACACATTTAGAGGTTGATAAATTAGATATCTTTGGGGTTTCAGTGTCTTTGATTCCATTTGGAAATCATGACCCTCCTGCGCGTATGGTTAAGGGTGGTTCGAGGGCTTATCGACAGGGTCTTGGAATTTATGCTGGGAATTTTCCTGTAAGGGTTGATACAGATGTTTCGCTTTTACATTATCCTCAGAAGCCTTTGGTTCGAACTTTTGTTTATGATACTTTGAATGTTCATCCAGTAGGACAAAATGTTATCGTCGCTGTTTTACCTTATGAGGGTTATAATATGGAAGATGCTACTGTATTGAATAAGGGTTCTATTGACCGTGGTTTTGGACGAAGTTCGAGATTTAGACCGTATACTTCAGTTGAGTTGAATTATGCAGGAGGTCTTAAGGATGAAATTGTTATTCCGGATAAAGATGTTTCAGGTTATAGGACTGAAGAGAGTTATAAATATTTAGAGGATGATGGTATTGTTTATCCTGAAGCAGATTTAGTTTCTGGGGAAGTTGTTATTGGAAAGATTAGTCCTCCTAAGTTTTTGAGTGAGGCTAGGGAAATTTCTATTCAGATAAAGAAGGAAGCATCTTCGGCTATTCGTCAAGAAGAAACTGGAATTGTCGATGCTGTTTTTATTACTCAGGATAAAGAAGGTAATAAAATTATTAAAGTTCGAACTCGAGAGTTGAGAATTCCTGAGATTGGAGATAAGTTTTCGGTGCCTCATGGTCAGAAAGGGATTGTTGGTATGATTGCTCCTGAAGCGGATGTGCCTTTTACGGTTAATGGTATACGTCCAGATATTATGTTTAATCCACATGGTATACCTTCTCGTATGACTGTGGGTTATTTGATGGATATTCTTGGTGGGAAGGTTGCGGCTCTTTCTGGAAAAATTGTTGATGCTTCTGCGTTTACTGGGGAGACTGTAGATAGTTTGGAAAACAATTTGAAGAAACTTGGGTTCCGGGAGAATGGTAAGGAAGCTATGTATAATGGGATTACTGGACAGAGAATGCCGGTTAAGATTTTTATTGGTAATATGTTTTATTTGAAGTTGAAATATATGGTTGCGGACAGGATGCATGCTCGAGCTTCGGGTAAGATTGCATTGTTGACTCGACAACCGATTGAAGGTAGGTCTCGTGGCGGTGCTTTGAGGCTTGGGGAAATGGAGCAACAGGCTTTAGTTGGTCATGGGGCTTCTCTTCTTTTGAAAGAGCGTTATGATTCTGATAAAGTTTTGGTTCATATTTGTTCTAAGTGTGGGACTCTTGTTATTGATGACCAGATTCACAATAAGAAAGTTTGTAGCTTGTGTCATTCGAACCAGGTTGAGCCGGTTGAGGTTTCGTATGCGTTTAAGTTGTTGATTGAAGAGTTACAAGGTTTGCATTTATTAACTAAATTTGAAATGAAAAATAAATACGAAAGATAAAAAATGGTTAGACCAGTAAAAAAACAAATTAGCGGGATGACTTTTCATTTACTTAGTCCGGAGCAGGTTAAGAAATTGAGTGTTGCTAAAATTGTTACCCCTGAGTTGTATGATGTTGATGGTTATCCTGTCGATGGTGGTTTGATGGATTTGAGGCTTGGTGCGATTGACCCTGGGGTTAGATGTCGGACTTGTGGTGGGCGATTGAAGGAGTGTTTAGGTCATCCTGGAATGATTGAGTTGGCTAGGCCTGTTATTCATATTTGTTATTTACCTATTATTGATTTAGTATTGAGGTCGACTTGTGAAGCTTGTGGGAAGGTTTTGATTAAGGATGAGAAATATTTGAATAAGCCTTTGATTGATAGAATTAAGAAAGCTAAGGATGGGAAGAAATGTCCGCATTGTGGAATTATTCAAGAGAAAGTTAAGTTGGAGAAGCCGTCTACTTTTAGGAGCGGTCGGAGGAGATTGTTTCCGTCTGAGATTCGTGAGAGATTGGTAAATGTTCCTGATGAAGATTTGAAAGTTTTGGGGATTAATGCTACGACTTTGAGGCCGGAGTGGGCTATCTTGACTTTGTTGCTTGTGCCTTCGGTTACTGTTCGTCCTTCGATTACTTTGCAAACTGGTGAACGGTCTGAAGATGATTTGACTCATAAGCTTTCAGATATTATTCGTTCTAATCAGAGACTTTGGGAGAATTTGAATGCAGGGGCACCTGAAGTTATTATTGAAGATTTGTGGGATTTGTTGCAGTATCATATTACTACCTTCTTTGATAATTCTAAGGCGAAGATTCCTCCAGCTCGACATAGAAGTGGTCAGCCGTTGAAGACAATTACTGAAAGAATTAAGGGGAAGGAAGGACGAATTCGAAAGAACTTAGCAGGGAAACGAGTTAATTATTCTTCACGAACAGTTATTTCTCCGGATCCTAATTTAAAGTTGAATGAGGTTGGTATTCCTTTGGATGTTGCTAATGTTTTGACTGTCGCTGAAAAAGTTACTACAATTAATATTGATAGAATGAAAGGATTGATTATGGCAGAGGGTTATCCAGGGGCTAATTATATTATTCGTCCGGATGGTAAAAGGAAAAGAATTACTGAGGAGTTAAGGGATGACTTGAAAGAGGAAATTGAGCCAGGGTATACTGTTGAAAGGCATTTAATTGATGGGGATATTGTTTTGTTTAATAGACATCCTTCCTTGCATAGAGCTTCACTTATGGCTCACTTTGTAAAAGTTCTTCCAGGTAAAACTTTTAGAATTCATCCTGCGGTTTGTGCTCCTTACGGTGCGGATTTTGATGGTGATGAAATGAATGTTCATGCTCCGCAAACTGAAGAAGCGAGGGCTGAGGCGGAAGTTTTATTGAATGTTAATGCTAATTTATTTTCTCCTAAGAATAATATGAATTTTCTTGGTTGTGTTAAGGATGCGGTTAGTGGTAATTTTGTTCTTGGTGAGTCTGAGTTGTCTAAGGAAGATGCGACACAGTTGTTGTATCAAGTAGGTGTTGAGGCGAGTGGTTTGAGTAAGAGTAATTCTGGAAAGGATATTTTTAATCAAGTTATTCCTAAGGAGATTGCAGGAGGTAAAGTTAATTCTAAAGGATTTAAGAGTGGTAGCGGTGCTGTTTTGAGAGATGCTGATAGAAAATTGGGTAGAGAGGAAACTGTTGAACTTTTGAGAAGAGTATTTTCGTTGGGGACGATTTTTTTATCTCGAAATGGATTTACACTTTCCACAGAGGATCTTGATGTTCCTGATGCAGTTAAAATGAAGACACAAAAGATTATTGAGGTTGCTGAAGCCAAGACACAAAAGATTATTGAGAGTTATTATGATGAGACTTTAGAGTTGTTGCCAGGTAAGACTGCTGAGGAAACTAGGGAAACTAAGATTCTTCATGCTTTGAATGAAACGAGAACTGAAATTGGTGATGCAGTTAAGGAAGGGTTTCCTAAGGAGAATTTAGCAAATCAAATGATTAGTTCTGGTGCTGGGGGTAGTTTGTTGAATATTACTCAGATTGCGTGTTCGGTTGGACAGCAGGTGCTTAATGGTCGGAGAATTGATTTTGGGTATACCGAACGAACTCTTCCATTTTTTAAGAGAGGAGATTTATCCCCTCGGTCTCATGGATTTATTTATAGTTCTTTAATGAAAGGTTTTGAGCCGGATGAACTTTTCTTTGGGGCTATGACTGGTCGGGATGGTCTGATGGATGTTGCACTTAGGACTCCTAAGTCTGGTTATCTATATAGGAGATTGGCTAATGCTTTGCAGGATTTGATTATGGCTTATGATGGGACTGTTCGAGATGCTTCTAATAATATTGTTCAATTTGTTTATGGTCTTGATGGTATTGATATTTCAGCTAAGCATAAAGGGACAAAAGTTTCTTCAGGTGAGGCTATTGGTATTGTAACTGCCCAGTCTTTTGGTGAAGCGTCGACGCAGATGGTTTTGAATGTATTTCATGCGGCAGGTGTAGCTGAGGTGCAGGTTACTCAAGGTCTTCCACGACTTATTGAAATTCTTGATGCCCGTAAGTTGCCTAAGACTCCTTCGATGGAAATCTATTTTGATAAGGATCATAATAATGAAAAGGATGTGAGGATTATTGCTGAGAAAATTAAAGAGGTTAAGTTGAAGGAAATTATTTCTGATATCGCGATTGATTTTGGTACGAAGAAAGTTAAGATTGGTGTTGATCCTAAGAGTTTGAGGATGGCACATATTTCTTTGGATAAGGTTGTGGAAGTTCTTCATGAAAAGGGATTTACTGTTAAGAAATTGTCTGATGGACTTGTTCTTGATATGGCTAAGGAAGATTTTAAGTTTATTTACAAGACTAAGGAAAAATTGAAGGAAGTTATTTTGACAGGTGTTAAAAAGATTTCTCAAGTTCTTGTTGTCAAGAGAAGTAGGGATTATGTTATTTTGACTGCGGGTTCTAATTTGAAGGATATTTTGAATTTTAAGGGTGTTGATGCTGACAGGGTTATTACTAATGATATACATGAGATTTCTAATATTTTAGGTATTGAGGCGGCGAGGCAAGCAGTTATTAATGAGATTCAGAGTGTTATTAGTTCTCAAGGTCTTGCGATTGATGGAAAGCATGCGATTCTGGTTGCAGATACTATGACTTCGTCTGGTGCGGTGAAGGGTATTACGAGAATGGGTATTATCGGAGATAAGAGTTCTATTTTAGCGAGGGCTTCTTTTGAAACTCCAATTCCCCAGTTTGTTCAGGCAACTAAGACAGGTAAGAAAGATAAGTTAGCGTCGGTGATTGAGAATATTATTTTGAATCAGCCGGTTCCTGTTGGTACTGGACTTCCTGGGTTGTTGGTTAAGGTTACTGGTTCGTTGGCGGATAAGAAAATTAAGGGGGAGAAAAAATGAGTGTAAAAGAGATTAGCGAGGCTATGGATTCTGGGGATGTTTCATTTGGTATACGTCAATGTTTGAAGGGTGGAAAAAAATCTAAGAATGTTTTTATTGCTAAGGATGCTCGGGATGAGACGGTTGAAAAGCTGGAAGATAAAGGTATTGAGTTTACTGTTTTGAAATCTAAGGCAGATTTGGCTAAGGAACTAAATCTTGATTTCGAGTGCGAAGTTTTTTGTTTAAGGTAAGATGGCTGAAGTTATTGATATGCAATTGATGAGGTATATTAATTTATTTTCTCGGACGACTGGGGTTTCTACTACAAAATGTTTTGTCTATAATAATCAAATAGTTTTTGCAGTTCCTAAGGCTCAGGTTTCTACGGCGATTGGAAAGGGTGCGGAGAATATTAAGAAATTACATGGAATTTTGAGGAGAAAAATCAAAGTTGTTGCTATGCCTTCCTTGGATAATCGAGAGGGAATTGGGAAGTTTGTCGAGGCTGTTGTGAGTCCAATTGAGTTTAATAAAATTGAAGTAAGGGAAAATTTGGTTACGATTAATGCGGGTCGTCAGAGTAAGGCGGCACTTATCGGAAGGGGTCGTCAGAGAGAGAAAGAATTATTAGAGGTCTTGAAGAATTTTTTTCATATAACTAAATTGAGGATAGCGTAAAGATTTATAAAAGGATTTTTCACTTAATTTATATTATATAATGGGATTAATGAATGGACGAAAATTGAAGAAAGATAGGAAGAAATTTAGAGATAATAGGTTGCCTGATAAGAAGAAAAGGTTGGGGATTAGTTTGAAGTTTGACCCGCTTGGCCGGGCTTCGCAGGCGAAGGGAATTGTTACGAAGAAAATTCAGAAGGAGGCGAAGCAGCCGAACTCGGCTATGAGGAAATGTTGCAGGGTTCAGTTGATTTCTAGTGGTAAGGAAGTTACTGCTTTTATTCCTGGGAATTTGGCGCAGAAGTTTGTTGATGAGCATGATGAAGTTATAATTGAGAGGATTGGTGGGAAGCAGGGTCGGACGAAAGGGGATTTGTCGGGTGTTAGGTTTGCGGTTATTAAAGTAAATGATCAGCCACTTGCGAGACTTTGGTGTGGTAAGATTGAGAAGGGGAGACGATAATGATATACAAAATTACCGGAGGTAAAAGTTTTTAGATTATGCAATGGCGAAGCCCTTGCGAAATTAAAATCTAAGATTTGAATTTATGGTAGAGATGAAAGTTTTTGGTATGTTTGATGCTTCTGAGGTTAGGGTTGAAGATCCTGGTTTGAAGAAAGTTATTAATTTGAATCCTAAGTTGATGTTGAAGTCGCATGGGCGAATTAAGTGGGACCCGACGAGGGCGAAGGTTAATGTTGTTGAGAGGTTGATTAATTTGTTGCAGGTTCCTGGGTCGCGTGGGAAGAAGCATAGGATTATTACTGGTTGGATTACGGGGAAGCAGACTCGGTGTACTAAGATTGTGATTGATGCGTTTAAGATTATTGAGAAGAAAACTGGGGAGAATCCTTTGAGGATTTTTGCTAAGGCGATTGAGAACGGGGCTCCGCGGGATGAGGTTACTTCGATTGAGTATGGTGGGGCTAAGTATCCGCAGGCTGTTGATGTTTCTCCTCGGAGGAGATTGAATTTGGTTCTTAGGTATATTATTAATGGGTCTTATGATAAAGCGTTTAACAAGAAGGCGACGATTGTTGAGTCTTTGGCGAAGGAGATAATGTTGGCAGCAGATAATTCTGGGGAGAGTCATGCAATTTCTAAGAAGAATGATGCGGAGAAGCAAGCCGATGCCGCAAGATAATTTTTGATTCTTTTTGATTTATACTTCGTTGTGAGAACGCTCGCGTATCAATGTACGCCACGCAACCTCACGCCTCGTCTAAATCTAAAAATAATCAAAAATTGTTTGAGGGTTTGGGTGGGTGTCGTCGGTGAATTGATTTTTGTAGACGCAAATCTTTTTAAAGTCATTTTTCAATAATTTGTTATGGCTGTTGATATAACTTTAAAGGTTAAGGAATTGCAGAAAGAACCGAAGCATATTCGTAATATTGCTATTTGTGCGCACATTGATCATGGGAAGACGACTTTTTCTGATAACTTGCTTGCGGGTGCGGGGATGATGAGCGAGGCTTTGGCGGGGAAGGCGAGGACTTTGGATTTTCATGAGGATGAGGTAGAGCGAGGGATTACAATTGATTCGGCTTCGGTTTCTATGGTTCATCATGTTGATGAACAAGATTATTTGATTAATTTAATTGATACTCCTGGTCATGTTGATTTTGGGGGGGATGTTACTCGGGCTATGAGGGCGGTTGATGGTGCAATTGTTTTGTGTTGTGCTTCCGAGGGTATTATGCCTCAGACTGAAACAGTGCTTAGACAGGCTTTGAAAGAGAGGGTTCGACCGATTCTTTTTATTAATAAGGTTGATAGGTTGATTAGGGAGGTTAAGTTGACTCCAGATGAAATGCAGAAGAGGTTTGTTGATATTATTAATAATGTTAATAAGTTGATTGCAGAGATTGCGGAGAAAGAGTATAAAGAAAAGTTTCAGGTTTCCGTTGCTGATGGTTCGGTTGCGTTTGGTTCCGCGTTTCATAATTGGGCTTTGAGTATACCTTATATGAAGAAGAATAATATTTCATTTAAGGAAATTATTGATGCTTACGAGGCTGGTGGCGAGGAGTATAAGTCTTTGGCTAAGAAGGCTCCGATTCATGAGGTTATTTTGAGTATGGTTGTTAATAATCTTCCCGACCCTGTGACTGCGCAGGAGTATAGAATTCCTAAGATTTGGCATGGTGATTTGGAAAGTGAGGCAGGTAAGGATTTGCAAGCTTGTAATATTGATGGAGAAGTTGCGTTTGTTCCGATTAAGATTGTTGTTGATAAGAATGCTGGGGAGGTTGCGGCTGGGAGGTTGTTTGGTGGGAAGATTAAGAAGGGTGATGAATTATATTTGAATATTGCTGGGAAAAAAGTTAAGGCTCAGCAGGTTTCTATTTACAAAGGTGCTTCGCGAATTCAGCTTGATGAGGTTGTTGCTGGTAATATTGTGGGGATTGTTGGGTTGGGAGATGTAGTTGTTGGTGAAACTGTTTCGAGAAATCCGATTGAGCCGTTTGAAGCTATTAGTCATTTGTTTGAACCGGTTGTTACAAAATCTATCGCTGCTAAAAAAACTTCAGATTTACCGAAGCTGATTGAAGTTTTGAGGCAGATTGGAAAGGAAGATCCTTCTTTGAGAATTGAAATTAATGAAGAGACTGGGGAGTCTTTGATGTCCGGTATGGGGGAGTTGCATTTGGAAATTATTGAGAATAGAATTAAGACTGAGAAGGGACTTGAGATTGAGATGGGTCCGCCGATTATTGTTTTTAGGGAAGCTGTTGCTAAGACAAGTGATGTTGCAGAAGGACGTTCTCCGAATAAGCATAATAGTTTCTTTTTGACTGTTGAGCCTTTGGAGGATTCGATTGTTCAGGCTATTGCTGATGGGAATTTACCTAAGGGTAGAATTAAGAAAAAAGATAAGGCTTTGGATGAGACTCTTGTTGGGCTGGGAATTGAGAGGGAGGAGGCGCAGCAGTATCGAGATATTTTTAATGGTAATGTTTTCTTAGATAAGACTAAGGGGGAGGTTCATATTGGTGAAGTTATCGAATTGATTTTGGATTCTTTTGAGGAAGTTATGAGGGCTGGTCCTTTGGCGAGAGAGCCGACTTTGAAGTTGAAGGTTTCGCTTGTGGATTTGAAGTTGCATGAGGATTCGATTCATCGGGGTCCTGCTCAGGTATACCCTGCGATTAGAGAAGGTCTTAGGGCTGCTTTTGCTAAGGCGGTTCCTACTATTTACGAGCCTGTTCAGGTTCATCAGATTGAGGCTCCTACATCTTTTATGGGAGCTGTTACTTCTTTAATTTCTCAAAAAAGAGGGAGTTTAGTTGATGTTCAGCAGGACGAGACAGGAATTATAATTAGGGCAGAGCTTCCTGTTCAGGAAATGATTGGTTGGACTTCGGATTTGAGGTCAGCGACGGAAGGGAGAGGTGTAAGTTCTTTGGTTAGTCAGACTTTTAAGAAATTACCGAATGATATGCAGGCTAAGATTATTAAGCAAATTAGGGATAGAAAGGGATTAGCCGAAAATCAATAATTTTAGATTCTTTCTGGTTTATACTTCGTTGTGAGAACGCTCGCGTACGCTTGTACGCCACGCAACCTCACGCCTCGTCTAAAACTATTAAGAATTAAAATTGTTTTTTTGGATGACCACTAACTTTAAAAACCCTTTTTCGTAAAAGATAATACAATGGCGAAAGAAAAACCGATAATGAATGTTGTCTTCGTTGGGCACGTCGATCAGGGGAAGTCTACTGCGGTAGGTAGGATGTTTTTTGATGGCGGTGCGGTTACCGAGCAGGAGCTGAAGAAGTTCAAGGAAGAAGCAGAGAAACATGGTAAGGCGGGATTTGAATTTGCTTATGTGATGGATAATTTGAAGGAAGAGCGAGAGAGAGGGGTTACTATTAACTTGTCTTATAAGAAGCTGATGACTAAGAATTTTGAAGTTACGATTATTGATGCGCCGGGGCATAAGGATTTTGTTAAGAATATGATTACGGGTGCTTCTCAAGCAGATGCAGCTTTCTTAGTTGTTGGATGTGAAGACGGTGTACAACCTCAGACGAAGGAACATGTTTGGTTACTTCGAACTATGGGTGTAAAAAGTCTTGCGGTTCTTGTTAATAAGATGGATGTTGTTAAGTATGATGAGGCAAAGTACAATAAAGCTGTTGAGGATGTTAAGGTTGTGATTAAGCAAGCTGGATACAAGCCTGATGAGACTACTTTTATCGCGGGTTCCGCTCTTATGGGTGATAACATTGCGAAGAAGTCTGACAAGATGGCGTGGTATAAGGGACCGACTGTTTTAGAACAGATTGATAAGTTTCCTGCACCAGAGAAACCAACAGGTTTACCTATGCGTATGCCAATCCAAGATGTTTATGAGATTACGGGTATTGGTACTGTTCCTGTAGGAAAGATTGAAACTGGAATTATGAAAATCGGTCAAAAGGTTATTGTATTACCGGGTCGGTCTGGAACTGGAATCACAGGTGAAGTTCGAAGTATCGAGGCTCACCACGAGCAGTTGAAAGAAGGCGAAGCTGGAGACAATGTCGGTATCAACATCAGAGGTGTTGGTAAGAAGGACATGGCTCGAGGGGATGTTATTTGCGACGCTGCTAAACCGGCTAAGATTGTTGAAGAGTTTGAAGCACAAATTGCTGTTATCAATCATCCAACAGTTATCGCTAAAGGTTACACACCAGTTTTCCATGTTCACACAGCTCAGGTCCCGTGTCAATTTGTGGAGCTTAAGGCTAAGTTGGACCCTGCGACAGGACAGGTTGCTGAAGAGAATCCGGACTTTTTGAAGAACGGAGATGTTGCTATTGTTAAGATTAAGCCGATTGGGAATCTTGTTTTGGAATCTGCAGAAGATAATCCAAATATGTCAAGGTTCGCTATCCGAGACGCTGGTATTACGGTTGCGGCTGGTGTTTGTAAATCTCTTACTGAAAAGAAACTTTAAGGTCTAATTGATTTATTTTTTTATTTTTGTGACGAGAGTATAATAATTCTTATAAAGTCATTAGTCTCTTTTTTATTATGGTAGTTCAAGTTAGGGAGCGGACGATTGATGAGATTGAGGAGAAACTTTCTGAGATGAATACTGATTTGAATAAGATTAGTTATTTGGAGTCGGCTTTGAAAGCGATGAGTTTTAGTTTTGAGATTAAGAGATTTCTTTGGAATAATCTTTCAGAACTTTATGCGAATCGTAAAATGTTTGATCGTGCGGCGAAAGCTATGAGTAATAAGGCTGCTGTCGAACCTATGGCTAAAGATAGGATTGATAGTTACATAACTGCGGCTGAAATTTATTGTAGAGTTGGGAAAGTTGATGATGCGGATGATATGTTTTTGCGGGCGAGTCGGGATGGGAATGAGGAGCAGAAGCGGGCGATTAAGTTGGCTCGGAAAAATGTTTATATGGTTTCTGCGCAGGAGTTAGAGCGGAAGGGGAAGAAGGCGCATGCGGCGAAGTTTTATGAGAAGTTGATTAAGATGAATTTAGAAGATTCTGAGAAGTTGGAGATAAAACATAAGTTGCTTGATACATATAATGCTCTCGGGAAATTTCGTGAAGCTAGATTGCTTGAAGGGATTTGATTTTTTGTTTTAAAAAAATAAAAAAAGAAATAGTTTTATGTTATTCGATGTCGTCGGCTTCTTCTGTGAGGTCGAAGTCACCTTCTTCAATTCCGATATCTTCTAGTTCAGACATTTTTTATTAATGGGCTTTAATCATCTGAGAGTTCTTCCTCGTCGTCGAATTCTTCGTCTTCAAGGTTGTCGTCTTCATTGATTACCATTTACCCTCTTTTATTTATAATTTCTTAACTTGAAAGCTTTATAAATATTTCTGTGGATTCTTAATGATATAAAAGAATTTAAAGGATATATTCTTTAAAATTTTTTCTAAGGCAAGATTTATAAATGGGAATTTGTTGTGATTATTGTTAGAGATAGCCTAAGGGTATCAATTTATGATTATCACATTCAAATTCATTGGAAGCTCAAGCGAGCAAGTGCGAAGGTATATTTCTAATATAACTAAAATGGAGAAAATAAAATATGGCAAAAGAAATATCAAAGATGTTTCATGAAATCATTTGTTCGGGAAAGAGAAAAATGATTAAAGAAACATTAAAAATGTATCATTATCCATTATTCGGGAGTCTGAATAATGGCTAAAATTAGTCCGACATCGATTAAATATTCGATAATCGCTGATTTTACAGCTGATGGTCCGTTTCAGAAGCCCGATGTTATCGGAGCTTTGTTTGGGCAGACTGAAGGTTTGCTTGGTTCCGATATGGAATTGAGAGAGCTTCAGAAGGAAGGAAAGATTGGTCGTATCGAGGTTGACTTGGTCACTGAAGGTGGGAAGACAACTGGAGAGATCACGATTCCGTCTGCTTTGGATAAAACTGAAACGACAATTATAGCTGCGAGTTTGGAGACTATTGATAAGATTGGTCCGACTGACGCTAAGATTTCTATTAGAGACATCTCTGATGTTCGTGGTGGAAAGCGTGACTATATTATGGAAAGAGCTAAGGCTTTACTTGCTGGAATTAATGGCGAAGGAATGGATTCTACAGAAATGGGAACCGAACTTCGGGAATCGAGCAGAGTTGCTAAGGCTGTTACATATGGTGAGGAAGGTTTAGCGGCAGGTCCAGATATTGATAATGATAAAGAACTTATCGTTGTTGAAGGTCGAGCAGATGTTGTGAATATGTTGAAATTTGGGATTAAGAATGTTATTGGTATGCAAGGAACTAAGTTCCCTAAGACGATTACTACTCTTGGTGAGACGAAGGAATTGACTTTGTTTGTTGACGGTGACCGTGGTGGAAAGCTGATTGCACAGAATGTTTGTGACAATGCGATGGTTGTTTACATCGCACAGGCACCTGACGGAAAGGAAGTCGAAGAACTTACTCAGAAGGAATTGTTGCAGGCGCTTCGAAAGAAAGTTCCGGCGAAGGTTTTTTTGGGGAAGTCTAATGACCGACCGCAGAGATCTTTTGATAGGAAACCTGTAAGAGAAGAACCTGTTGAGGAAGTTACTCGAAGAGAACTTGATAATAGCGATATCTCGAAGTTGAGAGAATTGTCTTCGGAAATTAAGGGCAGAAATGTTCTTGTTTTGAACGAAGATTTGGAAATCGTTAAGAACGTTCCGGCTTCTAAGTTGGGGTCTGTTAATTCGAAAGAAGCTTTTGTGCTGATGGTTGGTACTGCTACTGGGTCTGTGATTCAGGGTGCGGAGCGACTTAAGTCAAAAGCTGTTGCGGCTAAGACATTCGGAAAAACATTTGATACTGATATAAAACTTATATCACTTTAAATTTATAAGTCGATAAGACCGATTTTTATTTGTCCCGATTAGGGCGTTTGTTTTTTTAATAAGTTTTATATACCTCTTCTTGCTAAGTAGATTATGGTGAAGCAGGTGGTGGAGAGGCGTAAATTTTTTAGTTGGAAATGGTTGATTGCCTTGGTTGTTTTGGCGGTTATTATTTATATGGTTTGGTTTTTCTTTTTTAGTTATGCGAGTTGTAGTACATGGGATTGTTTTAATAATAAATTAGAGAAATGTGATCGTGTGAAGTTTATTGGGGGTGATGAGATGATTTTTGAATATTCTGTTCGGGGGAAGTCTGGAGATAGTTGTAAGGTTGGCGTCGAGCTTTTGCAGGGTGAGTTGAATAATCAGGATTCTATTGTGATGGAGGGGAAGGATATGGTTTGTAGTTTGCCTCGTGGTGTGATTATGATTCCGGAAAGTAATATAGGGTATTGTCATGGTTTGTTGAAAGAGGGTTTGCAGGATTTGGTAATTAAGGAATTGCATGCGACTTTAGTTCAGAATTTAGGAAGACTTAATTTAGAACTTTTGGATGTACCGGAGATTTAAGATGTCTAAAATAAAATTTGGTCCGGCGGGGCTTGGTCCTGTGAATGATGCTGTTTCTAATTTGGAGATGTTTCATGGTTTGGGATTGCGGGCTTGTGAGGTTTCGTTTACTTATGGGGCTTATATTAAGAAGGATGATGCTTTGCGAATTGGGAAGGTTGCGAAGAGGCTTGGGATTTTTTTGTCGGTTCATGCGCCGTATTATGTTAATTTGAATTCTAAGGAGGCTGAGAAGATTGAGAATAGTAAGAAAAGGATTTTGAAGTGTTGTGAGATTGGGCATTATCTTGGGGCGAAGAGGATTGTGTTTCATCCAGGTTTTTATTCTGGAATGAAATCTGAAGAAGCTGCTGTGAAAATTAAAGAAGGTATACTTGAGATGAAAGAGGTTGTTAAAAAAGAGAAATGGGATATTGAACTTTGTCCGGAGGTTATGGGGAAGGTGAATGTTTTTGGTTCTATTGATGAGATTGCTGGTTTGGTTAGGGATACTGGTTGTGGTTTTTGTATTGATTTTGCGCATGTGTTGGCGAGGTATGGGGAGAATCGGTTTGAGGAAATTCGTGAAGCGTTTCCTTCGAGGAATTGGCATTGTCATTTTTCTGGGATTGATTATGGGGATAAGGGAGAGAAGAGACATAAGGTTACTCCAGTTGAAGAATGGAAAAAGTTGTTGGATTTTTTGAAGAAGTTGGATAAGGATGTTGTGATTGTTTGTGAGAGTCCTGAGCCTGTAGGGGATTCGGTTGTTGGTATGAAATTAATCTAATTGGTTTTCTTTTTCTTCTCTTTCGTTTTCCTTGATTTCTTTTTCTTCTTCAATCATTCTTTCTCGGAGTTCAGAAATTCGTTCAAGTATACGCTTTGCTTTTTCAGGAGATTCTCGTGAAGTATTTAGGACATAAAGGATTTTTCGAAGGATGTCGTCATAGGATTCTCGCTTGTGTTCTCTTAGTTTTTCAATACGATTTTTTGTTTCTTCTAAGAGTTTTATCGTCGTTATCTTTCCTTCAGGGGATTTTTTCCTTGCCATTTTTTATTACTGTCTTTTTAGACAAAATGTATACGAAGGTATACTATTTAAGGTTTTTCGTCTCTCTGGAATTACAACAACAATAAGGTTTAAATAGGTTTCCTGTGTTTGAATTTTAACTAAATTTAATATGAAAAATATGAAAAGAAATTTAACTTTTATGTCTTTGTTAGCTGTTTTAGTTATGACAATTGGTTTCGCTTCTGCTTTAGGTGATATTAATACTGTTGAATTCAATGGTGTTGACTTAAATTCTACTACTAATATGAGTGTTGCTGTTTCTCCTGGCGAGGTTGTTCCTGTTTGGGTTCAATTTACTGCGAGTGGGGATGCAAGTGATGTGACTATTGAAGTTGAGATTAAGGGAAGAAATGGTGTTTCTGTATCTAGAGAATTATCTGATATTGAAGCAGGCACTACTTACCCGGTTTTGTTAAGTCTAGAACTTCCAGAAACAGATGATTTGAGCGAAGTATTTACATTATATGTTACTGTTGCTTCTAATACTAAAGAAGTAGTTGAAACGTTTGATGTTCAGATAAAGGTTCAAAGAGAATCTTTTACTCTTGATATCTTATCTGTGGATTATTCTTCTCAAGTTGAAGCTGGCGATATTATCCCAGTTTCTGTTGTTGCTAAAAATGTTGGTTACAATCGAGCAGATGACAATTATGTTGTTGTTTCAATTCCTGCCTTGGGTGTTAGCACTCGGGGATATGCTGGCGATTTAGTTCCTGTTGAGGACTATGCTGAGTATGATAGTGGAAGTGAAGAAGATTCTGTTTTCAAAACGGTATACTTGAAAATTCCTTCTGATGCCTTATCTGGTGTTTATGAAGTGAAAGTTGCGGTATACAATGATGATACAGAAACTGTTGTTACAAAGTTGATTAGTGTTGAAGGCGAAGAAGCTAGCGATTCTGACGTTATCCCTCTTGATGGGGAAGACGATTCTGAAGTTTCTACATCTATTGTTGCATTGACAGTTGTTCTTGTAATCATTTTTGTTGTACTTCTTGCAGTTTTGGTAGTTCTTCTTACTAAGAAGGAAAAGCCGATTGACGAAGTAGAAACTAGTTATTATTAACTAAATTAATTTTTATTATTTTATTTTTATCTTGCCCCTAAAGTAGGGGTTAATTTTTATTTGGGGTGTTGGGAAACTAAATTTTCAAACTAATTATCTTAGAAATGTTTTCTTGCATACTTACACCATATAAGTTTGATGCTTCGGAGATTAAGGTGTCGTTGTGGGTTATGATGATATATTGTCCGCTTGTCATATATTTTTTGATGAGGGCTGCGAGGAGTTCTGAGTTGTGTTTGTCTAGTGCTGCGTCGATTTCGTCTAAGATGTAGAAGCAATAGGGGTTGTATTCTTGAATTGCGAAGATAAGTGCTAAGGCGACTAGGGTTTTTTCTCCGCCTGAAAGAGAGGTGATGTCGAAGTATTTTCCTCGTGAGACTTTGATTAAAATATTGAGTCCTCCTTCAAAAGGATTTTTTTTATCTTCGAGTTCTAGGAAAACTGTTCCTTTTCTTGAAAGTTGTGTGAAGTTTCTTGTGAAGTATTCATTTACTGCTTCGAGGGTTTTGATGAAAGATTTTTTCTTTTTCTTATCAATCTCTATTATGATGCTTTGGACTTTTTCTTTTTCTCCTTCGATTGTTTCGACCTTCTCTTGAATTAATTTCACTTGCTCCTCAACTTTATCAAAAACTTCCAATGCTCTCATGTTTACATTTCCAATTCTTGAAATTCTGAATTGACATTTTTGGAGTTTTTCTTTTATTTGGTCAATTGGTGCTATGATAATTTCTATGTTTCCTAATTCGGCTAGCTCTGTTTTTAGTGAATCTATTTGTGCGTCGTATTGAGCTTTTTGGATTTTGTTGTAGTTTATTTTGTCTTCAAAGTTTCTTATGTCATGTTGTATTCCTATGATGTCTGTCTCTACGGCTTTTTGCTGATCTTGTAGCTCATTTCTTTCATCAAAGAATCTTTTTGCTTTTTCGTATAACTTTTGTTCTTCAATTTCTTTTTTCCCTATAGCCTTTTCTTTTTCTTCAATCAGTGTAAGTATCTTTTTGAGTTCTACTTCAGATTCTTCTATATCTCTTGTGGAGGATTTTAATTCTGTACTCAATCGATTTACTTCTCTTTGTTTTACTGTAATCTCCGTGTCTACATCTATATCTGCTAGAGATAACTCTTGAAGTCTGAGCCTCATGTCGTCGTATCTTTCCTCGACGTTTTTAAGTTTTTCAAATTCTGCTTTTGTCTTATGGATTTTTTCATTGAGTGAAGCGAGTTCTTTTTGGTTTTCTTCTTGCGATTGTGTAATCCTTTTGATTTGTTCTTTTCTATCTTCTGCATTTTTTAATTTAATCCGGTCCATGTCTAGCTCGTTCAATTTGATTCTAAGGGCTGAGAGGGTTTGTTTTAGGAGAGAAATATTTTCATTTTCTTCAAATTTCTTTTCCATATTTCTTTCAACTTTGGATTTTGCAATTTTGATTTGTTCATTTGAGGAGAATGAGATTTTGCATTTGTGGTCTTCACTAACTTTTTGTTTGCAGACTGGGCAGTTATCAAGTCTTGTGATGTTCTCCTTCATTTTTTCTTCTCGACTAATATCTGTTTCAAGAACTGCATTTTCTTTTTCTTTTTCTAGAATCTCTTTTTCTGCTATTGCCATTTGTTCAATCACATTTTCAACTTTTTTCTTTGATTCTCTTTTTAAGTTTTCAATTGTTTCAACTGATTTTCCGTATTTTATTTCATGAGAAAGGGAAGTAATGTTTTGTTCGATTAGTTGAATTTCTTTTTTTGATTCGATGAGGAATTTCTCTTTCTCGAATTTTCGGTTTTCTAATGTGGATAAGTCTGATTTTATTATGTAGAATTTTCTTCTTTGTTGTTCCAATATATCAAATTTTTCTTGAAGGATTTTGCTTTGTTCTTGTTGTTCTTTAATTTCTGGAGAGGTGGTTTTTATTTTTGATATTTCTAAGTTAAGGTTTTCTATTTTTTCTTTATTAGTTTCTACTCTTTCTTCACTTTGATTTTTTCTATTTTCAAAATTCTCTCTTCTTACAGATAATCCTGCAAGATCAGCTTTAATTTCTGCAATTTCTCTATGTAGAACTTCTTGTTCATTACTTGTTGAAGATTGAATTTGTTTGTTAATGATAACCATTTTATCTTGGAGTTCATCAACTTTGAATTTTTTCTCTATGATTTCTTTCTTCAATTTCTCAATTTCTTTCTCAAAATTCTCAATTATTTTATCAATGCCCCAAATTTCTTTCTCTTTCTCTTTCTTATTTTTTGTAAGAATTGTTGCCTTACATTTTTTAATTGTTTCTTCAAGTTTTTGGTAAGAGAGTGCTTCTTGTCTTTCTTTTTCTAAATTTTTTAAATAAGAATTTCTTTCTTTTAATACAGCTGCGACCTCTTTTAATTTTTCTTCGGTCTTTTCTAATTCTCTGAGGGATTTGTGTTTTCGGGTTTCGTAAATCGAAATTCCGGCTACTTCTTCGATAATCTTTCTCCTTTCTTCCGATGTTGCTTTGACAAGGGATTGAATTTCTCCTTGTAGTACGATGTTGAATCCGTTTGGGTCGATTCCGCCTTGGGCTAAAAGTTCTAAAAGTTCTTGCCTTGTTTTTGTGTGGTTATTTATTTTGTATATTGATTGTCCATTTTTTCTGACGATTCGTTTGATGATTACCTCAGAGGAATCTGTTGCGAAGGTTTTGTCGGTGTTATCGAAGACGAGTTCTACTGAGGCTTCTTGTGAACCTTTATAGGTTTTGTTTCCAGAGAATAAGAGGTTTGCTGCTTTTGCTGCTCGGATGGATTTGATGGAAAGTCTTCCTAGAACAAAACAGAGAGCGTCGGTGATGTTGGATTTCCCGGAGCCGTTTGGACCTACGATTACATTCATAGAATTTTCAAAAGGGATTTCTGTTTTTCTTGCGAAGGATTTGAATCCCTGCATCACTATCTTTTTTATGTAGGTCATGTTTTGATAAAGGAGTATTGGTTATTTAAAGATTTATACGGATTAAAATAATTTTTCTTGGTCTACTGCTTCGAAAAGTTTCTTTACTGTTTTCCAGGAGAATCTGATTAATGATTTGTATTTTGGATTGTTGAAATTTTCTGCAATGAATTCTTTTGTTTTTGGGTCGGCGGGGTATCCGCTTCCGAAGTCTATTCGAAGTTTTCTTTTTAATCTGTAGATTTCGTCTTCTCTTCGTTCTTTTGCGACAATTGAGCCTGCCGAAACGGATGGATGGTTTGTGTCTGCTTTATGTTCGCATGTAAGAGAAACTATTTTTGGTTTTTTTATTAGTTTTTGAACATCTTGTGTCCAGGATTTGATATTTACTGAGGGGCAGTCTATTATGACTTTGACATTCTCGTTTAGGTCTTCAGTTAATTTGTTGATTATTTTTGCGGCTTTGATGGCTTCGAGATAATTGAGGTTGTCTGATTCATCGATTTCTATTGGTTCGCTTTGTTCTATGTGGTATTTGTATTGGCTGATTATTTTTTCTTTGACCTCTTTTCTCATTTTTGGGGTTAGAAGTTTTGAATCTTTTGCACCCCATTCTTGAAGTATACCATTATCTTTTTCTTCGATTAGGACTCCTGCGAGAATCATTGGGCCTAAAACTGGACCTCTTCCTGCATCGTCGATTCCGAGAATTAATGTCATGGTGTTTAGAGAAGAGAAAGCTTTATAATGCTTTTGAGATAGGTTCTTTTATAGCGGGGTGGAGCAGTCTGGTCAGCTCGTGAGGCCCATAACCTCAAGGTCACGTGGTTCAAATCCCGTCCCCGCTATTTGTCTGACTTTTTCTAATATTTCTCAGTAAGTTTTATATAGGGAGTTTTACGATTTAATGTTCTGTTAAATTTTTTAAAATTAAAAATGAGAAAAATAAGTTATGAAGTTGATGAAGTGAAGAGATTTATTAATTTTTTAGATGGGTCTGGACGTTTGGCTGATCTTGAGTATGTTGATAAGACTTCTAAGGGGAGAGGTCCGGATTGTATTCATGTTATTCAGGATTTTGCGGCAACTGCTACTAGGGATCATGTGAGGAAAACTAGTCATTTGAATAAGTTGGATGCTGACTATAAGGGCTATAGGGAGCATGCTTTGAATTGTAGGCGATGTCAGGTTTCGCTTGATGCTATTTTTGCTTTTACTGCTTATGAGAATAAGGTTCTTTTTACGGGTTCGGATACGCAAAAAATTCTTCAGCTTGAGCATGATGTGAACTTAGATAATGGTTTGTATCTTGGTAAGCTTTTGCCAGGGTATTCTAAGGATGAATTGACTTATATTACTTCGTTGCCACTTAGTCAGGCTGTATCTCAATTTAGAAAAACGGTGCAGGAGCCTTTGGATTTGATTAATTTTTCTGAGCCGATGTTTAAAAAGAAGAAGGCTAATAATGGTAAGGGTTGGGGTTATGTTCAGGCTTATATGTATCCTATAGATAAGAGGCATAAGACTAAGATTAGTATACGTAGTTTGAAGAGATAGTGTTATGTGGGGAGGAGGATTCGAACCCCCGTAAGCATAAAGCTACTGGCGCTTAAAGCCAGCCCGTTTGGCCACTCCGGCATCCCCACGCGTAATTGTGAGCAGGATTTTACTTATAAAGTTTTATATATAGAGGATATTTTGGGGTGTTATGAAGAAGTGATTTATTGGGATTTCCAGAGTCCATGAATGTTACAATAGGCTCTTGCTTGTTTGACAGTGAATGGGAATTCTGTTTCTGGTTTGTCTTCTGGTTTTAGAGCTTTTTTACATGGTTCTAATTCTGATTCGGATGTTGCTTCAATCCATTCTATGTAATGTTCTGGTTCCATTGGGTGAGGAACTGAACCTACTTTTACTTTTTTGTCTTCGATAATAGGAATATGTTTTTCTTGTGCTGCATCAACAGTGTTTTCTTTTTGTAAGTCCATTGGTTGTCCGCAGCAGACTAATGAGTCTGCGCCTTCATGTAGAATTTCAATTATGTTTCCGCAAACATTACATTTCCAGATTTGGTTTTTAGTTGTCATTTTTTAATGCTGCTTCGCCTTCTTCTTCCATTTTTTCTAATCTTGTGTAGTAGTCGGGTAATTCGTTTAAGTGGGCGAGTGTTATTTTTCCTGTCATCAGTGGATCGTCATCAGTGACATTTGTGTTTTGGTCTATTGTTCCATGTTCTAATTCTATATCCATTCCCATTCGGAATTGTTCGATGTTGTATTTGTCCCAAGTTACTCCTAATTGTTCGCCTATTTTTTTTGCTTCTTCGGATGTGAAGGTTGTTTTCATGTTTGTTATGAGTGTTTGAAATATATAAGTGTTGTGGATTAAAAGTTTATTAAGTTTGAGGGGATATATTATTATGGATGTTGTTGAGGTTATGGAAGTTCTTGAGGATTATTTTAGCGATAGGAGTCGGACGACTTTGAATCGGATGCGTGGGGAATCTGATGCTTTTAAGATTTTGATTGCTTGTTTGTTGTCGCTGAGGGCGAGGGATGAGAATACTGAGGTTGTTGCTGCGAAGTTGTTTGCCGTCGCTGATAGTCCTGAGGCGATTGTTAAGTTGTCTGATAAGAAGTTGGAGAAGTTGATTTTTTCGTCGGGGCATTATAGGAAGAAGACGCGGGTTTTGAAAAGTGTTTCGCGGGATTTGATTGAGAGGTTTGGTTCTAAGGTTCCTAATGATAAAGAGAAATTGTTGTCGATGAAAGGGATTGGTCCGAAGACTGCGAATATTGTTTTGGCGTTTGCTTTTGGTGAGGATGTTTTGCCGATTGATACTCATTGTCATAGGATTCCGAATCGGCTTGGTTGGGTGAAGACGAAGACACCGGAGAAGACTGAGAAGGAGTTGGAGAGGATTTTGCCTAGGAAATATTGGAATGAGTTTAATGGGATTTTTGTTTTGTTTGGGAAGACGATTTGTCAGCCGATTTCGCCTTGGTGTTCTAAGTGTCCTGTTAGTGAATATTGTAAGAGGGTTGGGGTTGTGCGGAGTAGATAAATTTAGATTTCTAGCGACTTATACTTCGTTGGACGAACCTTCGCGTACGCTTGTACGCCACAGAACCGTCCGCCTCGTCTAAGCCTGCTATAAATCTAAATTGTTGTGTGGGTGAAGATTTAAAAGATTGAGAATATAAATTTTATTATGCCTATGTAGCTCAGTTGATAGAGCACTTCACTCGTAATGAAGAGGTCGTCGGTTTGATCCCGGCCATAGGCTTTAGAGTTTTTCTTTCAACTTATCTTTATGTTCTTTTTGACAGGCTGAACAAACAAAATGTTTCTTTGAAGTCTCGCCTTCACCTGTTTTGATTATTGTTCCATCTAGTTTGTCTAGGAAAGTTGTTTTGATTTCTTCTTTGCAGAGTTCGCATTTTTGTGACATGGGTTTTTAGGGAGAGATAAGTTTAAAAATTGTTTGGATATGAAATATTATGGATGGATTTGATTTGAGGAAGTTTCAGGAGGAAGGCGAGGAGAAGGAGAAGATAAAGAAGATAATGGGGCGGGTGCTTTCTGGGCGTAGTGATTACGAGGTTGTTGAGGAGAAGAGGGATGAGAAGGTTGTGAAATGTGAGTGTGGTTGGCCTATTGAGGCTGGGACGAAGTTTTGTTCTGAGTGTGGGGCGAAGTGTTAAATTTAAAACTGGTTGATTCTAATTGATATTATGAAGTTAGCGATTGTGCATAAGGAGAAATGTAAGCCGGAGATTTGTGGTCGGGAGTGTAAGAAATATTGTCCGGTTGAGAAGAAGGAGTTGGATAGCTGTGTGACTGTTGAAGGGAAATGTAAGATTGATGAGAATACTTGTGTTGGTTGTGCGATTTGTGTGAAGCGGTGTCCGTTTGGAGCGATTGATATTATTAATTTGCCGTCGGTGAGTGAGGATGATTTGGTTTATCGTTATGGGGAGAATGGGTTTGCTTTGTATGGGTTGCCTGTGCCGAAGGTGGGTTCGGTTTTGGGATTGCTTGGTAGGAATGGGATTGGGAAGTCTACGGCTGTTGATATTTTGGCTGGGGTTCGGAAGGTTGATGTTGGGAAATTTAAGGGGACTGAGTTGCAGAAGTATTTTGATTCGCTTGGACGAAAGAAGGTTTCATATAAGCCGCAGAATTTGTCAGCGTTGGCTGTTGATGTTGAGGTTATGGATTTGTTGAAGAAGCGGGGGAAGAAAGCGGATATTGAAAGGTTGGCGGAGAGGTTGGGTGTGAGTCATGTTTTGGGGAATAAGATGGATAAGTTGTCTGGTGGGGAGTTGCAGAGGGTTGCGATTTTGGCGGCTTCGCTTGGGGATGCTGATATTTATTTCTTTGATGAGCCTTTGGCGTTTTTGGATATTGGGGAGCGGTTGAGGGTTAGTGATTTTTTGAAGGAGTTGTCGAAGGGGAAGTCTTTGGTTGTTGTTGAGCATGACTTGTTGATTCTTGATTATTTGACGGATTATTTGAATGTGTTTTTTGGGGGGCAGGGTGCGTTTGGGACTGTGTCTGGGGTGAAGAGTTCGAAGGAGGGTGTTAATGCTTATTTGAATGGTTTTTTGAAAGAGGAGAATTTGAGGATTAGGGATAAGGCTTTGAATTTTAATTTTACTAAAAATCCTGCGATGAGTGGGGGGAAGATTGCTTCTTGGGATGACTTTTCTGTTAAGTTTGATAGTGGTTTTGAGTTGGATGTTAAAGGTGGGGAGATTCATGAGAATCATGTTGTTGGGATTCTTGGGAAGAATGGGACGGGGAAGACGACTTTTGTTCGGGCGTTGGCTGGGGAGTTGGAGACTAGCGACGGTAAACTTGATTTGGGTTTGGATGTTTCGTATAAGCCGCAGTATTTGTTTACGGATTCTAATGATGAGGTTTGGGATATTATGTTTAGGGAGAAGATTGGGAAGAAGTTGGCGTCGGTGTTTAATCTTGGGGTTTTGCAAGGGAAGAAGTTGAAGGAGTTGTCTGGTGGGGAGTTGCAGAGGTTTTCGGTTGCGAGGTGTTTGGCGAAGGATGCTGATGTTTATTTGATTGACGAGCCGTCGGCTTATTTGGATGTTGAGGAAAGGATTTCGGTTGCGAAAGCGATTAAGGATATTATGGTTGAGAGGGAGAAGACGGCTTTTGTGGTTGAGCATGATTTATTGTTGGTTAGTTATTTGGCTGATTCGATTATTAATTTTAGTGGGGTTGCAGGTGTTGATGGTAAGGCTTCAGGTATTAGGGATTTTGAAGAAGGCGTTAGTTCTTTGTTGAAGGAGTTGGATGTTACTTTGAGGAAGGATAAGGAATCGGGGCGTCCTCGGATTAATAAGAAGGGTTCGGTTTTGGATAGGGAGCAGAAGAAGAAAGGGGAGTGGGCGGTTTTCTAAAGATTAATAAATCGGGTTTTACTTAGGTTTTTATGAAAGATGTAATTGTTAAGTTGATTGCGAAAGAAGTTGGGTTTAAGGTTGATGAGGTTGGGAATTTGGTTGAGGTTCCGCCGAGGGATGATATGGGGGATTTTGCTTTTCCTTGTTTTGGTTTGGCTAAGAAGTTGAAGAAAAATCCTATGGTGATTGCGGAGGATTTGGCTAAGAAGTTGCGGAAGGATTTGCCGAAGGAGATTTCTGGTGTTGATTTTAAAGGGGGTTATGTGAATTTTTTTGTGGATAAGAGGGTTTTGGCTGAGAGTGTTTTGGCTTCGGTGAAGAAGAAGGGATTTGGTGAGAATAGTTTTGGGAAAGGAAAAAAGGTTGTTATTGATATGTCGTCGCCGAATATTGCGAAGCCGTTTGGGATTGGGCATTTGAGGTCGACGATTATTGGGAATTCGATTGGGAAGATTTGTGAGGCGAATGGTTTTGGTGTTACGAAGATTAATTATTTGGGGGATTGGGGGACGCAGTTTGGGAAGATGATTTTTGGGTTTAAGAAATGGGGGGATGAGAAGAAGTTGGCGAAGGATGCTGTTAAACATTTGTTGGAGATTTATGTTCGGGCGAATGATGAGAAATTTGAGGATGATGCGAGGGTGGAGTTTAAGAAGTTGGAGAATGGCGATGTTGATAATTTGAAGTTGTGGAAGAAGTTTCGGAAGTTGTCGTTGGTGGAGTTTGATGGGGTTTATGATTTGCTTGGTGTTGATTTTGATGTTGTGAGTGGGGAGAGCGATTATAATGATAAGATGGATGCGGTTGTTGCGGAGTTGCGGAAGAAGAAAATGTTGAAGAAGGACGATGGGGCAGAGATTGTTGATTTGAAAGATGATGGGCTTGGGGTTGTTTTGATTCAGAAATCTGATGGGACTTCGCTTTATGCTACGAGGGATTTGGCGGCTGCTATTGATAGGAAGAAAGTGTATAAATTTGATAGGATGATTTATGAAGTTGGGCAGGAGCAGACTTTGCATTTTAGGCAGGTTTTTAAGATGTTGGATAAGATGGGTTATGTTTGGGCGAAGGATTGTGTTCATGTTTCGCATGGTTTATATTTAGACAGCGACGGGAAAAAGTTTGCGACGAGGAAAGGGAAGACTGTTTTTATGAAGGATATTTTGGGCGAGGTTATTGATAAGGCTCGGAAGAATTTGGTGGCTCGTGATAAATTGTCGAAGAAGGAGTTGGATGTTCGGGCTAAGGTGATTGCTTTGGCTGCTATTTTTTATGGGGATTTGAAGAATTCGAGAGAGAATAATATGATTTTTGATGTTGATAAGTTTTTGAGTTTTGAGGGAGATACTGGTCCTTATTTGTTGTATTCGTATGCTCGGGCTTCGAGTATTGTTAGGAAAGTTAAGAGTAAGAAGGCGGTTAAGATTTTGGATTTGAAAGATTCTGAGATTAGGTTGTTGAAGAAGATTGATTCGTTTGGGGATGTTGTCGAGAGGGCTTATGTGAATTTGGCTCCGAATTTGATTGCGAATTATTCGTTTGAGTTGTCGCAGATGTTTAATGAGTTTTATCATTCGTGTCCTGTTTTGGGGAGCGACGAGGAAGGGTTTAGGTTGAAGTTGGTTGATGCTTTTAGGGTTACTTTGAAGAAGTCTTTAGGATTGTTGGGGATTGATGTTTTGGAAGAGATGTAGAATTATTTTATAACTTTAAAATTGTTCCATGCGATTTCGAAAAGGCTCTCTAATGCTTGAGCGAAGAATTCTGTGTTTAGCCAAATTCCTATATCATAAGTTGGGTGAACTTCTTCATCATTTAGAAGCATGAACATTAATTGTTCGCTGTCGATTATCATAAACCTTGCCCGTAGATCTTTGACATCTCTTACATTGGCTACTTTTGTAAAGTCTTTAGCTATTTGTTTATTCTCTTCAGTGATTGGTGCTGCGATTCGGATGATAACTCCTCTCTTTTTTGCTTTTTCTAAGCTAGGTAAAAGAATTTCTAATTTTCTAGACAGTCCGTCTGCTGTCGTTACGAGCGTGATTGTTTTTTGTGCATCTCTTATTAACATATCTAGATGATTGTAAATATTTTGTCGTCCTTTTAGTGCTCCAGAGAGGTCTGTCGGTTCTACATATTTGATTCCGTCGGAGAATATACTATTTAGTTCCCCGAGAACATCATCTCCTTTTAATCTTTCTAGTCTTTTTGATTTTTCTTTTGCGATGACTGTCAAATTTTTCTTTACTCGTTCGATTACTTCTTCAGGTTTTAGAGCAACAAACTTAATTGGCTTTCCAAGTTTCATTACAATGAACCCTTTCTTTTCGAGAGACTCTAGGATGTCGTAAGTTCGTGAACGAGGTACGTCTGAAATTGAAGAAAGTTCCCCTGCTGTTGATGTGCCTCGGGATAATAGTGCAGTCCAAACTTTAACTTCGTACAGGTTTAGGTCGAAAATTTTTCTCAGTCTGCTCAAAAATTCCTCTTTGACAATCATAGTTGTTTTAATGCGGTATAGTATTTAAATGTTTCTTCAGATTGTCTTGGATTTAAGGGGTGAAAAATTGATTTTATCGTCGATAACTAGATTTTATTGAAGGTTATTGTGAAGCTTTTACCTTTTATTTTTCCCTCTTCAGAGTGACTAAACTTTTTGCTAGATTTCTTGAGGGAGATTGTTTTTGCTCCGACTCTTTTTTTAATAAAGTCTAATTGGGTTTTGAGTTTGTCATTAAACTCGGAGTCAATTATTAATTCTATTGAATCTGTTTTGATTAGTTCTGCTTTCTTTCTGGTTGCTTGAATCTTTCGAGATATTTCTCTTGCGAAACCTTCAGATTCTAGTTTTGGAGTTAAATTGGTGTCTAACTTGATAGAATTTTCTTCTCCAATCTGGGATTTTATTTGTTTGACATTTAGTTGGGTCTTAATTATTTCTTCAAGTTCCGCCGAGAGTTGAATTTTTGTCTTTATTGTGGCTTTTGCTAATGGCCATTTCAAACCAATTTGTACTTTGTCTCTTTCTGATAGTCCTTTTTCTATTAGTTCGAGAATTATCGAGAATTTTTCTTCGAGTTCTTTATCAATCTTCTTTTTGTTTATTTTTGGTAATAAGGATAAATGAATTGATTCTTCTTCTTGGTTTAGGTTCTGCCAAATTTTTTCTGTCGTGAACGGTGCAATAGGTGCAAATAGTTTTAATGTTCCAATTAATATTTCTTCTAAAATCTTTTTTGTTTCGTTAGCTCTATTTCTGATTATTTTGATATAAGTTCTCGATAAATCATTTACTAAAAAGTTGTCGAGGGATTTTGTTACTTCGGGGAAATTGAAATTATTGTATGCTTCAGTTACTTCCTGGATTGTTTTATTATATCTTGATAAAATCCATTTATCTTCTATAGCCTTTTTTGTTTTGGTGTCTTCGAGTTGGCTTACAAATTTTGTTACATTTGAAAGCATCATAAATGTTTTTCTAATTTCTTTGAATTCTCTATCTTGAAATGAAAAGTCTTTTCCTTTTGAAATTTTTGCGAAATAATATCTTAAAAAGTCTCGGTTATATTGTTCAATTATTTCAGAGGGGGAGATTATATTTCCTAAGGATTTAGACATTTTATTTTTCCCTAGGTCGAGAACCATCCCATGAACTAGTATATTTTCAAAGGGTTTTTTTCCAAATTTAATTTCAGATAAAATGAATTGGGAGTTCCACCATCCTCTGATTTGATCTTTTCCTTCGAGATTTAAATCGGCGGGCCAAAATTTGTCGAATTGGGATTTATCTTTTATATAATCTAAAGCTGCCCAACTTGAAACACCTGAATCAAACCAAACGTCTAGTACTTCATTAACTCTTTTCATTTTATTTCCGCAAGAGCAGGGAATTGTTATCTCATCAATTTCAGGTTTATGGATTTCTTTTACTTTTTGTCCAGATAGTTTTTCTAGTTCTTTTACTGAACCAACTACTTTTTTTTCATTACATTTATTACAAGTCCAAATTGGTAATGGCGTTCCCCAATATCTCTTTCTTGAAATTGGCCAGTCTGAAATTCCATCCAACCAAGCTTTCATTCTTAGTTCCATCCATTTTGGAATCCAGTTTGTTTTTTTGTTTTCTTTTAGTATCTTTTTTTGAATATCTGAAATTTTCAAGAACCATTGGGGTTGCGAAATCATTAAAAGAGGTGATTTACATCTCCAACATAATGGATAATCGTGGGTGTATTGTAATTTGTGTACTAATGCATTGTCTGTTTCAAGGTCTTCGATAATTTCAGCGTCGACAACTCTTGCCTTTTTCCCTGCGTATTTTCCAGTTTCTTCAGTTAATATCCCGTTGATGTCTACTAAGCAAGGTGCATCCAACCCAGTTTCATTTCCGACTTCATAGTCTTCTTTACCGTGACCTGGCGCACAGTGAACCAGCCCCGTACCTTCTTCGGTTGTTACGTATCTCGCAGATGGGACGACTCGATATGCGTTCTTGGTTTCTAATTTCATATGTTTGGATAATGGATTTTCATAAATCCATCCAACCATTTCTTTACCTTTGAAGTCTTTTTTTATTGTGAAATCTGTTTCAAGCATTCCCATAATTTTTGGGACAAGATTCTTTGCTATGACCCAATTTTCTCCAGAAGATAATTCTATTTGTTGATAATCTACATTTGGATTTACCATAACTCCTGTATTTGCAGGGAGGGTCCAAGGTGTTGTTGTCCAGATAATTAAGTAGGTATTTTCCTTATCTTTTAGTGGAAATTTTACGAAGATAGAAGTGTCTTTTTGTTTTGCATATTCTATTTCATTGAATGAGACTGCAGTTGCACAACGAGGACAGACATGGACAGGATATTTTCCTAGATAAAGTAAATCTTTTTCGTTTGCTATCTTGAATGTGTTCCAGATTGTTTCTATGTAACTATCGTCTAAGGTTAAGTAGGGGTTATCGAAATCCATCCATATTCCAAGATTTCTGAATTCAGGGCCCATTATTCCGATGTGTTTAATTGCGTATTCCTTACACTTTTCAATGAATTTCTTTACACCATATTCTTCAATGTCTTGTTTTGTTTTTGCTCCGATTTCTTTTTCTACTTTGAATTCAATTGGGACTCCATGGGCATCATAACCGGGTTTGTCGAAGACATTTTTTCCTTGAAGTCTTTGTGCACGCATTGCTATGTCTTTTGAAATCTTGTTTAATGCAGTTCCCATATGGATGCGACCGGTTGCGTAGGGTGGTCCATCCATCATATAGAATTTTTTACCTTTCGTGTTTTTTTCTTTAGACTTTTTGTAAATTTCTTTCTTTTCCCAAAATTTGAGAATTTCTTCTTCTGTCATTTCTTCTTCCATCTTATTTCTTATTAGATTAGTTATTTAATTCTTTAGGTTTTCTAGCGCGTCCTCTTCGACGAAGTGAAGTTCGCTTGGGATAATTAGGCAGAAGGGCATTTGAATTTTTTCCTCGTTTAGATTGTCTAAGGTATTGTAGAATATTTTTTGGTTTTCAGTTCCCGCGTTTGATATTGCGATTATTTTTTCTGGGAGAGTGTCGGAAGATTTTTTTAGTTGTTCAATTGCTTCTTTTATTTCGAGTCCGATGTCAGTTAGGATTAGTGTATGGGCTTTGATGGATTGGTTTTCTTTTATGTAGTTTGCGAAAGATGTTGGTTTGTTTGTGTGTTCTTTCCAGTTTGGCATCGAGGCTGTTTTGCCGAATTTGTAAAGTTGGAGTCCTGTTTCCGCGATTGCTATCATGATTGATGCATTGTGGAAAATTTTATATTCAATGTTTTGTTTTTTGCATTCGATTACTAATTGAATATGTGTTGTTGCAGATAAGGAATCTCCGTAGACTAATAATGCGATGTTTTTTTCTTTGGCTTCTTCTAATATTGATTCGTCTTCGACTTTTTTTCTGTCTAGTTCTTCGATTTTAACGTTGAGTTCTTTTTCGAGTTCTTGTGTTTTGTATGGGAAGTTTACAGTGTAGTTTTCTAAGTATACTTTGTCGCAGGTTTTTAGGGCTTCGAGAGCGTCCGCTCCGATTGAGTTTTTATTGAGTCCTGTTCCTATTAGGTAGAGCATATTTGTAGGAGAGAATTTGGGGTTTTAAGATTATGCTTTGTTCCAGACGAAAGTTGTGATGAAGATAAATGTTAAGGTTATTGCTAATTGTTTATTTAATGTATATGAGGTTGCTGCGGCAATTGCGAGAACCCAAAGGAGGATTGGGAAATAAGGTGTTTTGGAATAAATCTTTTTTTCGTCTTCGGTGATTTTTGCAAGTATCCATCCAAGAGGAATTGCTAGGATTAATGTTAAGTATTCTATCATAGGGTTTTTAAGGATGGCGGGTTTTTAATAGTTATGAAATTGATTGATGTTCATGCGCATTTGGAGCACGCTCGTTTTGAGAAGGATTTGGATTCTGTGATTGAACGATTTAAGAATGCTGGTGGCGAATTTATTATTGAATCTGGAGTTAATCCTGCGACAAATCGTGTGGCTTTGGAGATTGCTGAGAAATATGATTGTGTGAAGGTTTCTTTTGGGCTTTATCCGATTGATGCTTTGGCTAAAGAAATTGAAGTTGGGGAGAGTGAAGGTTTTCTGAGAGAAGTTAAATCTTTTGATGTTGATGAGGAGTTAGATTGGATTGAAGAACATGCGGATGATTGTATTGCGATTGGAGAGATTGGGCTTGATTATAACTGGAAGGAATTTCAGACTGATGTGATGCGTGAGAAACAGAAAGAAGTTTTCCGGAAGATTTTGAAATTAGCGAAGAAGATTGATAAGCCTGTTGTGATTCATTCTCGGAAAGCGGAGTTGGATGCGATTGAGATTTTGGAGGAGTTGAAAATGAAAAAGGTTGTTATGCATTGTTTTAATGGGCGGAAGAGTTTGGTTAAGCGGTGTGTTGAGAATGGTTGGTTTTTTTCTGTGCCGCCGGTGATTGTTCGGTTGGAGCATTTTAAGATGTTGGTTGAGATGGTGCCGTTGGAGCAGTTGTTGACGGAGACCGATGCGCCTTATTTGTCGGCTGTTGCTGGGACGAGGAATGAGCCTGCGAATGTTGGTGTTACTGTTAAGGAGATTGCGAGGATTAAGGGTTTGAGTGAGGACGAGGTTGGGGAGAAGATTTTTGAGAATGCTAAGGGGTTATTTGAATTTTAATTTGGCTTTGAGTTGTGGCCATTTTTCTGCGAGAGTTGGTTCAGTTGTTTGGTATATTATTCCTATTGGGATTTTCCCTTCTTTGGAATTGTAGTCGAATTCGTCTGCTAGTTTTTCTGCGGTTGCTTTGTCGGTGTTATCTTTTATTTTGTACATTTGTTTGTCTTTGTTGTTTGTTTCTAGGTTGAAGATTAGGCAGTCTTGGATTACTTCGACGAATGAGAATCCTTTGTGTGCGATTGCTTTTGAGAATGTTTCGACCATGTGTGGGATGTCTCGGGCGTTTGTTCGGGCTATGAATGTTGCGTTTGATGCGAGTGCGATTTTTATTGGGTTCATTGGTTTGTCGAAGACGCCGAGGGGGTTTGCTTTTGATTTGTATCCTTGTTGAGATGTTGGGGTTGGTTGTCCTGTTGTTAGCGAGAAGGATTGGTTGTCGTGGAGGATTAGGGTCATGTCGGCGTTGTATTTGAATGCGTGAATGAAGTGGGAGATTCCTTCTGAGTATACTGCGCCGTCGCCGGCGAATGCTAGGACTTTTAAATTTGGGTTTCCGAGTTTCATTCCGATTGCGGTTGGTAATGCTCTTCCATGAAGACAATATATTCCTGAGAGATTTAGGTAGTCAAATATTTTTGCGTGGCATCCGATGTCTGTTGTGATTGTAAAGTCTTTTTGTTGGTGTTTAGAATTTATTATTGTTTGCTTGACAGCTTCGAGAATCATGTGATTTGGGCAGCCAGGGCACCATGTGTTTTCTGAGGGGGTTGTTAGGGATTCTTTTGTTGTCATATTATCTCTTTTAAATATTTATTTAGTTCGTCTGAGTGGAATGGTCGGCCGTTGTATTTTAAAATTCTATTTGGAATTTTGATTCCAGTTTTTTCTCGGAGAAGTCTTCCTAATTGTCCGGTAACATTCTCTTCGACAAGAATTATATTGCTTGCTTTCTCTAGTTCTTTTTTTATCTTATTTGATAAGGGTTTCATATAGATGACTTGAAGGAATTTAGCGTCGAGGTTTTTTATTGCATCTTTGATTGCTCCAGAGGTTGAGCCCCACCCAATTATTAAATTAGTTGAATCTTTCTTCCCATGAATTTTTATCATCTCGCAATTTTTTTCTACGAATACATTTATTTTTTCATATTTTTCAACTCGAGAATTTGTATTTTTTTCAGTTAGAGTATATGATTCAGTGGAGTTTCCAAATTTGTCTATCTCATATGATGCAGCTTTTACAATTGATTGTCCTGGAATTTTTCTAGTGATTTCAAATGAGGGTGTTTTGTTTGGTTGTTTTGTCGAGGAGAATTCAGATTCTGCAAGATGTTTGTCCCCCAGAATAATTGAAAGAGTCTTAAATTTTTCTGCTAAAAATAATGCTTCGGATGTTTTCTCGATTGTTTCAATGGGATTTCCTGGAGCAATAACTATTCGGGGGAATTCTCCATGACCTGCCCGGAGTGCAATATCTAAATCTGATTGTGCGGTGTAAGTTGGGACTCCTGTTCCGGGTCCGGGACGCGATGCTAAATAAACTGTTAGTGGGATTTCTGAAATTCCTTGGAGTGAAAATGTTTCACTCATTAAATCGAATCCTCCTCCTGATGTTCCAGTCATTGCTTTTGCTCCGGCGAATGAAGCTCCTAATGTCATGTTAGCTGCAGCGATTTCATTTTCAGCTTGGAAAACTATTAGATTATTTTCTATTTGGTTTTTTGCTAGTTCGTGCATTGTGTTTGTTGCAGGAGTCATAGGGTATGCAATATATAAATCCAATTTGGAGTTTCTTGCTCCGATTGCTACGGCTTCGCTTCCAGATAGAATTGAGATTTTGTTGTTTAATTTTTTGAGAGAGAATTCATCTTCCTTTGAATCGTATCCTTTTTTTGCGGAAATTAATGTTTGCTCACTTTCCTTGAATTGAGATTTTATTTCTTCGTTTAAATTTTCTAATGGGACGCCGAGAATTTTTAGGAGTGTTCCAGCGAGAGCAACATTTAAATTTCTTCCTTCATTTTTGAATTCTTCTCCGGCGATTATTATTCCTCCTTTTGCTAAAGATTGTTTATGTGTCTTAATTGTTCGTTCATCTAATGCGACTATGATGTCCATTTTTGTTTCGTGACTTTCTATTTGGGTATCTGAAATTGAAAGGACATTGAAGTTATGACCTCCTCGGATTAGTGATTGATAATCTCGATAATTGAATGTAAAATATCCGTAGCTTGCTAAAACATTTGCTACGATTTTTGAAACTTTATTGATTCCTTGTCCTGCTGCTCCACCGATTAAAATATTTAACCTCATTATTATTTTAATAAGGGAAGTTATTTAAAGTTTTGTTAGTAGTTTATTTTATGTTAGGAGTGATTGATAGTTTTGACTTTTTGAAAGATTTGTCTTTGGCTAGATGGGAAGTAGTTGTAGAATATGAAGACTTAGAGAAATTTGGATTCCCTTGTTATTTGAAGGTAGATGTTTCTGGACATAAAACTGAATTGGGTGCGGTTGTGCGGTGCGATAGTTTAGAGGATGCGGAGAAAAAGTTGCGTAAGATGCATAAGGATTTCCCGAAAAATAGGATTCTTGTTCAGGAAACTTTTGAAGGGATTGAAATGATAGTTGGTTTGAAGAGCGACGCTGTTTTTGGAAAGTTATTAGTTGTTGGGTTTGGGGGAATTTTTACTGAGGTAAAAAAAGATGTTTCGTTTAGGGCTTTGCCTGTTTCGAGGAGTGATGTTGTTTCGATGATTAAGGAGTTAAGGGGTGTTGATGTTTTTAGGGCTCGAGGGAAAAAATATGATTTGAAAAATTTTGTGACGCTGGTTGAGAAGGTTGTGTATCTGGCGGATAAAAAAGGTATTAAGGAATTGGATTTGAATCCTGTTATCGTCGGGGAGAGAGAGAGCAAGATTGTTGATGTAAGGGTTGAGTTAGATTAGTTTTCCGATTGCTTCGCAGAGTTCTTTAGGATCATCGAAGTTAATTATCTTGTTTAGGTTCATAAAATCTTTTGCTTTTTGGACTTGTTTTCCTCCGAGGAAACAGGCGATGACGGGTTTTTTTGTTTTGAGTAGGGCTTTTGCGGTTTTGAGGGATTCGGTCATTCGTTGTGGGGTTAGGAGGACGATGAAGAAGTCGAAGTTTTCTTTTTCTAGGATTTGGATTGTGTTTTCGTAGTCTTCTGCGAGGGCGTCGCCGACGAGGTCGATTGGATTGTTGTGGCTCCAATTTGATGGGAGGATTTTGTTTAATTTTTCAATTGTTGATTGTGTGAGGCTTGGGATTTTTATTTTGTTTGTTTCGCATGCGTCGGTTGTTAGAACTCCGAGTCCTCCTGCGTTTGTTATGATTGCGGCTTTGTTTCCTAATTTGGGATATTTGTCGAGGAGTCTTGCGATGTCGAAGAGTTGTTCTATTGAATCAGCCTCGATGACTCCTGCTTGTTTTAAAATTCCTCTATAAACACCTGCCTCGGAGGCAAGGGCTGCAGTATGTGATTTTGCCGCTTTTTGACCTTCTTTTGATTTTCCGGACTTTAAAGCGATTATAGGTTTTTTGCATTTTTTACAGACTTCTATAAATCTTTTTCCTCGATTTTTCTTAAGAGATTCTAGGTAGAGTGTTATTATTTTTGTATTTTTTTCTTTTGAGTAGTATTCTATGAAATCACTAAAGTCTAACTCTGTTGAGTTTCCTATAGATACAAATCCTGAAAGTCGGTCTATTGAATCTATTATTGCTGAGCCGATTGCTCCAGATTGAGAGATGAAAGCTATATTCCCTAGTTTTGGGATTCCCTCAAAATAGGTCGTGTTTAAATTTTGTGATGGGCTGATAAATCCATAAGAATTTGGTCCGAGTAAGGTTATGTTTGATTCTTTTGCTATTTTTTTTATTCTTTCTTCTAATTCAATATTTCCTATTTCAGCGAATCCTGCACTTAATATAATTGCTGATTTTATTTTTATCTTTTGAGCTTGTCTTAGGATTAGTGGGACGAATTTTGCGGGGACAGCGATGACGATGCAATCGATTTGGTAAGGGATTTCGAGTATGTCTTCATAGCATTTATGTCCGAGAATTTCTTTTGCTTTTGTGTTTACTGGAAAAACTTTTTTATTTGATTGTAACAGATTTTTAAAAATTGCATGTCCTACTTTTTTCTCGTCTCGTGAAGCTCCGACTACAGCATATGTTTTTACATTAAAGAAGGTACTTACATCACTCATCAGTATAATTAATTCTTAAGATTATTTAAATCTAGTGTCATATGCAATAGACCTTCTAAATAAGATGTTGGGATATTTATTTTTATTAGTTTACATTAATCCGCTTTCGTCAATTCCAGAGTCTTCTTCTGGAGCTTCAGGTAGTTTCTCTTGAGCAACAGGTTCGCTGCTTTTAAGATCTGCAGAGTCAATAGAATTAATCATTGTCTTGAATTCTTCGAATTTGTCCGCAGGAATTCTTAGACCTTTTTTTGTAGGTCCTGTGTAGGATTCACTTTGGGTGAATTCTCGGATATCTACTCCAGTCTTTCCATTGTATTCTCTTAAGCCTATAACGATTTCAGTTACAGTTCCTTGGTATTCTCCTTTTTGGATTTTTCCAATTTCTTTTTCCATGAGTTAGATTATTCTGAATTGTTTATAAGTCTTTATATGATTGAGAGGATATTAACTTTGTCTTGCGGTGGAGCCGTGAGGTAAAATCGGTCGTGCTTCGCTTGCTGTGATTTTAAAGATAAGTGGGAGGTTAAACAACCGAAGCTAGTTAACCTCCCTACATTTGACCGAAGCCAAAAGATTCGACCGAAGCCGAACAAATATATAGATTATTAGGGATTAAAAAGCTATCTTAGTATCTCACAGTGACGACAAAATTAAAATTAGTGTAGGCCGACAAGTAGCTCAAATCCACTGAAAAGAGGTTGTTGGTTATCCTCAGTTCTGCGACCCTTTAAGCACCTAAATCTTAACTTAGGGCTGCTTCATTCCTGATCTGACCCAATTCATAAAGACAAGATCAAAAAGGACAAAACTTCAACGTCAAATCAGCAACATTGACAGCTTCATCTTACGCCTTGCCTTGCAGTCCGCCATAAGTCCATTTGCGAATAGCGAGGGACTAGCTCGCCGACCTGCCTACAATAAACTACTGCAAGAAAGCTTTAAAAGACTTATTGTTCTACAATTTTTATGAATGCAATGATTCGCGGGAACAAGGAAGCTCACATCGCATAATGGTATTGCACCGCTCTGCTAAGGCGGACCCTTCGGGGTACCCCGGTTCGATTCCGGGTGTGAGCGTTTTACACTAATTTTATAAAGTGGATAGTTGTTTAATTATTATGGTGATGCGAAAAAGTAATATCGGAGATGTTTCATTTATTAATTTGCAGGAGATTGCAAATGAATAAGAGGGCGCAGATTTTTTTGCTTGCTGCTGTGATAATTTCGGCGGTGATAATTAGCTTAGGGTTTGTTGCGAATAAGGCGACTGTGAATCGAGAGCCTGGGAGTTTTTATGATTTTAGTTATGAGGTTCAGAGGGAAACTGGGGCAGTTATTGATTATGAAATCTATACTATTACTGAAGGTGATTTGAAAAAGTTTGTTGATTTGCTTGCGATAGATATAAGGGATAAAGATCCTGATTCTAATTTTCTTTTTATTTATGGGAATGATACTGAGATGATTCTTAAGAATTATGGTTCTGAAAGTGTGGAGACTGAAGGAGAAGAGGTAGAAGGTAGCGGGGGGATAGTTCTAAGTGGAATGTGTTATGAGGGTATGTGTCAACCTATAACTGGATTACTCGGAGATTTTGATCCTAATGCAGGGACTGCAATTCTAGATGTTAGTGGTCAAGATGAAATTGTAGTTACTATTGAAGATTATGATTATGTCTTTCCTATTTCAAAATATAAACAAGTTATTTTTATAATACAGAAGGAGACTGAAGGTGAGAACTTTATCAGCGTTGGGGAATAATAAGCGGGCAGTTAGTATTCTTGTTTCGTATGTTCTTTTGATTACTATTACTTTGAGTTTGTCGGTTCTTGTGTATAATTGGTTGAAATTTTATGTCAGTGATGAAGAGATTCCGGAATGTTCGAGCAATGTTAATATTGTTATTCAAGATTCTGCTTGTGTTCCAAATGTGGTTGTGGAGGGGGAAGTAACAGTTCCAGGAAATTTGCAAATCACTCTGAAGAATAAAGGGTTGTTTAATGTTAGTGGATTTAATTTGAGGGTTCATGATAGGGAAGGTGCGGAGTTTGGTTTTTATACCTTTGATAAGAGGGGTGTTCCGATGGCTCCGGGAGAAGAATATAACCAGACTTATAATTTTAGTGATGTTCTCGATGCCGATTACTTAAATTATAATTTAGAAACTATAACTATTGTAGAAGTCCAGCCATTTATTTTGGAGGATGGTGAGGTTGTTTGTAAATCATATGCTCGACAGCCAGTTGATTGTTGATTTCAGTAAGTTTATAAATCAGAGAGATTGTTTATAATTATGAGAGGGATGAAAATAAGGAATGGGAGAGCGAATCGAGGATTCTCATGTTTTTCTCGTGGGACTCAAAAAAGAGGATTGTCTCCAGTTATTGCGACAGTACTTTTAATTATGTTGGTTCTGTTTTTGGCGATAATTATTTTTCTTTGGGCACGAGGGTTTATTAGTGAGCAGATTGAAAAGTTTGGTAGGCCCATTGAGGAGCAGTGTAAATTGGTCGATTTTGACGTAGCTGTGGTTTCGGGGGATACAGGATTATATGCCTTGGAGATTTTTAATCATGGGAATATTGATATTTTTAGGTTGGAGATTAAGAAGACAAAGGGGGGGAATTCAGAAGTAACTAAATTTAAGTTTAATGTTCCTTCGGGTGAGCCTGTGAAGCAGGATGTGTCTTTAATGATGAGTGATAATAAAGCTCCAGATAGTATTACAATTTATCCGGCGTTGATTGGAAATGTTCGAGGGAAAGATTCAAATAAGGTGTTTACTTGTGTTGAACTAGGAAAAAAGATTACAATTCCTGATTTGGTTTAAATCAAAGCAGGTCACAATTTAATTTATCCTACGGGAAAATTGAAATGGTAGTGAAAGAACAACCAGAGGTTGTTCATAACAATCATGTTAAACATGATTGAAAGGTCGGTCAAAGACCGACCGTAACATTAATGGTAAACATGAATGAAAGGTGAATTAAAGATTCACCATGACAACAATACTAAATATTGTTGAAAGGAGGTTAAAAATAAATGAAGAATAAAAAAGGTATATCAGCAATTGTTGCTACAGTTTTGATTATCTTAATCACCGTTGCGGCGGTTACGATTATTTGGGCTGCTATCATTCCTATGATTAATGAAAATCTTAAAGGTTCTACTGAATGTTATGAGGCTTCTGCTGCTTTGTTTGTTACTACAGATTTTAGTTGTGTAAATGATACGGCTAAAAATGTTAGTGTGCAGGTTCACAGAAGTACAGGAAGCTTTGAACTTAGTGATGTAGAAATTATCATTGGTGCTGGAGGGAATACAATTTCTAAGAAGGTTGTAGAAGATTTAAATAAAACTGTTCCAGATGTAAATGGTAATAAAGTTTATACTTTTGCTTATACCGGTGATAAGATTACTGAAGCTGGTGTTGCTGCAATAGTGGTAGCAGGTAATACTGTAAAGGTCTGTGATAAGAGTGGAATGGTTCAGATTCCTGATTGCGCATAAATATAAATTATTTTATTTTTATTTTTATTTTTGGCTCCTTTTCGGAGCCTTCTAGATTTTTTGGATTTATTCGAGAAAAGTATATAAAGGAGATTTCTTTTTTAATCTTATGAGGCGATTATCTAACGAGAGGGGGCAGGTTTGGGTTGAGACAGTTATTTATACTTTGATTGGTCTTACGATTATTGGTCTTGTGTTGGCGGTTGCTTTGCCTAAGATAAATGCTAAGAAAGATGAGGTTATGATTAATCAGGCGATTCAGGCGTTGGGAGATATTAATGATAAGATTTATGCAGTTCAGGGGGCTCCTTTAAATCGTCGGACGGTTGATTTAGATATTGGGAAGGGGAGAGTAATTATTAATATGAGTGGGGATTCTATTTCTTGGGTCTTGGATTCGAGTTATAAATATAGTGAGCCGGGGATATGGGTTCCAATGGGGAATATGGATATTTTGACAGAAGAGACGGATCCTTGGAGGGTTACTCTTAAGATAGATTATGCGGTTGATTTACGATTTGGTGAAATGACTTCAGGGACAAAAGAACTTGATTCTGCTCCGACGCCGTATAAATTGATGATTGAAAATACTGGAATGGATGCGGGTAATTTGGTTATTCAGTTGAGTGTTTTATAATCTGGTTAGCTTAACAAAGTTTAATAAATAGGGATTCTTTATTTTGTTTATGGGTGATGCAATGTTAAGAAGGAGGCTAATTAAATGGTTAAAGTAATATCAAAGATATTTCATGCAACCATTTGTTCTTTTGTGGAGGCGAAAAATGGTTAATACAATAAATTTAAATCCACAAGTTCCTTCACTTCCACAGTTTGACGATAAGACTAAGATTGATGTTCGTTATATGGTTATTGCTCCTTATGTTTCGATTCATGTTTATTATGATGAAAAAAATGGTGAAGTGATTTATGATGTTGAGGAACCCTTGCTTAACGAAGAGAGTAAGAAAAATCTTGAAAGAATTGAATTGGCGATGAGAGAGATTGTAAATATTAATTTATTGAGTGGGGAGAAAACTAAGGAGGGGCTGTTAGATTATGTTGATAAGACTGCTCGTTTGATTGTTTCTGAGTTGAGTTTGAAAATTGAAGAGGACGATTTTAATAGGATTTTTTATTATCTTTATAGGGATTTTATTGGGTTGAATAAGATTGAAGCGATGATGCAGGATTATTTTATTGAGGATATTGAGTGTAATGGTGTTGGCGAGCCGATTTATATTGTTCATCGGGCGTTTAGGAATGTTAAGACGAATATTAAGTATGCTGAAATAGAGGAGCTTTCGAATTTTGTTGAGAAGTTGGCGCAGAAGACGGGGAAATATATTTCTTATGCGAGTCCGATTCTTGATAGTAGTTTGCCGGATGGGTCAAGGGTTAATGCTACTTATACGAAGGACATTAGTTCGAAGGGTCCGACTTTTACAATTCGTAAGTTTACTAAAACTCCTTGGACTCCGACGCAGCTTCTTGGTTTTCATTCGCTGAGTCCTGAAATGTTGGCTTACTTTTGGATTTGTTTACAATATCAATCTAATCTTATGATTGTCGGCGGGACTGCTTCGGGGAAGACGACTATGCTTAATGCTTTGGCGTTTTTTATTCCCCAGGAAAATAGGGTTGTTTCGATTGAGGATACTCGTGAGTTGAATTTACCGAGGGAGAATTGGTTGCCTTCAGTAGTTAGGTCTGGTGTTGGTGGTGGGGAAGGTGGTGCTGGAGAAGTTGATATGTTTAGTTTGCTTAGGAGTAGTTTCCGTCAGAACCCGGACTATATGATTGTGGGTGAGGTGCGAGGTAAGGAAGCTTCTGTATTATTTCAAGGTATGGCTTCGGGTCATGCTTCGATTTCGACGATGCATGGTGATTCGGTAGAATCAATTATTCGTAGATTAGAGACCCCACCAATAAATCTTAGTCCAATGTTAGTTAATGGTTTGGATGTTATGGCGATTATGACTCATGCAATTGTTAATGGGCATGAGACGAGACGATTGAGGGAGATTGTTGAAATTGTTAAGGTTGAACCGGATGGGACTGCTTTGACAAATACACCCCTTACATGGAATCCGGCGGATGATAAATTTTATTCGAAGAAAGATAGTCAGATTTTTGATAAGATTGCTAAGAAGTATGGTTTAAATCGTGAGGAGCTACAGAAAGAATTTGAAACTCGAACTAAATTGCTTTATGCGTTTTTTCAGAAAAAGGTTCTTGGATATGAGGCTGTGCAAAGGGTCATCAATGATTATTCAAAGAATCCTGAGGGAGTTTTGAAAGAGTATGGCGTTACGCGAGTTTGAAAGGATGGATGTTTCTTTTGTTGGGCAGTTGGTTGATTCTATGGAGACGGCAGTTTTGCAGTTAGAAAAGGCGATAGCAGATAATAAGATTGATGAGGCAAATAAGCTTCGGACATTTATTTTTGATTTGCATATGCAGATTGGTGCCGCGATTGGAGGGGAGAAAAATGTTTGAAGTAACATTAGAAATGTTCCATACAACCATTTATCTAACTAGGGGGTTAGAAAATGTTTGAGCCATTAAAGAAGAATATTGAGCAAGAGAAGAAAATTATTATGGATATGCATTCTATTGAAGCTAGTATGAAAGCGGATAAAACAAACAAAAATTTTTATGTTTCGAGTTTTCAATCTCTTGCGCATCAGCTTCAATTATTGAATAAAGTTGTTCCGGAGTTGTTGAAAGAATGGTCGCCTCTTAAGAAGTTTATTGGGGAGGGGGATAATGTTGTGACTAAGAAAACTATTCAAAAGGAAGAAAAACCTAAGGTCGTTAAAATGAGTTATATTTCTCCTTCGACAAAAGAGAAAAAATTTATTACGATTGATGCGAAAGATAAGAAGAAGTTTTTGGAAAAGTTGAAGTTGTCTGAAAGTGGTTTAGGGAGATTAAAGAAAAAGGAGAAAAAGAAGGTCGCGGCAATGACTGTTCGTAAGCCGAGTATTTTTGCGAGATATGCTAATAAATATTTTTTGAAATATTCGGAGAAACTTGCTCCACAATTTACTAGTCTTGAAAAAGATTTGAAGAAATCAAATATGAGATTTATGTTGAGGACTTATTTGTCTATGGCACTTTTTAGTTCGGTGATAGCTTTTTTTCTGGGGTTCTTGATTTATGGGTTGTTGCTTGTTATGAATCTTAGTTATTTTATCCATATTTGGATTCCTTTTGTTGCTGTTGGGGTTGTAATGTTTGGATTTTATACTTATCCTGCGAGTGAAGCTAGTTCGGTTCAAAAGAAAATTTCTCAGGAACTGCCTTTTGTTACTATTCATATGGCGGCTATTGCTGGTTCAAATGTAGAGCCTACCAGAATTTTTAGAATTATTGCTTCTTCGAAAGAGTATCCGACTGTTGGGACAGAGGTTAGAAAGATTGTTTCTCAGATTGAGGTTTATGGTTATGATTTGGTGACTTCGTTGAAGAATGTTGCTGGAAGAACTTCGAATAAAGAACTTGGTGAATTATTGTCTGGTCTTGCGACGAATATTAGTAGTGGTGGAGAATTAAAAACTTATTTAGAAAAGAAGGCTGAGAATTTTTTGTTGGATTATAAATTGGAGCGACAGAAATATGCGGATCTTGCAGGGACTTTTATGGATGTTTATATTTCGATTTTGATTGCGGCGCCGTTGATTTTGATGATGATGTTTATTGTTATGGGAGTTGCTGGACTTAAAATAGGGCTAGGAACCACTACA